>Ga0129307_1000422_pt1 | contig 66158 bp, 58 predicted proteins | sample P1105metagenome_FD_94437 | JGI IMG/M metagenome (GOLD analysis project Ga0129307, IMG submission 94437) | Capybara group fecal microbial communities from Wisconsin, USA - P1105 metagenome | ecosystem: Host-associated > Mammals > Digestive system > Large intestine > Fecal | place: USA: Wisconsin... | reverse complement strand
CTCCGTGACCATCGGCAGCAGTGTGAAATCCATCGGAGATTATGCTTTCTATTATTGCAGCGACCTGAAATCCGTGAAGATCCCCAACAGCGTGACTTCTATCGGTTATTATGCTTTCGACGGCTGCAGCGGCCTGACCTCCGTGACCATCGGCAGCGGTGTGAAATCCATCGGCAGCTATGCTTTCTCCGGCTGCAGCAGCCTGACATCCCTGACCATCGGCAGCGGTGTGACAGAAATCGGCAGTTCTGCTTTTTCGAACTGCACTGACCTGCCCTCCGCGACTATCCCCAGCAAAGTGAAATCCATCGGTAGTTCTGCTTTCTCTGGCTGCAGCAGCCTGACCACCGTGAAAATCGGCAGCGGTGTGACAGAGATCGGCAGTTCTGCTTTCTACAGATGCAGCGACCTGACCTCCGTGACCATCGGCAGCAGTGTGAAATCCATCGGAGATTATGCTTTCTATTATTGCAGCGACCTGAAATCCGTGAAGATCCCTAACAGCGTGACTTCTATCGGTTATTATGCTTTCGACGGCTGCAGCGGCCTGACCTCCGTGACCATCGGCAGCGGCATGAAATCCATCGGCAGTTATGCTTTCGGAAGATGTAGCAAATTAACAGACGTTTATTGCTATGCAGAAAACGTACGAAATGCGGAGTCCAATGCCTTTTATGACTCACCTGTCAATTACGCCACATTGCATGTGCCTGTGGGTAGCTTAGATACCTATAAGGCAAAAGAACCTTGGAAGAAATTCAAGAATATAGTGAAAATCACAGGAAAGGTGAAGCTCGACAAATCTACTGCTATTCTTGAGAAGGGTAAGACAATGACACTCAAAGCCACGGTTACGCCCTCATCATTGTTGGACAAGAGCGTGACGTGGAAGAGCTCGAATACAGCAGTCGCCACGGTGACGAGCAAGGGCAAGGTGAAAGGCGTGAAGGCCGGTACGGTTACTATCACATGCACCTCCACGATCACGGGTGCGAAAGCCACTTGCAAGGTCACTGTCGGCTATGTGAAGCTTGACCAGACGGAGGTGACCGTGAAAAAGGGAAAGACAGTAACGCTGGCCGCTACGGTGTATCCCTCGAAGCTGGAAGACAAGACCGTGACTTGGGAAAGCTCAGACAAGACTATTGCCACCGTGACGAGCAAAGGCAAGGTGAAGGGCATCAAGGCTGGCACGGCCACCATCACGTGTACCTCTAACGCCACAGGTTTGAGCACCACTTGCACAGTGACTGTAAAGGGAACTTCGACCTCGCGCTCATTAGACGGCGATGACGACGAGGTGACGGGCATCGAGGATGAGCTGACTGATGATCCTGCCGCCACTGAGCCCTTCGATGTTTATGATCTGAGTGGCCGCAAGGTACGTCATCAGGTGACTTCGCTCGAAGGTCTGCCCAATGGTATCTATATCGTCAATGGACGAAAGGTGCTGAAGAAAGACTAACTAATCGGTCCCCTATTCCCCTCTATGTGACATCTGTGGAGCCCTCTGGCCATCGCCTGAGTGCTCCACGGTTTTTATAGGGGCTACTAGACAGAATCGACCCTCCTGACTGACTTCCGAGGGGTTCGGGAGCAAAAGACTGATTTTGCTTGGCTATATAACGTCCTTCGTCATTTTGTACGCTCGCTCAAAAATAACTCAAATATTATTTGGTTTTTTGCTCGTTTTTTTTTATTTTTGCGCCATAAACCAATTAATTAACCAAATTATGAATAAAAGATTACTTCTAACAATCGTGCTTCTGTCCTCATTCTTTGGGGTAAGTATCATGTCGGCTAACGCCCAGACCGCAAGTGCAAAGGCTATTTGGTGCGGCGAGGAAGGTGTCACAACACTCTATTTCCTTTATGACAACGCAAGCTATACTGCTGGCGACACTTATGACAGTCATACTATTTCTGAGGTGTATAATTCCACTGATGTATCAGATAACAGATACAGGACAACAGACATTATGAACACTTGTACGACTGTTATCATTCAAGCAGGTTTTCAGAATGCAGGTGTTGTCTATTGTACTTATATGTTTAAGGGCTTTAAGGCTTTGACGTCCGTAACAGGTTTGAGATATATGATTAATGAAAATACTCTAAGTCTGTACGGTATGTTTTGGGAATGCACCAGTCTGACAACAATTGACTTTACCGGTGTCAATACCTCAAGCGTCACGGAGATGGGTTGCATGTTTTACAAGTGCAGTGGGCTCACTTCCCTTGACCTGAGCTGCTTTAACACGGGCGATTCCAATACGGGTAGTGTGACGAGGATGCAGGATATGTTTAATCAATGCTCAAACCTTAGCACCCTTGATTTGACAAACTTTGACACGAGTGAAGTGCAATATATGCAAAACATGTTTTGCAGGTGCAGTTCGCTCACTTCCCTTGACCTGAGTAGCTTTAACACCAGCAAGGTAGAGAATATGACTTACATGTTTTATTCCTGCGTGGGTCTTACCTCCCTTGACCTGAGTAGTTTTAACACCAGTAATGTGAATAATATGTCCTGGATGTTCTATAACTGTACAGCTCTTCAATCCATTTCCCTGAGCAACTTTGACACGAGCGAGGTAACCACCATGGAAAGAATGTTTGCAGATTGTGAGGTACTTGCCTCCCTCGATGTGTGCCACTTTAACACAGGTAAGGTGACTACGATGTATGAAATGTTTAAAAACTGTGGGTTACTTACCTCCCTTGATGTGAGCCATTTTAACACAAGTAAGGTGACTACGATGGCAGATATGTTTTATCACTGCAGTGCCCTTACTTCCCTTGACCTGAGCAGTTTTGACACCAGCGAGGTAACTTCCTTGAACGGTATGTTTAGTAACTGTGTGGGCCTAACTTCCCTTGACCTGAGTAGTTTTAACACCAGCAAGGTAAAGAACATGTCCAATGTGTTCCTTAACTGTAACCAGTTAACATCGCTTAACGTGTCGTCTTTCAATACTTCCATGACAACAGAGATGGTTTATATGTTTAAAAGTTGCAGATCCCTGACTTCGCTTGATCTCAGGAGTTTCAACGTGTCACAGGTGACGAATATGAATAGTATGTTCTCGGGGGACACTGAATTAGTTACTATCTATGCAAATACAGACTGGCAACATGAAGGCTTGACGGATGACAGTTTTATGTTCGCTTACTGTAATGCCCTGAAGGGAAATATAGATTATAGCTATTCTTACATAACGGCAGATTACGCCAACCCGAGCACGGGCTATTTCACCGCGAAATATGAGGATGCCGTGATGTCTTTCTCGTCGTCCGGTACCGAGACGGCCACTATTGGCACGGCCTTCGCCTCGCCGACGCTCACGACGGCGCCCGCGCTTCCCGTCACCTATAGCAGCAGTAACGAAGCCGTGGCGACCGTTGATGCCTCGACTGGCGTGGTGACGCCGCTGGCCGTGGGCACCGCCACCATCACCGCCGTCGTGAACGACCCCCAGAATGTCTATTTGGGCTCTGCCTCATACGACCTGACCGTCTGTAAGGAGGCTGCCACGCTGTCATTCTCCCAGGCGGAGGTCTATGGCGAGGTGGGCGCTACCTTCACACCTCAGCTGACGACCATCCCCGATGGGCTGACCTTGACCTATACCAGCAGTAACACCGACCTGGCCACCGTCGATGCCGAAACTGGTGTGGTGACGCTGCTGGCCGAGGGCGAGGTGACGATTACCGCCACGGTGGACGACAGCCGCTACGAGGGCTCTGCCTCTTACCGGATCACGATCGCGAAACTGGTCCTCGACAATACGGAGGCGATTCTTGAGAAGGGCAAGACGCTGACGCTGACCGCCACGCTGACGCCCTCGACGCTGGAGGACAAGAGCCTGACGTGGAAGAGTTCGAAGACATCCGTTGCCACGGTGTCTGCCGACGGCGTGGTGACGGGCGTGAAGGCTGGCACCGCCACCATCACGTGTACGTCGGACGCCACGGGGGCAAAGGCCACCTGCACGGTGACCGTCAGTTACGTGAAACTCGACCAGACGGAGGCCATCCTTGAGAAGGGCAAGACGCTGACGTTGACGCCGACGGTCTATCCTTCTGCCTTGGAGGATAAGAGCGTGACGTGGAAGAGCTCGAAGACGTCCGTCGCCACGGTGTCGGAGGACGGTGTGGTGACAGGCGTGAAGGCCGGCACCGCCACCATCACGTGTACGTCGAACGCGACGGGTATGAAGGCGACCTGCCTGCTGACGGTAGGTTACGTGAAACTCGACAAGACGGAGGCTATCCTTGAGAAGGGCAAGACGCTGACGCTGACGCCGACGGTCTATCCCTCCGCACTGACTGACAAGAGCGTGACATGGTCGAGCTCCGACACGAAGGTCGCCACGGTGTCTGAGGACGGCGTGGTGACGGGCGTGAAGTCCGGTACTGCCACCATCACGTGCACCTCCAACGCGACGGGCCTGAGTACGGGCTGCACGGTGACCGTGGGCTTCGTCAAGCTCAGCAAGACCACGGCATCCGTGGACAAGGGCAAGACGCTGACCTTGACGCCGACGGTCTATCCCTCGACGCTGGAGGACAAGAGCGTGAAGTGGAAGAGTTCGAACACGAAGGTCGCCACGGTGAGCGACGGCGTGGTGACGGGCGTGAAGGTGGGCACAGCCACCATCACGTGTACGTCGAACGCGACGGGCCTGAAGACGACCTGCACGGTGACGGTCGGCTACGTGAAACTCGACAAGACGGAGGCCCTCCTTGAGAAGGGCAGTACGCTGACCTTGACACCGACCATCTCTCCGTCGGCCTTGGAAGACAAGAGCGTGAAGTGGAAGAGCTCGAAGACGACGGTCGCCACGGTGTCTGCCGACGGTGTGGTGACGGGCGTGAAGGCCGGCACCGCCACCATCACGTGTACGTCGAACGCGACGGGTCTGAAGGCGACCTGCACGGTGACGGTCGGCTACGTGAAACTCGACAAGACGGATGTCGCCGTCCAGAAGGGCAAGACGAAGACGCTGAAGGCGACGGTCTATCCCTCCTCATTGGCGGACAGGAGCGTGACCTGGGAGAGTTCCGACACGAATGTCGCCACGGTGACGAGCACCGGCAAGGTGAAGGGCAAGAAGGCCGGCACGGTCACCATCACATGCACGTCGAACGCGACGGGTCTGAAGGCGGCCTGCACGGTGACCGTCGGCTACGTGAAGCTCGACCAGACGGAGGTGACGGTCAAGAAGGGCAAGACGGTGACGCTAACGGCGACGGTCTATCCCTCGACATTGGAGGACCAGAGCGTGAAGTGGGAGAGTTCTGACAAGACGATAGCCACGGTGACGAGCAAGGGCAAGGTAAAGGGTATCGGTCCCGGCACGGCCACCATCACGTGTACGTCCAACGCCACGGGCCTGAAGACCACCTGCACAGTGACGGTAACAGGCTCTACAAGCTCACGTGCATTGGATGGCGATGACGACGAGACGACTGGCATCGAAGAGATGACCATCGCAGAACCGTTCGACGTCTATGACCTGAGTGGCCGTAAGGTAGGTCATCAGGTGACATCACTCGACGGCCTGCCCAATGGCATCTATATCGTCAATGGACGAAAGGTGCTGAAGAAAGACTGATTTCTCAACCCACAGGCTTTCCGAACAAAGCAAAAAAAATTAATCCCCGTTGGTTAACGGGGATTAATTTTTATTTTGAATACAGAGCAACGATTGTCTCGTACTTCTCTTGTTTACCAGAGGTCTGCTTCGGCTCTTCAACCTTCTTACCGTATTCGTAAACCTGCTCGAAGGTCAGCTTACCATCCTCGAAATCCTTACCAATACCGCTGTCGAAACTTGCATAGCGAGCCTTCTTCATGGCGGGCAGTTCTGAATTCTCCAGAATGTCGGCAGCATTCATCAGGGCACGTGCCATAGCATCCATTCCACTGATGTGAGCAATGAAGAGGTCCTCAAGGTCAGTCGAGTTACGACGGATCTTGGCGTCGAAGTTGGTACCGCCATTGCCCAGACCACCATTGCGGATGATCTCCAGCATAGCCTGAGTCAACTCGAAGTTGTCAATGGGGAACTGGTCGGTATCCCAGCCGTTCTGAGCATCACCACGGTTAGCGTCGATAGAGCCCAGCATGCCAGCGTCAACAGCACAAGCCAACTCGTGCTCGAAGGTATGGCCAGCCAGTGTAGCGTGGTTCACCTCAATGTTCACCTTGAAGTCCTTATCCAGACCATGAGCCTTCAGGAAGCCAATCACAGTCTCGGTATCCACATCATACTGATGCTTAGAGGGCTCCATGGGCTTCGGCTCAATGAGGAACGTGCCCTTGAATCCCTTGCTACGGGCATAGTCGCGAGCCATACCCAGCATCATAGCCATGTGTTCCTTCTCACGCTTCTGGTCTGTGTTCAGCAGGCTCATATAACCCTCACGACCACCCCAGAACACATAATTAGTACCACCGAGTTTGATGGTGGCGTCGATAGAGTTCTTGATCTGAACGATAGCACGAGCTACAACATCAAAGTCAGGATTGGTAGAAGCGCCATTGGCATAACGCTTGTTACCGAAGACATTAGCAGTACCCCAGAGCAGCTTGATGTTGGGGAACTGCTTCATCTTCTCCTGAGCATAGTCAGTAATAGCCTTCATGCGAGCTTCATACTCTGCGATGGTAGCAGCCTCCTCAACGAGATCCACATCGTGGAAGCAGAAATACTCGATACCCAGCTTGTCCATGATCTCGAAGCCAGCATCCATCTTATCCTTGGCGCGCTGAACGGGATCAGCAGCCTTATCCCACTCGTAACTGCGGGTCTGACCACCGAACTGGTCAGCACTTGCACCACCCAGTGTGTGCCACCAGGCCATAGCGAACTTCAGCCAGTCCTTCATTTTCTTACCCATTACGACCTTCTCGGGCTCGTAATAGTGGAAAGCCATCACATTCTTACTGTCCTTTCCCTCGAAAGGAATTTTGCCAGTAAACGGAAAATACTCTTTTGCCATAATTGTTGCTTAATTTAAGTGTAAATAACTAGATATTCTTTTTTAAAGTTTCCTTCCATGCAGCATAAGCAGCCTGATAATCAGCACGATGTGCAGCATTCGGCTCAATTACCTGCAACTTCTCCAGCGATGCAAAGGCTTCATCAGCATTGGCATAGATACCAGCACCGATACCTGCACCCTTGGCAGCACCAACAGAACCATCGGTATCATAGAGTTCGATAGTAGCACCGCTTACACCTGCCAGTGTATCGCGGAACAACGGGCTCAGGAACATATTGGCCTTACCAGCATGGATCTTCTTAATGTCCATACCCATCTGCTGCATGATCTCCATACCATAACAGAATGAGAATACGATTCCCTCCTGGGCAGCACGAACCAGATGAGCCTTATTGTGTTTGTTGAAGTTCAGTCCATTGATCGAGCAACCGATCTCCTTGTTCTCCAGCACGCGCTCTGCACCATTACCGAACGGGATAATAGTAACGCCCTCACTGCCGATGGGCACCGTAGCAGCCAGATCATTCATCTCTGCGTAGCCAACATCCGGCGTGATATTACGATGTGTCCAAGCATTCAGAATGCCCGTACCGTTAATACAAAGCAGCACACCCAGACGAGTCTGATCTGCCGTATGGTTCACATGAGCAAAGGTATTCACACGACTCTGTTTGTCATAGTTCACCTCACCCAGCACACCATAGACCACACCAGAAGTTCCTGCCGTAGCAGCAATCTCACCAGGATTCAGCACATTCAGTGACAGGGCATTGTTCGGCTGGTCGCCACCACGATAGGTAATCGGCGTGCCTGCCTTCAGACCCAGCTCTGCTGCAGCCTCAGCACTCACCACACTCTGTTCGGCGAATGTCGGCACGATGTCAGCGATCAGGGAACTGTCGAATCCATAGTACTTCATCAGGAAGTCAGCCACCTGGTTGTTCTTGAAGTCCCAGAACATTCCTTCGGAGAGTCCGCTGACGGTTGTATTAGCCACGCCAGAGAGTCGCATGGCGAGATAGTCACCAGGCAGCATTACCTTATATATATTATTATATAGGTCAGGCTCATTCTCCTTCACCCATGCCAGCTTGGCGGCTGTAAAATTGCCAGGTGAGTTCAACAGATGACTCAGGCACTGGTCACCACCGAGATCCTTGAAAGCTTTCTCGCCATAGGGTACGGCACGGGAGTCACACCAGATGATAGACGGACGAAGAGCTTTCAGATTCTTATCCACACAAACCAAGCCATGCATCTGATAAGAAATACCGATGGCCTTGATTTCCTCACCTGTTGCACCTGCCTCAGCCATGATTTTCTGGAGAGACTGCTTGGCATATTTCCACCAAGACTCAGGATCCTGCTCAGCCCATCCGGCCTTCACAGCCATGATCGGTGCCTCCTTCTCGGGGAAGAAAGCTGTTGCTACACACTTGCCACTGTCGGCGTTAACCAATGATGCTTTCACTGAAGAGCTACCAACATCAAAACCTAAAAGATATCTGTTTGCCATATTAATAATGAAAAATCCGTTTTGTATTACACTTTTCACGCAAATTTCCCCTTTTTTTTTCAAACAAGCAACATTTTTTCGAAAAAAAGTGATTTTTTTACAATATTTTGTGTTCAATTAAAATATTTTGTTTACCTTTGCACGTCAGAATAGTACTGTTACCGAATTAAATAATTTCATATATGAAGAAGAAAATACTAATACTTGACGACAAAGAGACCATTGCGAAGGTACTCTCTATCTATTTGATGAGTGACTATGACGTGCAATGGTTACCTGACGGCTTACAAGGCGTCAAATGGCTTCAGGCGGGCAACACACCGGACCTGATTATCTCCGACATCCGTATGCCGGGCATGAGAGGTGATGACTTTCTGGAGTGGATCAAACAGAACGAACTGTTTAAGCATATCCCTGTGATTATGCTGTCCAGCGAAGACTCCACCAGTGAGCGTATCCGCCTGCTGGAGATTGGTGCCGAAGACTACATTGTCAAGCCTTTCAATCCAATGGAGTTAAAAATCCGAGTGAAGAAGATTATTCCCTGATTAGGTTGATGATATAACATGATAGGTGTAGTATATCTTGGCAACAACCCGGAAAGTAAGGAACGGCTGAAATACATACCAGGCCGCTTGGTACAGTATGCCTCCACCTACAAGGAGGCCGCATCAGCCTGTGCCCCCCACGTCCGTAATGAGCATTTTATTCTCTTCTACGAGCAGAATGTTCAGGCTGAGGATATTACGGCTATCACCTACCTGAAAAAGAAATGCAAGAATATCTACATCATCCTGCTCACCCATCAACTGACATTGGACGACAGGAAGATGTATCAGAAGTGTGGTATCAATGACACCATTGATGTTAACGCTTCCATCACAGAACTCAACAAGAAGATACAGTTCATTTCTGACCGCGAGGGAATGATGTTTGACGACGCTCCTTCCAAGCACCGTATCCTGCGGTTCAAGATCCCTCTTTGGAAGCGGTTGTTTGACATAGTCTTCTCTGCACTGGCTATTATTATCCTCTCGCCTGTCTTTATTATTACAGCGATCGCCATCAGGCTTGAGAGTAAAGGACCGGTTATCTTCAAGTCAAAACGAGTAGGCACTAACTATACTGTCTTCGATTTCCTGAAATTCCGTTCCATGTATGCAGATGCCGAGCAGCGTCTGAAGGAGGTTGCCAAGGAAGCCGGCAACCAATATGCTGAAAAGGAGGATCAGGAAGAGAATGACCACCAAAGTATCATCACAGCTCCTCTTGGTGAAGAAGCAGAGATGATGATGATGGACATGGGCATGGAGTCAGACATGATGATCAGCGATGAAGAGGTGATGCTGGTGGGCGACGACTTCGTGGTGGCAGAGAGTGACTTCGCCAAAGAAAAGAAAGAAGAGATTGAGAGTGCCTTTGTAAAGATCGAAAACGACCCACGCATCACGAAAGTGGGTAAGTTCATCCGTAAATACAGCATTGACGAGCTACCGCAGCTCTTCAACATATTAAAAGGCGATATGTCCATCGTGGGCAATCGTCCCTTACCTCTCTATGAGGCAGAGAAACTCACCGTGGATTCCAGCATTGACCGTTTCATGGCTCCAGCAGGCCTTACTGGTCTGTGGCAAGTCGAGGAGCGCGGCAAAGGCGGCATGATGTCTGCCGAAGAACGCAAGCAACTGGATATCACCTACGGACAGACCTACAACTTCATGTTGGATATGAAGATTATCTTCCGCACCCTGACAGCATTCATCCAAAAAGACAACGTATAAGAAAAAATCAAATAATCGCAATGAATAAGTTAAAAAGACTACTGTTTATTGTAGCAACCGCAGGAATCAGCACCACTGCCTTCGCCCAGTTTGACGAGAGCGGTATTGCTGCGGGATTCTTTGACTCCAGTAAGGACAAGGACATCAATTTCTCGGAGTTCCATCTTCCACCACTGTCAATCTTGTTTGAAAACGCCAAGGCAAATCCTCAGATTATGTCATTGGAGAAAGCCAGACAATTAGCCGTAGCCGAGGTTGCTAAGCAGAAAAGGCACATTTTCTCATATGTTCATGGCCATGCCAGTTATAGTTATGGTATGACGGACATGTGGGGAAATAACAGTTCGACCTACAACCAGACCATTTATCAGTTCCAAGGATCCGAGCAGAGTTACTGGAATGTGGGTGTAAACTTGGCTGTTCCTTTGGAGGACATCCTGGATTTATCCGCCGCTGTCAAACGTAAGAAGTTGGAGGTCGATAGGGCTGTTATTGCTAAGGATATTGCCTACGACGAGTTAAAGTTACAGATTGCATCTCTCTACGTAAAGATCACGAATAGCTTGGTTACCCTGAAGACACTGGGTGAGGCTGCTGCTGCCTATCAAGGAGCCGGCGCCTTGAATCGTGAGGATTTTGAAAATGGTAATATGAATATTGAGGAATATGCATACGTAAAGATGCATGAAAGTGGTCAGGTCTCAAGTTATCAGAGCCTTCAGACAACCATCACAACAGATATTATCACATTGGAGATCCTGACACATACCCCTATCATAACGAACTCTACAACAGAAATTACACTTGATACCACTGTCAACAAATCCGAAAAGGAAATTGCCAAAGAGAACAAAGAGGTTGAGAAGCGTATAAAGAAAGCCGTTGCAGAAGATGAGAAGAGAACAAAGGCCTTAGAGAAAGCAGAAAAGAAAGCCGAAAAAGCCGCTGCCAAGGCTGCGAAGAATACCAAATAGTCATTAAAAAAAATAATAGAGCTATGGATTTATTTAGATATATAGTAAGGTTCCTTTATAAGATCCGTTGGTATCTCATCATTTTGCCACTTATCGCTTTGGTGGTGGCTTGGTTTATGACCCGTAACATGCCTCGTATATATGACGCAAACACGACCATTTATACAGGTATGATTACAGCATATAATATTGAAGGTGGATCTGGAGTAGCCGGTGGTCAGTCACAAACAAACATGACTAACTTGATGTTGTTGATAACAACAGACGTCACTATCCATGAGGTTTCCTTGCGACTGTTTGCTCGTTGTATGATGTATGGTAATGTGAATAAAGATAACAACTATATCTCTGCAGAGCATTTCCGTCAGCTTAACAACAGCGTACCTGCGGACGTCAAGGCACTGATAAACCATAACAGCGAGAATGCGACATATGCTAATCTGAAAGCTTACGAACGCCCTGCGCAAGATAATTACATCTTCGGATTAGTAAACTACCACCAATGGTTTGGAATTAACAATATTACAAGTCGCCTGAAGGTACTTCAAATGAGGAACAGTGATATTATTGACATTGCTTACTCTTCAAATGATGCTGGTATTACATATAATACGCTGGACATTCTCAACGAAGTATTTGCTCGTCAATATGCCCAGTTGCGGTATGGTGAAACTAACAACGTCATTAAATTCTTTGAACGTGAAGTAGCTCGTCTCTATCGTATTTTGACAGGAGCAGAAGATGACCTGATTCGTTACAATGTTGAGAAGCGCATCATCAATTATGGCGAGCAGACGAAGATGGTAGCAGGTATGGACGCTGGTCAACAGCAATCAGATAATGAATTATTGAAGAACCAGGCCACGACACGTGCCTTGATGGATTATTTGGAGCGCCAGTTAGGCGACCGTGCCAAGATTATCAGAGCAAACAAGGACTTTACAAATCAAGTCACTGACATCTCACGTATTCAATCACGTATATCCAACCTCCGACTGATGAACAGTGAAGGCGGTGGTAGTGGTATCGAATCTCAATTGGAATTGGCAAAGGCAGAAAAAATGCTACAAGATGCCCAAGAAAATGTACGTGGACTGGTAAAAGATATTGAGGCAGGTACTTATAGTACTGAAACTGGTGTAAAGGCTAACGACATGATCAGCCGTTGGTTAGAGCAAGTTCTTCTGTTAGAGAAGACAAAGGCCGAATTAGGTGCACAAGACATCATGCGTGAGAAGCTGGACAAACAGATTCTCTATTATGCGCCTATTGGTGCAACTATAGCAAGAAAAGACCGTCACATCAGTTTCATTGAAGGCAACTATATGGAGATGTTAAAGGCACTGAACGCTGCCAGACTCCGCCAGAAGAATCTGCAGATGACTACGGCCACTCTCCGTGTGCTGAATCCTCCGATGTTCCCGATGAATGCCCAGCCGACTAATCGTCTGATGATTCTACTCGGTGCATTCCTCCTGACATTCGTATTGACAGCCTTGTATTTCTTCATCATCGAGTTGTTGGATCGCACCCTTCGCGACCGTATGCGCTCCGAGCGTATCACCAAGATTCCTGTGATGGGATGCTTCCCCAAGGAAAGTACCTTGCGGTATCGCCGATTCAACAAGACCATTGCTGATATGGCCATGCGTCAGTTAAGCAAGGCACTCCTCCCCCATTTCAAGGAAGGACAGCAGAATGTGCTCAATTTGATTTCGACGGATGCTGCCAACGGCAAGAGTTATCTGGCACAGGAACTCGAGAATTACTGGATATCCATTGGTCTTCAAGTTCGCCGTCTAACCTACGATGAAGACTTCCTCGCTGAGGACAGCCGTTTCATTATGGCCAAGGATATTAAGGACATCTGTCCTGATATTCTGCCAAATGAGATTGCCATTGTGGAATATCCTAACTTAGATGACCACTCTATCCCTCCATCACTGCTAAATATGGGAACCGTCAATCTAATGGTGACCCGTGCTAACCGCACATGGAAAGATGTAGATCAGAAAGCATTGAAAGAGTTGGAGTCTCAATTAGAGAATAAGGACACGCTTTATATGTACCTGACAGAAGCACAGCGTTATGCCGTTGAAGAATTTGTTGGTCAATTGCCACCATACACCAAATTCAACAACTTTGTATATCGCATGTCCCAGATGGGTCTGACTGCTGTCGAGAATAGTCATGCAAAATAAATAGAACATGGCAAGAGTCTATTCTAATCGATTATCAGAATACTCACACGAAAACGGAGGAAGAGTCCTGTTACTCTTTCTCCTGTTTTTACTTGCCATCTATGAGTTTTCAACGGCAGGCTTTTCAGCATTTGCGATAGTTTGCTGTATGCCACTTCTGGTTCTGTACATCTATGCGGCATTTACTTGGAAAATGTTTACGTTCTGGACATTGATCGTAGTAAACTATTTCCTCCAGATGAAAGACGTTCATCTCCCTATACCTATATCGGTCGCAAACGAGTTGTTACAAATCATCTTACTGGCTATCGCTATTATCGACGCAAGACAAACCCCTCATTTTGAGAGAGCAGGGAATTTAATGCTTCTCGCATTAGTCGTTTGGTGTGGTTTTTGTACCATAGAATTATTAAATGACACATGTGGTCTGGGAATCAATGTCGGTGCATGGTACACAGGAGCTCGTATGATGGCATTTCAACATTTATACATCTTCTTGGTATTCTCACTATACATCTCATCACCAGAGATACTAATTAAGTACCTGAAGCTATGGGCATGCCTCTCTCTGTTTTCAGCGATATGGACATGGAAACAACAAAATATTGGAATGACTGTTGCGGAACAGAATTTTTTACAAGGGGCAGGAAGATCAACACATATCATCCAAGCCGGTACACTGATTCGATATTTTTCAACATTTAGTGATGCTGCTAACTATGGTTGTAATGCGGCAGCAGCAGCAACGGCATTTCTTATCTTTGGTATCACCTCAAAGATCAAAAAACACAGATGGTTTTTCATTATTATTTCCATCTTGGTCATCAAGAGTATGTTTGCTTCGGGAACCCGAACAGCCATTTTCTGTATGTTTGCTGGATTTGCTGTTTATATTTTTCTATCAAAATCAGTTAAGATTGCAGTTCCTTTTGCAATAGCAGGCTTTTTATTCTTTTGTTTCTTAGCTTTTACTAATATCGCAAACGGCAACCAACAAATCCGACGTATGCGTTCTGCTTTTAGCAAAAGTGATGCCTCTACAAATGTCAGAAGCATCAACCAAGAAACCATGAAGAAATACATGAGAGATGCACCATGGGGGATTGGAATCGGATTAGGACAAAAAGAAGTACCTGCTAACAACAAGTTTAGTAGAATGACAACAATTGCTCCTGACTCAGAATATGTTTATATATGGCTAAGAACCGGTGTTATTGGCATTTCCATATTTATCATAACCATGCTCATTATGTTGGGAGGAGCATGCTATATCGTATTCTTCAGACTGAAGAATCCTTCATTAAGAGGCATTGGAGGAGGACTCTGTAGTGCCTTCGTCGCAATTCAATTAGGTGGTTATGGAAACCAGGTTTTGATGCAGTTCCCCAATTGCCTTATTTTCTATGGTGGTCTGACGATTGTATATGTCTTGCCCTATATTGAACAAGAATGGATTAAATACGAGAATAATCTGTTAGCCGAGCAAGAGGAAAAGAAACGTTTAAAGTTAGAAAAGAAACTTGCATCAAGAGTGTGAATTATCCATCATCACCATCAATTATAACGGGCTGAAAGACACCTGTGCATTGATTGAGTCCATCCCCTTCAATGACAAAACGGAGGTGATTGTAGTGGATAATGCATCAAATAATGACGAAGCATCTGAGATTGAGCAGAGATTTCCCCACGTCAATGTCGTCAGAAGTGAAAAGAATTTGGGCTTTGCTGGCGGAAACAACTTAGGCATTCAGGCTGCTCAAGGCAAATATCTATTCATCATCAATAACGATACCATTTTTAAGGATTTCAATGTCCAGGCACTCATTGACAGATTAGAGTCCACACCCAAAATCGGTATAGTCTGCCCTAAGATACGCTTTGCGTGGGGAACTAACCCCATCCAGTTCACAGGATATACGCCTCTTTCAAAAATAACAGTCAGGAACAGAGCCATTGGCTTTGGAGAAGAAGACAAAGGTCAATACGAGATGGCCCATCCCACCCCATATGCTCATGGTGCAGCCATGCTGGTAAAGAGGACGGCCATAGAAAAAGTGGGGTTGATGCCTGAATGCTATTTCCTCTATTATGAGGAACTGGACTGGTCTATGATGTTCACAAGGGCGAACTACCAGATCTGGTATGAGCCGAAGTGCACTATCTATCACAAAGAAAGTCAGGCGACAGGGCAAAACAGTCCATTGCGAACATATTACATTACCCGTAACAGGCTGCTGCTAGTAAAGAGAAATTATACAGGCCTGAAAAAATGGCTTGCTTACTGCTACATGATGGCAATAGTTGTTCCAAAAGATATTCTTAAAAACGCCATTCATGGCAACTGGGGAGTGCTATCCGCCACAATAAAAGGCACCTACGACTTCATTTATCAAAACTATATTTAGCGATATGGATTTTTGGGTTATATTATATATCATCGACTGGTTGCTGTTTATTGTAACAGCAGGCACAGTATTGTATCTTGGCATATTTGCTGTTGCTGCATTATTTAACCGCAGCCATGAGCAACCTAAAGCAAAAAAACAAAACCGAATTGTTGTCCTAATACCGGCATACAAACAAGATGAAGTCATTGAACAGACTGTCATTTCCATTCTAAGCCAAGCATACCCCCAGCGAATGTTTGATGTAACCGTCATATCCGATCACCAAAACGAGATGACAAATATGCGCTTGGCACAATACCCCATTACTCTGCTAACCCCTGATTTTGCAGAAAGTACCAAGGCAAAATCCCTTCAATATGCCATCTTGAATCTGCCGGAATTTAAGATCTATGATATCGCCCTCGTCTTAGATGCAGACAACATTGTAGAACAGAATTTCCTGCAAAATGTCAATGACGCTTTTGAATTAGCAGCAACCAGAGCTATTCAGTTACACCGTATTTCCAAGAATAGAGACACAGCCGCTGCCCGCATGGATGCCATTTTTGAGGAAATCAACAATGCCATCTTCCGCAAAGGACATATCAACTTAGGTTTTTCCGCCGCCCTAGCAGGATCTGGTACTGCCTATGATTTCGCATGGTTCAAGACGAATGTCATGAAAACGAAATCAGCAGGTGAGGACAAGGAGTTAGAAGCATTGTTGCTCCGCCAGGAAATCTTTATCGATTACTTTGACAACATTTATGTGTATGCGGAGAAAAAGCGTACCACAACCAAGTTAAATGAACAGCGTGGAAGATGGGCTGCCCAACAATTCCATAATTTGCTGCGTAATATCAGATTCTTACCAGGTGCAATCTTCAAGAAACAATATGATCTGGCTGATAAGATCATTCAATGGATGCTTATTCCAAGAACCAAGATGGTTGGTATAATTATGCTGATGAGCGTGATTTTACCTTTCATTTACTTTTCTATTGCCATCAAGTGGTGGATACTTGGTTCTCTGACTCTTTTTGTTTTTGCATTAGCAACTCCAGACTATCTGGTTGACGAGATGTGGGATAAGACATTCTTGCGCTCCCCTTTCGTCAGTATCTGGCGTATTTTCAATTTCAAAATACTTAAAAGGAAAAAGAAGTGATTTGGACAGTCATTCATATTATTGAAATTACAATATGGTTCATCATTGCATGTTCCGTAGCATACGTGGTATTCTTTGCCTTTATCTCCTTATTTTACGACAAAGAAGACCATCTTGCAAACCATGCGGCTGCGTTGAAAAATAAGATGACCAACTTCCTGATCCTCTACCCTGCCTATAAAGAAGATCGTGTCATTATCAATGCCATAGAACAGTTTCTGCTTCAGGATTATCCAACTTCGCATTATACAGTAGCCGTCATATCAGATCACATGCAGCCTGAGACTAATGACATTCTCCGTAAAATGCCTATTACCTTGCTGACACCTACATTCGAAAAGAGTTCAAAGGCCAAGGCCATGCAATATGCCATCAATGAAATACAGGGAAAATTCGATAATGTGGTTATCTTAGATGCCGACAATGTAGTACGTCCTGATTTCTTGTCTCAACTGGATGTGCTTTGTACCATTTACGATGCCATCCAGTGCCATCGTTGTGCCAAGAATGCCAACAACGATGTGGCTGTCTTAGACGGAGCCAGCGAAGAAATCAATAATACACTTTTCCGAAAGGCTCACAACCGCTTAGGACTATCCTCTGCTCTCATTGGCTCTGGTATGTGCTTTAAATATGATATATTCAAGAAAAACGTATTCGAACTGAAGACTGCTGGTGAAGACCGGGAGATGGAAGCCCTCTTACTCCATCAGGAGGTGTTTATCAAATATGCCCCAGACATCCACGTCTTTGATGAGAAAGTCAGTAGTCAGGATAATTTCCAACGTCAGCGCATGCGATGGATGACGGCTCAGGTTCAAAGTCTGTTTAGCCAACTGCCTCAAATCCCGGGTGCCATTATTCACGGGAATATCAACTTTATCGACAAGACTGTCCAACAAGCGCTTATTCCCCGCTCCATCCTGATTGTCCTATTAGCAGGCATCTCTGTTCTCATGACATTGTTAGTGCCGGATTGGTGTGAGAAGTGGTGGATTCTATTTGGCCTTTTGGCTGTTGCTCTTTTCATTGCACTTCCCAGCCAATTACGTTTCCGTTCATTTGCCAAGGTTTTCTCGATTCCTGGTTTGGTATTGAGGATGCTGAAGAACGTTCTGCACATGGATCGGAAGAACACTGATTTCATCCATACTACCCACGACAAATAGCATGCATGCTTCTCGCACTAAAAGAACCATTCAGAATTCAAGAGTATCACTGATACTTTTTCTTCTGCAGATTTTTGTGGGTTTTTATTCTCGCAAAATCTTTCTTGACTATTTAGGCGATGAGGTTATTGGACTCAACACGACATTAGGTAACATCCTGAGTTTTCTTAATCTGGCTGAACTGGGAATCGGCATTGCCATGGCGACATCCCTCTATAAGCCTATACATGATGATGATCATGATGCAATTGTTGACATCTTAACGGTGCAAGGCATACTCTATCGACGAATAGCACTGCTCCTATGCGGTTTAAGCATCCCAGTCCTTATTGCACTGCCATTCATCTTCCCGAATGTGGAGTGCGGCATCATATATGTTTATGTTGCATACATCGTATTCCTAAGCGGTTCCATATTCAGCTATCTTTGGAACTATCGTCAGGTACTTATCCAGGCAGACCAGAAGAATTTCAAACTCGACCCATGGATTAATGCCATACGCTTTGCCAAGATCTTTTTGCAGATTGCACTACTCTTATACACTCCCTTTGGTATATGGGGATGGATCTTGGCAGAGTTTGCAGGAAATGTTGTAGGCGTATTTGCAATTAATTATGTCTTGAAAAAGGAGTATCCTTGGTTACGTCAGTCGAAAGAATCTGCCAAAGTTCTGTTGCAAAGGTACCAAATTCTACTCAAGAAGACCAAACAGTTGTTCGTACATAAGATTGCTGGCTTTGTTCTTACCCAGACCTCCCCGCTCGTCATTTATGCCTTTGTATCCCTGACCATGGTTACCTACTATAGTAACTATATGATGCTCATTGGCTATTGCTCAACCCTTTTAAAAGTAATCTTTACTGGTATGGGCGCGTCTATTGGCAATTTAATAGCCGAGAACAACAAACGACATACAATGGAAGTGTTCTGGGAACTATTTACCTCCAGGATATGGATAGCAGGAATCGCCTGCTTTACCTTATATATCACCATCGGTCCATTCATCACACTATGGATAGGCGATAAATATCTACTTGGTGAAAACACGCTGTTATTATTAGTAATAACAATGTTTATCGGAATTTCGCGTACGGTCATTGATTCTTTCAGGGAGGCATATCAACTGTTTGGTGATATTTGGGCACCTGTCGTTGAAGCATGTCTCAATCTGGGCGGTTCTATCCTTTTCGGTTACCTTTGGGGACTGAACGGTGTGCTTCTTGGCGTCAACCTCAGTTTGATATTAATAGTTCTGCTTTGGAAGCCATACTATACTTTCCGCTATGGCATGAAATCGTCTGTGATTCCCTATTTCATACAGTATGCGCTGCATATCACCGTATTACTCGTTGGAGCTTTTATTGCAAAGTTTGCCATGAGCCAAATCAATTACGGAGAGAATAATCTAATAGCTACAGGTCTGGCTATCATATTAGGTCTGTCGATATATATTATCACGACCTATGTCATCCTGTATTCCTGTACGAAAGGTATGCGTATGTTTACCATTCGGATCAAAAACATATTAGCCCATAGAATATGAAAGTAAGCATCATTATCCCTGTCTATAATGTATCACTTTATATCAAGAGATGCCTCCAGTCTGTCGTTGACCAGACATATAAAGACATTGAGTGCATACTGGTCGATGACTGCGGAACTGATAACAGTATAGAACTTGCCCAAGACTTCATCAATAATTATAAGGGGGGTATTTCGTTTATGATTCTACATCATGACAGAAATAAAGGCCTCTCTGCAGCCAGGAATACCGCCTTAAATTACGCAAAAGGAGAATTTGTCTATTTCCTTGACAGTGACGATTCTATCACACCCGACTGTATAGGAAGTCTTATGAACATGGCTGCGAAGTATCCTGATACAGACTTTGTCCAAGGAAATTTCCTTGACGATAAAGGGAACATCAACAAATACGGCTGGCACATACAGTTACCAGAATATTGCAATAATCATGAAGAATTAGAAGAATTCACACTTTCTAAAGTAGTCACCAGTGCATGCAATAAAGTCATCAGAAAAGCATTTCTTGATGAACACGCATTGTATTTTCCAGAAGGCATCCTGCATGAGGACATGTACTGGAGTTTTTTCCTGGCTAAACACACAAAGGCTGCGGCCTATGTTAACAAAGGCACCTATATATACTATATCAACGACAATAGTATTGTGACCTCTATCTCCCCTCAGGCAAGAATCAAAAGATACTCCTCACGTCTATTTGCTTCTGAAGCATTTTGTGCAGATCTGGACAAAGAGGGAAGATCTTCCAAACGCCAACGCCATTATATCGCTGGTAACCTCACGTGTGCCATGATAGAGGTTGCAGCCCTTCATTCTTTTAAGCATTGGCGAATATTCTGGCAACATGTCAGAAAGTTATACGCTAGCCATACCAAACTAACGATTTGGCAACATATCCTCTTTCTCTTTATGATGCCCCCTCTATGTTTCCCCATAGGTATCAAAGCATGGTACTGGAGGGTACAACGTTATATCGTCAATAACATCTGATCCCCCTAAAAGTGTGATGAAAAAGATAGTCCTCATATTCCCCTATTTTGGAATTCTCCCTCCCCAATACCCTGCATGGCGAGCCACGGCCCTGTGCAATCCTACCATCGACTTCATGTTTTTTACAGATGCCGACGTAGAACCAGCAGAGAATATCATCGTACACAAGATGCCGTTTAGAGACTTCCAGAATATTGTCCAGAATGCATTCGACTTTCAGATTGCTCTCAACCGTCCATATAAACTCTGCGAGTTCAAACAGGCATACGGATATGTTTTGCAAGATTACATCAAGGAGTACGACTTTTGGGGATATGGAGATCTGGATCTTGTGTATGGCGATATTCGTACATTTCTCACAGACAGTGTATTGGAGCACAAATTCCTATTAGGATGGGGACACCTGACATTATTACATAACGACGAAGATGCCAATACATATTTCATGAAACCTGTGGCTGGGTACCAAAGTTATAAAGATGCCTTCTCCACGACAAAGATAACATACTTTGACGAATTCCGTTACAAAGGATGTAGCGACAAGTGGCGTGACTGCCGCCCAGATGATTGTTGGTTGGAATGGCCATTCGACAATGCCTCTAAACCCAAGCAATCCTATCATTTTAATAGTCTAACGAGAGGATGGAAACAGGTCATTTTTGAACATGTTGACAACAAACTATTTATGTTACGTTTCAACCATGGCCTGCTGGAAAAGAAAGAGTCGCTTTATGCCCATTTCCAGCACCGCGGTTTCATGAAAGATAAGGTTACCGACTACAGCCATTTCCTCGTAACCCCTGGAGCCATTATCGACTACCCCAAACGACTCGTCAATATCCGACTTCGTTTCCTCTGCCGTAAACGCTCATTAATGACAAAGTATTATCAATGGAAGGATCTCATTATCTGGAAAATTGGCAAGAGCAAAATGAAATAACAAGTAAAACTGATTATTATGAAAATTGCAATTTTAACATGTGGTATGTTACCCATTCCTGCCGTACAGGGGGGGGCTGTAGAGAATAAAATAGATTTTATCCTAGAGTATAATGATAGGATGAAGCTCCACGATATCACTGTGTATAGTCCGTGGAATAAGGAAGCCTCCGTGCATCCTGCTATTTCGTCTGACGTGAACCATTACGTCTTCATTGATGTCAGCAGTCTCAAGGCCAGAATAGCCAGAAGAATATATGGATACTTCCATTCGGACGAGTATTACAACTATTTCATAGAATACTATTTTGAGAAGGTTTATGCGCATCTGAAGCGCCAAAACTATGATCGCATCGTGCTGGACAACTGCCCAGGCTATGTCTGTAAGTTATCCCAGCGCGGCCACAAGAATCTGGTGCTGCGCCTGGGCAACGACCTACTCAACTCCACGTCAAAATGCCATGATTTCATTTTCAATAGTGCCAGTAGAATCATGACTTGTTCAAACTACATTGGAGAGAGAGTTGCCACTATCCGACATGACAGCAAGATACGGACTCTATATAATGGCATCAATGTAAAAGCGTTCAACCCAAAGAAAGAGCAGCAGATAAGCCGTCAGGAAATTGGCCTGTCTGAAAAGGACTTCGTCATCGTCTATAGCGGTAGGGTCAATAAGGATAAAGGCGTAACTGAACTGATTGATGCCATGCTCATGCTCCGCGACAAGCCCAATATCAAGTTAATGATTATCGGTAGTACTTTTTTTGCAAATGCCGCTAACGAAGACGAATTCGTAAGCTCATTAAAAGAAAAAGCTAAGGCAATAGAAGACAGAATTGTCTTCACAGGTTTCATCTCTTATAGCCAAATGCCCAACTACCTGCAATTGGCAGATATTGCCGCATTGCCTTCTATGTGGGAAGAACCTTTCGGACTGACTATTGTTGAGGCAATGGCTGCAGGTTTACCACTGATTACTACAAGAAGCGGTGGAATACCAGAAATATGTGAGGGTGTAGCTACTATTGTTGAAAGAGATGGTATCGTCAACAACCTTGTCTCTGCCATTATCGATCTCTATGAGCATCTTGAGAAGCGGAAACAGATGACAGAAGCATCCTTTGAGCGAGCCAAACTCTTCGATAAAGAAACATTCACAAAGAATTTTTTTGTCATTTTGGAAGATATGTAACGAGATTATATTTATTTTATTTTCTATAGAAAAACTGTAAGGTTTTCTATGTTTTGCCAAAATAAACAGACTATAGATAGTAATATAGAATTATTGTATGATTTAACAAAGATTGTGAAACAGCAAATTTAATTGCTCATTATTAGACCTTATAGAGCAAAGATACAACAAATAATACAATTCCCTTTGTATTTTCTCAAGATTTTTGTAAATTTGCAGCAAATTACACCTAAAGCGGTTAAGGTTTCCTGACGGATTCTGATGCCTAAGACTATTTATGAATATGCAGAGAAAAACAACAACACTTATTGTATTACCGATGCTGAACCTTTTGTTCATGCATTACTTCTTCTATTATAGCAGATGTTTAGAGTGGTTATGGCTGTATTCTGAGATAATCAATGTCTTTTCTGTTGTTTTCGATGTTTTTGTTCTACTATTTCTATCCTTATTGCTAACAAAAGGAAGATTAAAACCTGCAATAGCTATAACACAGGCAATAACACTTATCTGGTCTTTTGTTAATGTGATGTATGGAAAGTTTTTCTTCCAATACATGTCCTTGTCTGCAATAGGAGAGGCACATGGCTTAGGAGAAGGACTTGTTATTAATAGCATATTATCTGCCTTTCATTGGTATGATTTGTATTTTCTATTCTCATGCCTTATTTTTATCCTATTATATCGAAGATGTAAAAAGACTCAATATTCTCTAAGACATACTTTCAAGTTACTATTTGTTCCCATCGCGTCGATATTACTCACGATTCTTACCTATTCTGCTTATCATTTCACCCACCCTCATTATAGACACAACTGGGAACTGTTGGGTTTCCGTACGAAAGAATTCCTGTTCGATTCTGTTAGAGGAGGAACGCCGAATCTTGTTCATTTTCAGACTGGCTGTATTAGGGTTGCTGCATTTGAATTATATGATCTGTTTTCTGTAAAAGAGCTAACAGAGGAACAACGTGAGGAGATTAAATCATATTATTCAAATCATTCCAAAAGGTCATCTAACCACCAGCGCAATCCCAACATCAAGAACGTCATGTTCATTCTCCTGGAATCTTTTCTGTCTGCCTCTATTGATCTGGAAGTTGATGGTAAGGAGATAACTCCATTCCTGAATTCTCTAAAAAGAGACTCAAGTGTTTATTATAATGGCAATATGATTTCTGACATTGGTTGTGGAGAGTCTGGTGATGGCCAGTTCATCTATATGACAGGTCTTTTGCCGTTGAAAAACAAAATGACAGTAGGACAGGTGAAAGATAATACATTACCTGCTTTCCCGATCATTTTGAAGGAGAATCTGGGAATTAATTATTCAGAAATAATTTCGCCGACAGTACCCAATCTTTGGCAACAAGCAGATATGAATGTTGCATACGGCTTTAATCATGCGTATTGGCTTGACGACATCGTGTATGGACAGTCTAAACCTATTGATGATGAACTGATCTTTAAGTTTGCCTCTCAACACATCGTCAAATTAGACAAACCATTCTTCTCTCTTCTATTAAGTTTATCAACTCATGCCCCATATAATAAACATGTAGGCCCTGATTTCCTAAAAGGTAACCTCTCCTTAGTTGAGGAATATAAAAACTATCTGAATTCGTGCCATTATCTGGACGAGCAACTTGCTTCTTTCATAAAGACCTTGAAAGATAATGGTTTATATGACAACACCTTAATAGTTATTGCATCTGATCATTTTGCACATTTGAATATGCTGAAGATGGAAGGTAAACTATCAAGTCATACTCCTTTATTTGTCATCAACGGGAATATATCCCAAGACAAATCCTGGAAAGGCGAGTTTCACCAATTAGACATATACACGACATTAATTGATTTATTGGCAATTAATGAGCCATGGAGAGGATTAGGACATACACTCCTGACTACAAAATATGTCAACTCTGTTAATGATAAGGCATCGGATATCTCTTATATGATTATTGAAGGAGATTACTTTGCCCAGTAATAACTACAATGTTTTAATGTGAAATGAACGACTCGTTATTATCGAAGACCATTAGTTATCTAAGATTCCCTTTAATCGTAGGGGTGGTTTTTATACACAGCAACATTCTTGTTGTGAAAATACAAGGTGAAGTAATTAGATTTGACTACTGGCCTTTCGTTACCTTTATAATGAACCTGTTTAGCTCAGTCTTTGCTGATGTTTGTGTTCCATTGTTCTTTTTCATATCAGGTTTTCTGTTCTTTTACAATTCCGACTTTACTAAAGAGACATATCTGGCGAAGCTAAAGAAACGAATAAAAACATTACTCGTTCCATATCTCATATGGAATTTCGTTGGATTTATTCTACTTCTGATATATGTTCATCCGAAAGTCTTGAGATTCTTTCCGCTTTTAAATAATTACAGAGTTGACATTGTCTCTTTTTTAAGTTCTTTCTGGGTAACAAATCTGCCCATCTCGATGTCTGGCCCCGCCAACCCTATCAACACACCATTATGGTTTATACGCGACCTGATGGTACTGGTAGTACTATCACCAATAATATGGTGGCTGATTAAAAAAGCAAAAGTTGTGTTTATTATTGTATTAGGATTAATATGGTTCTTTACTTTAGGCCAATATATTGGCTTTCCAGGACTATGTCATCAATCGCTTTTCTTTTTCCCCTTGGGTGCGTATTTTGGAATTAACAAAATAAACTTTGTTGAGAACATACAGAAATACCCATGGTTGCCAATAGTCTATATTGTATTAGCGATCATAGATGCTCTATCAGAAAAAGACTATTATAATATCATACACAATTCCGAGATATTATTAGGAATGGCTGCAGCCGTGTATGTGTCTTCTTATTTGCTCAAAAAAGAGAAGGTTGTTGTCAATGAGTTCCTGATGAGCGCAAGTTTCTTCGTGTATGCTCTTCACAATCTTTTCTTGGGCAAAATGACAAAAATCGTCGTTATGCTTACAAAACCAGAATCACCTGTTTTTGTATTGCTCATCTATTTCCTGATGCCAGCCATTGCTATTTTAATATGCTTAGGCTTATATAAAGCCATCAGGCGGTATTCCCCGGCTTTATGTGCTTTACTTACTGGAGGGAGATAAATATAGTATTATACCTCTGGCAACTTGATCCTGTCACCTATCATCTTTTGGAACTCCATGGTGAAGTGATTGTTCATGCCAGAGAAGGCAAAGAATGTCATCTCACCGAAATAGATCTTACCCTTCACGTTGTACAGGTCAACTCTCACTTGAGGGAAACCCTGAGCAATCTTCTCTGCAATTTCTATCATCTTTTCCAGATTTCCCGGACGCGGCACATTCTTATATGCGACGCCTGGGTCAGCCAAATACTGACGCATGGGCTGCCATGTATGAATGTCGTACAAATCATAGACGGTCTTTCCTCCCCCACTACCGCTGTCCAATTTCCGGTCGTAGCAAACCATATCATACTGGGCCTTACCATCAATACATCTGATCTTATGATCGACAGTGGTCTCCGAGGAGAACTCCGAGGTATTGTCCATCTCTATCAGACTTTCTGCCATCAACCGTGGCTTAATCAATGTATAGTGGGGTTCACAGGAAGCATAGCCATATCTCTTGGAAACGCACTTTCCCAAAAAACTTAGCACTTTCTCCTTGTCCATCTTGCTCTTGTCGGGGATGATAACGGTACTTCCGCAATCGTGGGTACATTTCAGTACGAACTTATCAGGGAGTTTGTCGAAGTCGATATCCTCCACACGATCCCACACGCCATAGCACTCCGTGAGAATGTCCTTGAGTCCAAGGCTCTCAATATGCTTGCGCACCTCATACTTGTCCGTATATTCCGTCCATTTTGAGGTATCCGTCATGACCTCCATCCAAGTAACCTTTTCATTCAGCGTGCGTGGGTTCTTCCAAGGGAACTTCTCCCTGTAATAACGGTTCCACTTCATCTCAAAGGCCTTCTTCGGATTGGTATCGATAATCTCACGGAATTTATCCGTAAATTCAATGTTATGGATAAAATACAAAGCCTTGAGTGACCGTATGGGATGCAGGATGGACTTGAGCCTCAGCCGGGTTTTATAGGACAGATTACACATATTTATAGACCTTATATGATTGTTAGTTATTTTCTCATTGCAAAGATAAACCAAATAATTGATATTTCCAAACAATTACATACAATTCTGTCTAAACATGCAGGAAAAACCACTCTGAAGGCTTCAAGGAAATGTCCCAAGCCTTGGGACATTTATTACTCGGTTCTTTTCAGTTGAAAAGGTGGCTCTAAATTTTTGTCCCAAGGCTTGGGACAAACCTACGGTAGTCTGCGGAAATCAAAAACCTCCACGAATTGGGTGAAGAAGCCCTCCGTCGGACAGTCATACGACTCCAACAGTCTCAAAATCCACTGTTGCTGTTCTGGAGACAACAGTCTTTCGCCGTCCCTGTACCGATAATAGGATCCTTTGCTGCCAAGGTATTCCGTTATCCTCAGACGAATAGTCTTACGTATGGCGCGGGCACGAACCTTACTAGATATATTACTAAAACCTCGGGCCATCTTCAACCGCTCTGGCTTCACATAACAGGGGCACTCGCCATCCTTCATAGCCTGTGGCAACACACAAGGCCATGTCTTCTCCTCATCAGGGATCTGCTTAAATGCCTGATGACGAAGACATTCTCCCGATCTCGGACAGTCGGTTTGGGCACAGACAGCCCACCACTCTGGTATTTCCTTAAACTCTATCATATTATTTACGTTTTCTTCCAACTATCTCAGGCAGATATTTGTTTGCCAGAAGGCTGAATGCGAGGCAACATGCACATGCGAAACAAGTTCCCAAAACGGCTACAAGCGGGAAAAGGATGTCAGAATGGAAACCTGATATCGACAACAGTTTCCTAAAAGCAGACAGTCCATAGTCATGAAGCATGTAAATCGCCAGCGTATTCTGTCCCACAAGCACAATCCATTGGGGAATCTGTTTTACATGAGAGAACAAAGTAAAAGCCAGGAGGATTCCAAGAATAATCATGCCCCATGTCAAAGGTATGAAATAATAGCGATTCCATTTAACATCATAGAATTCACCAGGATACAAATACATAAAGACAACTCCCATCACAATAAACAACATGGAGAACCATATCATGTATTTCCTCACCAATGTTACCAAAGGAACCTCATACTTGCGGATAAGCAGACCTAAGACAAAAAGCCACAATATAACCATACCACGGTTTATCATGGCCTCATTAAGCCATCCAAACCTAAAGCACAAAAGGCCGGATGCAGAAACCAATAAGCCAAGAACTATCACCATCTTTTCGTTATTCTTGGCAACCTTATGGATATAATACCATAGTATTTCACCTATGATCAAGGCATTCATAAACCAATAGGATGTTCCTGACAACAAAAGCGGCAACTTCCATGATATATTGTAATAAGGAAACAATCCCAAGACAAGCCATGGGATGACAAGTCTCAAGAAGATATGTTTAAAGAATTCAATATCACTTTTCTTGGGTTTGAACAGATAACCGGAAATCGTAAAGAACAAAGCAACATTGATGGGGCTAAAGAACACGAAGTAAGCCGTATAATCAGTCTTACTTTCAGCCAATAGGCAATGACCATAAACCACCACAATCATTGAAAGGCCTCGAAGTGCATCAATATATTGTTTTCTTTGAGGCAACACTGAACCACTTAGATAATCAGTATGATTCATATTATTCCTTGTTTTTACTCATTTGCCTGTTTCTCAGCCAATCTTCCAGATCATCCAGCATCTGCTGATGGTAGGTGAAAGAAAGATTATATCCCCAGCCATGTCCTCCTGAAGGATATACATGAAGTTCGACAGGACGATTCTTGGCACGCATCTCTTCCTGAAAACGAATTGAATGCTGAGGTTTCACTTCAGGATCATCACTTGACAAGGCGATATAGGCAGGAGGAGTCAGATCTGAAACATGCAATTCATTGCTGTACCGGTACTCTAATTCCTCAGAGGCATTCTCCCCAAACAGATGATAATGCGAGTCTCTATGAACCAACTCCTTTGTCATGGAAATGACGGGATAGAACAGAATACCGAAATCAGGTCGGACTGAAGCGCTGTCACTTACCATCAAGAATGATGCCAGATGACCACCAGCAGAGAAGCCCATGACACCAACATTGTTTCTATCATAGTTCCACTCCTCTGCACGTGCTCTCATCAACTGGACGGCTTCTGCTCCATCAACCATAGGAATCCGATGGTCGTGGTTGGGCAATCTATAATCCAACACGGCCACTGTATATCCACGACTATAATAGAACGGGAACCACCAGTAGCCTTCATACCATTTCTTCACACTGCCATACCCACCACCTGGGAATAAGATGACTGCTCCGTGAGTTTGGTTATCCTTGGGGGCGGGCAAGACAGACAAGACAGCACCATGAGGCAACTCAACACGAACAATCAGTGTCTCGACCACGGCTACACACACAACGATGACGGCGAGGATTATAATGAATGTATAGATCAATACTTTCTTCATATTTCAATACTTAGATAAGTTATCCACCGATGGTCCACTTCAAACATTTATATTTATTGAAGATATATGACAACAACATAGGTGGAAAGAAACCGATTACGAACAAAACGAATGGGCCAATGCCCCAGTGCACTCTAAACCACTGGTTTAGTACTGGTGTCGTAAACACAGTGTCCATAAACATCTGATTAAAGATATAGAGTCCCATGCTGAGGCGTTCTACCTCCAGAACGATCTTTCGAGTTCGGTCTTTCATCGTGCTCTTACTCAATATGATCAACAGATCTATACAGACGACATACGCAAAGACGGTCCTAAACATGAGAACAAAACTGAAATGCAATGGGATGGGATACCACACGAAAACAAACACGCCCAACAAAGCGAAAGGCAAAGTTATATATGCCCAGTTAGGCAGCATCCAACCCACACGCAATTTGGCACAAAGATACCCAATCATGAATGCTGGGAAATAGTATAATATCTTGTTGATACACAGGAAGTCGCCTGAATATACGAAATTAACGAAGACAAGTCCGATGATATAGCCTATGACAATGAGAGTTATACCAACCTTACTAGTAAACTTGATTCTTTGGGCATTTAAAAGCTGAAGAATCACAGTGATCGTAAACACGCCAAACAGCATGAACAGGAACCACAAGTGACCAATACCATAGAACAACCTGACCCATGTATTCCAAGGCCATATGATGGCCATAGGTATGCCCCAAAAGAAATATGGAATCATCAAGCGTCTTGCCTTAATGCGAATCACCTCCGAAGGATGGCGGTATTTATTCCTGTAAATATACAAATAGCCATACAGATAACCAGAGATAAAGACAAACATATTCAAATCTATCACGTCCAGGAAATAGGATATCTTGTACCAGAATGGGATGTTAATAGCATCCACCTTAAGCCACCTGCCATTATAGAAGCATAGGCTATGAAATCCAATGATCATAACCATTGCCAGAACCCGCATGATTGAAATCTCTTCAAATTTCTTATTCTGTTCCATATTTGGTTCTTACGTTATAATCGCGGATGATTTCAGATACGACACAGGAGTCTAACAAGTGGTACCCCTGGCAGTTGAGGTGAGTATGATCCTTACGATAGATCTTTTCCGAATATTGGTGATTTTGCGGAAGCCAACGGTCTGCTGGAATAAATAGCACACTGTCGCCCAGTCCTGTCTCTTCCAACATTTCCCTCAATCCGTTGCGGAATGGGGTAATATCATCCTGGATGACACCAGTGAAAACAGAATAAACCCGATAAAGATAGCCCTGATGTTTCCCGTGTTTTTTCAACCACTCCGTCAAGGCGAAATCAGGTATCTCCATCACGACAGGGCGAATATCATTGGCAAGCAGGAGTCTAATAATCAAACGGTAATTACCAGTATAGTAAGATACTGGACGCTTTTTCCAAACATCATTGATGCCCACCATGACGATACAGTAGTCTGGATGCTCTTCTAATAGGGACTGAGTACAGATGGAATCCTCCTGAGTCTGGCTTCTGAACATATAATAATAGACATCCTTACTTTTGGCACCAAGTGTCCCTCTGGTCATACATTTAATGGGTTTGGTGGTCAGTCTGCCACCATATTGCTGGAATAAGGTATCACCATTATACATTATGTGCAATTCTGCCCAACTGTCACCAATGACAACCACTCGCAAAGTGTCATCATCGGGATGAGGGCCAACATGGTAGGACGGCAGCTCTTCTGCAACACAGAACTCCCTGTCGATAAACTGATATATCTGGATACCAGAATATACGAGTACGACAAGTAAGACCAATGACAACAAAATCTTTTTCATATGAACACTATTTTTTCCGACGAACGCCAAAGAGGAACATGGCCAGCCAACTATTCTTCATCAACAGTTTTGCTACGGTTATCGTCACAAAGATAATCGCAGAGGCAATCGCGAGATAATACGGGAACTCCAACCACCTGTTCTCAACCACAGGTAGGATCTTCAGCAAGGGGAATAGCAGGAAGAAATGGAGCATATAGACTTGCAATGAGTTGATACCCACTGTCGCAAAAATGTTTTTCAGAGGTTTGAAACTGGTGGAGAAGACAGAAAGCAGGAATAAAAGGCTGAACAAGTTAGCGGCCATATTTACCACCACAATCCACAGGGAAGTCCTGAAGAAGATCAGGATAGACACATAGGCCAAAAGATAGATCGGGGCATATTTGGGAACTAATATGTTGTTGAGTTTGTAGGAATAATAGCCCATCATGAAGAAAGGATAGAAATGCCAATACAACTTGACGCAAAACAGGCGATTAACCAAACCGTCAGAAGAAAGTGTATAATAGAATACTGTGAAGACAGCATAGATGACGGTATTGACATAGATGGTCTTGACCTTAAAACGAGAAGAGAACTGCTTGACGAACGACAGAGTAACCATCAACTCAAAAAGAACCAGCATGAACCAATAGCCATTCTTATGTTCTTTTGTCCAGAACCCCAACCAATAAGAAGAGTCCCACAAGCCCCAAATGATATAGAAAGAGAGAAGTGGGAATAGCAGTCGCACCACCTTGCTCATGATTAGTTTCCTGAAGCCATACTTATCTACTGACACATGAGCCAGCAAGCCGCTGATGTACATAAAGACAGGCAACTCCATTGTATCACAGACATTAAAGACCCAAGACCCTTCGGATCTACCAGCGTAATAATACAAATGTCCAATCACGATGGAAAGCATCGCAAATCCACGTAGATAGTCGTAAGTTACATTTCTTTTCTTTTCCATATACATTATTTATTCATTGGTTGCGTTTCAGATAATCCTTCACAATATCATAAGCCATACATGAATCCAGAATATGATAGCCATCCAGGTTCAGATGTAGGCGGTCGTCCAAGAATATCTCAGGGTTGGCTTCAACACCTCCTGGATTCCAAGCAGAGATCGGAATAAAGAGCACCTTATCATCCAAGCCTGACTCCTGAAGCATCTTCTTCATGGCATCGCGATAGTCCTGAGCACTATCATAACTATCGTCTGTTCTCGTCAGTAATGACAAGGCATTGAACATCCATCGCCTATAGAACTTTCGGTTTCCATGGAAATACTCCATATCCACATTAGGCATCTCCATGACAACAGGACGGATGCCGTTCTTAATAAGCAGATTCAGCATCAGACGATAATTCCCAACATAGAAATCATCGGATTTAAATAAGCGCCAGTCATTGATTCCTGCCATGATAATACAATAATCCGGATGCTGTTCTATCAATGGCTGCGTACAACGGTCAATATCCCAAACATGTTCCACCGTACGGTCTGAGAACATCTCATAATAGATTTCCTTAGTGATTGTGCCACTATGTCCTCTTGAGAACGATTTCACAGGACGGGAAGTGAGTCGCTTGGCATAACGACAAAAGATCGTATCACACTCAAGTGAAGTATGATACTCTGCCCAACTGTCGCCAATCACAGCCACTCGCAAGGTATCATCGTTGGGACGGGGACCAATATCGTATATTGGCAACTCCTCAGATACAAACAATGCCTTGTCGATATAGAACGAACCTTTATAACCCAGAAAACCAAGCACGGGAAGAAGAACCAATGACCACCACAGCCATTTGAGTCTTCTGATCCTCACCAAGAATCTATATACCGTGTATAGTTCCATTAACTATTCTGTTCTATTCCCAAAACTCTGCAAATATAGTGATTTTTGGAAACAAAACATCAAAATTATGAAGAAAAACGACATTTGTTTGGCATTTTACGTGCTAATTCGTATCTTTGCAGCATCAAGACGAGCGGAAGATGCATTACATTCATTTACTACGGCCTTTGCAATGGCTCAAGAACGGATTCGTATTTGCGCCGATTTTCTTCAGCAGCAACCTGCTGAAGTGGGATCTATTCTGGCCCACGCTGATCGTCTTCATGGCATTCTGCCTTATCTCCAGCGCCATCTACTGTTTCAACGACCTGCATGACGTGGAGGCAGACCGTCTGCACCCCAAGAAACGGTTGCGTCCCATTGCCTCTGGAGCCGTATCCGTCAGAAGCGGCTATGTGATGATGATCGTCTGCACCATAGGCGCTTTCCTCCTGCTGCCATTCGTACAGAGCATCAACACCCCCTACCTATACCTGATCCTGACGACTTACTGGCTGATGAACATTGCTTATTGTCTTTGGCTGAAGCAATACGCTCTTATCGACGTGACAATCATCGCCATCGGCTTCGTAATGCGCGTACTTATCGGTGGCCTGACCACGGACATCTGGATTTCGCACTGGCTCGTGCTGATGACCTTCCTCGTGACGCTCTTCCTTGCCTTCACCAAGCGTAACGACGACTACCGCATCTACGAACAGACGGGGCTGAAGCCCCGAGTTTCGATCACGGGCTACAACAAGACCTTCATCAACGAGGCCACAGCCATTATCGCCGCCGTGACACTGGTGTGCTATATCATGTACACGATGTCGGAAGAGGTCATAGCCCGCATGGGTACCCGCTATGTTTATCTGACAAGTGGTTGGGTATTGGCAGGTATGCTGCGCTATCTGCAGAACATGATCGTCTTCGGTCTCAGTGGCAGTCCCACGAAATCCCTCGTCAAGGACCACTTCATACAGTTCTGTATTGTAGGATGGACTGCGTCGTTCTTCATCATCATTTATCTTCTTTGAGACGCTCGTATTTCACGCCAAAGAGATGATGCCCCAGAAAGGGACTGAGGCGGATGATGTAGCTGGCCAATAACGTGATAAGCAATACAATCAATGCTATTGGCGTGATAACCAGGAACTCCAGCAGACTACTGTCGTAGGCATGAAGTTGGGAACTATATGCCATCAGGAATCGGGGCAGGAAAAAGAAATGTAGTAGGTAGATGTCGAGGGTGCGAGTACCAACATATTGCAACGGACGGGAGAGATGCAGACGCTGAAGCCATGAGGCACCATGTCGGAAAAGCACGAACACCATGAACATACCAAAGACACCCCCGAGATTGAATCGCAGATATTCCAGGACGTCACTGGCAGGATGGTTCGTCGATGCTATGGCAAAGAATACCGTAATGAGCAGAATAACCAACCATGGCCTGTTCGTCAGCCTGACAAACGCATCGAAATGGCGACGTACCAACGTACCGATATAGAAAAACAGGTAATACCGCCATACGCCAATACTCAGAAATCCTGCCATATCGAGAAGCGGTGACAGGATACTGTAATTAGGAGCTATCATTCTCCAATGACTCTGATGGCTGGCAAAACAGAATGAACCTACGGAAACGACCAATGCCAACAGCCAACTCCATCGCCAACAGCAGCGAACGGAGATCATATAGATCAGGAAGAACTCAAACAATACGAAAGTGAACCAATAGCCTCCCTTCAGTGCTCCTAACTGGTGGAAGAACTCTGGAGGCGGTGCCAACAACAACAGGAAAATAAAGGTGGGCACGATCTGCACCATGAACTTCTTACGGGCTATCTGAAAGAATGGCCGACGACTGACTGGTTCGAACAACCAGCCGCTAATCAAGAAGAAACACGGCAAACGAAACAGGAAGAATGTGGCATTAAATCCCAACAGCGAATCACCAAAACAAAAATGGCAGATATGCGAATACACTACGAGGATCATCGTGAATCCTCGCATCGCATCGATGTATTCTATACGTTGCTTTGCCATTGCAAGTGCAAAGATACAAATAAGTGACAAAAAAGCCAAGAATAATTTGGTTTTTCAACCACTTATTGTTATCTTTGCGACATGAAAAAGTATAGAATTGTATTCTTCATTGTTATTGTTGGCTGTATCACATGTCTCCTTGCTGGCAGTAAAAGGGTCTATGACTATTTTTCATGGGATGAAGAAACAACCACACCACACGCCCCAATTACCATGCATGATGATGACACCCTTAGAGTTGTGATGATTGGCGATAGTTGGGCTGCCTATCATCATGACTATGACACTATCTTGGCCTCAATGTTACAAGAGAAAACACAAAAACCTGTCAGTTTCACCTCGTCTGGTTTGGTTGGAGCCAAAACGAGAGCGATATATGAACTTATGTTCGATTCTATCTCCCCAATAGGCACGCAGAATCTTATCAACAGGAAACCAGAGTACTGCATCATCTCCGCAGGTATCAATGACGCTGTTGCAAAAATGGGGATCCAAAACTATTGTCATCACTATGGCCTCATCATCCGTCACCTGTTGGCGGCTGGCATCAAACCCGTTATCTTGGATATGCCTGATGTGGATTATAAAGCCGTTTATGAGAGGGAATCCATTATGTCCAACATCAGGCATCGCATATCAAGTTGGCTTACAGGAGCTCCGATGTGGTCATTTAAGGATTACCGTAATGAATTATATCTAAAGATTAGTCAGGAAGGCTTGAAGAACCGTATGGTTTATATTCCCTCTACAGAATGGAATCCTAAAGGGTATGAAGATTCTCGGGATCTGTATTTAGAAGATCATGTCCATCTAAATGAAAAAGGATATTATCTCATGGATTCATGCATTGTATCATACATCAGCCATGATTACATATCTATCCGCGATTCCCTGTAATCACATTTAAAAATCCAGGCAGCATCCAACTAAGCAATTTATACACAGCAACACATATTAAGGCAACGCAAATCACAGACACCAGATAGATCATCGCGAGTACGGAATCAGGAAATCCGCTAACACTGGCATAAAGAGGTTTTAGTACAAGTGTCAGAGGATAATGAATGCAAAAGACAAAGAAAGCGGACTTAGACAATAACGGAGAGTAGATATGATGGTGATTTAATATCTCCCCCAACATACAAATCACAAAAAAAGTATTTGCAATTAACGACAAACGGTGAAACGATAAGGCAAATGGTAGATTGATAAACAAATGGAGGAAGTCCATTATTGCCAGAAACACAAAAGCACCTATAAATATGACCTTAAACCTGTCGAAGACATCTATTGGGTTCTTTCCTGATATGGGGAAATATGCTCCCAAAGAGAACATCGTCAGACTTTGAAGCGTATAGGCACTATCATAAGCATTTATCCATAAACAACCCGCTATCAAAGGAAACAACAACTTAGTATATTTAATAATGTAATAGAGAACGGGAGAAAGGATAACCAATACTATCAGATTCCGTATATACCAAAATGGACAAAGCAAAGGAGCCCCATTACCATTAGACCAGGAGCCTCTATCCCAAAAAGCCCTTACATAATCTATGAATGAATAGTCTGCCACATCCTTATCCAGTATAACGGCGGACTTGCCCGTTATCATCAGAAATAGATAACCGCATAATATGATACCATTAAAAAACAGATATGGTACCAAAAGCGTATGAAATCTACTCCTTAACTTCTGTGCATAGGTTTTCTTACTATAAAAAAGCAATAAGCCTGAAATAAAGAAATAGGCAGGCACACCTGTCTCTCCAATCCAAAGCGAGAATGGATAGGTTATTTGGAAGAACGAGCCATGTCCTTTGGTGATGGAGCTAGTAGATGTAAAACAATGAAGACATATAATAAACAGGATCAATGGAAATCTCAAGACCTCTATCGAACGGGAAAGTCTTTGGAATGATTGTTTCTCCATCTTACTTACTTGATTAACTCTGAATAAATAGTTGATACAGATTCTGCCACCCGTTTGGCATTGAAACGCTCTGCTACATACTTCCTGGCTTGCCGTGAACAATTATCCATCAATCCCCGATCCTCATAATAAGTACCAATCGCATTTGCAAGTGCTGACACATCGTCATACGGAATAATCAGACCATTCTTTTCGTGTTCCATCACTTCTTTTGTACCATCGGTAGGTGTTGCGATGATGGCCTTACGCATAGCCATTGCCTCCAAAAGAGCAATAGACAACCCTTCCCACAAACTTGGCAGACAATAAATATCAATGCTGTGGAGCAGGTCTGGTACATCAGTCCTGAAAGGAGAACGATAGATATACCCCTGCATCTGGTGCTGCTGAATATATGCATCTACCTCCGCATCCATATCGCCTTCCCCTACAAACAAGCCTTTCACAGTGGGATTAGCTGCATGAGCCTTTTCCAATGATTCGAGGAAAACAATAGGATTTTTCTGTTTAGTGCACCTCGCGATAAATCCGACAACGAAGTCCGACTCATCAAAGCCCAACTCTTGACGAAGGTCCTTAAACTGGGCATCTGGATCAAAACGATCCAAGTTGACTCCATTCTCAATCACCTGGGCATCTTTCAAGCCGAACACCTCTCGCCCTGTATCTTTATTGCTTTGGGAAACACAAATAACCCTATCGGCATAATGGCAAATCAGTTTCTCACTCCAGCCTCGCAGTTTCTTGACGAGGAAGGACTGGTCATCATGGAAACTCCAACCATGCACGGTATAGACCAAAGGCAGATGTAACTTCTTGACAGGAAACAAAATGTTTGAGGCCGCCCGACTGCCATGTGCATGAACCAGTTGGATACCTTCATCTTGAATCAGTTTCATAACCTGTTTCTGAACACTGATATCAAATGGTTTCTGAGTCTCGACCACATGACAGGTTATTCCCATCCGTCTTAAACGGTGAATCATCTCACCATCCGTGAATGACAAACAGACGGGCTCAACCTTTTCCTTATCGAGAAAATATATCAAATCCAAAAGATGGGACTCTCCCCCACCGATCTGTCCTTGTCGGATTACTTCCAAGACCTTCAATTTTGCCATAACAGTGCATTTTAGGTTTTTGACATTGCAAAGATACAAAAGAAACTTGTAAAAGCGAAGTGATTTTGGAAGATTAACGCAATTCGGCCTGAAATAAAGGCAAAGAGGGGAAGAATGAAGAAGTTCAATTTAGGTCAAATAGCAAATTGGGGAGGATTGGTGAAGGAGTTAGGTTGCCAAATCGTAACCCAGAAAACGGGTTCTGAAGTAGGTTGATCGACTAAGCAAATTGGGAAAGAATGTCGCACCTTTCACCGCTCTTTCGCCAACCGTTTCTTATTCCGCAAACTGCTACATTTTGCATAGCGATGGATGCCAAAAGAAATAGTAGTTTTGCAGCCAAAATTAAAAAAAGAGTAAGAAACATGAGAAGTACTTTTAACATTCTGTTCTATGTGAACAAGAGTAAGGAGAAGAACGGTGTGGTTCCTGTGATGGGCAGGGTGACGATTAACGGAACGCAATCGCAGTTCAGTTGTAAGAAGACAATCCCGCTTGACATGTGGGACGTGAAGGGCAATTGTGCCAAGGGGCGTAGCAAAGAGGCTTTGCAGCTTAATCGAGAATTGGATAACATAAAGGCGCAGATCATCAAGCACTATCAGCACCTGTCAGACCGCGAAGCTTTTGTAACGGCAGAAATGGTGCGCAACTCTTATCAGGGTTTTGGCAGCGAGTATGAGACTCTGCTAAGTGTATTCGACAAGGACATTGCCAATCAGAAGAAACGAGTGGGCAAGGATAGGGCGGCAAGCACTCTTTGGGCTATGGAACGTTCAAGAAAGGATGTGGCAGAGTTCATTCTGTCACACTACCGTCGTACTGATATGTCGATGCTGGAACTGACGCCAGAATTCATCAAGGACTTTGCCGCCTACCTCAGTACTGAGCGTGGGTTAGCAAACGGTACTATCTGGCAGAGGTGTATGTGGCTGAAAGGTGTTGTGATGAGGGCTCACTATAACGGCAAGATTCCCCGTAACCCGTTCGCGCAGTTCCATATTAGCCCGAACTGCAAGGAAAGGGAGTTCTTGACTGAGGGCGAACTGAAAGCCGTCGTAACCCATGAGTTCGAGGATGACAATCTCGCCTTCGTTCGTGACATTTTTGTATTCGTGTGCTTCACTGCCCTCTCGTTCATCGATGTGAAGAAACTGACCACGGACAACATCGTAGACATCAATGGTGACAAGTGGATCATCAGCAAGCGGCACAAGACCAACATTCCCTTCCAGGTGAAACTGATGGACGTACCCTTGCAGATTATCGACCGCTACAAGCACCTACAGGAAGACAAGTTAGTTTTCGGCAAAATGAACTACTGGTCAATGTGCAAGAAGCTGAAAACGGTGATGACCGCCTGCGGCATTGAGAAAGCCATCTCCTACCATTGCGGCCGGCATTCATTCGCAACCTTGGCACTTTCAAAGGGTATGCCTATTGAGAGCGTGAGCCGGGTATTGGGACACACCAACATCGTGACCACACAGATTTATGCCAAAATCACAAGCCAGAAACTTGACAACGACCTGACGATGCTTGGCAATAAGCTTAATGCTTCATTTAGGAATCTCAAGATGGCATAGATCACAGCGACCCGAAACCTCAAAGCAGAAAGACGACTGATTAGCGAAGTCTGTCATCCGTCTTTCTGCGTTTTTCCCCCAGCACACGAACCATTAACAGTTATTTCTTTTCCCTATCGTTTATAAGCTGGATGATAGCAACTTTCCAGAACCATCTCCCAATCGCTCTCACGATAAAGGACCTTGCCACCTAATAATATGTAAGGTATTACACCATTATTACGGTATTCCTGTAGCGTTCTTCTGCTGACTTTCAGAATCTCCGCAACCTCTTTGTCAGTTAAGTAGCGTTCACCATCAAGCAATGGACGATAATTGCCTATCACCTTCTTGTATAGGGCAAGCACCTCCTTCATGTTCTCCAACGCATTCTTTACGCCAACGTTATGAGGCATTATCAGTTCGTTCATAGGCAGTCCGTTTTGAGATTACACATTTTACTATTCTTGTCCCTACCAGTCACAACATGAAGAATACTCTCCACATCCTTAGGCTTATAATATACTTTGCGATTGATTTGTGAATAGGCCAACGTCCCATTATCTCGCAAAGTCTGTAATGTTCTGGGACTGATATTCAGCATTTGGCACACGTCTTGATTATCAAGCCAATCACTCAACCCTTTGTCTTTGCCTCTACTGGCCACCTCCTTCATCTTTGCAACGAAGCTGTTGAAGCTCGTCAGCAGTTCCTCGTAGGTACTGCGCTCAATTGATATAACTTCCATGTTTTATTTGGTTTTTGTAATTTGCGGGCAAAGGTACATCATGATTTCCAGAGAGGCTCATTCTGAAAATTCCTTATTGTGAAATAACAATTCAGGGAAACAAAAACCTAATGCCTGCCGAGCTTGCTCATCAGAAAGCAGACAAGCATCTTTGTGTGGCACTCCACAGAAAAGTGCGTATTAGGCTACACCCTACAATAGAACTTGATTGTGGCAGCAGATTGTAGAAATAGCGTTCTTCGTCTGAAAAAATGCAAATTAACCAAGAGAATTCTTAATTTATGATAATTCCCAAAGGGGTGCCTCGAGTTTTGGGACACCCCTCGCTTTATATTTGCAGTAGATAACATGATTGTCGAATTAAGATTTGAAAGTTATGGAAGCAAAGAAACTGTATTTTATGGATTGCCACTTGGCGGGCAGAACGTATCACGATGCTGATGAGGTGTGGGATGACCTGAAGGTTGGTACCATCCTGAGACTAGAAGCGTGACAAGAACAACCGTCATGATATGAATGCCGTGATGGTAGTCTATGAAAAGGATGGTGTGGAGTATAAAATTGGTTACATCCCTAGTGGTGAGAATGAAACGTTGGCCAACTTCCTTGAAATGGGTTGGAACAACATCTTCGAGTGTCGCATATGCAAGATCAACGAAGAGGCGCACCCAGAGAAGCAGGTACACCTAACAATAAAGATTAAGCGAAACAAGGAACATTCTGAACAAGTTCATTGAAAATGTAATATGGGAACTGATATACATATTCACCTTGAATATCGAAGTCGTAAGACAAAACACTATCAATATGGTGGAGAGTTACACGGAGAAAGATGCTATGGCATATTTAACACTATGTCTGGTAGCGAAGTTCGAGGTGATAAAGAACCGTTATACCCAGTAAGAGGATTACCAGGGGATGTAACACAAGCCACATATAAAGAATATAGAGAATGGGATGGAGATGCCCATCATGCAAGTTGGCTTACCACAAATGAATTGGCTTCTTGTATAGTTGAATCTCACATTCGTATTAACAGCTTGGAAGAATTACAACTTCAAAAAGAATATGAAGATCTTTGGAAGAAAATAAGATTGATAACTGGCATAGAATTAGGAAATGATGGTGACTGCCTATCTTCTTACAAAAAAATCTTAGATTTGATGTTGAGTTATGAGAAAGATGGTGAGCCATGTCGGATAGTATTTTGGTTTGATAATTAGAAATAAAATGAATAACGAATTGAACCACGATAAGCTTCGCTCGATGATAGCTCGCTGTGGATGGACATTTGCAAAGTCGATGCCATTTGCACCACATGAGTATATTGTGAAAGATAAGTGCCCACTGACAGCTGAGGAATTCGAGTATTTCGTCAATATGCAGCGCGAGCATGGTGTGAAAGAACCTTGGGGGAAGTATAATAATCCATACCTCTATATCGATGACTACAAGTATTGGACGATGGGGGCTCCCATTGAGGAAACGACGGTTATCAATCGTGCCAAGGCGAGTGCCGTCAATGACGTACATCAGTTATATGAAGGAATAAACAAAGGAGATACGACTATGAGTTATGTTGATGAGTATATACACAAGCATCTTGGCCTGAAAGATGACAATAAAGGCTTCAACATCGAGTTGATAAATGGCAGGCTGAAAGAAATCTTCGATTGCATCGACCATCTGGAACGCATCAGAAACAACTATGCCGGCGAAGTGATGCAGGAATGGAGCCAACGCATTTCTGCCGATTTCCCTGAGTGCAAGAAAGTGGAGGATATACACATAGGCGACGTTATCTATACAGGTATCACCATTCCATACAAGGACATTTCTGATGCTATTGCCATCCGCATACAAATGGAGAAACGAAGCCTGTATTATGGCCTGACTTATATGCCGGCAATGAAGGAGAAACGTGCAGAATTGCAGGAGGCTATGAGTTTCATCAATAGCGATGGTGACTTCATCAAAGGTAGCGACTGGCTGTACTACAAGTATACGTCGTTTAAGGATGGGTATGAGGAACTGAAGAAAATGATAGTAAGGATGTTCAATTACATAAACAACATTCCACAAGCTGTTTTGGACGTAGCATTGTTTCCGTATCTAATCACTTTGTTGGGCGAATATAAAAGCAAAACGGTTTATGGATATTCTGTGTCCTATGATGATGGTCGCGGTATAGGACTTCCGCACATAATCGTATATGATGGCGAAAAAGCAGAAATTGTATATGAGAACGATAACAAAGGACTTTCGACATTTTTTCAGTAGAGAGGATAGTAGCCAAGATGACTTTTATAACATAATTATGGGAATTAAATAAAGAGCTTCGGACGGTCCCTTCACGAGACTGTCCGAACTTTGGTGCAGAATGCGGGGGCATTACCTCCCTCTCTCATCCCGCGTTTGCAAAGATACAATTATTATTCCAATACGCAAAGAAAAAAGACAAAATACTAATTATCTCGCAGATTTTTTGTACTTTTGCAATCAAATAGCAACTAAAAACAAATATTATGGCTGTATGGATTAATCAAGAACTGGTAGATGACGTTATTATGACCATAAAAGCTGATTATGGTCATAAAAAACGTGTGTCTGCATATTGCCGTCCTCGTTCTTGGCAACAAAATCGCTATATTCAAATCACAACACCCATCAAAGATGTTGATGTTCATTATGAATATTACAATGGTTTAGTTCAACTTCATTTCGAAGGGAAATATACTACTGACGAATTCCGCCCATTCGTACAATACTTGTATGATCAAACAAAGGATTTAAGTGAACTAGAATGGAAAAATTGGCAGCATCGACAAAAAGGCCGTTGCGTTTTAACTTACCATATCGAAACTTGGGATGAACTCTATGAGGCATTCAATAAAATGTTCTCCATCTTTGACCCAATTATTGAACGGTATATTGCAATAAACGAAGAGCTGTTCGGCAAGAAAAAACGACAAGAGGTAATCGCAGACCGTTCCTATGAAATTGTTTCAGAAAAAGAGTCAACAGAACCAATAATAGGTATTAAGTCAGTTCGTGATTTAGCTTTTGACAAATTTGTAATTCCAGAGTATCAACGCCCATATAAATGGACTGCAAAGAATGTAAATCAGCTTATTTCTGACCTCATTACTTTTAGGAACAAAAAGCAATATCGTTTGGGTACGTTGGTTTTGCATAATAATGAAATCGTCGACGGTCAGCAACGAATAATCACTTTAGTACTTCTCATCACGCAGTTATTAGATACGCTGAAGGATGAGAAAGTAAAGAGCAGTTATAAAGGAATCGAATCGAAAATGAAGAGTTTTTCCAAACATATCTCATTTCACAATAGATATTCTCTCCATAACGTTGTGGAAAATGTCCATATTATTGAGAGAAGAAAGATGGATTTAGACCAAGAGTTCCTTGACTTTCTACTTGCGAAGTGTGAATTTGTGGTCGTAGAACTAAAAAGTATTTCAGAGGCATTCCAATTCTTTGATTCTCAAAACGCTCGTGGCAAGGATCTAGAGGCTCATGATCTCTTAAAAGCATATCATTTAAGAGAAATCGTTTCATTAAGTGACGTGGATACCGCAAATATAGATGAATGGCAAAGCATTCCCACCGAATTCTTGAAAGATGTATTTGTTACCATTTTCCGAGCCAAACGGTGGTCAAAAGGATTGTGGGCGCGTTATTTTACAAAAAGCTATACAGGAGTTTTTAAAGGTATCTCTCTGACAGATGGTAAACGATATCCTTTCTATCAGATGGAGATAATGGCACATATATTCTCCAGTATGTATAATAACGATCCTACAAGAATTATTGACGGCAATCATCTTGATTACCCCTTTAATCTTGACGATCAGATTATAAACGGAAGTCGTTTCTTTGATATGATACGACACTACATGCATCTCTATCAACATATAAAAGACCTTAAGGACATACTGCCAGAACAAAGTAAGGCCGGAGAGATTCTAAGACAGATTGATGACTATGATGGTGCAAGTAGGACTGGTGATAAGTATGTTAAAGAGATGTTCTATACCCTTCTCCTGTACTATATTGATCGTTTTGGGGAAGAAGAACTTGATAAAGTGATTCCTCAGTTCTTTATATGGTCTTATAATATAAGACTCAGACTTACAGCAGTGCAATTAGCGACTATCGACAACTATGCGACAGAATCAAATAGTCTTTTTATACAAGTCTATAATGCACAGACTCCATACGACATTATAAATCTGAATATAGAAGGTGTAACTAACAAACAATGTTCAGGTTGTGAGATGATAAAAGAGAAGTTCAAAGAATACAACAAATATTATGGCAACGATTAATCACGAGATAACCTCCCTTAATGTAAGGGATTTCCTTTCGAATGACAAATATGTCATTCCTATTTATCAGCGCAATTACGACTGGGGCGAAAAAGAAGTTCTTCAGTTAGTCGAAGATGTCGCGGATTATGCCAAAGAAGACAGCAATAGCAAATATTATATTGGTTCAGCCGTCGTCTTTGTCAGGAATAATAATGGACAAGAGTATCTTGAGACCATTGATGGCCAGCAAAGATTAACAACGTTAACTATCCTAACCATTTTATTGGGGAGTATGGGGTTGGCAGACTGGTATCAAAGCATTAATTTGTCATATGATCATCGAAAAGATGCTGACGAGGCTTTGCTGATGCTGAAAAGTAACAGTATGTCTCGCCACCCCGTGGCCCAAAATTTTAATGACGTATATAATACTCTGAGGAAAAATCTTACCCGAATATTGAGTGACAAGGGCTTGCAATTACAGGCTTTTGCCGATTATCTCTTTGAGAAAGTTATAATCATTCGCATCCCCGTTCCACAAGATACCGATTTAAACCACTATTTTGAGATTATGAATACTCGTGGAGAGCAACTGGAAAAACACGAGGTACTTAAGGCTGTTTTAATGGGGCATTTGGATATAAATGACCACCTCTTGTTCCATACAATCTGGGAAGCATGTTCTGATATGAGTTCTTATGTGCAGATGAATTTTAGCGTCAGTCAGCGTAATATCATTTTTTCTGTGAAGTGGAACACAATGGAGTACAATGATTTTGACGAGCTAAAAGATGATCTTGATGATGACAATATGGATATTCAGATAGATAGCGAAGACGATGTATTTTCTCATTCATTGGAAAATCTTATTGAGGATAGTAAAGCTAATATAAGGTATGAGCTCCCTCCCGATGGAAGTAATGACGAAGGAAAACAAGATCGATTCGCTTCAGTTATTAATTTCCCTAACTTCTTACTGCAAGTACTGAAAGTCTTCTATCATCAAACTGACGCATATTCGAAAGAAATTGATGAAAAAATAAAATTGGATGATAAGCGCTTGATACCCATATTCCAGGAAGTGCTAAAATCATTATCCGACAAGGACGCAAGAAAAGAGTTCATAAAGGATTTTATCATGCAACTTCTAAATCTCCGAATGAATTTCGATAAATATGTCATAAAAAGAGAATATCAAAATGGAACAGAGAGCTGGAGCCTTAAGAATCTTCGCAAATATGATAACAATAAAGCTAATTATGTTAGCACTTTCTCTGGCGATTTAGAAGATGAGACAGACATTGGTAAGGAAATACGAATGATGGAAGCCATGTTCCATGTTTCTGCCCCAACTCAGATATATAAACATTGGCTAAATGCTATATTATACTTCATTGTTAACGATGAAGACTTTACGCCTCGAGATTTCAGAGATAAACTATATACATTGGCTTGTACCTATATGTCAGATATATATTTAGCCGATGATAGGATTGACTTTGAAGATATTATCTACAAGAATGATTGTCGCGCGATTAATCACACCTTGAATTGGAACTATTTAGACCAAGGATGCGATGTACCCAATTTTGTATTTAATTTCTACGATTATATTATATGGAGTCAGAGCAGAAGTAAATATGCAAAATTCGAGTTTACATATCGTACCTCAGTAGAACATTTTTATCCTCAGTATCCAATGCCTGGTTATGAAAATTTAAAGGATAAAGGACTTGATTCTTTTGGTAATCTTTGTCTAATCAGTCGTGGCATGAATTCTAAGTTTAGCAACAATATGCCAAAAGCAAAAGTTGAGAATTTCGGTAATATCGATGAAATAAAGAATGGGCTAAGCCTTAAGCTTCTGGAAATGATGGACGTTGTAAGGGATAAAAACGAATGGGGAGAAGCGGAAATAGCTGAGTTTGGCAAATTAGCTAAAGAACGTTTAAAAAACGCTATAACAAAGAAAAATTAGGTGTTTCTGATTCCCCTTTGTAATTACGACATTATTAATAAGTGGATATATGGACGAGAAAGTAAGACAAAGAAGGCTGCGGCGATTGCTGCGCGTTACTTTTCCTGGTGGAAAGGTGCTGTGCTACAAGAGTGCAACGATGACGTTTGTGGAAGCCCTTCAGACGATTGGAGCAGAGAGGTATCAAGAAGTGAAATTGGAGAGTTATCATTTGCCGCTCATTTCCCAGGAGATATATCCACGATTCAAGGAATGGATGAAACCTATTGGTGAGGGATGGTATGTCAATGTGCAAAGTGACAGTGATCAGAAGTATATGCAACTGGTTTCCATCAAACAGCAATTAGGACTGGATTGGAAGATTGAGGTTGGGGCAGATTTTACGCCAAGCGACGATAAGGTGCCACAGCGCAAGAAACGTGAGGCCCAACGGCTAATGGTGAAATTCCCTGATGGGACTTGTATCTGTGAAGCAAACCCTGTAAATACCTTTGTACATGCAATAGAGAAGATTGGTGTAGAAACGCTGATGCGAAAGGGTGCTCAGTATAGTGGGAAGCCGCTGATTACTCTTACAAAGCAATATAATGGCCAGATAGAAATAGGTGATAAACGATGGCTGGTGATTCCTCCACAGACCAAGGATAAACTAAAGACGCTGAAGATCATCAGCGCGACAATGCGTCTTAACTTGGAGGTGATACAAAGGGCCAATCAGAACCCAGAAGGAGCATTGGAGTTCTCAAATGACTGATGACATCAGTTCCAGATATAGTCTCAATAGGCAATAGAAACAGCAACGAAAACGTTATTTGTATATGGAAAAGATAATTATTCAGGTAAATGAGTCGGAATACAATTCAATTCTGCGACAGGTTGTCGCAGTTATTGAGAATTCGAAGGCGACCATTGCCAAAAACATCAATATTGGCATCAACACCACACATTGGAATATCGGAAAACTGCTCCATGATAAGAAACTCGAGAGCAAACATGGTAGTGGTGTCGTAAATAGGCTGTCTGTAGATTTGAAACAGATGTATCCAGAAATGGGCGTTTCGCCAAGAAATTTGTGGGACATGAAGAAATTCTATGAGCGTTTCAAGGAAAGTGACGAGAAACTGCGACACGCTGTCGCGGTTTTACCCTGGTGGAATACTCTGAAGCTTATGAGTAAGTTTGGCGATAATGATGAGGCTATAATGTATTATGCTCAGGAGACTGTCAGGAAGGGTTGGAATCGAGACTTTCTGTTGAATGCTATAAAGATGAAAGTGCATGAGAATCAGCCGGTCGCAATAGATAATAACTTCGAAAAGACATTGCCTGCTACTCAGGCAGCATACGCAAATGAAGTGTTTAGCAGCAGCTATAACTTGGGATTCCTTGGCGTGACTGAACCGATAGCAGAATTGGAACTTGAAAGAAGGCTGGTGGAGAAGGTAAAGCTATTTCTTCTGGAGTTGGGTAAGGGGTTCACCTTTATAGGCAACCAGCATATATTGGAATACAACGGTAAAGAAAGCAAGGTGGATCTTCTGTTTTTCCATCGTGGCCTTCACTGCCTTGTAGCTATGGATTTGAAGATTGGTGAGTTCCGGCCAGAATATGCTGGCAAGATGAATTATTACTTATCGCTTCTTGACAGGTTGGAACGTCGGGAAGATGAGAATCGTTCTATTGGCATCATACTTTGTGCAGAGAAAGACAATCTTGAGGTCGAACTCGCCTTAGAGGATATGGGCAAGCCGATAGGTGTAGCTGACTACCAGCTAATCATTCCAAAAGAAGAACTAAAGAAAGTGATAAGCGATGAGATGGAGTCATACGAAAAGGACAAGCAGTTGGAGCAAGAGGAAGAATGACATAGATTACATGAGTTCCCACCTTTGTTTCGGTAATAGGACGTAGCCTAATACGCACTTTTCTGGCAGGTGCCACAAACGATGCCGTAATCAGTTCAAAGGTGTTGAGCAAGCTCAGTAGAAAAAAGAACAAGATATATTTGGCTAATCCAAAAGAAAAGACTATCTTTGCACCCGATGATGAGTTATTGAAACGGCTGGTGGCTCAGCGTCGGGTGTTCTTTGATGCAGTTTATAGCAGAATGCGGAAATGAGTACGGTCTCCAATTCGTAACCCTATTTTTCCTCAATCCTCCAGACTGCCTTTATACAAAGAAAAGCCGAGAATTCTTACAAAGTTACGAAAAAACAACGAATTATTCTTTATTTTGAGATAATAATTCTATTTTTGCAACATGAAAGAGCGGATTAACTGGATAGATTGGGCAAAGGCACTGGCGGTTATTACCGTTGTGTTTTGCCACTTGCCGCAATCCCAAGAATGGTTTTACTACCGCTATCTGCAGGCAGTCATCATTGTAATCTTCTTTTTTATCTCAGGCTACCTGAAGAAAGACCGTGGCAGTGACAAAGCAAATTGGCAGAAATACTGGCACGGTCTCATCTTACCTTATTTAATATATAACGCCATCATTTATCCCTACTGGCTGGCCAAATATTATTTGCTCAACGAGGGACTGCCAGACCTGATGACTGCTTTGAAGCCCGTCATCGGAGCCCTGCTCCTTGAACATGAGAACACCTTCTGCGAGCCCCTTAACGGTCCGTTGTGGTATCTGCCTGCCATCCTCATCATGCATGTGACTGTTGACCTTTGCCGAAAGACCAAACACCAACATGTCATTATGACAACGCTTTGTATCCTCTCTTTCTTTCTGTATGCAGCCAATAAATACTGGTATTTCGCACCAGACCTGACGCCCATGGGATTGATGCGCAACCTGCCTTATTATTATATTGGATATGTGTTGGGGCAGTATCACCTTTTTAGAGACATCACTCCCCATCGCGATTTCGTCAATTGCTTATTATGTCTTTTAGTGAGCATCATACTCTTTGCCTGGCATCTGCATGCGTATTACACTGGTCAGCATCTGCTGCATATTATACTTTTCTATCCTATTAATATGGGATTCCTCTTTGGTGTTTTATATGGTTGTAAACTTTTAAATACTATCACATCGCCTGTTATTTTCAACTTATCTATAGGTACTTTGGTGATTATAGGCCTTCACATAGTCCTTGTCACCATTGTCAATTTTGCCCTTGGACGTCTGCTACAACTCAATACTTCCATCTGCTACCAGTGGTATGAGGCACTGCCCACTGCGTTCTTCATTGTTGCTCTCCTCTACCCTGTCATCTTATTAGGAAAGAGATATGCCCCCATATTATTAGGAAGAAAATAGAACTAAAATTTGGAATTCTCAAATATAATTACTATCTTTGCAACATCATAAAAACCTCACTATCATTGTTAGATGACAAAACTAAGCATCATAGTTCCTATATACAAAGTAGAGAAATATATACATCGCTGTCTGGAGAGTATTTTCAGACAGGGCATTTCTGATGAAGATTTTGAGGTCATTCTCGTTAATGACGGAACTCCAGACAAGAGCATGGAGGTGATTGCTGATATCATTAATGCACACCAGAATATACATATCATTGAACAGCAGAATCAAGGTTTGTCAATGGCTCGCAATAATGGAATGGCCCATGCGACAGGTGAATATATTTTATTTGTTGACTCTGATGATTTATTGGTAGAGAACATCCTACCTGTTCTGTTTGAGAAAGCCATTGAGAGCAAAGCAGATCTTATAGTGGCAGACTATCTGGAAGTTAACGACAACGATATCAACGACATCCCAGTCTATACAAATAAGGCCATCCGAGTAATAGAAAAAAGTGGCGAAGAATTGTTTCTTGAAGATATTGATCCTCATGATTGCCACGTTTGGCATTCTCTATACAAAAGAGATTTTTTACTTCAAAATGGTATTACGTTTGTACCAGGAATCTTTTTTGAGGATGTTCCGTTCACCCATGAGTGCGCCATCAAAGCAAAGAAATGTCTAAGGATTTATGCTCCCATGTATATCTATAGAACGGGGAACATGCTGTCCGTCACCTCTTATTTTGATAAAAGATCGGGGATGGATTTTGGCACAGCCATTGGAAAGACATGGGAATTGACACATACGAAAGACCTCTCGCCAATGATTGCTACAAAACTAAAACAAGATGTGTTTATTTCTTTTTCTATGCTTTTCTGTGTTGTTGTGCACAATATTTCCCGTCCTTCTGAGAGAATGGAGATACTGAACAATATCAGGAATGTCGCTCCAAACATGTGCTTTGACGACGGCATTAAACAAGTATTTGTTAGTTTCATGTTCAGAAAAATGCCACATGTTTATATGACCCTTAGGTCTCTTTACGCAAGAACGATTGAGGAATCTGTCTGGAAATACAGAAGCATATTAAACCACATTAGAAACAAATGACCAAACTATCTATTATCGTACCAGTTTACAATGTCGAGAAGTACATTCGTACATGTATTGAAAGTATCTACCGACAAGGCCTCGATGAGAATATCTTTGAAGTTATTATCGTGAATGACGGAACAAAAGATAACAGCATGGAGATGATTGCCGATATTGTCAAGGCGCATTCCAATATTTCCGTGATTGAGCAAGAGAATCAGGGATTATCCGTGGCTCGCAATAATGGAATTGCTGCTGCAAAGGGAGAGTATATCTTTATGCCTGATTCGGATGATCTGCTCATTGATAATAGTTTACCATTTTTGCTTAACAAGGCGACAGAGACCAAAGCCGACCTGATAGTTGCAGACTTTCTAATGAGAAATAATGAGATAATTGAGTATTTTAAGTTAGACTCTAAACAGAAAGATGGCCAAACGATTGAGATGACTGGCAAAGAGTTGTTTTTAGGTTATCTTAATCCTAGTCAATGCTATGTATGGCGCACACTTTATAGAAGGAGATTTCTGACAGACAACCACATAACTTTCTTTCCCAAGATACGCTATCAAGATGTGCCGTTTACTCATGAATGCTATCTCAAGGCCAATAAATGCATTAAAGTATCATGGTTGCTAAACATATATAGAAAAGAAAGAGAAAATGCCGCAACTTTCTCTTTCAACCCCCAAAAAGCCAAAGACCTTTGTTTAGCAATGAAAAAAACATGGGAATTGAGAGCTCTAGACGACCATACACCAGAGACATTACTTAAGCTGCAAGATAACGTATACGCATCCTTTACCTTGTTGATTACCCTTATATCTTATAGTTTTTTTACTTTGTCTGAAAGTAAAGAGATTGTCAGTTATATGAAGGAGCAGATACCAGATTTACGTTTCAAGAATGGTATCAAACAGAAAACAACATCTTATCTCTTCCGGACTATTCCCTACTTATATCTAATTATACATGTAGCCATTAGAAGATTTATATGGATGATTTATAGATAATGAATTAGCTTAATCGATCAAACAGTTCTACCCAATGATGCATAATATTATCTTTACTGTATCTCTTGGCTGATTCACGCGCAGCAAGCCCCATTCGTAGTCTCTCTTCCGGATGTTCAATGAGCCAAAGCATGGCCTTGGCTAATTCTGCTACATTTCCATCTTCAACCAACAGGCCCGTTTCTCTATTGGTAAGGATCTCCGCTGGTCCATACTTACAATCAAAAGCGACACAAGGGATGCCACATGACATCGCTTCTATCAATGACATACCCAATCCTTCATGGCGAGAACTTAGCACATAGATGTCACTCTTGCAATATTCATCATAGATCTTGGCCGTAGGGGAATGAATAATGACACGATCCTCTAATCCCTTATCAGCAATCTGCGTTCGTAACTGCTTTTCTATGGAGCCTTGCCCAAAGATGTCAATATGCCACTCAGGACATTTATCCGATATCAAGGAAAAGGCATCAATGAGCATATCAAAACCTTTCACACTGTCTAAACGTCCTGCAGAGATCAACCGACATGAACCATCCACAGATTTCTTTTCCAAGGTTAAGGGGTAATATGTCAACGGATTGGGTATAACCACGACCTCTGTAGAGACATGCTTGCGCCACCCGTTGGCATCACCATCTGTCAACGTCACTATTCGGTCAAACTTATTGATGCTATGGTAGTATTGCAGATCATATACTTTTGCCACAATCCTCATCAATGGATTTGCCTGATAATCATACTCTTTGAAAACGGAGAAGCAGGTTTCGTGGGATTCTAATATTAATCGCGAATGCTTACATGCCTTGACAATTTCATCAGCCACCTTTAAGGAATAAGCCGTAGTAGAAACGATGTCTGGATTAACAGTCTCCACAATTGACTTCAAACGTTTACCGAATACAGATTTCATCTTCAAATACTCATAGTATCTACGCAACAAGAAGAGGGATCCTAATTTATAAAACTCAGTATCAAGATCATAAACCTTTATACTCGGATGCAAGGGAAACACGATAGGGTGATTGCCTTGCTCGTATGTAACAAGCGTAATCTCATAACCATGCTCTGCCAACCAATTCATTTTGTCAGTAGCAACCCGTTCGGTCCCCGCGACCATCGCCATTGATCTAATGATGTAGAGTAACTTTTTCATACGTTAATGCGCTCATATAATCTTTTCCATTGAGGCATCATAACCTCGACACTGTATCTCATTGAAGACTGTATTCCTGCTTGTCCCATTTTTTGTCGCAGGTCCACATCTTCTATCAGAGTACAAACCTTATCTGAAAACTCTTCAATATTTCTATCCCGGACAAGGAAGCCATCGACACCATCGGTAATGATGTCTGCAGGACCATAAGGACAATCAAATGCCACGACTGGCAAACCACAACTCATCGCCTCAGGAAGGACTAAGCCAAAGGGTTCATAGCGTGAAGTCAATAACAAGATAGAACTCTCCTTATACTTCTCTATAATGTCTGACGTTGGTTCATGAACCTGAATATTTGCATTTAGTTGTCCGATTTTAGAAAGCATGACATCCTGCAACTCGCCATATCCGCCATAAACATGAAGACTCCAGTCTGAGTGACGTTGATGAACAAGCGTCCAAATACGCAACAGACTATCAATATCTTTCTGTTTGGAGAAACGGCCTACGAAGATGACGGATTTAGCCAAGCAGTCACTATATGATCCACTTTCATTCAGATGTACCACATTAGGTATCACACAGACCTTAGACGTCAACTTCCGCCACTCATCAGCATCTCCTTTTGTCAATGCCACTACCATCTGAGCCTTTCTCACGCCACGTTGCAAATACCACACATAAGATCTACGCAACAGTCCGTCACCGTCAAAATAACTGGCAAGACGAGACGCATGAGACTCAAACACAAATGGCACATTCCCTTTTACCTTTGCGATAACACGAATAAAATCAAAACGGGTACAAACGATGATATCAGGTTTCTGCTCCTTGAGTATATTGGCCAACCGTTCACAGAACAGATGAAAAAGCTGACGTTTCTTGATCAGTCTTTTCCATAAAGGAAGATGGTATTGCTGGTAAAAACGGATATCCAAATCATGGACAGACACATTCGGGTGCAAAGAAAAACATATTGGGTGATGTCCCTGATTAACCGTTACCAGACACACTTCACATCCCCCATGCTCCACCAGCCAATTTGCCTTATCCACCGAGACCCTTTCCAGGCCACCATAGATGGCTAATTCATCACAGACGTATAGGATCTTCATTGTCAGGACTTAGGTTTCACAAGATTCTCCTCACTATCTTCGTAATGCTCTTTCTTGAAGAATATGCGAGAAATACCCTTCATCTGCACCTTCACACGATGCATGAAACTCTGCCAAAGGCTTTCCTCACCCAAGGTACCATAGCCTGTTACTGGGCGCGCTTTCCTGTGATAGAGAAAAGCGATCTTCCCGTATGGTTTCAACGACAAAGCCAATGAACCGTCCTCACCACGTCGTATATCCGTTCGTATCTTCACCTGACGTGCATACTCAACATTAAAAGCAAACACCATCCCACGAACACATAGTTCCGGGCGCTTGAAATGCTGAATATACAGAAAAGTATCACGCACCAATTCGAACATAAACAAACCAAAAGCAGAATGTCCTGCATCCGGGAAGAAACTCCAGAAAGAACTGACACAAGCCACATCTGGCCTCATCAACTTTGTCATCATCAGATCAACATAACGGGGAGGATAAAATGTATCAGCATCAATACAAAAATGATACTTACCCCGAGCATTCTCCAAACCGCACTGACGGGCAAAGCCTGGACTTTGTCTTTGCTCATTAAAGTAAGGAACACCTATTTCCTGATATACTTCTTCTGTTCCATCCTTCGAATTATTGTTGACGCCTAATATCTCAATAGGATATTTCGTCTGTAGTTCACTTAAAGACCATAAGCATGCCGCAAGGCGACGTTCCTCATTATAGGCAATAACTACAACAGAGACCAAAGGGTCTGGACTCTGTAGTGCCGCCAACCGTTCTCGGATTCCATCAATAATATCCTGTGGGATCTCATTAAACGGTTTCCCGTAAATCGAAAGATATTTGTCGTACCAGTTTGCCATGAAATCGATGATATATCCTAATAATATGTTGCAAATATAGCAATTATATCAGACATTTCCAAATATTAGAGCAACTTTTTTGCTTTACCTATCATCCAGATGGTTGCGACACAAAGCGAAGAAGGAAACTTTCCTAATAAATAGAAAAACAAATTCTTCAGTCGTGACTGACGGAAAGAGCCAATCTGACGGAAGGTGGCTGGATGAGTCATGATTGCCTTGATCTCACTATTTGAAACAGAAGGGACAATACTATTTCTACGTTTAATGACATGGCAGGCGATATAGAAATCAGTCAGAATAATATTGAGACAACGATTGGGGTAGTATGTCTTATTCTGTAACGGAAAAGAAGTGGCCTTCAAATGCTCGATTGTTTGAACATTACGCAGGATCTCTTCCTTTGTAATACTATTCCGCTTCTGATAATGAGAGAGAGAATTCTCCCTGCACATATAATAATAGGTTATATCAGGTAAAAGGACAGCCCGTGAGATATAGGTAACCAGATCAAAGGTGAACACAAAATCTTCCCAATAATCCGCTTCGATAAAACGCAAATGATGATTACGAAGAAGAGAAAGTCTTACCAAATAGTTGCAGGCAGAAGCCTGGATGCCAGCATATTGGCGATAAGCATAAATGGCTAACAGATCCGTGCCCAATAGAGGTTTGGAGTCATACTGATAGACGGTCCGTGTCCCGTCTTTTTCTCTTTTTTCATAGGAGCCAAAGACTATTTCCGCATCATTCTCCCGGACTTTCTGCATTAGTAATGAGATGGCATTCTCGGCGATCAGATCATCTGCATCCATGAAATAGAGATAATCACCTTGAGCCTCATCTATGATCTGATTACGGGAGGCCGAAACACCCTGATTCTGGGCATGCGTCAATATACGGATGTCTTTTCCCCGAGGATGAGACGCCTCTAATTCCTTGATGATTTCAACAGACTGATCTCCGCCACCATCATCTACTACCAGGAATTCTATGGAAGGGTATGTCTGTGACAAGGCAGACTCCATCGTCTGACGGATATAAGGCTCTGCCCTATATACAGGAATGCCTATGGTCACATCGTACTTCATTTATCACGCATTAGTTCATCAAACAAATCTTTCCATTGAGTGGCTATGTTTTCAATAGCATAACGACGGGAGGCTTGATATGCATTGATACCCATCTGCTGCCGATAGTCCTTATCATGAATCAACTTCAACAATTTATTTGCATATTCTTCAACATCATAAGGAGTAATGAGACAACCATCCTGTTCATCTGTAATAATATTTCTTGGTCCGTTCTCGCAATTAAAGGAAACGACAGGCAGCCCGCACGACATGGCTTCAATAATGACAAGACCAAATCCTTCAAAACGGGAAGGCAACGCGAAAACAGAACTGGACAAATACTGTTCTTTGACATCAGCCAGACTTCCATACAAGTGACAACGACTTTCGTCAATCCCCAATTCAGACATCAGTTGGCGGTATGGTTCCCGATCTCCCATCCCATAGACATCTAAGATCCAGTCATCACAGGAATTCTGAACAATGGCCCACGCGCGCAACAACAGATCATTTCCTTTCTCATAAGCATACCTTCCTATACTAATGATGCGCTTTGCAGAAAGGCTGCTAACTTGTTGAACAGAGAAAGGCAGTGGATCTGGTATCAACACGACATTGGACAACTCTGGCCAATCCTGTTTTGCACTCTCTGTCAAGACCACCATTTTGTCCAATTGTTTCAAATGTCCAATCAGGTTATTCATCCAAAGACGAGCAAATAACGCTTTAATACGATTGGAGTTCCTAACAGCAAAGTTACGATAATTAGAACGATTTACATGCAGTTCTCCCATCTTACGGCTACCATCATGAATGGAATTTATAAAATTAATCTCCCTCCTCAAAACACTGATGGTAATATCTGGACGAAGACGAAGCAACTCTTCCTTTAGTAGTTTCTTATATCTATATTGTTTCTTCAGATAAAGAAAGATCTTCTTGATAAATGATACTTTCCACAATTCCTCAAATCCCAGATTGAGGTTTATGACATTCACCTTTGTAGATAATGGGAAGAAACATTCCCGCCCTTGCCCTTCCGTTACTATAATGGTAACCTCATATCCAAAAGACTCAGCGAAATAATTGGCTTTCAAAGAAACAACTCGTTCTACACCACCAGCAGAATATAAAGCAGGTGTGCAATAAACGATTCTATATTTCTTAGGTTCTTGCATTTTATTATGAATACAAAGGTACGACTTCTTTCCCGAACTGACAAGAAAAAAGCCCATAAATTTGGAAATATCTGCATCTATTTTATAACTAAGACTGAACTTTATTGTCCACTAATGATAATTTTTATTAAAATTAATATCTTAATCAATTGTTTTCTTTGTCAATTGATTTAAAAAACGTAATTTAGCGCATTAAATATGAACATAAGCAGATATGGGAGATTACAAATGCGAAGTTTCGGTTGGCATGCCAGTTTGGGGAGTTGAGAAATTCATCAAACGATGCTTGCTATCTATACTCGATCAAGACTTTGAAGACATGGAAGTTTTGGTGATTGATGACTGTGGCCCAGACAAGTCTATCGAGATAGCAGAAAGCATCGCTTCGACACATCCAAAGGGTAACAAGATCAGGATCATCCATCAGCCACAGAATATGGGTTGCTGGGCTGCAAGAAACCGGATATTAGATGAAGCACAGGGAAAATACATTATATTAGTTGACAGTGATGATTTTATGGAAGACGGGGCGATTCCCAAACTCTACAAGCGTGCAGAGGAGACAAACGCAGATGCAACCTACGGCTCCATCGCTGTCGTTGACGAAGAAGGAAAGCCATACCTCAATCATGATTTAACAGGTCTCATTCATCCTGATACCGTCCTAAATGGAAAAGACAAACTGGCATCATTTGCCAATGAAAATATACATAATCTCAATCTATGCAATTTTATATGGAATATCATGTTGCGTACATCCTTCATCCGGAAAAATGGACTACGCTTCAGAAAAACCAAATTCTGGGATGATGTATTATTTAATGCTGATATGCAACCATTAGTAGAGTCCGCTGCTTTTATATCTGACATTACATACGATTATGTCATCAGACCTAATTCACTATCGAACTATCAGGATAGAGATGTTATAAAAACAGAGGAGATCCGTCAGCACATTAGCAATCATCTTTATCTAAAAGAGCAAAGCACAACACTCAAAGGTAAACCGTATTATGAGAAACGAGTTACCAAAATAGAGTTAGATATGTTTTATACATTAACTGGAGTGATTAAAAACAGGCCAAAACTGTCTGAACCAATAAAAGACGAAGAGATTCGTGATGCGATCCGCCATCCTCTGGCCTTGCAGGAAATCCTTCGCTTCAGCCATTATAGAACAACGAATGCCTTGTTTTGGTTTTTAGGTATATTGCCAGCTTCTGTATCTGTTTTCCTTATAACGCTTATTGGAAAAGCAAAAAAGATGATTTGAATCTAAATGATATTATTCCTCATATTCCACGGTTTCGACCCCAACAATGGGATCAGCAAAAAAATAACCTATCAGGTTAATGCCTTAAAAGCCTGTGGGATGGAGACGCATCTGTGCTATATAGACGAGGAGGGTACTAAAAAGAGGATTGTTGACGGGACAGTCATTGCTGACTATGGTAATGGAGCCATGAGCAAGATCCTCAAAAGGACTGGATTCTCCTCTATTACCAGATATGCCATAGACAATGGTATCAAATTTGTCTATATCCGCTCGAATCACAATGCCAATCCGTTCACTATCAGAATGGTCAAACAGATGAAGAAGGCGGGTATGAAGGTCGTCTTGGAGATTCCCACATACCCTTACGACTCTGAATATGAGGCACAGGGGATGAGCAGACAGATCTTCCAGGACAAACTCTTCAGAAATCAGTTAGCCAAACATCTGGATGCCATCGTAACCTTCTCTGACTACGATATCATCTTCGGACAAAAGACCATCAGGATCTCAAATGGTATTGATTTCGACACCATCCAACAGAAGAAAGGGGTTAATGACACGACCCATGAGCTTCATCTGATAGGTGTAGCAGAGATCCACAGATGGCACGGATTCGACCGTATCATCAAAGGACTGGCAAAATACTATTCCACCAATCCAGAGTATAAAGTTTTCTTCCACGTTGTCGGCTATTTCTTCTCACCCGTTGAGGAGAAAGAGATTTCAAGTATTATCCAGCAACAGCATCTTGAAGAATACGTGATCACACATGGCAAGCGACATGGTCAAGAACTCGATGCCATCTTTGAGAAATGCGACTTCGGAATAGGAAGTCTGGGGCGTCATCGGGTAGGCATTGATAAAATCAAGACGTTGAAGAACAGGGAATATGCTGCACGCGGTATTCCGTTTATCTACTCCGAGACAGACAGCGATTTTGACAACAAACCGTATGTCCTGAAAGCGCCAGCAGACGAGTCGTCAATAGATATTAACAAGATTGTCAGTTTCTATAGGAGTTTGTCCATCTCACCACAAGAAATCAGGGATTCCATCAGTAACTTGTCATGGAAGCACCAGATGAAACAAGTGATTGATACCATATACCCCACCCCCGCCAGCCAACGACCTATAAAATTGGCCTATTGTATTCCTTCGCTGAATCATTCTGGTGGCATGGAGCGCGTATTGACCACAAAGGCCAATTATCTGGCAGAGCGTTTAGGTTATGACGTGAACATTATCATTACTGACAATAAGGACACACAACCATTCTTCCCGCTTTCACCCAAGGTGAATGTCGTACAGTTAGAGGTCAACATTGATAACCTCTGGGAATATCCGATCTGGAAAAGATTTTTCATCTACAGACAGAAGATGAGAATCTACAAACAAAGGATGGAACGGTGCCTCAAACTGATGCGACCAGACATTACCATCTCCATGCTTAGGCGTGAGATCAACTTCCTGCCTGACCTTCAGGACGGAAGCATCAAGATGGGGGAGATCCACTTCGGACGGTATAAATACAGAGAAACCAATTTCAACTTCCTACCCTCATTTGCGAACCAACTGATCTCACGTCTGTGGATGCTGCAACTGACCAATAAACTCAAGCGCCTCCAACAATTTGTTGTACTCACCTATGAAGATGCCAAAGCCTGGAAAGAACTGGATAATATAACGGTCATACCCAATCCTATCACCATAGAGACAAACCAACAGTCGGATTGCAGTTCACATTCTGTGGTGGCAGTAGGAAGATATACCTATCAAAAAGGATTCGACCTGCTTATCAAGGCATGGGAAATCGTACATCAGAAGCACCCTGACTGGATTCTCGACATCTATGGAGGCGGTGACAACGCTGCCTACCAGCAATTAGCCGACCAAGCAGGCCTTCATGATACTGTCAGATGCAATCCTCTGGCTGATGACATCTCAACCAAATACGTAGAAAGTTCGATCTTCGTCCTCAGTTCCCGTTTTGAGGGATTTGGGCTCGTCATTGCAGAGGCTATGCTATGCGGTATTCCTCCTGTATCATTTGCCTGTCCCTGTGGACCAAGAGATATTATTCACGACGGAGAGGATGGCATCCTCTGTGAGAATGGGAATATTTCTGAGTTGGCAAATGGCATCTGTTGTCTGATTGAAGATGAGAAGAAACGAAAAGAAATGGGAGCCATCGCTGCAAAGAACATCCAAAGATATCGTTTAGATAACATCATGCAGCAATGGGATCATCTATTTCAGGGAATGGTATCCCAGGACAGAAACACAAATAAAGAAGAATGATTAAGGTTAGCGTCATATTACCCATCTATAATGTAGCCCCCTATCTGGACGAGACATTCACATCCATCTTGAATCAGACGCTTCAGGAGATAGAGATTATTGCAGTGAATGACGGATCCACAGATAATAGTGAGAGCATTATCAAGAAATATGCGCAACAAGATCCTCGCATCAGTTACTATGAGCAGGATAACCAAGGACAGTCGGTGGCAAGAAATCTGGCACTTCAGCATGCCAAAGGGAAATACATCTATATGATGGACTCTGACGATGTGTTAGCAGATCCAGATGCCCTGCGCATAAGCTATGATTACGCAGAAAAGAACCTGGCTGATTTCATTTTCTTTGACGGAGAATCATTCAGTGAAAAAGGTTCCAGCCGTCCTTTTTCTTGGAACACGAAACGGACTCATCTCGTAGATGAAAACAAGCCCCACGATGGAGAATATCTTCTCAATCTGATGCTTGACACAAGATTGCATAATTGTGTAGTCTGGTTATTATTGATTAACCTCAACTACCTGAATCGTATCGGACTTAGGTTTTATCCTGGCATTATCCATGAAGACGAACTGTTCACGACCATTCTCACATTAAGTAGCAAAAACATATATTGCCTGAAACAACAGTCATTCATTAAACACCGTATCAGGTCTGCATCAACAATGGGACTGCGATATACCAAAAGAAATATGGATTGTTATCTGACCGTCATTGACGAGTTATTGAAGTTCCAGGACAGTCCCATCATCCATAAGTTTGCAGAATACACATTAAGCAAGGTGTTTTATACAGGACACGTCATCCCTCTCAAAGAAAAGTTTGAAGTCTATTGGAGAGCTGTCAGATCCGGATACTTAAAATATATCGGATTGAAGTCATCTGTGGTATTCTGGTTCAAATAGTTTAATAAGGAAAAAGAATAATGAATAGTGAAGAAGCAAGGGAGAAATTCAAAGGCAATCCACGGTTGAAGAAATTCGTGGATTGGCTGATCATGAACCAGGTGGAAACCAGACCACGGTGGTATGTCAGACTGCTCGCTCCATTCTATCAGCATAGAGGTAAACATTCGGTGATTCATCGTTCTGCGCGGATGGACACACCACCCTATCGCAAGTTCAGTCTTGGCGATTACTCGGTGATTGAGTCGTTTGCATGCATCAACAATGCCGTGGGGGATGTCGTGATTGGCGACCATACCAGGATCGGCCTGCACAATACCGTCATCGGACCTGTCAAGATCGGTCATCACGTGAATCTGGCCCAGGGGGTAACCGTCACCGCGTTAAATCATATTTTTAAAGACGCAAACAAGAGAATCGACGAACAAGGAATCAGTACTGCTCCTGTTACCATCGGAGATGATATTTGGATCGGAGCCAATGCCGTCATACTTCCAGGTGTCACCATTGGCAATCATTCCGTAGTGGCTGCTGGAGCCGTAGTTACCAAGGATGTTCCACCCCGTTCACTCGTGGCGGGGGTTCCTGCAAAGGAAATCAAGCAAATATGATTCTCTGTATTGAGATCTAAAGCGACTCAGCCAAACAGATCCAAGGACAAATCCTGCTGAGGTTTCTCTTCCTTTTCTTCAACGGGTGACTGTTCCCTGAATTCCAGAACCAACTGTCGGGCGTCGGCATTTTGGCTGGTGTTCAGACGATAGTAGCCACGCTGCTCCATACTTTCGATTAAGGAAGAGGGCGACTTGGAGTTCTTCAATAGATATTGTTGGACATATGCATGGATCTCTGACAGATCAGGAGAAAAAAACAGAGTGGAGTTCTGGTTATAGACATGTTTGGCCAACAGTTGTACACTGATGCCCCTGTCACCCACGTCGGTGAGAATCCTGAGTATCTGACGGTCGTATGTCATCTGATTAAAAAAGGCCGGTAAGATACTTACCGACCTTTTTCTATTGTACGTTAAATGGATTAAGCCAATGTAACTTTCTCACCATCGTTAGCGAGCTTGCCCTCCTTGAAGAGCCAACCCAGACCGAGAAGAGTTGCCTCTTCAGAGATCTTTGCAGCCTTGGCAATCTCCTTAACGGTGAGAGCCTTACCTGCTGCTGCCAGTGCCTGATAAACATCTCCTGCCTTGAAACCTGCATTCTCTGCATTCACTGCGAGAACAGACTTAGCGGCTGCCTTAGGAGCAGCGGCCTTCTTAACGGTTGCGGTCTTCTTTTCAGCGGCTGCCTTAGGAGCGGCGGCCTTCTTTGCTGTTGCTTTCTTTTCTGCCATAGTTCTTAATAATTATTACACTTAGTGAAGATTATACTTCTTTTCGTTGGTGCAAAATTACGACTATTATCTCGGACAAGTTATTGATATTTAAGCATTTTTGGCAAAAAGTTAACTATTCTTGACGTATGTCAACCGACGAACGAAGCAAGCACAGTGAAACTCATTCACTGTCTTGCAAGGAGGAGGAAGAGCGAAGCTCAATTTTCAATTGAAGTTCTTCCAACTGTTTGGGATCCAATTCTCCAGGGGCATCCAACATGACATCACGACCAGAATTATTCTTCGGGAAAGCGATGCAGTCGCGGATGCTGTCAAGACCAGCCATCAGTGACACGAAACGATCGAGACCGAAGGCGAGACCTGCATGAGGAGGTGCACCATACTTGAAGGCATTGATGAGGAAGCCAAACTGTGCCATGGCGCGCTCAGGGGTGAAGCCAAGGATCTGGAACATCTTCTCCTGCAACTTACCATCATGGATACGCAGAGAACCGCCACCAACCTCTACACCGTTACATACGAAGTCGTATGCCACGGCACGCACCTTCGCAGGATCTGTATCCAACAGAGGAATATCATCGGGATTAGGCATCGTGAACGGATGGTGAGTAGCCATCAGGCGCTGCTCCTCATCGCTCCACTCAAAGAGCGGGAAGTCAACAATCCACAGGCAGACGAAGGTATCCTTATCGCGGAGTCCGAGACGATCACCCATCTCCAGACGAAGCGTACAAAGTTGGACGCGCGTCTTGTTGGCATTGTCGCCAGAGAGGATCAGCACGAGGTCGCCATCCTTGGCACCACATGCCTCCTTGACCTTCGCCCACACCTCGGGCTCATAGAACTTATCAATCGAGGACTTCACAGTACCATCCTCATTGAACTTCACATAGACGAGGCCCTTGGCACCCACCTGAGGACGCTTCACGAAGTCTGTCAGTTCGTCGAGTTGCTTACGGGAATAATTGGCGCATCCAGGCACGCAGATACCACCGATATAATTAGCATCATTGAAGACTGGGAAAGTACCCGTACCCTTCAACTGATCCATCAGTTCCACGAACTCCATACCGAAACGGAGATCAGGCTTATCGGATCCGAAACGCTTCATGGCCTCATGCCACGTCATACGCTGCAGCGGGGGAAGTTCCACACCACGTACCTCTTTAAATAAATGACGGGCCATATCCTCGAAGAGTTGGAGCACATCCTCCTGTTCCACAAACGACATCTCACAGTCGATCTGCGTAAACTCGGGCTGACGGTCTGCGCGCAGGTCCTCATCACGGAAACACTTGGCAATCTGGAAGTAACGGTCGAAACCACTGACCATCAGCAACTGCTTCAAGGTCTGAGGCGACTGAGGCAGTGCATAGAACTGTCCTGGATTCATACGAGAAGGAACCACAAAGTCGCGGGCACCCTCTGGCGTAGAACCAATCAGAATCGGCGTCTCCACCTCGATGAAGTCCTTACCATCCAGGAAGTTGCGAATCAGGATCGTCATGCGATGGCGCAATTCAAGATTCTTACGGACAGCAGCACGACGGAGATCCAGATAACGATACTTCATACGGATATCGTCGCCACCATCGGTATTGTCCTCAATGGTAAACGGGGGCGTCTGACTCTCACTGAGGATGTTCAGTTCCTTGACCAGTATCTCGATATCACCCGTAGGCATCTTGGGGTTCTTGCTCTGACGCTCACTGACCGTTCCTTTCACCTGAATACAGAACTCACGGCCCAGTTTGTTGGCCTGTTCACAGAGTGCTGCATCGTCGGCCTCGTTGAACACCAACTGTGTCAAACCATAACGGTCGCGCAGATCAACGAAAGTCATACCACCCATCTTACGGCTGCGCTGAACCCATCCTGCCAGCGTCACCTGTTTGCCTGCATCGGAAAGCCGAAGCTCTCCACAAGTATTACTTCTATACATATTTATAATGTTATTATTCTATGAAACGAGCTGCAAAGTTACAAAGAAAATTAAAAATTAAAGATTAAAAATTAAAAATTATGTATGAGAGTGTACTTTTTTCACTTTTCGCTTTTCACTTTTCACCTCTTTTTATTATCTTTGCCCCAAATTTATAAAACTATTCGAAGATGAAAAAACTATTTGTAATAGCCATGATGCTGATGTGCGGACTCACTGTAGCTCTCGCACAGAAACCTGCAGAGATCAAGTTCGACAAACTGACACACGATTTCGGAACATTCTCCGAGTCCGCACCCGTTGTCACCTGTGTCTTCACATACACGAATGTTGGTGAAGAGCCGCTGATTATCAATCAGGCCATCGCCTCCTGTGGCTGTACGGTACCAGAATACACCAAGACACCCGTTAAGCCAGGCGAGAAGGGCGAGATCAAAGTGACCTATAACGGCACAGGCAAGTTCCCCGGACATTTCAAGAAATCGATCACTGTCCGAACCAATGGAGCCGTGGAAATGACAAGGCTCTACATTGAGGGCGACATGACAGAAGCGAAATAGTGCACAAATCCGTCTGACCTCACAGCGGGTCTGTGGGGTGAATTTGAAACAGGTGGCTTGTCTTCCAGCAAAACAATTTGTTTTGCTTTGTAAGGAACCATATCTTCAAGTGTTTTACACTATCTCTTTGACAGCAAAACAACTTGTTTTGGTTTCAGAGATTCCTGAAACACCTGTAAATAAAGGCATTTCCGAGCATGTAAAGTCGCGTGATGGTGAGTGATG
>Ga0129307_1000421_pt1 | contig 66334 bp, 63 predicted proteins | sample P1105metagenome_FD_94437 | JGI IMG/M metagenome (GOLD analysis project Ga0129307, IMG submission 94437) | Capybara group fecal microbial communities from Wisconsin, USA - P1105 metagenome | ecosystem: Host-associated > Mammals > Digestive system > Large intestine > Fecal | place: USA: Wisconsin... | reverse complement strand
TCCAATCCATAGATGATTGCATTCCTCAGCTTAAGGAAATAGCCGAAGAACAACTAAAACTATTGGCGGCATAACGCCAAATGGGACCTAAAGGTAATTTACACACAAAAAAGGACTTGACCTTATTCAGCAAGATTGGCTTACACAATCGTCGATTTCATCCCAGAGGTCGTCAGCCAGCTTTCACATTCACGACACCCTGGCTTACACTTTTTCGAATTTCATATTTTGAAGCATCAGCCAAATTGCACGATTGCGCGCTTCGGCTTACACTTTTCCGGATTTCATAGTTTGAAGAATCAGCCGAATCCAAACTTTCTGCATTCCGGGCTACCTTTCGCGCCGGCTACTCCGCCCTTCGCACCTCAAAGCCCCTGCTCATAACGTAAGAAAAGCCCCACAAAGGGGGGGCCCTTCTATCTATAACGCTTCTACAATTGTTTCAAACTGCATGAAATGGGATGCCTTTACTAAGATGGTATCCCCCGCTTTCTTCTCAGAAAGCAGTGCCTTTACCAATGCATCCTTATCTGTAAAATGTTTCACACTGCTGTTTCCCAAGGATGCGGCTCCGGATGCCAGTGACTTAGCTAGTTCGCCGGTACAGTACACCAAATCAATTCCTTTCTCCGCTGCAAAACATCCTACTTCAAAATGAAGTTCCTTTTCTCTCGCTCCCAGCTCGCCCATATCACCGAGTACTGCAATCTTACGTCCTTTGGCATTTGCCAGAACGGACAAAGATGCCTTCATAGATGCCGGATTGGCATTATAGCAATCGTCCACGATAATACAGCCATCCTTCTCAAACCGGCGATTTCTTCCGGCAACGGCACCCACAGTTTCCACACCCTGTTTCATTTCTGCAAGGGACAAACCTAAATGGCTTGCCACGCAAAGGGCTGCCATGGCATTTAATACATTATGCTCTCCCGGAAGCGGAATGGTTGCAGTAAATTCTTCGCCCTTTACATGGAAGGTTGCCGCCTGTCCATCTTCTCCCACCGGATGACTATCGGTAGCGTATACCGTATAATTTGAATCACTGCCAAAGCCGTATCCCATGCGCTTCACGCCTTCCGGCGCTTTAACCGTACACAGCTTTTCATCTGCGCCGTTAAGAACCAAAAGTCCTCCTTCCGGCAGGTATGGCAGAACTTCCGTCTTTGCCTTCAATACGCCATCCCTGTCATGAAGACATTCCAAATGGCAGTCACCGATATTGGTCATAACCACCATGTCCGGATGTGCGATTTCACTTAAACGAGTCATTTCCCCAAAATCCGAAATTCCCATTTCCACAACGCCAATCTCATGGGTTTCTTCAATAGAAAGCAGGGTCAGGGGCAATCCGATTTCGTTATTCAGATTTCCGGCTGTCTTCTGCACGGAAAAATGAGTTTCCAAAACACTGGCTATCATTTCCTTCGTACTGGTTTTGCCAACACTTCCGATAACACCGATGATCTTCGCCGATAATTGTTTCCTATAATATGCCGCCAAATCTTTCAACGCCTGAGGGCAGGATTCTACCTTAATATAGTCGGTTCCCTCCGGCAAAATTTCTTCAGAAAAAACCATGGCGGCACCGGCTTCATAAGCCCCGGGAATAAATCTGTGAGCATCTACCTTGGCACCCCTAAACGGAATAAACAAATCCCCTTTCTTCACTTCCCGATTATCCTTCACTACTCCGGTAATCACACTTTTCAGTTTCTCCGGATTACCCACATATTCGCCGCCAACGGCGCGGCACACTTCTTCAATCGTTAATGGTTTCATGAAAAATCCTTTCTAATCCCGCCTAAGCAAAATTTCCTTTAATCATATTTAACGGCACCCTTTTTCCAGTACCCCTTCTTAAAGAGTATTCCAAGCACTCCCGACTTGGTTACATTCTCAGCAATCATACAACTCCAGACTGCCACCAGCCCAAGTCCCAGCCAGTGAACACAGATATAGGTCATGCCCACCCGGACAATCCACATGGTACAGATTCCCACAATAAAAGTGGTTTTGGTGTTTCCAACTCCGTTAAAGATACCCTCCATCATAATCAGAGCTCCGTAAATCGGCTCAGAAACCGCCACCATCTTAAGAGCAATCACACCCTGGGCGATAACCTCCGCATCCTTGGTAAACAGTCCCATCATAAACTGAGGAAAGATAAATAACAGCGCTCCTGTAAAAGTCATAATCAGCACTGTAATTAAAATCAACAGTTTTGCCATGTGGTCCGTCTTCTTTTCGTTTCCTTCACCCATGGCATTTCCAATAAGGGTGGAACCCGCATCCTGCATACCAAAGCCCGGAATATAAAACATTTCCTCTGCGGTAATGGCGATAGAATGAGCTGCCAGCGTAACGGTTCCAAGCTTTGCCACCAAGGAGGTAAAAGCGGTATATCCGGAAAACACTGCCAAACGCTGAATTGCCAGAGGCAGTCCAACTCGCACGCATTGGTACATAACGTGACGATTCAAACGTTTGCTCTGTTTATGCGGTGATAAAAGCGGACTCTTCCACACTGCCCATAACATTGCCAACCCGCCAAACACCGATGCAATGGCGGTTCCCAGAGCAGCACCCGCAACTCCTAAACCTGCACCCGGCATAAAAACAGTCTTCCCCAGCACCGCAATATGTCTGCTTTCATATATTAAGAAATAATTTCCGATAATGTTAATCACATTCATCAGCGTATTAATTACCATTGGCGTTTTGGTGTCGCCGGTTCCCCTAATTACACAGCTTAGCACCATATCCATGGATTTCAGCACAAAAGCGCCTCCCGTAATTGCCAAATAGTAAGTGGCATCCCGACACACACCGGGTTCGCCGCCCATCCACTTAGGTAAAAAAGGTGACAGCGCCAACACCCCTGCGCTGATGATTACTCCCACAATCAACGCAAGATAAATACCTTGCACCGCTGCAGTTTTCAATTCTTTGTAATTCTTTGCTCCATTGTTTCTGGCCACAAAAGCCAGCACTCCCACTCCCAGCGAATAAGCCGGGGCATTAATGAGCCAAGTCACCGGTGTAATCAAGCCTACTGCTGCGGATGCCCCCGCTCCGATTCGTCCCACCATGGCGGTATCCGCATAAACCACAATGGTCTGCAAACACTGCTCTAAGATTGTAGGCCAGGCAAGCATCAGAATCAGTTTCACCAGTTCCTTTCGGCTAACCTCTTTTGTCTGTTCCATATCCTAATCCCTTTCATTTGTTGCAGGCAGTGCAATGCACCGAGAGACTTTGTCCCTCGGTGCATCTATGCGCTTTCCTGCGCTTCTCATTCGTCTTACTAAAATTCCGGTTCAATTAAACCGTAGGAATTTCCTTTACGTTTGTAAACCACATTCACCTCATCGGTTTCTGCATTCTGGAATACAAAGAAGCTATGTCCTAAAAGTTCCATCTGCAAACATGCATCTTCCGGATACATTGGCTTCATTCCGAAACGTTTCACACGTTCAATGCTGATTTCGCCATCTTCTTCGGACTGGGCCTCATAAAACTCGGAAGTGAAGGTCTCGGTCTCGTGCTTGTGATCTACCAGTTTCTTTCTGTATTTCTTCAATTGGCGTTCAATAACTTCCTCTACTAAGTCAATTGATACATACATGTCGCTGCTAACCTGCTCAGAACGAACAATGCCGCCCTTGACTGGGATGGTTACTTCGATCTTTTGTCTGTTTTTCTCAACACTTAAGGTTACGTTAGCGTCCATCTCCTTATTGAAGAACTTGTCCAGCTTAGAAAGCTTGCTCTCAACCGCATCGCGTAAACCCGGTGTTACATCGATATTCTTGCCACTAATTGTAATTCGCATAATATCCAACCCCTTTACTATTTTGTAGTGAACTCATTCTAACATATAAATGTGATGAAAACAAGACTTCGTTGTCCCAAATAGAATTCTATGGTACACTATACTCAAATAAAACAATTCGAGGTATACTATGACGAGTAAAACAGTCTGTATCACCGGTGCTTCCAAGGGAATCGGCGCCGCCATTGCAAGGCGGATGGCTAAAGAAGGGCACCGCCTGATTTTAAATACCGGTTCCGACGAATCCGGGTTAAACAACCTTTCCCGGGAATTGACGGACACCTACGGTATCAGTATTTTTCCGTCGGTGGGAGATATTGGCAATCCCGACTACGTTTCTTCTTTTATAAAAGAAGGCTGTGCCAAGTTGGGAGATGTGGATATTCTCATTAATAATGCGGGAATCGCCCATGTAGGGCTTTTGTCGGATATGAGTGTTGAGCAGTGGCAGCGGGTTATGAACACAAATTTAAACGCTGCATTTTATACAAGTCACGCAGTTCTGCCGGGGATGGTTCACCGGAAATCCGGAAAAATAATAAACATCACCTCCATGTGGGGCGAGGTTGGAGCTTCCTGCGAAGTTGCTTACTCTGCCGCGAAGGGCGGGCTTATCACTTTTACCAAAGCTTTGGCAAAAGAACTGGCCCCCAGTAGCATTCAGGTGAATGCTTTAAGCTGCGGTGTCATCGACACCCGAATGAACAATTGTTTTTCTGCCGAAGAAAAAGCGGATCTTGCCCTGGAAATTCCTATGGAACGTTTTGGCACCCCTGAGGAAGTTGCGGATGCCGTTTACAATCTGCTGACCATGCCGGATTATCTTACCGGCCAGATACTGCGAATCGACGGCGGTTTCATATAAAATATATGGAGGAAATTCATGTTAAAAGGCTTAGATACACATGTACGCCCGGAACGGGCCAAAGATGAATATGATGCCAGCTATATCCTTTCCCTGATTTTGGATGTGGGAGAGGAAATGCTGACCTGCGGTGCGGAAATTAACCGTGTGGAGGATTCCATCTACCGCATGCTCACATCCTACGGCTATCGGAAGGTAAACGTTTTTGCCATTCCGGAATATATTTCCGTCTCCATCGTGGATTACACCGGCAAAATTCTTACCCAAAGCCGACGCATTTACAAATTCAGCAACGATTTTTACAGACTGGAACAGCTAAACGAGCTGTCCCGTCATACTTGCTCCCATAACCCCAGCGTTACCGAGCTATATAACCGACTGGAGAATATGGATTCCGTGTTTTATGCAAAAAACACCTCGCTTATAGCACTAGCCCATTTTCTGGGCGGTGCCGGCTTCTGCATTTTCCTGGGAGGTGACATTGGCGACGGATTTGCTGCCGGTGTGGTAGCACTCATCTTTTTGGCAATGGGACGGTTTTCCAAAGTACAGAATTTGAATAAAATTTTCTACACCGCTCTTTCCGCCCTCTTGGGTGGATTGGCAGCCATTATCCTCAGTCATTTCGGCATCGGTGCTCACGTGGACAAAATCCTGATTGGAGACATCATGCTTTTAATCCCCGGAATGGCCCTTACCACCGCTATTCGAGATATGCTTTGCGGTGACCTCATTGCAGGTATTTTGCGTTTTCTGGAATCCGTTATGGTCGCAGGGGCAATTGCCTTAGGCTATGCGATTCCAATTTACTTGTTAGGAGGGATGTTGCCATGATGAGAATTTTTATTGAAATATTAACAGCAACCCTGGCCTGCTTTGGTTTTTCCATCATTTATCAGGCAAGACCCAACCGACTGATACTATGTGGTCTTTCCGGAGGTATTACCTGGGGAGTTTGCTGTCTGGCACAACAGTTTACCGATAACCTGTTCATTTATTATATGATTGCGGCTGCTTTCGGAACCCTGCTTTCAGAGTTTCTGGCCCGCCGTACCAAATGCCCGGCAACCATTTTCCTGATTCCGGCGCTTTTACCCATGGTTCCGGGAGGTTCCCTGTATTATACCACCTTCGCAGTGGTAACCGGTAACAATGCCGACGCCCGGTACTACGGACAACGTACCGCCCTGGCAGCGCTGGGAATTGCTGTGGGGCTTGTAATCATATCCGTATTTATGTATTATATCAACGAGTTGAAATTTAGATATAAAAAATAGAAGGTGACAACTATATTCTGACCGCAGAGCGAAAGCGCTCCCGCGTAGAATATAGTTGTCACCTTCAAATTTTAATACGTGAAACCACGTCCCTTCACTTCTTTTACCTGACATACGGTAATGAAACAAGTAGGATCGATTTCCCGAATCTGTTTTTCCAGCTTCACAAGTTCCCGACTGGAAACCACGGTAAATACCATATCAAATTCATTCTGTGCATATCCACCCTTGGCACTGATAAGGGTAACTCCACGGTCCAGACTTTCGTAAACCGCTTCTTTGATTTCCGAAGACTTCTGGCTGATAATCTTGACTTCCATTTTTTCCGCACCAAACATCAGGAATTTATCCAGCATCAAAGTGTAAATAAAAATCATCACAATTCCGTAAAGAATGGACTCTGTGGGATAAAATTTCGCCAGTGCAATCACTACCGCTCCATCAAACACGTACATGCTGACGGACATGGGAATCTTAAACTTCCTATATAAAATAATGGGTGGAATATCCATTCCTCCGGAGGACGCTCCGGCACGAACGATAATGGCAAGGGAAAGTGCCACAATCAGTCCCAGGAAAATGGTACATAACAATGGGTCTGTGGTAAGTACCACATTTCCGAAAAATTTCTCAATAAAAGCAAGTTCCAGCGGATAGGAAAAACTTCCCGCCAAACTTCCGATAAAAAAGTCCTTTCCTAAGCATACCAGTCCCAGAATCATTAATATTACGTTGATTCCAAGAACGCCTACGGACAATTTGATATGAATAAGATTCTGCAGGATCAAGCCAAGACCGGTGGCTCCCGCTGTTACAATATTGGATGGTACAAGAAATATCTGAATACCTAAGGCATAAATAAAGTTACCAAGCACAACAAGTAAAATAGTTTTTAATTGACTCTTCATAATTTTACTCCTTTCTCAATTCTACTATTATACTACAATAAAAGAGCGGCTATGACAAGCCGCCCCTTCGTTTATCCTCAATATATATCTTACAAAATTTTACGCAGCCATACCCTGCTCTTCGTTTTCCATTTTGTCACGGGCATGAATCATACGAACACCTTCCTCATCGGTAATGGTAATCTTCATATAAGCAAGTACCAGAACCACCAACGGAGTCAAGTAGTTAAACACTGCATAAGGAAGATAGGAAAACACCCCGATGCCTAGGGTAGACGCCACGTACAGTCCGCAGGTATTCCAAGGCACTAATGCACTGGTCACCGCGCCGGAAGACGCAATGGCATTGGATAAACACACCGGGTGCATTTTCATATCTTTATATGTCGACGCAAACATCCTTCCGGGAACAATTAAAGAAACGTATTGGTCTGCCATAATCACATTTGCGATAATGCTGCAGCCCATGGTAGCACCGATCAGCCCGGAACGACTTCTGATTTTCTTGGTAATAAAATTGGCAACCGCCTGAAGCTGGCCTGTTTCTTCCATAACTCCACCGTACATCATGGCAATAATTGCCATAGCGCAGGTGCTCATCATGGATAGCAACCCTCCCTTGGTAAGAAGGTTATCCATCATTTCAAAACCGGTATTGGAAACATATCCGTTAATTGCGCAGTCCATCAAGGTTTTCACGGAGCAGGCCGGCTCCGTAATCAATCCTAAAATTGCTCCGGAAATGATTCCCAGGGTAATTCCCGGAATTGCCGGAACCTTGCAGGCAACTGCTACCAGTACGATAATCACCGGCAAAAAGTGAATCGGCGTAATGGTAAAAGTTTCTGCCATTGCATCGGAGATCGCAGTTACCCCACTGAGATCTGCATGCTGACTATTATGTCCCAACCCCAAAACAAAGAACACAACCAAGGAGATTGCATAGGAAATTCCTGTTGGAAGCATCATAAAACGGATGCCGGTAATTACATCGCATCCGGCCATGGCCGGTGCAAGATTTGTTGTATCGGAAAGAGGACTCATTTTATCCCCAAAGTAAGATCCGGAAACAATAGCTCCTGCGGTAATGGGAAGACTCATATCAAGTCCAACCGCAATACCCATCAAAGCAACACCCATGGTTCCCATGGTTCCCCAGGAAGAACCGGTTGCCACAGAAGTAATGGAGCAAATTACTACAGTAGCTAAATAGAAAATAGACGGTTTTAACACTTTTAACCCATAATAAATCATAGAGGGCACAACACCGGAATCCAACCATACTCCAATCAGCATTCCGATTACAATCAAAATTACGATGGAAGGTACTACTTTCTGAATTCCTTTCATCATAAAACTTTCAATCTGCTCCCACTTGTATCCCAGACGATATGCCACAGCAATGGCTCCAAAAGAACCAACAAACATAGGTACATGTGGATCTGTTCCATAACCGATAATACCCACAGCAAGACAGGCAATCAAAAACAACAGAGAAAAAACAGATTCTCCGAGAGTTGCCCCACGAACCATCTTCTCTTCTTTTACATTTTTGTTTGTCATTAAAATCAATTTCTTCACCATGATTTTAATCCCTCCTATATCGTTTCAAAAACCGTTTGTCTTTCATCCTCGGATATTATATAATGGAATCGGCCATTAGAAAAGCGAATGTTTTTCATCAGATATATTCCATTGTGGAATATGATAATTTATTCTTTTTTCTTTGCATAATAGGAGGAGAATCATGAATATTCAGAAGTATACCGCATTTTTAAAAGTGGCGGAAACCAAAAGTATTTCCCAAGCTGCCGCTGATATGGGCTATACTCAGTCCGCTGTCAGCAAGATGATTATGGATTTAGAAAGAGAATGGATGCTACCGCTTTTTAACCGAAATCATGATGGTTTAACCATCACCACGGACGGAGAACAAATTTTACAGGACGTGCGACGTTTGAAACAGGATTATGACCGAATGACCTATACCATCGCCGCCCTTCACGGTATGATGCGGGGAACCATCCGCCTTGGGGCACCTTTTAGTATTTCCGCTAATATTTTGCCCGGGGCATTGAAGGAATTTCAAAACCATTATCCGGATATTAAAATTGAATTGGTAGAGGGAGAAGATGCGGATATTTCCAACCTCCTTCGACGGGGCGAGATTGATCTTTGCATCCTTCCCACGCCTTTGGCGGACAGCTATGACAGCGACGAACTTTTCAGCGACTCCCTGGTAGCAGCCCTTCCAATAGACAGCCCCTTTGTCAACCGCCCTTCCTTCCCGGTAAAAGCTTTTGCCACAGAAAACACCATCCGACTAAAGGAAATCGAAGATTATGATATCAGTACATTCTTAGCCCGCCACAAGGTTCACCCCAAGATTGCTTATGAAGTCAGCGACGTAAACGTTATGCAGTCTATGGTGGAAAAAGGGCTTGGGGTGTGCATGGATTACGAATTCCTTTTCAAACCTCTGCGCTACAATGTGGTCATCAAACCTCTTGACCGCACCATGCACCGAACCCTGAAGCTCTGCGTTCGAAGCGGCTCCACCGTGACGCCGCTGGTAAATGTATTCCGAGAAAGCTTGCTGGAATACGCGGAATCACTGAGGTAAGACCTTGGGGATTGTCGGGATACGTGTTGAGGCGAATCTTTTCCCCGGTGAACGGCGGGCGTCGGCGCTTTCTGTGAAAAACATGCTCCCGGCGCCGTTTTTTTCAAAATCATCGCCGTAAAGGTTGACCTTTCTGTGAAAACCGCCGTCACTCCCTAGTCAGCCTCGGCGGCAACCGCTGGGAGAATACAGATTTCGGCGATTATAAAGAAAAAAATCGCCGCGGAGGATGGCATGGACACACTTTCCGCCGAGACGCCAAAATTTATTCGGGGAAATTCACATTATGGACAAAGATTTCGCCGACTGCCGGCTCTGAAACAGATTTCCATACCAAATCTGACAGCAGACTTTTTGAAACGTCATTGACACCCCCAGTGAATGATGGTACTGTTTGGTTAATTTAACTATTATACATAATGAACCTCTTCAAAGATGAAGCTGATTTGCAAGAAACCATTGATTTCTGGAAATTGCACAAATCCTTCTACTAGAATGCGACGACCGTAGCGAAGCAACGTTGGAGCGCGAGACGTCGCACGAGGTCCGGGGGACCTCGGCCTTGCGACGACCGAGCCGGAGGCGAGAAGACGAGAACCTTCGAGGCCCGGCTGGGCCTCTTGTATGCAAAAAACGCATCCCATTGGGATGCGTTTCTGCATGCAATAAGCGCGAGACGGGACTCGAACCCGCGACCCCAACCTTGGCAAGGTTGTGCTCCACCAACTGAGCCACTCGCGCATACAAATTTTAAAGAGGGGGGGGAAGCGGGTGATGGGAATCGAACCCACGTATCCAGCTTGGAAGGCTGGTGTTCTACCATTGAACTACACCCGCATCTCTTAGGTGTTGCCATCAGCAACGAAAATAATTATACTATGTCTTTTTCTAAATGTCAACACTATTTTTCATTTTTTCCCATTTTCGCTTAACCGCTATTTGGGTAGCACAAATCTCTAATATTTCTTCCCCATTTATACTTTTCCGCATTTTGGGTAGTACAAATCATGTCCAAATTACTACCCATATATTCGTTTCATAAATTTGGGAATCATTCTGTACCGTTTTTTACAACCCATTATTCTTCTTTTCCTATCTGGGGCACTCGGAGCCTATATTTTTACAACCCAAATTGTAATTCTCCGCATCTGGGAATTTCACGTCTCTCGCTCCGGTCATTTTCCAATTTCTGCCCTACCAGTTTCGCATCCGGCAAACTTCCCCCAATGAATTACTTTCCACATTTTAACTATAGCCAACATAAAGCCCGGATAACTCTCCCGGAAATTTGTCTGCTGTCTACACCAAACTATTCACAATGCCAATAATCGCACCAATCAGTGCTCCAAGATTAATAACTGTCTGCAATTCCTGCTTCATGACAGAAAGCACCAGGCGCTCCAGTTCTGCGACTTCCATGGAATTGATTTTATCACACACGATCTTGCGAACATCCACTTTTTCCAAAAGGGATGGTAAATAGGCATCCACATATTGGGAAAAAAGATCATCCAACACACCTGCAATCAAGGATTCGGAAATGCCAAGATTGGAGGCTGCATCTGCCACACCGGTTCCAAAGATTTCTTCCATTTTGGCCTGAACCAAAGGAGACAGAAGGTCTTCTCCTTTTTCTTCCATGTAGGAGTGAAGTCCCTGATTCATTTTTTCATAGACTGCGCTAATCATATCATCATTTAAAAACAAGCCAATCATGGGATTAGCACGAAGATTTCCTAAGATGCCCTCTCCTACCTGCTCAAATACAGGAATAAAATCCGCTGTCTTGATTCCATCGTTAAGACCTGCACTTACCATGCGGCAAACATCCTCTTTGGATGGGCCCTGTTTTTCCACTACCGCAAACCAATCTCCCAAGGTACTTTCTGTGGAATATATTTTTTCTACTACGGTTTTGGTAATCTGCTCTCTGGCACCACTTTCCTTAAGCTGCGCCAAAATAGCATCCTTGGTCACCAGCTCTTTTTCCACCACGTCACCTACCGCATTGGCAAGACGAGACTGGTTTTTGGGGATGACTCCCGGAGTCAGGGGCAGACGGAATTTTCCGATATAGTAAGCCTTACGGGGCCGAAACAACATTTTAATTGCAATATAATTGGTACAATATCCGATTACAGCACCCACCAGGGGGCCGATTAAAAAACTAAGTGTCATGGTTTTTCCTCTTTTCCTTACATTTCCTCAACCATTATAATGCACTTTGGCAAGACCTTCAACAACCTTTTGAACAACATGGAAAAAGCGCCACAGGGTTATCCACATGGCGCTTAAAGTTTTTCCTATGATTTAGTCATATTCCAATTCTCCGTCTTTTACAGTGAAAAGAGCGGCATCGGATGTATATACCTTATTCTCTGCATCCTTCATTTCAAATAAAAGTGCAAAGCGTCCGTCACCTAATTCTGTTTCTGCAAACTTGGTATTCTTGGTTACCTTAAAAGTATCCATTTCAAACTCTACCGGTTCTGCATCTTCTTCCTCAAGGGATACGGCAACGTGTACGGTGGTGATTTCGTCACCGGCCTTTAACTTTCGTAAGCCCTTATCGGTTCTTCCGTCGTCCTCCGCACCTTTTCTTGCGCCAAGGATCTTGAACTCTTCATCCTTATAATCGTAGATGACTCTCAAGTTGTACTCCTCGCCGTTTAACTTAATGGGTACAGAGAAGCTGGTGTACTCGTCGTTGGAACCAATGACTTCCATGTATACCAAGTGATCGTCAATTGCGCCCCATACGCCCCGGAAGTTATCCTTAAATACACCTTTTTCCCAGTCGCAGTCCACATCGGAATCGGAACCCAAGAAAATCATCATGGATCCTTCTTCGTCCAAAACTGCCAACTGATAATTTACCTCTGATAACAAATCTGCATTCTTCTTACCAATGTCTAACATTGCATAGTTGTCATCGGTAATGGTGATTTCATGATCTTCCAGAGAAGACTGGTTAACCACTGCCTTCTTTACCTGGCTCTTCTTCGGAATGCTCTTTTCCTGATCTAAAGAGTTTACAAAATCAACCAGGTAATCATATCCCTTCTGGCTTAACTGGCCTGTAAGGCCAAACTGGTAGAAGTAGCCAAAAGCCTTACTTCCGGCAGCTTTATGGTATTTGTCAAAAAGCTCTGTATTTCCGGAATAGCTGTAGAAACAGGATAATCCGGTGGCATGATCACGATATGGTCCTTTTACCTGATAAACCACTGCATCGTCAATTGCCTGTAATAAGGTATCCGCGGTCTGCGGTAAAATGTCCTTACTGTTCTTTGCAAAATCACCAAGGTCAGCCATATCGGTATAACCGCTCTTCTCGGTGTTTCCACCGTAGTTCTCGGTAGAACCTGCAGCCCTTGCATAGGCTGTGAAAAAGCACTGGTCGTTTACTGCATTGATAAGCGCTTCATTACCAAACATGTTGTATGCTTCCAACACATTTGACACCTTGGAAAGGTCGGTTACGGAAAGAGTAACCTCGTCTGCCATACCATTCTCCACACAAGCATTATAATAGGTGTCACAAACCGCTTTTCCAAGATCTTTTGGTGCAATTGCTGTATTCTTTGCAAGTTCGCCAACCCAGCCGTCATAGCACCAACCGATACCCGGCTCTGTTTCTTCACTTGCAACCATATATCTACCTATTCCGTCAAAAATCTTTGCGGTATCCACTGTTGCCATCAAACAAGTGTCAAATCCAATAATGTCATAGGGAGGATTCTTCTTTGATGACTTGCTGGTAGCCCGAAAAGCTTTTTTCAATTCGGATAAGGTTAAGGAATCATAGTCATAATTCTCATCAAAGGAAACTCCACTGGTGGAGCCGCCGCCATGATCCCAGAAGACTACCATCTTATGGTCTGCCGGGTAGTTCTTATTACAGAACTTTAAGAAAGATGCCAAAGTATCGGCTTTTCCCATGTTTGCCTGTGCCAAAGAATCTACCTTTTCAAACCCTTTACTGGAGTATACATATCTGCCGATTTCGTCTGCACTCATGGCCTCATTCTGCCACTTTGCCGCTCCACCGGTCTGAATAATAACTTTTACATTTTTCGGAAGCTCAACACTCATAAGCTCGGATAAGTCGGTGGTTGCAAAACCACCGTTACTCTCCAAATCGCTTCCGCATAAGTACCAATAAATTGCCCAGGAGCCGTCTTCTCCTGTAGACGCTTCTGTATCATTCGTTGCGGTTTCACTGTCTTCTTCATCGCCCAGGTAGCTTCCCACCAAAATGAATAACACAACAATGGCTACGATGCCTAACAGAAGTTTTTTCTTACCGCCTTTTTTCTCTTTACTCAAGGTATTTTTCACTCCTTACTAAAGGTGTCTCCTACTGTCCCTGATATCTTGCGAAAAGAGTGATTACGCCGGTAGAAGCATCTTCTACACCCATCATATCATTCTCTGCGCTGTACTCAAATGGTACCTGAGATCCGTTTTCAAAAGAAGCAATAATCTGCTCGCCGGAAACTTCCCAAGTTCCGTTTGCAACTTCACCTGTTGCTGCTGCCTGTGCTGCTACAGTACCATCTTCATTGAAGGTGTAAACAAATACTAACTGAGTATAGTCTTCAATATCGTTTAATTCTGCATACTCTTCCGGATTATAGCTTTCGCCATCTTTTACATAAGAACCGGTCATCCAGGATCCGATGATAGCGTCGGTATCTACTTCGCCGCTTTCGTCTCCGCCTTCTTCATCAGCTTCTTCGGTTTCTTCTTCTTCATCAGCTGCCTGTTCTGTCTTAGCCTCTTTCTCTTCAGCCTCATCATCGCTACATCCTACGAATGCGAAAGATGTTAATACTCCTGCTAACATGATCATTAATAATTTTTTTCTCATTGTTTTTTCTCCTCTTTGTTTCTTTTATTTCCACTGAAAAAATGCTTCCAGATGGTTTCATTAGTCATCGTTGCTGTCTACTACGTTGTCACAAACAATTGCCAATGCAATTAAAATATCCTTATATGCTTCGTCCATTACACGGATACGATAGCAATCCTGCCATACAGTCTGTGCTGTGTCAATATGACCGATGGTAAGGTCACCTACGCGGATGTCAAAATCGCATCCCATTAAGTCTCCGCCAATCTTTAAGTCCTGGCCGTTGATCTTACCAACCAGTTCCGGTTTTAACAGCTTTAATTTCTTTTTCAGCTTACCAACTTCCTTGCCACCTACATGAATGCTGTATTCCGGCATAACCGCAATCAGCTTCTTCTTCAGTTTGCAAACCTCATCGCCGTCCTTCTGGATGGAGAAGTTTAATCTTGGAAGGTCACCGTCAACATGGTACTCCACTTCTTCCTCAGCGTTGAAAATATCAAACTTCGGTTTGATGGAAATTGCTTTCTGTTTCATAAAGAATTCTACCGCTTTTCCGGTGGATGTCTTTACGGAAGCAGATGCTCTGCTCTCGGTTACAGCTTCACCTTTTGCCATCTTTCCAACTAACTCTGCCAATTCATCAACTGCATGATCTGCAACGGAAGTTTCTTCGTCCTTATGTCCCAAGAACAAATCCAATCCTGCATTTGCTGCGGTATTCAGACTGCTGACACCATCGGTTCCGATTTTACCCATAATGATATTCTTGCCATCAATACGAACGAAAACGTCAAATCTGTCAGATACCTTCTTGTACATAACTGCTTCGTATTTTCCTACTGTTCCCATTTCCGGGGTTCCGAAAGTTACTTTCACAGCGGACAGCTTCTCTAACAAGTCCTGGTTTGTAAAGCCCATCTTGTTTGGAATCTTTGCAAATCCTACACCGTCACCTTTTGATAAGTCAAATAAGCCCATTTCTTTTTCTCCTCTCGTGGATGTTATTGCTATTTTCACTAAAGCACATTTTACACTTTTCTTTGCTTTTTTCTACCCCTTTGGGACGAACGACAGGTTTTCTGGGACGAATCGCAAACTTTCAGACATTTCCATTCATTTCCCGACGTTTTTCTTTAATGAAAATTCCTTGAAAATGTGGTATAACAGCCAGCATCACATGCCAATGCCTGCCGAGCACTTTGTGCTCGCCTGGCTTCTGCTTTTATGGTATAATAAGGCTATTCAGGAGGTATGGGAATGAATATCGCAATTGTCGACGACTTATCCCGGGAGCTTACCCGGATTACAGAAATCATAAATGCTTATATCGCCGAAAAGCATGCATCCATAGAATTAAAGAGTTTTTCCGGTGGTGAGGAATTCCTTGAGAATTACCGTCCCCTTCAATATACCCTGGTTTTTATGGATATCTATATGGATGGCATGACCGGTGTGGAAACCGTTAGAAAAATACGGGAAACAGACCATGATACCCTCATTGTGTTTTTAACCACCAGCATGGAGCATACCTTTGAGGCCTTCGACGTTCATGCCTATCAGTACATTCTGAAGTCCCCGGATGACGCCACCTTAAAAGCCTCTGTTTTTCGGGTATTGGATGAAGTCATTGCCATGCGTTCCGCGGCAGAAGGCACCTTTGTTTTTTCGGTAGACGGTGCTGAACAGAGACTTTCTTTTTCAAAAATTCTGTATGCCCAGAGTAGCAAAAACTATATTCAGATTGTAGACGACGAGGACAACCTGTACCGCACCCGTATGACTTTTTCCGAGGTTTCCGGTACCTTGGGAACCGACAGTCGCTTTTTACAGATTAACCGTGGTGTCATTATCAACATGGACTATATCACGGACTTTGAAAAAGATACCTGCACTCTAAAGGAAACCTACGGGCTTCCCATTAATTTAAGGGATCGCAAGAAGTTAGATCAGATTCGGAAAAACTATGTATTTTCCAAGTTGCACAGCAGACGTAATACAGGAGGATTACCATAAATGAGTATCAAACATTTTTTCATTGCTTTTTTGCCATACATCAATATGTTTCCGGCAACCATGGTATGCTTTGCAGCCGCCCGGAATCATCTTCGCTATAGCAAGAGACGTATTTGCGCAACACTCCTCCCGCTTTGTGTTCTTATGTCCGCCATCATTGCATTTACGATTGCTTACTTTTCCCAGGATTTTAGTTTCCTTTCGCTAACTTCCCTGATTGTTCTGTTTGTGGCATTTCACAGATCAACCACCCTGCACGTATCCCAGGCATTGACCTTGTATGTTCTGATATGTACCTTCAGTTCCTTTATCAGTAACTTTTCCATTGTCTTTGATGCCTTTTTGCACCCGCAGAATAATCTGGTGGACTTTAGCTTGGAAGCCACGCTTTTTAACAGTTGCGCCAGTTTACTATTCTATTTTCTGGTATCCATTCCCTCAGCAAAGCGCGGCTCCTTTATCATCGACAATTTGCCCATGCCCAGAGTATGGTGGACCGCCAGCCTGGTAGCCTTTTCATTTTTCATATTTAATATGAGTATGATTATTCGACGCTACAGTACCCTGCACACCAACCGGGTAGGCGCTGCGTATCTTACTATTTTGACGCTGATGTTTATCCTTCTTCTCCTGCTTTGTGTCATTTTTTACTTTATTGTCACCGCCCTGATTCAAAAAGCAGATGCGGAAGACAAGAACCATATTTTCATGATGCAGGAAAAGCAGTATGATGCCCTACAGCGCTATCTGGATGCAGACTCCAGAGCCCGCCATGATTTCCGACAAACCATTTACACGTTAAAAGAGCTTTCCAACGAAAAGGACTACGCTGCCATTGACGAATATCTCAACATTTACATGGATGCCCTTCCGCAAAAAAGCACCCGAAGTTATTGCAAAGATCGGGCTTTGAACGCTCTTTTGAATTACTACGGTCATGATGCGGAAGACCATAACATTAAAACCAGTCTCCAGATTCGACTTCCGGAAAAACTCTGGATTGAAAGCATTGACCTTTGTTCCATTATCGGAAACATTCTGGAAAATGCCATTACTGCCTGTAGTGAAATTCCGGAGGAAAAGCGTTTTATCCAGTTAATCATTTCCGCGGAACAGGGACGTGAGCTTTACATTGCTGTCTCCAACAGTTTCAGCGGCAAGCTCAAAATGAAAAAAGACCGTTACCTCTCCACCCACAAAGGGGGAAGCGGCATCGGCCTCTTCTCCGTTGCTGCCACCGCCGAACGCTACGACGGCATAGCTAATTTTACACATGATAACAACGTCTTCTATTCCGACGTTATGTTGGTCAATAAATAATTATTTCAATTCAGAAGTACAGTTCGGGCAACGGGTTGCCTGAATATGAATCATGGTGCGGCAGTATGGGCACTCCTTCTCGGTGGGCTCTGCTGCCACTTCTTCTGTTTTCTTTAATTTCTTTGCACGATCTGCGGCGTGGTTCAACGCCTTAATAATACAGAAAATCGCCAAAGCAGTGATTAAAAAGTTAATGATGGCTGTAATGAAATTCCCGTACTGCAATACCGGTGCATTGGCTCCGGTTCCAATCTTAACTGTCAAATAGGAAAAATCCGTTCCACCGAACAATCCCAAAATCGGAGTTAAAATGTCCTCATTTAAAGATGTCACAATAGCGGTAAAAGCACCACCAACAATAACACCCACTGCCATATCCATCACGTTGCCCCGCATGATGAACTTCTTAAATTCTGCGATAAATCCGTTTTCTTTGCTCATGTTATGTACCCTCCAGTTTGAGTTAGATTTTCATAGGTTTATTATAAACTCTTTTCCGGAAGATGTCACTTAATTTTGTTTTAGTCCAGCGGGCACACAACCTCCAGCATTTCCTCAATTACCAGATGCACCAGCTCCGCCTGCCGGCTCTCGGCCATCTTGTAATAGATTTCCTTGCCTTCGCGGCGGCTTACAATAAGCCCGCTTTTTTTCAAAAGACGCAGATGGTGGGATACCGCCTGATCCGTCATTTCCATAGCTGCCGCAATATTTCCCACACATTCTTCGCAGTGGCACAAAAGCCACACAATTCTCAGTCTGGTGGCATCACTGATTAGCTTAAAAGCCTCTGCCACCTCACTGCATTCCTCCGTGCTTGGCAACTTTGCAAGCACCTTCTCTTCATTCTCCCCATGCTTATGGGGCAATGCAATTTTATTTTCCATATTTTTATCCTCGATTATCTATTTGCCTGGGACACTTTCCATCTTGCAGGCTATCGGCTTCGTTTGCCTGAGACATACTTTTGCCTTGCAGGCTATCGGCTTCATTTGCCCGAGATATACTTTTGCCTCTCAGGCTAACACATCGGCTTTCCAGAGCCAACATTTCTCTCCCCCGGCTAACGCACCAGTCTGAATACCAGCACGTTTACTTCTTATACAGCAACGTTCTTGTGGCATTTAACACCGCCAGCACCATAACGCCCACGTCTGCAAAGATTGCCCACCACATATTTACAAAACCTACGGCTCCCAGTGCCAGGCATGCAAATTTCACAATCAGAGCAAACCAGATATTCTGCTTTACAATTGCCAGGGTCTTTCTGGAAATGCCCATGGCAGTGGCAATCTTTGCCGGGTCATCATCCATCAGCACAATATCTGCCGCTTCAATGGCCGCATCAGATCCCAACGCACCCATGGCAATTCCGATATCCGCCCTGGATAAAACCGGGGCATCGTTGATTCCATCTCCCACAAATGCCAGGCACTCGTCCTTGTCCTTCTGGGCCAAAAGTGCCTCCACAATAGTTACCTTATCCGCCGGTAACAATTCGCTTCGCACCTCATCAACACCCAGCTCTTTTGCCACAGCATCGGCCGCCTTCTTGCTGTCGCCTGTAAGCATGATAACCTTATTCACACCATTTCTCTTTAGATTCACGATGGCCTCTTTCGCTCCCGGCTTCACCGCATCGGAAATCATCAAAAGTCCCTGATAGGTTCCATCCTTCACCACATGAATCTGGGTTCCCACTTCGTCGGTAGAAATAATCTCAACTCCCAGCTTCTTCATAAGCTTTTCATTTCCTGCAGCACAAGTAACGCCGTCAATCTTTGCTGTTACACCGTGACCTCCGATTTCTTCCACCTCAGTCAGTCGCTCCCTGTCAATGTCCTTGCCATAAGCCGCCTTCAAGCTCTTACTGATGGGGTGGTTGGAAAAGCACTCGCAAAGAGCTGCCGTCTCCAACAACTCCTCTTTGGAAACACCCTCTACCGGGTGATAGCCGGTAACTTCAAATACTCCCTTGGTTAACGTTCCGGTCTTATCGCAAACCAGATATTTCGTCTTAGATAAAAGCTCCAGATAGTTGGATCCCTTCACCAGAATTCCTTTGGCACTGGCTCCGCCGATTCCGCCGAAAAAGCTTAAGGGAATGGAAATTACCAATGCGCAGGGGCAGCTGATAACCAACATGGTTAAGGCTCGAATTACCCATTGTCCCCAGAAAGGACTATTACCCATTAAAATCCGAACCACCGGCGGCACCACCGCAACCCCCAGGGCCAAGCCACATACTGCCGGAGTATAATACTTTGCAAAACGAGTAATAAAATTCTCGGAACGGGATTTCTTCATGCTGGAGTTCTCCACCAGTTCCAAAATCTTGGATACGGTGGAATCCCCGAATTCCTTCGTTGTTTCAATGGTTAAAACTCCGGACATATTTACGCATCCGCTAATAACCGAATCTCCTACTCCAACCTCTCGCGGTAGACTTTCGCCGGTCAAGGCACTGGTATTTAAAGTGGCGTTTCCTTCCCGAATGATACCGTCAATCGGCACCTTTTCACCGGGCTTAACCAAAATTAAACTTCCGATTTCCACATCATCCGGATCTACTTCTTCCACTTCTCCGTCCACCAAAAGATTGGCAGAATCCGGTCGGATATCCATAAGATCCGCTATATTCTTTCTACTCTTACCTACCGCATAGCTTTGGAACAGCTCACCAATCTGGTAAAAAAGCATAACCGCCGTTCCTTCCCGGTACTCTCCCAGGGCAAAAGCGCCTACCGTGGCAATTGCCATTAAAAAGCACTCGTCAAACACCTGCTTATGCCAGATGCCAAGGCCGGCCTTTTTCAAAATATCATAGCCGATAACCAAATATGGCACCAGGAAAACCGCTAGCTGGGCGTAGCCTTTCACCGGCAGAAAGCTGGCTATAATCACCAAAACGGTGGCTGCAATGATGCGGTACAACATCTTTTTCTGTTTCTTTGTCATTTTTTCTCCTTGCTCTTGCATATATGTGTGAGTGGGCTACGTTTTAGTGGGGACGCTTCCACTTCGCCCTCGGCGTAACGGCACGTAAGTTCACGAATGCGTTGCACGCTCGTACGCATCGCTTCCTGCGCCCACCGCATTCGTGAGCTAAGTGCCGACGCCTCGCGAGACCCCACTGTCAACGTAGCCCACTCGCACACATATATCAATTCCAACTATAAAAAGTAACTACAAATTATAAAAAGATTTCGCAGTCAGATTCTACTTTCTTGCAGGCTTTTAAAATGTCCTGCATAACAACGTCCTTGTCAGCTCCTTCTTCGAATTCCACCTTCATCTTCTGGGTCATGAAGGATACGGTTGCTTCTGCAACACCTGCTACCTTCTTGGCTGCTTCTTCCATCTTTGCTGCACAGTTTGCGCAATCCACTTCAATCTGATATGTTTTCTTCATAATAATAGTCCTCCTACATTATATTTTCCTTACCGGTGTTTTTCCGGTAACCTTTGTTTCTAATAACATTAAAACATTTGCTTGAATGTTTGTCAATATGTTTTTTCAAATTTTCCTCACTTCACACATTTTTTACATAAGTTTTCGCAACTTTTCGTTTCGCTACTTGAAGGAACCTTGGATTGTGGTATATAATGAAGTGGGATTATGTGTCATCGTTAACGCGATGAATGCATTTTTGCGGGTAAAAAAGTGAAGGAGAAGAGAAAAAGATGAAAATTTTAGTGTTCAACCCAGGCGCAACATCAACCAAGATTGCAGTTTACGAAGACGAAACACAGATTTTTAAGACCGGTATTGACCATGACGTGAAAGACCTGGCTCCTTTTGAGCATGTGGTAGATCAGTTTGAATACCGCAAAGAACTTATTTTGGAGACATTGACGGATAATGGTTATCAGCTTTCCGATTTTCAGGCTATCTGCGGCCGCGGCGGTTTGTTGAAGCACATCCCCAGCGGAACCTATCAGGTAAATGATGCCATGATTCGCGATATAGAAAATCCGCCTTACGGCGAACATGCAAGTAACCTCGGCGCGCTGTTAAGTAAGCGCCTTGCCGACACCGTGAATATTCCCGCTTTTATCGTGGATCCGGTGTGCGTAGATGAAATGACGGAAATTGCCAGAGTTACCGGTTTTAAGGGAATGCAGCGCGAAAGCTTTTTCCATGCATTAAATCACAAGGGCATGGCAAGACGGGCTGCCAAACAACTTGGTAAGGCTTACGAAGAACTGAACCTGATTGTTGTACATATGGGCGGCGGTGTTTCCGTTGCTGCTCACGAGCACGGCCGGGTTGTAGACGTATATAATGTAAAAGACGAAGGAAGTTTCTCCCTTGACCGTGGTGGCTCCCTTCCAACCAACGCTTTGATTAACCTTTGCTTTTCCGGCGTTACCAAGAAAGAGGTAAAACAGCTTTTCGGCTCCAAAGCCGGTGTGTATTCCTATCTTGGAACCAAGGACTTTATGGAAGTAGAGGATCGGGCATTAAACAAACACGAACCGGAGGCAAAACTGATTTTTGACGCCCTTGCTTATCAGCATGCCAAGGATATCGGTGCCATGGCTGCAGTTTTGCACATGGATGTAGATGCCATCGTTTTAACCGGCGGAATGGCCCATAGCGAAGCGTTTGACGATGCCATCGCTTCTTATGTGGAAAAAATCGCCCCCATTGTGATTTTACCGGGAGAAGCGGAAATGGATTCCTTAGCTCTTGGCGCACTTCGTGTTTTACGTGGAGAAAAAGCAAGTATTTACGAATAATTCCTAATGGTTTTTAAGAGGAGTAAGTATGCCAATAAATTATAATTTTACCGATTTGGTAAATACCATTGAACCCGGTCACCTGATGGCGACCTCCAATTCCTTCCAGGACATGATGATGCGTTATCAATGCGCTATCATGGAGGTGGAGACGAAAATTAAGGTTTTGAACGAGGAGTTTTCCCTTCGTATGAGACGTAACCCAATCGAGTCCATCAAAACCCGAATGAAGTCTCCTGCCACTATCTACGAGAAAATGGAGCGTCGGGGTTATCCCCTCACCATCGAAAGCATGGAACGCAATCTCAACGATATTGCCGGTGTCCGTGTCATCTGTTCTTTTCCGGAGGATATTTACAATGTGGCACGACTCATTACCGAGCAGGATGATATCATTGTTTTGCAGATTAAGGATTACATTGCGAATCCCAAGCCCAACGGCTACCGTTCCCTGCATTTGATTGTTGCCATCCCTATCTTCCTTGCCAATGAAAAGAGGAACATGAAGGTAGAGATTCAGTTCCGAACCATCGCCATGGATTTCTGGGCCAGTCTGGAGCACAAGGTGAAGTATAAGAAAGATGTGGAGAATCCGGAACAGGTGGCAAAAGAGTTAAAAGAATGTGCGGATATTATTGCATCGGTGGATCGGCGGATGCAGGAGATTGAGCATACGACTTCGCTGGTGGTGAAACCCAAAAAGTAACATATAAGCACACCCACAATCATTTGCAATGCAAGAGCGCTTTCGCTCAGGCAAGAACGTAGCAGTACATAAGAGCATTAAAAATCGAATCAACTCTGAAAGCACCGCTTTCTGATTGATTCGATTTTTTTGCTCTAAGTACTGACGTTCTTGAAAGTCTTGCATTCGCAAACGATTGTGGGCGTGTTTTCATGCTGCTTCGGGTTCTAGGAAGAATAGGATCTGCCTTAATCCCAATCTATATCTTCATCAAACACCAAATCAATTAACCTCTTTAACATCTCCTATATTCCTTTATATGCTTGTCCTCTTGGCATTATACCGCATTTTAGTCGCACAGCAAAGATAGAAGCCTCCTTCTTTTCATACTGCGAAAGGTTCTGTGACAGTGTAATGCGCCCTCCGGGGTTTTGTATGCAGGACTTTTGAAGACGTCGGTACTTAGAGTGTAAAAAACGGATTCATCCGAAAGCTTGCTTTCAAGATGAATCCGTTTTTATGCTCTTATGTACCGTTACGTCTTCTCAAAGCGAAAGCGCTCCTGCATTGCAACCCCGGAGGGCGCAAGATACGTTATCACAGAACCTTCCGCAGTATCTTCCACTTCTTGTCCGTCAGCGGTCCATACCGGATCGGCACATCCAGTCGGGTGGTATTTTCTACCACCGACTTTTTATGACTGAAGGTATCAAAGCTGTGCTTGCCGTGATAGCCTCCCATTCCGCTGTTTCCTACGCCACCGAAGGGCATGTGATGGTTACTGATGTGGAGAATGGTGTCGTTGACGCAACCGCCGCCGAAGGGAATTCGACGAATCAGGCGGCGTGCCAGCTCCTTATTCTCCGTAAAAATATAGGTCGCCAAAGGATGAGGACGATCATTGATTTTTTCCACCACATCCTCTAAGTTCTGGTAAGAGATGATGGGGATAATGGGGCCGAAGATTTCTTCTTCCATAATCTCATCATTCCACTGCACATCCGTAAAAATCGCGGGTGCAATACGGCGCTCCGTAGGATTACCTTCTCCGCCAATCACCTGTTTTTCCAGATTCCCCGCTTTGCAGGCAGATGATGCCGCGCTGCAGGCGTTGGTAATCAGCTTCATCAACCGCTCGTAGTGATGCATACTGATAATCCGCGGGTAGTTGGGATTATTGGCAGCATCCGGGTATCGCTTTTCGATTTCTTTTAAAATCAAGTGTAAAAGCCTCTCTTTTACCCGCTCGTCCACAAGGATATAATCTACGGTGATGCAGGTTTGTCCTGCATTTAAAAGCTTGCCCCAGACAATTCGTTTTGCCGCCAACCGAAGGTTTGCGGAGGCTGTAACGATACAGGGACTTTTTCCTCCAAGCTCCAGGGATACGGGAATTAAATCCTCTGCTGCCCGCTTCATAATAGTTTTGCCCACCCGAGGGCTTCCGGTGAAAAAGATATACTGGTAGTTCTGATTTAGCACCGTGTCGTAGTCTAAGTTGGCGTCAACACAATATGCCTCCTGCTCATCAAATGCTTCTTCCATAATATCCGCAATAACCTTGGCACAATGAGGACTGCTTTTGGAGCATTTTAATACCACGCAGTTTCCTGCGGCAATGGCTCCCACCACCGGGGACAAGGCCAGCAGAAAAGGATAATTCCAGGGTGCCAAAACCAGAACCACGCCGTAAGGTTCACTGTAGATTACACTTTTTGCCGGCCAGGTTCCTAAGGTTCCTGCCACCCGTTTGGGGGAAGCCCATTTTGACAGGTGACGAAGAACGTGGGCGATTTCACTTAAAATCATGGAAATTTCCGCCATATAGGTCTCTGCTTTGCCTTTTCCCAAATCCGTATAAAAGGCTTCATACAACTCTTCTTCGTGGTTCAAAATACTTTTTTTCAATCCCAACAACAGTTCCTTCCGACGAGAAAGGGATAAGGTCTTCCCGGTACGGAAATAGGCCTGCTGCTTTTTAACGATTTTTTCTAATTCCATTTATACCAGTCCTTTGTTGGTCTTTTTCACATGTTTAAATACGTTTTCAAATCGGTTCAATGCTTCGTCAATGATTTCCGGCGTGTCTGCCATGGAAGTGTAAAGGCGACTTCCGGCAAGGGTTACGATTCCGTTTGCCATGTAAGCGGCACCCATTTTTTCCATGGAATCCTTGCGGACATACATCATATCCTTGTGCTTTAATAAGCCTGCGGCTGATTTGATAAAGGACATGGAGGAAAAATCAAAGCTCATGGCACCGGTACACTCCAAGTGCACGATGGAACCCTGGTTATAAGCTACAAACGGTAATCCGTAGCGATCAATTAACTCTTTCAAGCCGTCGCAGAGGCGGTCACCCATTTTTCCTGCAATCTCACAGGCATTGGTGCGCTCGATTTCCTGAATTGCAGTGTAACCGGCAATACAGCTAAGTGGGTTGGCAGATAAGGTTCCTCCCACGTATGCGCGATGCTTTCCGGTGGCAAGTCCTGCTGCCATAAGGGATGCGTACTCTTTCTTTCCACCTACACCGCCGGCTGCCGGATATCCGCCGGCAACGATTTTTCCGAAAACCGTCAAATCCGGCACTACATCGAAGTAACCCTGGGCTCCGGATAATGCCACACGGAAGCCGGTTACTACTTCGTCAAAAATAAGCAATGCGCCGTACTTATCGCAAAGCTGGCGAACACCCTTGTTGTAGTTCTTTGCAACCGGTCTGGTTCCGCTTTCCGGTCCCACCGGCTCTACCAAAACTGCTGCCGTTCCGCCGGTTAAGCGATTTTTCTTCAACATTTTCTCCAGCATATATAAGTCGTTTGGACGAACCTCGTCGGTTTTTACAAAACTGCCCCAAGGAATTCCGTGAGATTCCAAAAGCGCGCGACTTCCCGGAATCTTCAGACCGTAAACCATCTGGTCGGACCAGCCGTGATAAGCGCCGCCCACCTTGATGATGTGCTTTTTGCCGGTGGCAATACGGGCAATACGCAACGCTGCCATAACGGATTCCGTTCCGGATCCTAACATACGGAACATTTCCACATTCGGCATGTGCTTGTTAATCTCTTTGGCGATGAGCATCTCGGATTCATGCAAAAGTCCCGTTACCGGACCGCAGTCATTTAACAGTTCAAAAACCTTGTCTCTTACAGGTTTGTAGTTGCTTCCCAAGATGGTCGGACCACCTGCCTGCAAAAAGTCGATGTATTTATTGCCGTCCTTGTCGTACAAGTAGGCACCTTCTGCCCTTGCCATACACATAGGGAAAGGCTTGTTGAACGCTAAGTTGTGCTGTACGCCACCCGGAATGTACTTCTGGGATTCTTCAAATACAGCGTAGCTTTTTTTACATTTCTCATTATAATAAGGCATGATTTCCTTCTCATAGTACTCGTCGGTTACCTCCCAGATGGGCTGAGATGTAAGTGCCTTTAATTTTCTATTGATTTCGCGCGGGTCGTCCCAGCGGCTGATTCCACAATTTTCCATTTTGTACCTCCTACAAACTATACTATTTATCCTGTGCCAAATATAAAGTAGCGACGCCTCATAAAGTCCCGTTTTTGAACGATATGTTCGTCCTCCTCCGAATAATCAAATTTTTCTATGCGGTGCGAACTGTATATTGCAAACTGCAGCACTTCAGGCACGCGTCGGTACTTAGGCACGGTATTATCGTGCCTTATGTACCGTTACGCTGCCGCAGAGCGCAAGCGATGCTGCACTGCAATATACAGCGCGCACCCACAAGAACATTTAATGATTCGTATCTAAACTGCCCCGAAACACGAAGAACCGGTCATACAGGTACTCCGTACTTAAGTTCAGCGCCATATTTAATAATGTTACAACGTAATCGTTCCAATGCAAGCTCTCCACCAGATAGTCGCCGCCAAAGGTGGTCAACGGGGTGAAGACGGCGTAAAAAGCGGCCACTTTTAGCATTGCCACCGGAATGTTATTTGCACTTTGGAAGGTGAATTTTCGGTTTAAAGTAAAGTTCCAAAGCACCGATAATACTAGGGCGATTAGGTAGCGCGCCCTATAGGGCATGCCGGTAAACTCCGTCAAAAGAGTGAAGCTTCCAAATTCAATGACTCCTGCCGAAATGGAAAAAAGCACGAATTTGATTACCCGGACAATCTCTTTTTTCTTATTCTCTTCCACCTAGCTCCCCCCCTTTTTCTTGGAATATTTGTATTCATAAACCAAATGCATCAAAGTTATATCAAAGCGGGAAAGCTTTTTGCCCCCTCCGAGGCTTCGGCAATGAAGTGCCGTAACTGCCGCTTTTTCCACAAGAATTTTTAGGGCTTCCGTATCTTCCTTGTCCTTGCCTTTAACATAGATTCCAACGCGAGGAGAAATTACCGCATTATGGTGCAAAAGCGCTTCCTTTACATCCCCTCGCACCACCGGAATTTCTCTTCCAATCATCTGTGCCATGTCGTCAAGCTGTGCCGGCAAAGGTCGCCCCAGGCGGGAATAGGCAATGGATGCCGGCTCTTTTATATTATGTCCCTTATAATTTTTCATACAAATTTCTTCTAACAACCGGACGCGTTCCATGGCTTCCTGCTGATTGCGTCCCACCACCACTGTTCCGTGATGCTTCATCAAAACCGTGTGGGCTCCCCGCTTAAAACAGGCTTCCACCGCATTTTTCAACTTCCCGGTTCCGGGAAGTCCGTAGGCAGCTTCCGCAATTCCTCCCAAGCGCCGTTTTTCCTCCGGTGTCATTTTTAACTGTTTAAATCCTGCTACGCTAAAAGCGGATGCATAGGTCTGATGGGTGTGAATCACAAAGCCCGCTTCCGGAAAGTTCTCATAGGCAGCGGCGTGAATCCCTTTTTCACTGGAAGGCTTATAGGCTCCGGTGTAGGTCTTTGCCTCCATGTCATAAAGCGCCAAGTCGATGGGCTGGGTTAAGGTATAACTCAATCCACTGGGAGTGATTAAAAAATGCTTTCTATCCACACGCCCGCTGACATTTCCCCAGGTTCGCGCCACAAGTCCTTCCTGCAAAAGCGTAAGGCCGGTGTCCACGATCTGTTGTCGTAATACTTCCTCCTCCATAAACTCCTCCTATCCGTTCAATGCCGCAAAATTCTTGGCATTACATTTGTACAGTTTCTTAAATACCTGATAGTGCTTCTCATAAACCTCCCGGTTTGCCGGGTTGGGCTTGAATACCTTTTTGATTTTTACATAGTCCTTCATTTCCGCTAAGGACTTCACTTCTCCGCTTCCCACTGCCACCAGCATGGCCGCTCCCATGGCGCCCACGTCTTTGGTGTAGGGAACCGTGGCAATTCTACGATTTAATATATCCGCCAAAATCTGGCAAGTCACTTCGGACAATGCACCTCCGCCAACAAAACGGATGGTATCCGATGTTTTGATTTTTTTATCCTGACTTTCCAACATCCAGCGCAGATGGAAACAAATTCCTTCAATTACCGCCCGCAGCATTTCGCTTTTTCCGGTCTCAATTCCAATGTTAAAAAACATGCCTGCCGCCTTGGGGTCCTCAAAAGGACAGCGATTTCCGTGAAGCCAGGGTGTAAAAAGCACGCCGCCGCTTCCCGCCGGCACTTTTTTAATCACCTCAGACAGGTAATCATACAGGCTGACACACTCGGACTCCGGAGAATGCTCCACATCCGCCTTACTTAAGTAGATGTCAATTTCATCCAATGCCAAATGATCCTTCACCCATTCAAAGCACTTTCCTGCCGTCTCCATCTCCGCGAAATAATTGTATTTTCCTTCCTGGGCCCCAACGATGCCGGCAATCATGGCCACAATATCCACCACCTGTTTGTCAATCACCGTTCCAACCCAGCCGGAGGTTCCGCAATAAATATGGGTATCGTTCATTTGGGTGGCGCCTGCTCCCACACCAATTAAGGTAGCATCTCCGCCACTGCCGTAAACGGGAATTCCCTGTGTAAGTCCCAGTTCTTCTGCCTGTTTTACTCTTAGCTTTCCTGCAATTTCCGTACATCCGATAATCTTGGGCATGTGGTTAAAATCAATACCGTACATTTTACATAAGGCCTTGCTGAAGCCCACCTTGCCGGGTCTGGTATCATACAAAAAAGTGGAATAAGCAGAGTCCGGTGTCATTACACATTCCCCTGTCATGCGGCAAATAAGATATTCTTTTACATCCAGCCACTTATACACCTTCTCATAAATTTCCGGCTCATTTTTTTGCACCCACTTGTACTTCCAAAGGGGATCCTTTACACTGGTGGAAGCGGCATGGGTGGCCCGAAGACTTTTTATCAGCATGCCCGCATTCACTCCGGAAATGGTTAGGCCGTGTTGCTCCGTTTCCTTCATCTCTCTGGCCCCTCGCTGGTCCATATAACTCATGGGACGTCTTAGGGCATTTCCCTCTTTGTCCACCAATACCATTCCCTGCATCTGGGAACAAAAAGCGATACCGTCTATGTCCTTCGGATTGATTCCGGTCTTTTCCACCAATCGGCGGGTGCTTTTACACATGGCATCCCACCATTCTTCCGCATCCTGCTCCGCTCCGCCGTTTTCCAAAATATACAGTCCGTAGGTCTCATACTCACCACCCAATAACTCAATGGTTTCGTCGATTCGTATGAGGCAGGATTTCAAACCTGTTGTTCCTATGTCGTATGATAATACATATTGCATAGCCTTCCCCCTTTACACCACTCCAAGGGCACCTGCCATAAATTCCATGAAGCTTTCCGCCATCTTCTCCGGATCCTTTAATACGTCTTCTCCGCAGAAAATCTTCAGTCGTTCCTTATAATACTCACAACTAAAGGAAAACTGCAGCATCATCAAAAGGCTATCGAAATAAAAAGCAAACATTCTAGGATTTCCTCCGTACCGAATGCGACCTTCCGCCTTCGCTTTTGCCACAAGAGCCTCATAAATTCGAGAGGTGTTGCCTTCAATCTTCCCTGCCAGTTCAGCGGCGTACTTCTGACAGCTTCCGGAGGTAATCTCATTGTACATCACATAATAGTTGGCATGTTCCTTCGCCCCGGTAATCAACTGGCGGATCAACAGGCGAATGCAGCTCATAATGTCATCCTCTTGCAAAAGTACTTCCTGCAGGGTCTGTTCCAACAACTTTAAAGAGTGCTCCACACATGCCAAAAAGAACTGATCCTTATTCTCGTAATACTTATAAATCAGTCCCACGCTAAAACCTGCGTTCTTCGCAATCAAGTTAATATTGCCCTTATCCAGTCCTTTGGCGGAAAATTCGTCGATTCCCGCCTCCAAAAGCGCCGTCAGGCCATTTTCATCCAACTTTTTGTACATGTGGTGCTCCCCTTTTCTCGTGAGTGGTTATTCACGTCTTTTCTTTATTATCTGACATTTTCAGTGGGTTGTCAAGGATTTTTGCAATCTTTCATCCGTGAAAACGGGATTGTCGGCGGTAAATGTGAAAGATGTGGGCGCCCCGCCGAGACGCTGGTCGGCGAAATTGAGATTGTCGGCGACCAGTGTGAAAAGCATGCTCCCAGCGCCGAACTATTTGAAACCATCGCCGTAAAAAGTGTTCTTAATGTAAAATCCGCCGACACCCTCCAACAGGGCTCGGCGGTAGTTATAGAAAAACACAATTAACGGCGATTTTTACGAAAAGTCTCGCCGCGAAAGATGGCGTGGACACACTTTCCGCCGAGACAGCAAAAAATAATCGGCGAAGATCACCGTGAGAACAATGATTTCGCCGATTGGGATAGCCATTATAGTCAATGTATTTATCGTTACTTCGGATTGCGGTTTTCATTAGGCAGATACTCTTTAATCTCGTGCTTTTTCAACCGCTTGTATACCACCCGACGGATCAAATCGTAAATTACCGCAAACACCGGCACGCCCACCAGGATTCCAACAATTCCAAAGAAGCCCCCAAAAGCCGTAATGGAAAACAGAATCCAAAAGCCGGATAATCCCACGCTTTCAGATAAAAGCATAGGTCCCAACACATTGCCGTCCAACAGCATTAACAATACCATGAAGATTACAAAAATCAAACAGCAAATTGGAGAATCCATCAAAATAATCAAAGCTGACGGAATCCCTCCGATGTAGGGTCCGAAAAATGGAATGATATTGGTGACGCCTACAATAACAGCTACCAACACTCCGTTATGCATACCCATGGTAAACTGCATAATCAGGCAGAACACGTAGCAGATTACACCCACCACTGCACTGTCTAAAATTTTTCCTGCAAAAAAGCCTACAAAGGTTTTATCAATAAAGGTAAACTCTTCTAAAATTTTCTCTGCGTGCTCTCTTTTAAAAATGGAATACACCACCATCTTCGCCTGTCTGGCAAAGGTCTCCTTACTCAATAAAATATAGATACAAACAATGAGACCGATAAACAGGTTATAGATTACGCTGAAAAACGAACCAAAGGCTCCCGCAACGCCTCCTACCGCGCCGGAAAGGTTGGGGAGAATGGAATTTTTAATCCACTCCGGAGCTTTTACTTTCACAGTGCTGATGGCCTGGTCCACATAGTTTGCCACCACCGGGTTATCCTGGGTGTATTTGGATACCGTAGCTTCCAGATTGTTCAATACCCCAGGAATCGCTTTTGCAATGGCAACCAGACTATCAATCAACGCCGGAATAACCATTACCAACAACAGATAAATTACCAAAAACGCGGCAAGCAACACTGCCACTACGGAAATTCCTTTTACAAGTCCTTTCTTGTTTTCCGGCATCAGTTTGTTTAACTTCCCCTCAATCCAGTTATAGGGAGTCTTTAGCAAATACGCAATGACACCTCCGTATACAAAGGGTCCCAAGATAGACATCACCCGGTCAAATCCACTGCTTATTCCGTCAAAACGGTAAATCACAAAAAAGAATATGACCGTCATGGTTAGTCCGATAAACAGCGGCATTGCCGCGCGAAATGATTCTTTGAAAAATTTTCTCATAGCTTTCTTTCCTCTCTGTATAAATTTTAATACTTTCTTGCCATAGACGTCAATATTTTTCGACTTCCTCTTTCCCACATGGTCCACTGTTTTTCGCCTTGGTTACATTTTTATATTTTACTTGCATTTCGCCCAAATATATGTTACCATATATGTACACGAGGCACAGTTTATTTTACTAGAGCACATCCAGGGTTGGGGTGTTCTTTTTTGTTGTTATAAAGGAGTTATGTTATGGCAGAACTTGTTCTGAAAAAAGCAAAAAAATGTGCAGAATGTGGTGTTGCATACTTTACCTTCGATGAAGAATCCTGTGTATGCCCCAGTTGTCAGGAGCGCAATTATTTCGGTTGCATCCGGCAGTATATTGATGATGAAAAACCAACCGTTGAAGAATTAAGTACAGAATTGCATGTACCCAAGCTTCACATTTATCGCTGGATTCGAGACGGACGAATCCAATACATTCCCGGCACCGGATTGACCGGTATTTTCTGTGAGGAATGCGCAAGGCCCATTGAGTTCGGCTGTGTTTGCGTAAAATGCGCGAAAAAGGCGCGAGACAAGAAAAAAGAAGAATCAAAAAAGAAGGCAGCCGTTTAGGTTGCCTTCCTCTCTTTTTATTATAATTCCACAAATCGCTCTGTGGCATCGGATAACTGGGTGGTTACGTTGGTATTCTCATCCATGGCGATGTTAATCTGGCTAATGCCCTCCACAATTTCGTTGGAATTCTGAGAGGACATGTTAATAGCCTGAGAGCTTTCCTGAATAGACTCGTTAATGGTCTGGACTGCTTCTAACATCTCTGCCATAATGGTATTCAAATTTCCAGCTTTTCCTGAGAAATCCGAGAACATATCATCCATCAAAACGGCTGTATGCTCGTATTTTTCACCTGTCTCAACAAAATCATCATAGTCCGCAATAACCGTGGTATTGATAAAATCCACTACATTCCGGGCATTGGCTGCAAGAGCCTGAACCGCTTCCGTTACCTCCATGGATATCTCCTGAATGGTAACCGCCGTGTCACGGCTGTTTGCTGCCAGGGAGCTGATTTCTCCTGCAACAACGGCAAATCCGCGACCGGCCTCACCGGCTCTGGCTGCCTCAATGGAAGCATTTAATGACAACAGGTTTGTCTGCGCCGCAATATCCATAATAACGTTGGTAAGCTCCCCGATTTTGCTAACCTTCTCACTGTCCTTCACAGACTGGGTCAGCACACCGTTTAAGTTTTCCATCCGCTCTCCGGTCAAATCCTTCTTTTCTTTTACACGAATTCTTAAAGCATCCGCTTCCTTCTTAATATCGCTGGCGGTATTCATTCCTTCGTTGGCACCATCCGTAATTTCCTGGGCTGCCTGACGAACTGCACTTACACGCTCGTTAATGGAAGAAACCGTATCTGCCACATTCTCCATACTTGCGGAAAGTTCTTCTAAGGCTGCCGACGTATTGGTAATATTGTCATTAGCAGTACGCACCTGAGAAGCCACTTTTTCCGAGGAAGAAGTAAGAACCACCGTTCCGTCTTTTACCTCACGCATGATTCCCTGTAAGGTCTCAATAAACTGGTTGATTCCATCTACGATATACACCAGTTCTGAATGGGTTTTGGTTCGAATTCGGGCTGTCAAGTCACCCTGACCGTCTTCAATCTTACGGATAATCTCTGCCACTTCCGCAGAAATGGACTTAATCGTCCGGATAATGCTTTTATAGCATAAAACAAAGTTTACTATAATCAAAAGTACGATGACGATGGCACCAATCACTGCCGTTCTCTGACCCTCTTTATAAAGGGACTCCATTTCGGTAGTAGTTTTCTTAGTCGCCGCTTCCACTTCCTTATCAATTACTTTTGCAGAGTGGAAAATAGCGATTTTCTGAATTTCTGCCTTGTTAAAAAGCACATTATAGGCTGCCTGGGCATCCCCCGCATCACTTAATTCAATGGATTTATCGGTTGCCGCTTTTAACCTGGAATACTGGGTGGCGATTTCTTCCATTTGGGCTTTTACTTCATCGCTTCCATCGGAAGAAAAACGACTCTGTAATTTCTCCACATCCTCAAGAATTTCCTTATCTGTAGCTTCAATCTGAGGCAAAAGCGCCTGCTTGGTCTCTACTGCATCTGCTGCCACATATCCGGTTACCTGGTCAAAAAGAGACATAATGTCCGATTTCAGTTCCGCCTCTTCCTCTGTCAGGCCCATCATGTACTGAAACATTTCTTCACTTGTCTTAGTGCTGGTCTTCATTGCTTGAATAATAAAAACCATTACCACCAAAAACGCAGCCAACATAATGATATTCAGGCTGGAGATTTGGAAAGCGATTGTTCTTGTTCGTTTTACTTTTCGATTCATCCTTCACGCCCCCCTATTTCTTAAGATATTCCGCAATTTGTTGCTGCAATGTATTGATAAACTCTTCTTCCGACAAATCCCCTTTTGCCAGGGACTCGAATACCGGCGCTATGGCGTTTGCTCCCATGCCATCCTTCATGCTCTGCCAGTGCCAGTTGGAAGTTTTACCGTTGGCAATGTAGTCTGCAACTACCCCGGCAAAAGGATCCGTTGCCACGTAGGAGCAATCGGTGAAGGGACTGATAAATCCTGCTTTTTCCACCAAAATCTGCTGTCCATCTGCTGTCGCACACCAACTTAAGAACTTCTTGGCTTCTTCCACGTTGCCCTCTTTACAAACTGCCCACCAGGAAGGAGAGCTGGCTAAAATGGTATCCATGCCGTCTTCAAATGCATAGGGTGCCATTCCCACCGGAAAGCTTCCTGCGCTCTGATACTCTGCCGCATCATCCCCCACCAGAAGGGAACCAATCCATGACCCCTGGGTTACAAAGGCATATTTACCGGATGCAAAGTTTTTCACCTGATCATCATAGGTTCCTTCGGTTAAAAGCTTTTTATCCGCATTTTTTATTAACATCTGCACAAACTCGGTATAGTGATGAATTCGACTATCATCCAACTTCCCGCCATCCTGCAATTGGTCAAAATAGGTGGTATCGTCCATAGCCAATCCGGAATCCAGATAGGCTCCAAACATGTGATTTCCGGTGGACCATCCGATATTTTCCGCGTTTGCCGCCATACCTACGATAGCTGTCAGCCCCAATTCGTCCTTTTTCTCATTTAAGGTATCAAATGCTGCCTTATAAGCCTCCGGAGAAGTTAATCCTGTAGGGTCAACCCCCGCTTTTTGCAAAATATCCGCATTGTAGATTAATCCAATGGCCTCGGTGGTATAGGGGAATCCCAATACACCGTACTGATCGTCTTTGTAGGCCGCATTGGTCTTGGAAGTCCAATCCTGATCCGACAAATCCACCAGCAAGCCTTCCCAGTTTTCAAAGCTGGCGCCTTCGCAAACCAAAATGTCCGGCATCTGATCGGATAAGTAATATCCCTTCAGGGTTGCCTGGGAATCTACCCCGGTTGCGGGAGATTCAATCTGTACTTCCACGCCTGTTTGCTGCTGATAGGTTTTGGCAAGTTCCTGCAGTTGGTCGTTTACCTCGGCTTTTCCGTTCAAAACCCGTAAAACGTTGGACTGCTCCTCGCTCTTTTTCTCCTCAGTCTTCTGTTCACTCTTTTTTCCACATCCGGTAATACCCGTCAGCACAAGCCCTGCTGCCAAAAGTATTGCCACCCATCGTCTTTTCATACTCACTTCTCCTTTTTGAAATTTTGTCTCAGAACCGCCTCTAAGTCTGATTTTAGCATATAATATTGAAAATTGTGTTACTTCTTACAACTTGTAAAAAAGAAGGCAACCCGTAGGTTACCTTCCAATTTTTCTTATACTGCATTTTTAATTTTCCGGATTCCGAAGAAGATTAAAGAGCCACATCCCAATCCGGCGAAAACAACTATGCCGCCAATCAGGTAAAGTCGGTCGTTTTTAATCAGTTCCTCTTTGGACTTCACGTTTTCGAAAGCTGGGATGGTATCAACGCTGTCATCCCTTACCAGCTTATTGCCCTTCTGCTTTCCGATAATTGCCACATTCTTGCAATCGGAAAAATCACGGTATTTGTAATACACACGGCTGCCGCCTACGTGCTGCTTATATCTTTTAATACCGTTAGCAGAGGTTTCTTCGTCTTCTCCGTAATTTTCAAAAAAGGATGTATCCGTATCCGTAATGTAAAATCTACTTTCACTATTGCTTCTAAGAGAGCCCCACTCTTCTGCCTGCCAGGCAGGATTGTCTTTCAGATATGCTTTCAATTCCTGTTCATCCAGGTCATTTCCATGGACGTTTACCAATCTTCCCACGGATACCAGCAAGTCTCCGGAAATTTCATAATCCGTGCCCTTCAGCTTACCAAAGATATTCTTCTGATTGGGGAACTTGTCTGTTTTATATTGACGGTTCCATTTGTAATTTCCGTAGGCTACTTCTTCCAGGCGCTCCGCATACCTTACCACACCCAAATACGGGAAGTGCAATCCAAAATCCTCGTCATAGGAACCTTCAAAATCCTGCAAATTCTTTACCACCAGGATTACATTCTTTCCTTCGTTGGCAGGATCCACCTTTCCATCCGTAACCCAGGCAGCTTCTTTTATCTTCTTTTCTGTTCCCGGCCTTCCTACTATTGCCATGATTGCAACGATAACAAAAAACCCTCCAATTGCAACCATGATACCCCCAATTATTCTGTCTTTCATCTTTCTCCTCCTGTGTCGTTTTCCGGTATATTTTGTTTTACCCCATCATACAGCATCATCCGCAAAATCTCTGCCGCACGTTCCGCATACTCCGACTCTTTTTTCTTTTCCTCTTCCTTCTGCTTAAAGGCTTCTACCTTTCTGGCGAATTGCTCCTTTTTCTCCGTTTGTTGTTTTTCAAAGGTTTTCTCCAGTTTCTCCCGCTCTCTTCTATTCTGATAGCTGTAGGAGTTGTTGGTAAGATTACCCACTACCTTTCTGGGCTTTTGCACCACTTTGGGCAAAGGATTCTTCATTAAAAAATCGTAGGCAGAATGTACCAAATCATAGGCATGGGCGTTACCACCGATGCCGCTGTCCGGATGATATTTTTTCGCAAGACGACGGTACGCCGTCTTAATCTGCGCCTCGTTGGCATTTGGTAAAATGCCTAAAATACTAAAAGCTTGTTCATAGGTCATACAGGCACCTCCTGTCTTAGCCCTTACTGCACTTGTATTCTATATTACTTGTGGCCACCACCGGAATTCCGGTTTCGCATACGTTCTCAAGAATTACGTCACCAATATGAACCGGCGCTTTTACCTTTACAGCGTATAGCTCTTCCATACATGCAAAAATCTTTTCCTTGGGAATATCGGCCTTGGTTTTCACGGATACCACCGGTAGGCTTCCCCCCGTTACCTTTACGGTGGAGGTTACAGTTCTCACCGGCGCCGTTACTTCTGTACGTGCATATGCTTCTCCACGTTTGCAGGTATTTCCGGTTATCTTTTCTATCGTTTCTCCCTGCATGGTTACTGTTATCATACAACCCAAGGGGCATCCAATGCAAGTTAAATTTCGTTCACTCATTTTCTTCTCCTGAATTATTCTATGCAGATTCGAATGTCCTCATTTCCTGAGAGCATCTCCTTTTTTAATACCACCGACTCCATTTCACCGGGAGCTACCACCGGGCGTTTTTTTCTTAAAAGCTCGGTTTCTCCCTGATATGCCACAATCGCACAATCCTTCTTCACCCCGGATACGCGGAATCGCACCGTTACCGGCTCTTTTATCTCCTCCGGATGAAGGTAGACCGGCACTGTATAGCGAACCCCCTGGGCAGGAGTGATTAAAACCGGTTCGCTTTCTGTGTGGTGCTGGATATTTCCGTTATCTGCTGCCGCCCCGGCGGCTTCCAAATATGCGGCTGCGCTTTTTCCCGCCAAGGCCGCCTCCTGGGATACGAAATCCACCAGGTCATGAACATGAAGCACATTTCCACAGGCAAATACTCCTTTAACGCTGGTAGCAAGGGTCTCATCCACCATCGGGCCGCCGGTTACGGGGCTTAGGGAAATATTGGCCTTTTTGCTAAGCTCGTTTTCCGGTAAAAGTCCTACGGATAAAAGCAAGGTATCACAGCTATAGTATTCCTCCGTCCCGGGAATAGGCTTGCCTTTTTCGTTTACTTTTGCAAGGGTGATGCCGGTTACCCGGTCTTTTCCCTGAATGTCCACCACGGTATGGGACAGTTTCAATGGAATATCATAGTCATCCAAACACTGTACAATATTTCGTTTTAAGCCACCGGAATACGGCATCAGCTCCGCCACAACTTTGACTTTGGCACCTTCCAAGGTCATTCGCCTCGCCATAATGAGTCCGATATCACCGGACCCCAAGATTACCACTTCTTTTCCCGGCATAAAACCTTCCATATTTACCAACCGCTGTGCCGTTCCTGCGGAGTAAATTCCTGCGGGACGATATCCCGGAATATTTAGGGCGCCCCTGCTTCGTTCCCTACAGCCCATGGCAAGGATGATGGCCTTCGCTTTTATCTGAAAAAGCCCGTCCTTACGATTCATGGCGGTTATCACTTTTTCCCCGGACAAATCCAACACCATGGTATGCAATTTGTAATCAATCTTTCGTTCCTGCACCTGTTTGATAAAACGGGAAGCATATTCCGGTCCTGTCAACTCCTCCTTAAAGGTATGAAGTCCAAAACCGTTATGAATACACTGGTTCAATATTCCTCCCAGGCGCTCATCTCTTTCCAGAATAAGGATATCCCTTACTCCCGCATCATAAGCTGCCACCGCTGCGGCAAGTCCGGCGGGGCCACCGCCAATGATTACTAATTCTTTTTCCATGCCGCACCTCCTACTTGGTTTTTCCAACGAGGTACTTGGAACCTTCCCCGTTTTTCTGTATATCTTCTATGCTTTGATTGGTTTCTCTTGCCAGAATTTCCATGGTCTTCGGCAAACAAAAGCCTGCCTGACAACGTCCCATACCGGCTCTGGTTCTACGCTTAATTCCATCAATGGTTGTGGCTCCAAGAGGTCTTCTGATTGCCTCTATAATTTCACCCTCACTGATTTCTTCACAACGACACACGATGGTTCCAAAAGACGGATTTTCTTTTACCAACTCCTGTCTCTTTTCAAAAGGCAGTTCCCGCATACGAGTTACTCCTTTTCGCTCTTTTACCGGATTATTCTTTGGTGGCAACTCCAGCTTGGCACTGATTAATTTCGCCATATATTCTCCGATAGCAGGCGCACTGCTAAGTCCCGGAGACTCTATTCCCGCACAATCAAAAAATCCGCTTGCATCCTCCGCTTCTCCTAGAATGAAATCATCACCGTCTTCATGAGCTCGCAATCCTGCAAAGGAGGTTATCACTTTTTTTAACGGCACATCTGCCACATGGCGGGAAGATTTCTCCAAAACCTCCAAAAGACCGGCTCCCGTGGTGTTGGTTCCTTCTTTTTCCCCAATATCCACGGCATTGGGTCCCACCAATAAATTCCCGTGAGTTGTGGGCGCCACCAGCACTCCTTTTCCCGCCTTGGTAGGCAGAGAGAAAATGGTATGACTCACATGCTCTCCGGCTTCTTTATCCAACAAATAGTACTCCCCTTTTCGGGACGTAATATTTAGCTTATGGCTACTCACCATGTTATGGATTTCATCTGCGTAGACTCCGGCTGCGTTGATAATGGTGTGAGTCTCAATGATTCCTTTGGTGGTTTCAATGCGAAAGCCGCCCTGGTCTTCCGGGGTCGTTCCGGCATCCGGACTGCACTGCTCCCGGCGGGTAATCTTCGTCACGGCTTCATGAAAATGAAACTCCACACCGTTCATGGCTGCCACCTCTCCCATGGCAATGGTTAATTCAAAGGGACAGACAATAGCTGCCGAGGGTGCATATAAACCATATTTTGCTTCCGGACTCAAATGGGGCTCCAGTTTCAATAATTCTTCTTTTCCTAGGATTTGTAAATCTTTTACCCCGTTTTCTTTTCCCTGATTTAATAATCTGGTAAGTTCCTCTTTTCCTTCCTCACTATTGGAAATCACAAGGGAACCGTTTTTTACATAAGGAATATCCAAACGGCGGCACAACTCCTCCATCCCCGCAGCTCCCCGGACATTCATTTCTGCCTTTCTGCTTCCCGGCTTCGCGTCATAGCCTGCGTGCACAATTCCGCTGTTAGCTTTACTGGTCTGGCAACATACATCGCTTTCTTTTTCCAACACCAGAACCTTCCCTTCGCAATAGGACAATTCCATGGCGCAGGCGCAACCGGTGACCCCCGCACCAATGATCACTGCATCATACATTTTTACTTTCCTCCTGATTTTTGAAGCCTTTTGTCGACTCCTCCCGAAAAAAAACAGCACAAGCAAACGGTACCTACCGCCTGCCTGTGCTTTCTCATGTCCTTACTATAACACGAAACTGAAAATTATGCCAGCGTTTCCTTTATTTTTCACTTTTTTGTTTTTTCCCCGGGGTTCTCACCCATTTTATCTATTTCCTAATTTGGGTTGTACTGGGACACCCGAATTTGCTCCCGTTTTCACTTTTTCTCTATTTGGGTAGTACTGGAGCGCCTTCGATTGCATCCCATTTTTGTATTTTCTTTATTTGGGTAGCACTGAGGCACCTCCGATTGCATCCCATTTTTGTATTTTCCTTATTGGGGTAGTACTGGAGTGCCTCCGATTGCATCCCTTTCTCGCTTTTTCCTTGTCCGGGTAGTATCAGCGGGTCCCCGATTACATCCCGCTTTCGCTTTTTCTCTATTTGGGTAGTTTTGGAATCCTGCTACCCTTCCATTCCCAAATCAAACTTCATCTGAGTAATATACTTCTCTACACAAAACTGTTTCTCTTTAAAATATTGGGTGGCAAGGGGCGTCACCATTGGCATATATTCCGGATTCCAGAACCGCATGGTACGCTTCAGGCTTTCCTCAAAGCCGCCTTCTCCCAGAAACCCGGTTGCCATGGCATCCCAGGTTACCCGCATGGCGCCTTCCTCATCCAACATGTCCGCCTCCATTAAAAGCGTCAGCTCCGGGGTTGCCTCGCCATTTGATAACATGATTTTCCTGGAATGATTTCGAATGAGCCATGCAATTTCCTGCTGCTTACCTTCGTCATCCCAGATTCCGCCGTGATGTGTTTTGCAATACTCAGTAAAAATCAAGGCGCCTTCTTCCTGGTGAGACTTATTTACTCCCTTGGAATATCCGACATCATGAAAAATAATGGCGATTTCCAGCAATTCCATATCAACCTGCGGACAATCCTCCAGAATCCGCTTCGCCCACATCATCACTCTCGTTGTATGCTGAAAGCGGGAACGGAAGGGATAATCGGCAACAGCTCCACCGCCAAAGCTGTCAAAGGAAGATTCCTCCAAACGGTTCTTTACAAAATTCCATTCTTCCGATCGATCCTTGCCGCTTAATGTCAAATATTCCATGGCGCTTCCTCCCCCCAAATTAATAATTATTTTCTAGTATAACATTCCTGTTTTCTGAAAACAAGAGGGGAAACCGAAACTATTGCGCCTAAAGCAAAAACCCCTGCGTCCCAATTACGCAGAGGTTTTTGCTATTTGTGTGAAAAAACTATTATCCAATAAACGTATCCATCCTATTTGTTAAGATGTCTAGTCCCAATCCTAGATATCTAATATTCTGGATACCGAGTCTTTCATTTGTTCATACTGCTGACGGCTTATGGTAATGCGATTGCCTCGTCTGCCAATCAGCTTCTCTTCTTCTAACCGTTTCACGGAACGGTTGATGGTTTTCACGCACAAGCCGGATTCTTCTGCCAGCTCCGTACGGGTACTGGAGGTCTCATAGACCCCGTTTCTATTATATGCTTCATATTTCTGTGTTAGAAGCATTTTCAATCGTTCTACACCCTGCAGGAATAAAAACGCTCTACCCTGCCGGGCCTCTGTTACTAAATATCCTGTAATGGCTTTGGACTCTTGCTTTAACGCTTTGATGTCCGTATCCAGCCATTTTTTAAACTGTTGTTTTGGAATGGTAATCATGGTACACGGTGTTACCGTTTCCAACGTGGTTCTGTAATAATCCAAATCCATTACCACTTCCATACCACCCATAGCATAGGTGCCTTCGAAGTGCATAAAGTCGTAAGCCACTCCATATACACGATAATCGGTAGCCTTAATGGTACCTCGCGCTACAACGTAGACCATTTCTACCGGTGCATTTTCGCGAACAAAGATCTGACCTCTGTCCATTTCCTCAATCTTAAAGGAGTCCATCAGCCAAACCGGCGCCGTATGGAAATAGTCTTCCAGCTGTCGACGCTTTTCATCGTTCAATTCATTTAGAAAAGGCAGCACCTGATATAAATACTTCTGTTCCACCTTTTTGACTCCTCCTATTCTAACAGTTTTCCTACTGGGACGCAAGTCCGCTTCCCCATAGTATAACGCTCGCACCGGCGGGAACCCCGCCAGCGCCGCGTCATAGTTTGTAAGCATTGTAAAATGCTAAAATTCAATGAATTATTCTACAGAAAGAGCAACCTTTGCAGTTGTTAAACCGCTTGCATCTTCAGTTGTAGAATCAGTTGGGATTTCGATAGATCCAGCTGCTAATTTCTCATAAACTGCAGTGTAATCATCTTTTGTGAAGTTCTCCCATTTAGAGCTGTCCATAGGAAGCTCAACGCCTTCTTTGCTTGCATCCAATGTAATGGATTCTCCGCCCTGGAAGTTACCGTCATAGATAGAGGTAATTGCATCGTAAACGGATTTCTTTAAGTTCTTCATAGCAGAAGAAATAACAGTATCAGACTCTGCGGACTGGTCAACGTCTACACCAACAACCTTAGCGCCTGCTGTTTCTGCTGCCTTCATAACGGAGTTACCTGCTCCACCTGCTGCTGCGAAAATTAACTCTGTACCATCTTTATACCAGGAAGATGCTAAAGTGTTAACTTCAGGTGTTGCGTTAAATGTGTTTAAGTAGGTGTAACGAAGAGTAATTTCTCCGTCTTTCAAACCTAACTCAGCTGCTGCGTCTTCTGCACCCTGTACGAATCCGTATCCGTATCTCTTAACTGCAGGAACAGCGATTCCACCCATGAAACCTAATTTCTTGTAACCATCTTTAACTGCTGCATAACCTGCAAGGTATCCTGCCTGCTGCTCAGCATAGAAAATACTTAAGGTGTTCTTCTCGATTTCGATTGGTGCACCATCTTCTGCGCCGTGTGGTGCTCCATCGATGATGATGAAGTTAACATCCGGGTACTGTGTCTGCATCTCATGTACCGGTACTTCAAATAAGTATCCAGGACAAACGATGGTCTTAGCACCACCCTTAACTGCTAATGCGATTGCATCTTTGTAAGCTTCATCAGACTGCTCAACCGGTTTGTAGTACTGGTGAGGAATATCTTTCTCTGTTGCGTACTGGTCAACACCTTCCCAAGCACCCTGGTTGAAGGACTTGTCATCGATACTTCCGATATCGGTTACCAGTGCGAGCTCGTAGCTATCGCTCTTCTTTGCATCATCTCCGCCGTCTTTCTTAGCGTCGTTGGACTTGTTTCCACCACATGCAGCCAGTCCAAATACCATTGTTGCTGCAAGAAGCATGGTTAAAACTTTTTTCTTCTTCATTGCGTCTTCTCCTTACGAAAAAAATTTGCCGGGCACCTTAGTACCCATTTACAGTGTTACCCTGTAACATGTTAATTGCGGAACTTGTACCAATTCGTTCGCAGCCCTCATTGATAAAGTTCTCCATATCAGAAACTGTTTTCACACCACCGGCAGCCTTCATTTTCACATTCGGGCCAATGTGCTGTTTGAACAGCTTGATATCTTCCATAGTTGCGCCTGCGGTACCGAAGCCGGTGGAAGTCTTGATAAAATCAGCTCCCGCGTTGGTTACTGCGTGGCACATGGCGATTTTTTCTTCTTCTGTTAAATAACAGGTTTCAATAATAACCTTCAGAGTCTTATCGCCACAAGTCTCTTTCAAGGTCTTAATTTCTTTTTCAACGGCATCGTAGTCACCATTCTTCACATCGGAAATGTTCACTACCATATCCACTTCGGAAACACCGTCTGCAATAGCCTGTTTTACCTCAGCTACCTTTGCCGGTGTGGTGCTGTAGCCTAATGGGAAACCAACAACGGTACAGATGTTGATTTTCTCACCATAGGTGTCGTGAATCCGCTTAATGTAGCATGGCGGAACACATACGGAAGCGGTTTTGTACTCAATCGCCTCATCACATAATTTCTGAATGTCCTTCCATGTAGCAAATGCCTTTAACTGGGTATGATCTACATGGGATAAAATTTCCTGCTGAGTCATAATAACCTCCTAAAATCTTTCTACGCCGTCTTTCGTTACTCTGGCAAAAATAAGGGGTTCCTCTTTTGCCTTGGTATCGGAAATTGTAACACTGTCTGTATAGCGTTTGGCTGCCCCTTCGAATAAAGACTCTTTGTTAGCATAAAGAGTAGCAAGGCTGTCGCCTTTCTTTACCTGATCGCCAACCTTGGCATGTAAAATAATGCCTGCAGCGTAGTCAATAACACTTTCCTTGGTCTCGCGACCTGCACCAAGCATTGCGGATGCCACACCACAACCTTCTGTATCCATGTGGGTGATGTAACCGTCGCGAGGCGCTTTTACCTCGTAAGAAAAGCTTGCTTTTTCAAATTTCTCTGTATCAAAAATGTAGCTTGCATCTCCGTGCTGCGCTTCTACCATCTTACCGAATGCTTCTAAGGCAGAGCCGTCCCGGATGCGAGCCCGCGCCATTTCTTTGCACTCATCAAGAGTTCCCTTGCCTGCCAGGAAAAGCATATTTCCTGCAAGGTTTAAGCACACTTCGGTAAGATCTGCCGGGCCTTCCCCTTTCAGGGTCTTCACGGCTTCTATAACCTCTAAGCTGTTACCGATGTAATTTCCCAAAGGAATATCCATATCGGTAATCAGTGCTACCGTATTCTTGCCGGCGTTATTTCCAATCTTTACCATTTCTTCTGCCAGAGCGATGGAATCGTCTACGGTCTTCATAAAAGCGCCGCTTCCGGTTTTCACGTCTAACAAAATGCAATCGCTTCCTGCAGCTAATTTCTTACCCATAATGGATACTGCAATCAACGGAATGGAGTCGATGGTTGCCGTTACGTCACGAAGGGCGTATAACTTCTTATCTGCCGGAGTCATGTTACCGGACTGGCCGATAACGCTGACACCTGCTTTGTTTACGGTTGCAAAAAACTCCTCCCGGCTTAAGGATGTCTCAAATCCCGGAATGGATTCCAATTTATCAATGGTTCCACCGGTATGGCCTAAGCCACGACCGGACATTTTTGCTACTTTTACCCCACAGGCTGCTACAATCGGTGCAATGATCATTGTGGTCTTGTCACCCACACCGCCGGTGGAATGCTTATCTACTTTAATTCCTTCAATGGCAGATAAATCCACCATATCTCCGGAATGCGCCACTGCCATGGTCATGGCAAGGGTTTCCTCTTCGGTCATTCCCTGAAAATATACCGCCATCAAAAATGCGGACATCTGGTAATCCGGAATTTCTCCTGCCACATAAGAAGAAATCATATACTCAATCTCTTCTTTTGTCAATGCCCCGCCATTTCTTTTTTTAGCGATTAAGTCATACATTCTCATGTTCCAATACTCCTCCTATCGAGCGGTTCTGTCGAATGGAATACCTTCTGCTCTCGGAGCCTGTGAGCTCTTTGAGGTGAAGATCAATACGATTAAGGTTGCGATGTACGGAATCATCTTATATACATCATTCGGCAATCCCAAATCTTTTAAAACCGGTACGCTGGTATAAGCACTTGCCATGGTCTTCATAACACCGAAGAAGAAGGCTGCTCCCAGGATTCTTCCACTTCTCCACTGACCGAAAATCATAACGGCCAGAGCTAAGAATCCGTATCCGGCTACGGTTGCGTTAAAGTTGGTGGAGGTCGGTACTACGAATACCAAACCGCCGACGCCGCCTAAAAATCCGGAAATGATAACACCTGCGTAACGAATCTTTTTAACGCTGACACCAACGGAATCCGCTGCACCCGGGTGCTCACCGCAGGCACGAAGCCGAAGACCGAAGCTTGTCTTTGCAATTACAAATGCTGCCAATACATACAAACCTAATCCAATGTAGGTTGTAATGTAGGTATTTTTGAAAAACATATCTCCGATTACCGGAATACTTCCCAACACCGGAACGGAGTCAATTCGAAAGCTGTCGATGAACGGAATCTGCTGAACACCGTTAATCATACGCGCTGCGAAAATTACAAATGCCGGTGCGAATAAGTTCAACGCCGTACCACTGATGGTCTGGTCTGCCTTCATGTTGATGGAAGCAAAGGCATGTAACAGGGAGAATACCATTCCGGTTGCACCGGAAATGAGGATGGCAAGGATCAAAAGTCCCTGGCCTGACATGGAATCTCCCATTTCACTGATAAACAGGATGCCGGTGAAGGCTCCCATAACCATAATTCCTTCTAAGGCGATGTTGATAACACCACTTCGCTCTGCATACATACCACCGATCGCAACCAAAAGAAGCGGGATGGCGAAAAACATAGTCTGCTGTACGATAAAATAAATAACGTCCATTTTACTTTTCTCCCTTCTTCTTTGCGTTCTTCAGTTTGTTGATGAAAAGCTTAATCAATAAGGATAATGCTCCACAGTAAATGATGGATGCGGTGATGATATCCACAACCTCAGGCGGGAATCCACAAAGCTGCATGTTTCCGCCACCAACTGTGATGTGCGCAATAAACAATCCTGCAAATAAAATTCCAATAGGGTTGGACATACCTAAAAGGGCAACGGAAATTCCCGTAAATCCTTCGTTGGCAATAACGTCCACAACCTGGATGAACTTTCCGGAACCGGATAAGTAAAGTAACGCTCCGCCAAGTCCGGATAAAGCACCAGCAATTGCCATGGAAAGCACGATGTCAACCTTGGAGTTGATACCTGCATACTTACTTGCTTCCTTGTTCTTACCACAGGCCTTTAATTCATAACCAAAGGTGGTTTTGTTCAAAATAACATATACCAGTATTACCGCAATGATAGCAATTACGATACCAAAGTTGGCACTACTGTTTCCAAAAAATTCGCCGATTCCTGCAGACGGTACGTCAGCAGTCTTCTGTACTGCCTGGGTACGGTTGCGGATTTCATCGTACACGGTGTTACGGATTAACAGGTTGGTTCCGTACATACCGATGTAGTTCATCATAATACAGGTAATAACTTCGTTTACGTTAAAATAGGCTTTTAACAATCCCGGAATAACTCCGAATATAGCACCTACCAACGTTGCGGCCAAAAGGCCTACAACCCAGTGCATACCGCCCAGGCCATTCCATTTTACACCAATGTAAATGGCTACAAAAGCGCCTGCCGTAAACTGTCCGCTGGCACCGATGTTAAAAAGACCGGTTTTAAAAGCAAATCCAACGGAAAGACCGGTTAAAATAATCGGTGTCGCAATGTATAAGGTCTTACCGATTCCATTCATACCGCTGCTGAAGCCACCCTGTAAGATTGCAGAGAAGCCTTCTGCCGCGTTGGCAGAATCGCTGACCAAAAGTAAAACAAATCCAATCAGAAGTCCGGCGATAATCGCAATAATGGCGGACATTCCATTCATAAATCCTTCAGAGGCAAAGAAGCTTTCTTTATTCTTTTTATTCATGGTCCTTACCTCCCCTCATATCCATCTTCTTGGTTCCAGCCATGTAAAGACCAAGCTCCTGCACTGTTACCTCTTCCGGCTTCACATCAGCTACCAGCTCGCCTTCGTACATTACCACGATACGGTCGCTGACATTCATAACCTCTTCTAGTTCCAGGGAAACCAAAAGTACTGCTTTTCCCGCATCACGCTGTTTAATCAACTGCTTGTGAATGAACTCGATAGCTCCCACGTCCAAACCACGAACCGGCTGTACCGCTACAACCAATTCCAAATCACGGTCCAACTCACGGGCAATGATTGCCTTCTGCTGGTTACCGCCGGACATACCTCTTGCCACACTGGTAGGTCCCTTGGAGGAACGAATATCGAATTCTTCAATTAAGCGTTTCGCATATTTTCTAACTTCGCCAAAACGGATAAATCCATGTTTCTGGAACTGTGGTTTAAAGTAAGTCTGTAAAACCAGGTTCTCCTCTAAGGAGTAATCCAGTACCAGTCCGTGTTTGTGACGATCCTCCGGAATGTGAACCATTCCCGCCAGAGAACGTTTCCGGATGCTGTCTTTGGTAATATCTTTGCCGTTTAAAATAACCTGTCCGGCATCGATTGGTTCCAAACCGGTCAAACCGTATACCAGGTCGGTCTGACCATTTCCGTCAATACCTGCCACACAAAGGATTTCTCCCTTATGTACCGTAAGAGAAACATCGTTTACCAGGTTCTTTGCGCCGGATTTGGATTTTATAGTCAGGTTCTTAACTTCCAAAACAGGCTCGCCCGGCTTAAACGGAGTTTTCTCAACTACCAGATTGACCTTACGTCCAACCATCATCTCGGACATTTCTTCCTTGCTTGTAGTGGCAACGTCGATGGTTCCGATATATTTACCTTTTCGTAAAACAGAGCAGCGATCTGCTACCTGTTTGATTTCGTTTAACTTGTGGGTAATGAAGATAATGGATTTGCCTTCTTTTACCAGAAGCTTCATAATCTTCATTAACTCTTCGATTTCCTGAGGTGTTAACACTGCCGTAGGCTCGTCAAAAATCAAGATCTCGTTATCACAGTAAAGCATTTTTAAAATCTCAACACGCTGCTGCATTCCTACGGTAATGTCGGAAATGTAAGCATCCGGATCAATTTTAAAACCGTACTTATCACTTAATGCAACAATCTTCTCTCTGGCGTGTTCCATCTTCAGAACGCCACCCTTTGTTGTCTCGTGACCAAGTACAATACTTTCCAAAACGGTAAAATTGTGAACCAGCTTGAAATGCTGATGCACCATACCAATTCCATAGTTGTTGGCATCAATCGGGCTGTTAACCTTAACTTCCTTGCCCTTGATGCTGATGGAGCCTTCCTCCGGCTGATACAATCCGAAGAGAACACTCATAAGGGTAGACTTTCCTGCACCGTTTTCTCCAAGAAGCGCGTGGATCTCGCCCTTTTTAACCTGCAGTGTAATGTCGTCGTTTGCTTTGAACTCACCGAATTTCTTCGTTATGTGGTTCATCTCGATTACATATTCCACCTCGTACCTCCTTTTATCCTTGTAAATCGTATCTTACGATTAATCTTCTATCCTAGCAGATCTTCCGGTCCAAAACTTTCCGGAAGCATCTGTTCTAATGTATAGGTTTTAAAATGGTTCTCATCGGAAGCCACCGTAATCTCAAAGGTCCCAGGATCCACGAACTCCCGCATTACCTGGCGACAAACGCCGCAGGGAGAAGCATATACGTTGGGATCCGGCTTCTGGTTATCCATACAACCTACAATGGCAATGGCTGCAAATTCTCTTTCTCCTTCGGAAACAGCCTTGAAAAACGCTGTCCGCTCCGCGCAGTTGGTTGGGGTATAACTGGAATTCTCAATGTTACAACCGCGATAAACCTTGCCATCTTTTGTTAAAAGCGCCGCTCCTACTTTATAATGAGAGTAGGGAGCGTAAGCAAATTCTCTTGCTTTCCACGCCTCTTTTACAAGCTCTGCTCTATCCATCTTGTTACCTCATAATTTCTTTCTTAAAGGATGTTCCGTCTGTATTGTTCGGAACTCCGAAAATATCCAAAATGGTTGCCGCAATGTCTGCAAAGGTCTTGCGGGTTCCCACATTATGATCTTCCACAATATCCTTGCCGTAAATCATTAACGGGATATACTCTCTGGTGTGATCCGTTCCGGTAAAGCCGGGATCGCATCCGTGGTCTGCGGTGATCATTACGATATCTCCCTCCTGCATTCCTTCCATAAAGGTATGCAGCTGTTTGTCAAAGAGGGTTGCCGCTTTGGCATATCCGTCAATGTCACGACGATGACCGTATTTCATATCAAAGTCAACCAGGTTTACAAAACACAATCCCTCGAAATCCTCTTTCAAAGTTTCAATGGTCTTTACCATACCCTCTTCGTTATCTTTAATACGCTGGGTATGGGCAATGCCTGCACCTGCAAAAATATCATAAATCTTACCGATTCCGTAGGTATCGTACCCTGCATTCAAAAGGGCCTCTAACATAGTATCCTTTGGCGGTGTAAGGGAAAAATCGTGACGATTGCTGGTTCTGGTAAAATTACCGGGTTCTCCCACGAAGGGTCTTGCAATAACACGTCCCACACCTACATCACCAACTAAAAGTTCTCTGGCGATTTCGCAGTAACGATACAGTTCCTCTACCGGAACAATGTCCTCGTGTGCAGCAATCTGAAAAACAGAATCTGCAGAGGTATATACAATAAGGGCACCTGTCTCCATATGCTCCTTGCCATAATCCGCAATTACTTCCGTTCCGGAATAAGGCTTGTTGCAAAGGGCCTTTCTTCCGGTGCGTTTCTCAAATTCCCGAATGGTCTCCTCAGGAAATCCATTTGGGAAAGTTGGCAACGGTTTCGGAGAAACGATTCCCGCAATTTCCCAATGACCGATGGTGGTGTCCTTCCCTTTGGAAGCTTCCTGCAATCTTGCGTAGCTGCCAATGGTCTTTATCGCTTTTTCCCCGACTTCCACACCGTCAATATTGAAAAAGCCCATCTTCTGCATTAAAGGCACATCAAATTCCTTGGATGTGGAAACACTCTTTAAGGTATTGGCACCCACATCACCGAACTCCGCTGCGTCCGGCTCATAGCCAATGCCGAAACTGTCTAACACAATCAGGAAAACTCTGCGTTTACTCATATTTCTCCTCCTCGTATCTTAATTGATATCTCTTTCTATGGTCATGTGTCCACCCGAATAGACACGTTAGTCCTTTTATCACTTACCGTTACTATTATAGGGAGGAAATGTGTCTAAAAAAAGGGCACATGTCCCTTTTCAACATCTTCGGTACATGTGCCCAAATTTCGCTTCACATTTTGTTCAATTTAACAATGTAAATCAATAAATTGTGCCATTAAAAAGCCGGATGGGATGAGAAACGGAGTTTCCGTTTCGTGTAACTATCGAGCAGGTGAAACCTGCTCGACCCATCAAACGCCCTATTCTGCTGCCTCCAAGGCAAGTTCCATCATCTTGGTGAAGGAATTCTGTCTTTCTTCTGCAGTGGTTTCCTCGTGAGTTACCATAGAATCGGAAATGGTTAAAAGACAAGCCGCTTTTTTACCAAGCACCTTTGCGTTGTTGAATAAAGCAAAGCTTTCCATTTCCACGCATTTTGCATTATGCTCCTTCGGATAACGCTCAAAAGAACCTCTGTCTGCTTCCTGATAGAACACATCACTACTGTGGATGCGTGCCACCTTGCATTCAATTCCCAATTTACCAGCTGTTTCCAGAATGCGGTCATTCACTTCTTTGGTAGGATACAGTACATCGTCGGTGCATCCGCACTGTACTTTCGCATAGTTGGATTCGCTGTATGCGCTTTCTGCCAATACTACGTCGTATACGTCGAGATCTGCGGAATAAGAACCTGCAGAACCGATACGGATAATGGTTTCTACGCCATACTGAGTAAATAACTCATAGGAGTAAATTCCGATACTTGGCATTCCCATACCGCTGGCCATTACGGAAATCTTCTTTCCCTTGTAGGTTCCGGTATAACCCAATACGTTACGTACGGATGTTACCAATTTGGCATCCTCTAAAAATGTTTCGGCAATGAATTTGGCTCTTAACGGGTCGCCCGGCATTAATACGGTTTTTGCGAAGTCGCCCGGCTGGGCGCTGTTATGTGGTGTTCCCATAGTGTTCCTCCTTGTTTAATTTGCAAATTTATCGAATGGTTGTGATGTATAAAGAATCCTTAGCGAGGCGATGGAATATTCCACCGCAGGGACGCTTGCGCTCAACTTCCGGCGTAACAGTACATAAGGCGCCCTACTACGGCGCCTAAGTACCGACGCCTTCAAATGCCCTGCTCGTGCAATATTCCATCGCCTCGCTCATCACCACCATACCGTCCATTCGGTTAGTTCTTCTTTAAACAGGGAGTAACACTATGTTATTCAGCTTTGCTCCCTGCTCTACGTTCACATCATATCGGAAATGTGTCCCGCTGGCTAGGACATATGACCGATTTCACAATTTTCTTCAAATATGTTTGCTGTCTTCCGGCAGCATTCCTTTTTTCTATTTGTCGGGGATAGTGGGGGCTACAGATGATAGATTTCGGATTCAGGGCATCGCGCAGGCATCGGTACTTAGGCAGTGCTTGCAGTGCCTTATGTACCGCTATGCCGGAGAGTGAGCGAGAGCGTCCCTGAGCTGAAATCTATCATCTGCAGCAGTCTATATTCCCTACATCTTCCCATCCAGCGATTTTCCGGTCTCAATATGTTCAAAGTTTGGAAGGTATGATGCAATAATCTGCACCACTTCTTCCTTGGTGGTTCCCGGCTTCTCGAAGGTTTCTTCTAAGGTGTCAATGAGTTTCTCTACTGCTGCCCGATTCGGTGCCGGCTTTTCCATAATAACCCCAAGGGCGTCAAAGCGTTTCATGTCCACCGGTTCCCCTTCCACGTAAAATTCTTCGTAGGCTTTTTCGCCGCTGGTATCGGAGCTGCTGAAATGTACCGGATAGTTCCGGCCGCCTGCTCTTAATTCTTTCGCTTTTTCAATGGCTTCCTCATCGGAATTGCAATACTCGATTTCGTAGCCATTTTCCACCAACAGATTCTCGGCTATATTGTCAAAAGTTTCCATCTGGGCTTCCTCAAGTTTCGGGAAAAAGATGGCCCTATTCTGTCCCAGCATTGCAGACAACATGCAAATCTGTCCCGACTCTTTCGGCGATACGAAGTAGCGTCGTACATCGCTGGGGGCCGATAATGGCTGCAACTTATTTAATCGCTCTAAAAATCCTGCAGGCAACGAGCCATTGGAAAATGCCACATTGGCAAAACGAGCGGTTTTTACAGGGAAGGCATCGCTATAGGAAAAAATCAAATCTTCCATGATTCGCTTACTTGCCCCCATAATATTCACAGGGTTAGCGGCTTTGTCCGTGGATACACAGAAGTAAACCTCCGGTGGATTTTGTTCCAAAAGTTCCAAAAGGGCTTTTGCATGAATTACGTTGTTGCGGATTAACGCTTCCACCGAGTAAATATCTTTTTCCGAGCGCACATGCTTATGGGCGGAAAAATTCGCTACAATGTCAAAACCGTTTTTGCCGCAGCTTCGCTTGTGATCCCGGAACATTCTCCGGAAGGTCACTGAACTATAGTCCATCGGATAAGGAATATACACCTTCGGCATAAAACCGCCGGATGAACGTAAGTCTCTGGTAAGCTCCGTCAGAGCATTTTCGTTGGTATCCACTATGTAAAGTTCAGCCGGTCGGAAGGATAGGATTGCTCTTACAAAAGAAGATCCGATGGAGCCTGCTCCACCGATAACCAGCACTGACCGCCCCTCAATGGCCTGCGTAAGTTCCTGCCGGTTGGCTTCAATGTCTTTTTCAAACATGGAGCCCTTCCGCCTGGTGACATAGGTATCAATAAATTCATCTAAATTAAACACTGTCTTTTCCTCCGCGTGCTTTTATTTTCCCATGGCTTCCAAAAGCATGATGTAGCTGATCATTTTGATTACGTAAACCGGTGGCTCGCTGCGGCCTTGCTCCCACTGCTGCAGGGTTCGCACCGGAATATCAAATTTCTCCGCAAATTTGCTTTGGGATAAGCCCATACTTTTTCTTAATTCTTTAATTCGTTGTTTCGTGTCCATCTTTTTACCTCGCCAAAGCTTCCTTTAAAACGGTGGCCATCCGCACCAGTTTGTCCTCCGTCATGCCGGGGTACAATCCGATCCAGAAGGTCTTTTCCATAATTTTGTCCGTATTCGTAAGCTCACCCACGATACGATAGCCGGTTCCGGCTTCTCGAAGTTCATCAAAACAGGGATGTTTTACCATGTTTCCCGCAAACAGCATTCTGGTCTGAATTCCCCTCTCCTCCAGGTAACGCACAATCTGCTCCCGATCCACCCCTTCTTTGCAGGTGATGGGATAACCGAACCAGCTTGGGTTGGCATTCGGTGTAGCTTTTGGCAAAATCAACTTGTCCGTAGTATCCACCAAAAGTTCTGACATCCGGGCAAAATGCTGTCGACGGGCTTTTGTAAAACCATCCACCTTTTTCATCTGGGCGCAACCGATGGCTGCCTGTAAATCCGTGGCCTTCAGATTGTATCCAAAATGAGAGTAAACATATTTGTGATCGTATCCTTTTGGCAGCAAACCGTACTGTCCGTCAAAACGGTGGCCGCACTTGTTATCCTGGCCGGACTCACAACTGCAATCTCTGCCCCAGTCCCGCATGGAGCGGATAATCCGGTGTAAAAGCGGATTCCTGGTATACACCGCGCCGCCTTCACCGGTGGTCATGTGGTGTGGCGGGTAAAAACTGGAGGTTCCGATATCCCCCAGGGTTCCGCTTTTATACGTAACACCATCTAAGGTATATTCGCTTCCCAAAGCGTCACAGTTATCTTCAATAAGCCACAAATTGTGTTTTTCACAAAAGGCCTTCACAGCCGCCAAATCAAAGGTATTTCCCAAAGTATGGGCAATCATAACCGCCTTGGTCTTATTGCTTAGCGCTTCTTCTAATTTCGCAACGTCAATATTGTATTCCGGAATGGTTACATCCACAAAAACCGGTACCGCTCCGTACTGCAGCATTGGGGAAACGGTGGTTGGAAAACCTGCTGCCACTGTGATAACTTCATCTCCCCGCCGAATAGCCCGCTCCTTTAAAAGCGGTGACGTCAGCGCCATAAATGCACAAAGGTTTGCGGAGGATCCTGAGTTTACAAAACTCACAAACGGTACTCCCAAATAGTCCCCCAGGTCTTTTTCAAATTCTTTGGTGTAACGACCGCTTGTCAGCCAAAACTCCAGTGCACTATCCACCAGATTGGTCATTTCCTCTGCATCATACACCCGTGCCGCATAGGGAATGCGATCTCCCTCCTGATAGGGCTTGGCCACATGATATTTCTCATAGTACTCTGCTACCAGTTCTAAAATTTGTTTTCTATCTTCCTGTTGTCCCATATTCTACTCCATATATTCGTGTATTTGTTTAATCATAACCGCCGGAATATCCTCGGTATTCTCGTATACCTTGGACCATTCCACCACGGCCTGCAATGTTTTTTCAATATTCCAATGAGGCTTCCAGCCAAAAACATCCTTCATCTTCTGATTATTCAGTTTCAAAAAACCTGCTTCCTTCGGGCCTTCCACCGTATGTACTTCCCAACTTGCTCCTTCGCCCCAACATTCGCAGAAGAGCTTCACCACTTCTTCCGAGGTTTTGCAATCCTCCTCATCCGGTCCTACGTTGTAAGCTCCGGCAAGTTCGGGGTCTTCATATTGCATTTTTGCCACCAGAAGATAGGCAAAAAGCGCTTCCAATACATGCTGATATGGCCGGATGGAATGGGGATTCCGTACCGTTACCGGCTCTTTTGCCAGAGCAGCTCTTACGCAATCCGGAATAATCCGATTGTCGGAAAAATCGCCGCCTCCCAGCACATTTCCTGCCCGGACGGTGGAAACCGCCAATTTACGCTTTTGCACCGAAAAGAAGGAACGGATATAAGAGGATGTCACCAACTCGGAACAAGACTTGCTGTTGGCATAAGGATCCACGCCGTTTAGCTTATCGTCCTCCACAAAGGCCCGCCCCTGCTCCAGATTCTCATACACCTTGTCCGTGGTAATATTGATGACGGACTTCACCGAGGCGGTCTGGCGGATGCACTCCATCAGGTTCACCGTCCCCATTACGTTGGTTTCATAGGTATACCGAGGCTCCTTATAGGCCGTCAGCACAATGGGCTGGGCCGCCAAATGGAACACAATCTCCGGCTTGTACTCATGAAACACCCCTAACAGGTGCTCATAATCCCTCACATCTCCCACGATGGACGTTATTCGCCCTTCCACCCGGGAAAGCAGAAACAAAGAGGGCTTCACGCCGTTATCGATACCGTAGCCGATTACGTTGGCTCCCAGTTCCTTCAAAATCATACAAAGCCAGGTTCCCTTAAATCCCATGTGTCCGGTTACCAGAACCGTTTTATCCTTGTAAAATTCTTTCATAGCATCTCCTACTTTCGGTTTTGCACTCACATTTGGGTTTATTTTACCATAAAAATGTGTCCATGTGGCATATTTTACTTTTGTAACTAAAAAAATCACCAAAATCGACAATTTTTTCTCGCAATATCCGAAAAACTTGGTATAATAGATATTGCGCCAATGAAAGCATAGGATGCAGACATTATATTTCAGCGGGGAAATTGGAGGAGAACTATGCCAAACTCAGATAAAAGCGACTATTCGCGCGCAGCGGCTAAGACCCAACGGTCTTTATTGGAAAAGAATTATCATGATGCACTCATGCTCATAGAACAGCAGAACCAGGACATTCAACGCCTGATTTCCGCTTTGCTTATGAACGGAGTCGTTCTTCCGGGAGACATTTCCATGCGTTATCTAAATATTAGACGCAGGGATTAATTCCCAAACGAAAACCCCTGGCTCGAAGCACAGGGAATGTGCCTCGGGTCGGGGGTGTTCTATTTGGTTTCGGGGGCGTGGCCGTTTTTTGTTCGGCTATTTGGCAGTTTTTCGTTCGGCTATTTGGCCGGTTTTTATTCGATCAAAACATCATATAAGTCCTCGATTTCCAATAATTCCACATTATACTCACGAGCATTTTCCTGCACCCAAGCAGTATAGCCGGAAAGCGAAAACAACACATGCTGAACCTCCGTGTACCTACGATCAATAAGACCTCTTCGATTCAGAAATGACTCCAAAATTTCTTTATCCACCGGGCAATTCGTAAATTTACACTCGCCAAGAATTGCCATATTGTTCATGGTGTCAATTGCAACTACATCTATATCCGTTTGTCTACGGTCGTGATCTGTTCCCCACCAACCACCAACCTGAGTCGGAACACAGGAAAGATTTCCTTCCAAGCCTTGTATCAGAATATAGTCACGACACATTTTTTCGAAGACATGCCCCATATACTGATGTATGCGTGGTTTGACATTTTTCTCATAGTAAATATCGCCTCTTCCCATTTCAATGGCCGCACGTCCCGCCGGAACAAATTGATACCAAAATTTATACATTCCATCTGAAATTTCATAGATGCATTTCTTGCGATTCTTCTCATCCGTAATAGGTTCAACCCTCGACATTACACCTATGGTAGTCAGATTTTTCAATATATACGAAAGGGATGCACTTGATAAATGCGCTTTATTTGCAATCTCATTTGCGCGACTTGCTCCGCTTGCACACGCATCAATTACTGTATTATACATTGCAATATTGCGAAATTCCTGTGTCAATAAATTCGTCGGTTCTTCATACAAATATCCGGCCGAATGGAAAAACTGTTTACGCAAATTCTCATCCAACGACACGGCATCGTCAAACAACGTAAGATACTTTGCCACACCGCCAGTTACGCCATATACGATAGCTTTCTCTTCGCAGGTGTACCGGGGCACAAATTTCGCAGCATCCCAATAAGAAAATGGTTTCAAGAAAATTTGATTGCTTCTTCTGCCAAACAATGGGCTTTTTTCGCTCAGAATTTCCTTCTCCATAAAGCTCACGGCAGATCCGCATATAATTACATAAACATTTTTATCCGCTAGTATTGTATCGATTCCTCGTTGAAAGGTCGATAAAAAGGAAGAATCCTCCTCAGCTATATAGGGAATTTCATCCAATGCCACAACCAGCTTTTCATCCTCACATTGCTTTCCAATAAATTTAAAATACTGACTCAGATTATCAAAGGTCACACCTTCCAACTCCGGAACTACATCCTCTACAAATTGAGTCGACCACTCCCTGACATTTGCTTCCAAAGGCATTTGGTTCGCCATATAATACGACCCCTTTTTTCCTTCCAAGAATTTGCGAATCAATGTCGATTTCCCAATTCGGCGTCTACCGTAAATTACTGTCATTTGAAATCCCGGTTTTCGAAAAGTCTCTTCTAACGTTGCAAGTTCTGCTTTTCTCCCTATGAACATATGGCCCCTCCTTGCAATTTTTGGTAAAGTGCATTTTACTAAAATATGTTTTAGTAAAATTAATTTAACATATTCCGATTGTGTCTGTCAAGGGTAGTTTCGACCATTTGGCTATCTATTATTTAAATCATAAAAGGACTTCTCTGTGGTTCTTTCTTCATTATCCAGGTACTTCATCACTATTTTCTCAACCTGCTCTGAGGTAGTTCCGTTTCCAAAGGGCAACTCCATACCTTTCATGGCATTTCTAAATTCCGCAGTTCGCGCGGTCTTAATGGCCTCACCGATTGCCTCTTTTTCCGGTGGCACGGAAATTACACTCTTTGCCGCCATCCGGCCTTTCTGTCGATCCCCAATATTCACCGTAGGAACTCCACAGGCCGGAACCTCCAACACTCCGCTGGAAGAATTGCCGATAACGGCTTCCGCATGACGGACCGCTGATAAATACCGACGCATTCCAAGGGAAGGGGTCACGTACCAGTTCTTCCGTTTCGTTCCTTCCTTCTGCCAGATTTCATTAATTACTCGTCCACCGGCATCTGCATTGGCAAGGGTAATAATATACGCCAAGTCCTTTTGTTCATCCATGGCGCGAATCAACTCCATTACCTGCTCTTTCGCAGTGTTTTCTTCCATGGTTACCGGGTGAAAAGTTACAACCGCGTAATCTTTCATCATTGCCGGAAAGCCCAGATTTTCTGCAAGTTCTTCCTTTGTCATGGTTTCCACCTTCAGACAGTTCTCTATTCCTGGCTGACCTACATTAAATACCCGCTCCGGGCTCTCACCCATTTGAATAATCCGCTTCGCAGACTCCTCACACCCCGGAAAATGCAACGTACTAAGCTTCGTAATGCTGTGTCGGATAGCATCATCCACAGCGCCCTCCGTCACATCGCCGCCGCATAAATGGGCAATGGGAATTCCAAGAAAATGGGCTGCAATAGCTGCCGCAAAAATCTCAAACCGATCTCCCAGCAAAATAACCAACTCCGGTTTCATCTGTTCATACACCTCTCCAAATTTGGAAAGGGCTACACCGGTAGCATGTACCATCGCCTTCTTACTATCTTCCTCCAGCGGAAGTTCTACCTTGTAATACTCTGAAAATCCATCTGCTTCAATTTCCTGCCGGGTATTTCCAAAAGCCTCCATCAGGTGGGTTCCTGTTACCACTAGCGACAGCTCTACTTTTTCATTTTTTTTCAACCGGAACAACAGCGGCCGCAACAGTCCGTATTCCGCTCGGGTTCCGGTTACTACACAAATTCCATGTGTTTTCATATGGTTTAAACCTCAATCCGTATCCTTCATAATCAGTTCTGCCAGCTTGAAATCAAGCTCTGTATCAATGTCCACGCTCTTCTTCTGGGACATTACATAGGCGTAGCTTCCTGCCTGATACAAAAATCGCTCCGTAGCAAACTTCTCGATATCTACAATATAAATCGCCCCGTTCAAGCGATAAAACTTCCCACCGGCCTGCCGTTGCTCAGCTCCACCGGCCTTGATAAAATCCAAAAACTCGCCGCTTTCCGGAAGATGTCCACACCACAAGGGAGAATGCTCCGCTTCGCAAACCGATACCACGGCAAAGGTCGCTTTTGCCCTGAACAGCTCGTAAGCCTTGGCAATATCCTGCGAATCACGCAGTGGTGAGGTCGGCTGCAACAAACAAAAGGAATCAAACTCCTGCCCCAGTTCTTTATATTTTCCTAATACCTCGTCCACCATATCCCAGGAGCTGGCAGTGTCCGACGCATTCGTCGCACTTCGCAAAAAGGGTACACTGGCTCCCCACTGCTCGGCTATTTGGGCATATTCCTCCGAATCCGTGGATACCATCACTTCATCGAATTGACCGCTTTTTAAAGCAGCTTCAATGGTATAGGCCATCAGCGGTTTGCCCGCCATGGGGCGAATGTTTTTATCTTTTACACCTTTTGAACCGGATCTTGCCGGAATAATCGCTATATTTCTCATACTTCTATCAACTCATCCTCCTGAAAATCCCGGATTGCCTTGGTTCCGATTACGCTTTCCCACATCATGGGACTAATACCGCTTCCCGGCCGTTTGGTGGTAATATTCTCTTCTGTCAACAATTCACCTTTTTTAATGTCACGCCCTGCAATGATACTCTTTCTGGCGATTTGCATATTCTTTTTCTCAGACTCAGACGGTGCCTTCTCGCCATTTCCCATCGCCAACTCGATGTTGCGAATCGCTTTTACCATAGCCGACAATTCGTCCGGCTCCAGACTTGCCTTGTGATCCGGGCCTTCCATATTCTTATCCAACGTAAAATGCTTCTCGATTACCGTCGCCCCCATGGCCACCGCTGCAATCGGAACCTCAATACCTGCTGTATGATCGGAATACCCCACTTCCAGCCCAAAGGCATCCTTCATGGTCTGCATCGCCCGCAAATTCACCTCTGCAATTGGAGCCGGGTACTCTGTCGTGCAATGAAGCAGAGTCACTTTACCTGCCCCATGCATCTTCAGGACCTCAATGGCTGCCGCTACCTCTTCCATCGTACACATTCCCGTTGATAAGATAATCTCCTTACCGGTCTCGGCAATCTTTACCAAATAGGGGTAATTCGTGATTTCTCCGGATGGAATTTTCCACAAATCGCATCCCAATTTCTCCAAAAAATCAATGCTTTCCAAATCAAATGGCGTTGACAAAAAACGAATTCCCGCCTTCTCACAATATTCCTTTAAACACGCGAACTCCTCAAAAGTCAGCATCAGTTTTCGAATCATCTCCAACTGGCTTTCGTCTGCTCCCGTTGTTTTCTTCTGATATTCCGCCTTCTGTGCATAGCGTGACATCAGTTTCTCCGGAACAAAAGTCTGGAACTTGACGATATCTACACCGGCTTCTTTCGCCTTGTCCACCATTTTGTAAGCAAGTTCAAGGCTACCGTTAAAATTCACACCTGCTTCCGCGATGATTAACGTTTTACTCATATTGTGCCCCTTTCCATCGGATTAATCCCTTTACTTAACGACTCCATGCACTTTTGTATTGCTTGGAACGTCCTTCAAAACCAAGCTTCCCGCTCCAATAATACAATTATCCCCTATTGTAACGCCTTGGATAATCGTTGTCCCGGCGCCTACAAAACTATGATGTCCCACCGTAACGTTTCCGCACAACGTCGCTCCAACTGCTATATGGGAATAATCACCGATTCTATTTTCATGTTCAATAATTGCTCCGGTATTGATGATACAAAACTTCCCTATCTGCGCTTCTGCATTTACTACAGCACATTTTCCTATAAATGTACCCTCACTAATCTTTACATTTGTTGCAAGGACCGCCGATGGATCTGCTAGCACCGGAAATTGAAATCCCACCTTCACAGCCTCCTTAGCAATCCTGTCGCGAATATCCGTTCCACCTAAGTAACCGATACCCAAAACTGCACTTTCAGCGTGGGACTTCACCAGTTCCTTTAGCATAGCATCCGTGCCCAAATACGGAAAGTCGGCATTTTTATCCTCAACATCCGTGTATCCCACAATATTATATTTGTCATCTCTTATAATGCAGTCCGCCACGCTCTTGGCGTGGCCGCCAAATCCGATAAGTAGAATATTGTTCTTCATGTTATACCTCTTACTGCTAGTTCTTCTCTTATACCAATACATAAATTCGTATGTCGTTCTAACGAATGCATATCTTTCTCAATATACTCCCAGGATTTTTTGTACTCTCCATTTACAGAAAATCCAGACTCACACAGGAACGAAACAAATCACGCCCTGCGTTCGCAAACGGAATAGATTCTCCCTTTTTTGCTCATTCCGCTTTATAATTGACTGCGCATCCCTGGTGTATATCCCGTCCTCCTTATAAAGAACGTCCATTAATGATGCGTCTTCCGCAATGACATCATTTGGAACATAAGCTCCGTCCATATCGACAACATGTATAATTTGCTTAAAATCCGATGCTTTATAGTGCCGAGACTTTGCATAGTCCTTAATCACATCACCAAGTTTTGAAATGATATTTCCTGCCTGAACGCCTCTCTTCGTTGTAATATCTTCATGCATAATATGAACATACACCTTATCCTGGTCAAACACTTGATTCAGCGCCATTCCAAGTGCAACATCATCGGAAGGACCTTCTACAATAACTAGCACTATCTTTCTACGCGCCATACTCCACACCCGCCTCTCTAAATGCCAGTGCAATTTCAAAATTATTTGTAGGCGCGTATAGCTGCTCACTCTGCTCTCCAAGCACAATATCCCTATAGTAAAAATCACGCAAGTTATTGTTTCCCTTAACGTTTGTCATGCGAATATAACGGTTCTCGGGATTCGTGGTTGTAAACGCTATAAACCCTTTATCAATCGTCTCCAAAGGTCTCAAATTATGTGATGTAAAAATCAGCTGTCCCTTTCCTCTTTCAGAAATAATATTAAGAATTTCTCCTAAAAGGTATTCAAAAATTCCAGCATCTAGCTCGTCTATTGCAACCGTCATAGATTCATTGTTATATGCAACAATCAACAGTTGCAATATAGACGCAATTTTCTTTATGCCTTCTGATTCATATTGAAACGGTATTGCTTTTCCATTTTTTAACGACATTAATTGTATATTTTTCCCCGGTTTACCATTTTGAAATATCATGGTTCCCAGATCCTTAAGTTCCAGTGTCAAATCGGGAACAATTTGCGGAAGCACGATATTCATGTTATCTATAACCATTTTCGCAACGCCAAACGTCTCTTCTGGGATTGTGGAAGAACCATTCAGCGGAATCATAATATTACCAATTGTTTCTCTATTATTGCTTTTATATTTAAACGCAATCGGCAATGCATCTAAACTAATTAACCCCGTATTTTCCGTATTGATAACAAACAATTCTCGATTTCCATACCGAACAAGTCCTTCCAGTATCGTATTATAATCAACATTCTTACAGTTATTATGGAAAATGGTTGTCATCTCTCTTGAAAAAATAAAACATCTGGAAGTTGACTGCGTATAACGTTTGGCCACCAGAACTTCCGTGACATCCGTCTGCCCAACCAATTCCATATACTTTGATCGTGGAACAAAAGGACTCGTTGTCCTTGTATCTATCAGCTGACTCTTTCGAACTTTGCGTTCACCATTCTTAATCGCATAAGATAACACTTCGTCCACAATTATCGGTCTCATTCTTACTGCGCCACTTTCGTCCTGCATATTAAGCACATCCTGGTCTGCAACCGCACGAATGCCAAATTCATACCATACTTCATACCGACAATCTTCTCTGCATATATTAAATTGATACTCAAATCTCGCCACTTCCGCATCTACATTGATGCAATCCACGAATTTTTCCGGCAACGGCATTCCGCATAATACAATCTTTAATAATTCCAAAGCATCAATCAATGCTGTCTTACCGGAACCATTTTGACCATACATTCCCAGCACGCTTGCTCTATAATTCTTACGCTTATTATTAAACTGGATTGCTCCATTCTTTACATTCTTATATTCCTTAATCGTTAAGTTCTCAATTCGAACAGTACTACCTATCATATTCGTGTCCTCCAAAAACCCTTCTGCTTACTACATTATACTGCTCAACTATTCCTTTGTCTATACCAAAACGCCATTTCGAAACATTATGTTCAAAATGGCGTTTTCACAATCGCATTCTTTATCATCTAAACCTATTTTTACTCCGGCATTCTCTTCCCAATCCGTGGAAGTATCGACAATGACTGATACAGCACCATAGAGTAGGCTTATTTGCCAAAAACAATGCGCCATCTAATATTCTAAGGCTCACTATTCTTTTGTGGCATACTAAAATAAATTATTTTTCATACTCATAAAACTCCTCCTCACTCATCTTTACCCAAATGATTCTTTCACTAACCAATCGCGGATTACCTGCAAAAGATTTCAGCCTATAATATCAATTTTAAACTATTGTACCATAAATTGTCGCACATCTCCACAAATCGCCAAAAGTTCACGATTATGTTTCATCACTTTTTCTGTGACAGTTATCCTTATCTATGATAAAATAAGACAATAAGAGTCATCTGGAGGTAAACCTATTATGGCAAGAACTGTATCAATTGGCATTCAGGATTTTGCAAAAATCCGTGAAAATAATAGCTTTTATGTTGACAAAACCGCCCTTATCAAAGAATGGTGGACAAAGAACGACGATGTAACCCTCATTACCCGTCCCCGCCGTTTTGGAAAAACCTTAAATATGAGTATGTTGAATTGCTTTTTCTCAAATAAATATGCTAATCGGAGCGACCTATTTGAGGGGCTTGAGATATGGAAAGACGAAACCTTTCACTCTCTGCAAGGCACTTATCCGGTTTTGTTTTTATCCTTTGCAGATGTAAAGCATACAGATTATTCCACAACAAGAGCTAGTCTCAATGCCATTATAGCAGACCTCTGCCGCCCTTATGAAAAGCTTTTAGAAAATGAAATCTTTTCTGATACCGATAGAAATAACTTTTATGCCATCAACCGTAATATGGATGACTCAGTGGCTTCAAGATCACTAAAGCAATTATGCGAATGGCTTTCTCGCTACTATGGAAAAAAGTGTATCATTCTTTTGGATGAATACGACACCCCTATGCAAGAGGCTTATGTGAATGGTTTCTGGAATGAATTGGTAGCTTATACTCGTGCGCTTTTTAACAGTACCTTTAAGACTAATCCTTATCTCGAACGCGCCATCATGACCGGTATCACCAGGGTAAGCAAGGAGTCTATCTTTTCGGACTTGAATAACTTGAATGTTGTTACAACCACATCGAATGAATACGCTACTGCTTTCGGTTTTACCGAGGCCGAAGTTTTTGCTGCAATGGATGAGCAGGGTATCACTTGCAATGAGCAGGCGTATATTCGCAAATGGTATGACGGCTTTACCTTCGGTCAAACAACGGATATCTATAACCCTTGGTCAATTACTATGTATTTGGACAAAAAAAAGTTCGATGCTTATTGGGCCAATACCAGTGCCAATGGTCTAGTCGGCAAAGTAATACGCGAGAGCGACCGCCAAATTAAAGAGGATTTTGAAAAGCTTCTAAATGGCGAAAGCATTGAAGCCGTCATTGATGAACAGATTATTTTTGATCAACTAGACGGAAATCGCGATGCTATTTGGAGTCTTCTATTAGCATCTGGGTATTTGAAGGTTGAAAAAATCATTCAAGAGTGTCCGGAAGATAATGCCGTTTATGTATTACGCCTGACCAATTTTGAAGTACAAAAAATGTTCTCTCGCATGATTAGTGGTTGGTTTGCAAAGGACAGTTCTTTTGGCGAGTTCCTATCCGCCATGTTTGCCGGAGACGTCCGTGTTATGAACCACTACATGAACCGAATTGCCTTAAACACCTTCAGCTATTTTGATTCTGGAAGCAAACCCTCCGAAGCGGCGGAGCCCGAGCGGTTTTATCATGGATTTGTCCTTGGTTTAATAGTGGATAAAGCAAAAGATTATATTGTAAAATCCAACCGCGAAAGTGGCTTTGGACGCTATGACGTGGTGATGGAACCAAAGAACCCATCTGATGTTGCCATCCTTATGGAATTTAAAGTTCTAGATAATTACGATGGTGAAAATGAACTGGCTGATACTGCCGCGAATGCATTAAAACAGATTGAAGAAAAGAAATACGAAACAGACCTTCTTGAAAAAGGAGTCTCTGCAGAAAAGATATATAAATACGGATTTGCTTTTGAAGGAAAGAAATGCTTAATTGCCAAAGCGTAAATTGAAGGCTGCCTGCTATTTCGTCGAGTGTGTGAATTTATTTCTGTAAATTGAATCTTCTATGATAATTTTTAGGGCGGAGAGCTCCGATTTCGAGCTATTCGCCCTATGATTATATATACCAACTATTTTCGAGTATGTCAAC
>Ga0129307_1000420_pt1 | contig 66339 bp, 61 predicted proteins | sample P1105metagenome_FD_94437 | JGI IMG/M metagenome (GOLD analysis project Ga0129307, IMG submission 94437) | Capybara group fecal microbial communities from Wisconsin, USA - P1105 metagenome | ecosystem: Host-associated > Mammals > Digestive system > Large intestine > Fecal | place: USA: Wisconsin... | reverse complement strand
TTTCGGCTGACAGATGTTCAACTTTGGTGTAGTTCCTTGGCATAGCAAAACCCTCCTGTTGTTGTTTTCATTCTACAACAGGAGGGCTTTTTATTCAGTGTCCGTAGTTCGGGATACGGTCCATTCAAAGCATGGGGGAGCAGTTGTTTATTAGGGAAAAAGGTTTGTTAACGTCCCAAGGCGCGGATTTTGTTGCGGAAAAGCACCCATCCACCGACAAAGAACACGGCGAATCCAGCAAGACCAAGACCGACTTCGCTCCAGGGCATTGTCGTTGCAAGAGCGGGCAGCGCTGCGGGCAACCAAGAGAGCGCTACAGTTACAGTACTGACGTTGATAGCGTGAGCCTCGGCAGGTGTGGCGACCGAATCTGGATCGACAGCACGAACCAGCACGAGTCCGGAAGGTACTGCACCAGTAGCTTGGCCGAAGACGAAAAGGCCCTTCTCGAACCATTCTTTTTCTGAGATGCGGCTGGCGTACCAGAAGCAGATGAACATTGTGAACAGAGTCATGAAGACGAACTGGATAAGGATCGGTACCCAAAAGGCAGAAAGCACCTTCAGATTGATCGTGGCGATTGCACCAACAATGAGGATTTCCAGTGCGAAGCCGGAAAGCTGAGAACATGTTTTGCGGTCGACATATTCCTGCAACTTGAGCTTGCACATGATCGGCCAAACAATGACAGCGCCGACAATGCCATACATAGTATTGGGAGCCTTGCCAAGCGGTGCATAGACGTAGGTGCCAAGCAGCTTGAAGATGTTCTTGCCGAGGAAGATCAGTGCCATCATCATAGCGAACTGGAACGCAAGCGCATTGATAGAGCCTCCGGGCACACGCATGGTACCGATTGCCTTTCTCAGATTCTCGGGCAGCAGGCGGCGTTCTTCATAAACACCCATCTTGCTGTCGGTGTGGACGTAAGCAGCCCAGCCCTTGCGAACACCGATATTGACCATGACCATGCCCACGAGGATGGCGCAGAGCAGTCCGAGAGTAGCCATGATCATGCCGATGCCCATATAGTCTGTGCCTTTTCCGAGTGACTCATATACAGAAGCGTAGGTAGCCACTGTGCCGTGGCCGCCGTAGTACGCGGCAAAGCCCATCGTGCCCCAGCCTTCGGGCAGGGCTTTCCAGATAAAACGAAGAGCAATGCCGACGGCTGCACCAAGGGCGATCTGGCCAAAGCGTACGCTGTTGACGATGCAGAGGAAGTCAACATAGCCTTCGAGACGGCTCTTATTGATTTTCACGCCCCACACTAGGCAGGTCATTACCAGCATGATGAGTTGGCCGGAGAAAGAGCTGAAGCTCTTGGGCACGGTCCACCAGCCGAGTACCTGTTGACCGCCAATGAGTGCGATTACACCGCCGATAACGGCCGAGGGCAAAAAGATCTTCTGGAGAAAAGGAACAAGCTCTCGAAGCAGATAACCTGCGATGAGAAAAACGCAGAGTAGTTGCAGATCAGCAAAAAGGGATGCGAATGTCATTGTGAGAAAACTCCTTTCAGACAATTTTAAAACTTGTACTGCGGTACAACTTATTCACCGTCCGAAGACGTGATTCTTTCGACGAGTTCCCATAACATGGACTCGTCAATGACGACGCCCTTGTGCGTGTCGGAGTAGACGTAAAGCTCGTCGAGGATCTTCGGATAGTATTTACGGTCGATAATTTTGCCCGCGCGTGCACAAACCATATCAAGCACCTTGTCTGTGGTCAGTTTGCCGAAGATGGAGCGGCGCGAAGCACCAAAAAACGACGGCAGGATAGCCTGGTAGGCGTAGGGATTCTCGTTCATACACAGGTTGTGAAGCTCTGACTCATCAGAGTAAACATTTTCACCGACGAGCGGCTTGTTTCCGGGCTGTTTCTGGCCGGCTATCTTCTCGGCGAAGGCGGATACTTCTTTCATGCGCTTCACTTCGATACCGGTATGGAATCCATAGAAACCTTCAAGCAATACAACCAACTCAGCTAGTGCGACATTACCGGCGCGGTCACCAAGACCGTTGACTGTAACATCGACCATATCAGCCCCTGCACGGATGCCGGAGAGAGTGTTGGCCAGAGCCAATCCGAAGTCATTGTGCGTGTGAATGCCTACCAAGACGCCATTGGGTTCAGCAATCTCAAGTGCGAGTTTCACGACATCGTAGTAACCATCTGGATCGCAGACTCCGACGGTATCAGGAACGCGGATGCGATTCGCTCCGGCTTCAATAGCTGTCTTTATCTGGAGCCGGAAGAAGTCTCTGTCTGTGGCACGTGTGCCATCGAGGAACGACACGTTGCAGAGGACTCCTTTGCTTTTGATGTGTGAGACGACTTTTTTCATGCGCTCAAGCAAAGCTGCTTTTCCAGCGGCGTCCCAGCCCTTCATTTGATATTCTGAGGCGGGGAAGTAAGTATGTATGATGTTGGGACCGCATTCTGCTGCACGGTCAATGCCTTCAAAAACGCCTTCCCACATGCCATTTGTCATGATTTCGGCATTGAAATGGCGGGGCATCTGACAGATAGCGCGGCAAACACCAAGCGTTCGTTCGTTGAGCTTAGGGTGTGCAATCTGGAGTTGACCGACCCCAACTTCATCGAGCAGATGTGCCAGACTCATTTTTTCTTCGAGAGTAAACGTGACACCTGGAGTCTGTTCACCTTCACGTAGCGTTACGTCGCAGAAAATCAGCGGCTTTGTTCTGTTAAGGGGCTTGTTGAAAGAACTGACGTGACTTTCCATTGCAATTCCTCCGTCTCTACTTTCGTGCCGCCTCTTTAAGGCGAATCTGCTCAGCAGCGTCAAGGATCCGGCGAGCTTTTTCGTAGGCTGCCAGACAAATCCTTTTACCTTCGAACATGATGCTGCCTGTTTCTTCATCGATAATACCCGACTCGTATGCGGATGCAGCTCCTTTTGAGAAGAGGATTTCTTCCTCTGTTGGGGCGAAAGCACGGTTCGCATCACACGCCTCGTCGTCACTGTAGACAGAGCGTCCACAGAACCCCATCTGCGCCGAGTCAAAATTCTGTTTGAATTTCGCTTCGTTGTCTCCGGCCAGCATCCCCGAATCGATCGCTGTCTTTCCCGCAGCTTTTGCCTCAAGGACAAGTCGCTGACGTGCGTAGATCAAGTCGAGTTCGTTGTCCTTGTAACGGCGGCGTACTCCCATTTCCAGAGTAAGATCTTCCATGCCTATACTCAGGGCAGTTACGCGTGAACAGCTGGAAGCGATATCAAAAGCGGAGTGTATACCGAGCGGCGATTCTATCATTGCGATGATTTCTATCGAATCTGGGGGAAGATTATGCTTTTCCTCAATGCCGCACAGAAGTCGATCGACTTCAAGCATATCAGCTGTGTGTTCACATTTGGGCAGGCGAATGGCATCGGGCGGTGCGACTGCAATCACCTCACGCATGTCTTTATCGAAGTCTTCTGAGCCGAATCCATTGACGCGGACGATACGTTCTTTGCCCTTGAAATCAAACGTTTGCAGCATGTGAACTGTTTTGATCCGTGCCTCGGCTTTCCTCTTGGGCGGTACGCCATCCTCCAGATCGATACAGACGGCATCTGCTGCGGTGCTGATCATTTTCAGCGTGAGTTCTTCGCTGAATCCTCGGGCCCAAATGATGGATCTTCGTAGTCTCATTGAATCCCTCCATATCAAATAATTTTTGATGTCTGAGCACTTCGGTTTTTCGGATGAGGTAGAAAAAGGGCAACATCCGTGCACCGTTGTGTATGAAATGCAGCACGTGGTTATTGTAACAACAACGTCCATGGCATTTCTGAAGTTGATAATAGCATATTCAATGAGTGATGGGAAACAAAGGAAAACTTGATGATGCTTCAAATGAAATTTGTAATATGATAGATGTTATGAACATTTGCAAAACATTTTTCCATTCATATGTATAGTCTTCCAATGAAATCATCATTGATGATTTCAAACCGCCGGACGTTGCTTAGCGCCTAGGTTTTTTTCTTGTGTTCGATTGATATGACAGGGCAAACTACTTACAGGGGAGTGGAAGATGGATATAGACCACATTCTGCTTCGAGAGCGTGAACGGAAGGCTCTTGATAATGAAAAACTGGTACCATAGTGAAATATAGTCAACGAAAAAGGGCGACATGAATAAATAAAAAAAATGAAAGAACAATGTGCATCCGCTTGCGCTCTTCTTGTCGGTCGTGTATTATAGCGTTCTTCCATAAGGAAGACGGACGTTTCATTGGCCACTACACCAGTCCTATCGTAGTGTGGTATGACTAGGATCAGGCGAGAGGCCGCCTGAGCGCCGATTGATTTACTACCGTTACCGGCCTACCAATTCAATAACGCCAACGGGTGGAAGATGTCAGGCTCAGGCCGCCTGCTATAAGAAAGGATGAATTCAGTCTACCTAACCCCACTCAGGCGTTCTCCATTTAGCAACTCCATTGTACTTCATTGTACACAATTCATCTAATTATACTTACGCCTATACATATACTTTACCTCGATGAAGCGTCTAAAAATCAATCAATACGAGGTACAATGAAAATGAAAATTCCCGTGTCCTGGGTCGTTAACGGTGGTCTGTGGTTTGGTGAGGGTTTCTCCTCGAAGCGTGAAGTCACTGCGTTTAAGCGACAGGTGCAAGATCATGTCAATGAGTTCGACGTTGCTGGTATTGACGATGACGTGAGAGCCCATCTGGTGGCAAAGCACCTGAACAAGGAATATCTTGACAAGGGGCAAAGTATCGCCCTCGTTGTGGAGTCTGCCCTTATTGATTATTCTGAGGCCACGCGTCGAATGACCGTGGCGGCAGGAGAGGCGATAGCTAAGGGCGATATGGATAAGGCCAATGAGATTTTTGGCAATATGATGTGCAGCCTTACTCCTCGTTTCCGTAACAGGATCCTTTCCATGATGGACGCGCTCGATAAAGAAGACCATCGCGCTATCCATCACCTTCTGCGAGCTGTAGATGATGTCGAAGTCGGCATCAAGGCCGCGAAGGCTGCGTCAGCAGCTTAAGCGGAGGTACTCAGCCATGATTATGCCTGATTCCTTCATTGTCAATGGTGGACTTGCTCCGATCAACGAGTTCTCGCTTGAGGACGCTCGCGCAGAGTTCAAACACACGTGGAACGCGTCTGTGAAGCACTTTAACTCCGTAAGCGGTTGCTTTGACGAGGCAGATGGTCCGACGAATGGCAAGCTGAATACGAAATCTTTTGCCAAGATGATGAGCATGGCGCTTTACGTCGAGGGTGTGCTATGTACGCTTGCCTCGCATGTACGCGAAATGAGTCAGCGCATCGAAAATGCTAAGAAGGATGGCAACATAAAGCTTGCTGTGGAGCTTGAGCACGACTTGGTATACGGTCTTGTGCCCTATGTGCGCGCTGTACTTGTTACGGCTATGACGAATCTTGATGCCAGTGACATGAACGACATACGCAGCGCTTGGGATTGTTTGATCCTCGCAGAACAGGCACGCAGGGCAACAGAGGCATAATATGAACTAGCTTCAAGGGCGTGGCGCTTTGCCACGCCTTTTTGTATCATCGATTCGCCTTTGCACAATCAAAGCGGCCGCCCCGATCTCATGAGGCGACCGCTTTTTGCTTCTGACTTCATCACAAATTGGAATTCACAATAATCATTTCTGCCGAGCCCTCTTCAAGCGAATTGTCTTCATCATAATGGATGTGATTGCCTGGTAGTGCATCAGCCAGAGTGGTCAGTTGTTTCGCCAGGGAGAGCAACCCTTCTTTATTGGCCGAAATGATCACTGTTCCACTGTCAACCTTGACTTTTATTGAAAAGCCATCCTCCCATGTGATGTCCATTGTGACTCCTTTTACCAGAGGAATTTGAACACAAGCCAGATGAGAAAAACGCCGATACCAATAGGGACGAGGGCAAGAGGTATTGTTCCTTACAGGACTTCTTCCCAATCGAGTGTAATGGTCCCATCCTCTTTAATCAAGCAGGGAACGCCAACGCTGTGGCGCTCGCGCACTGGGGCAAAGACTGCCTCAGTATCTCGCAGAGTGAGGAATTCCTTAAGCGTTCCGATGCTTTTGTCGATGTCGCGAAAATCAACCTGGAAGCCCCGCTTTTCATATTCTGCGAGAGCTGCGACGGTATCAGGACAGTTTAGCGTTCCATAGACGATAAGTTTCATGATAACCACACCTTTACTGGTAATTTTCTGGAAGCCTATTTCATCATGGCGTCCCAGAGCAACTCAGACATGCGTTTTTTATCGGAAGGGGAGAGCTTTTTACTCTGATTGGCGTACCACAAAGCATTATTACCCTTTCGGTCTGTGGCGCGTGCGTCAAGTCCGGCTTTTATGAGTAGTTGAACTAATTCAGGTGAGCTATAGTAAGCCGCTGCCATTAGGAGAGTAGCTCCATTTTTATCCGTCCAGAACATGTTAGCACCGGCTTTCAGAAGCAATATAGCACCGTCTGTATTTCCGCTTTGGATTGCCCATAAAAGAGGCGTCATACCGCCTTTAGTCTCGGTATTCACTTCTGCTCCGGCCTCAATCAGCAACTGGACACATTCACTTGAACCTGATTTTGCGGCTGCCATCAGAGCGGTGAAATTTCGTTCGCGTCCTAAATTTACATCAGCTCCAGCCTTCAGAAGCAGCTTAACTATGTCGATATTTCCTTTTTCGGCAGCATTTCTAAGAGCGTTGAAGTTGTAGATTCCACTGGCATTGACATTTGCCCCCGCTTTCAAGAGAGCCTCGACAATTTCTGTATTCTCATAATCTGCTGCCATCATCAACGGCGTTTTGCCATCGCTGTCTGAAATGTTTACATCAGATCCCGCTTTGATTAAAAGTAACGCGGCCTTGTATCTCTTGCAAAAAACTGCCCACCATAGAGCGTTTTTCTCGTCTTTGTACTTCGCATTGACATTCGCACCTGCTTTTATCAATAATTCTACGATGGCGGTATTGTCTTCCGTTGCGGCTCGCATCAACGGTGTCCATTGATTATCATCCACTGTGTTTACGTCTGCACCTGCATTGATTAAAGTCTTAACCGCAGCCGTGTCGCCCTTAGCAATGGCAACGAACAACCGATTAATGGGCTTGAGGAGTTTCTCAAGACGTTTCACATCCACTTCTGAAATCTTCTCGTTGATAAAATCAATGTTTTGATTCATATAATCCAGCGCCGTATTATTCTGAGGATCCCTGATGTTGGGATCAGCTCCTGCGAATAAAAGAGTCTGAACCGTATCGATGTTTCCATTCTTGGCAGCAAGCATCAAAGCGGTGCTACCTTTTTTATTCTTTGTATCTATGTTTGCCCCTGCATCTATGAGTGCCTTGACAGTATCTGCGTTAGAGTAACGAAGACTTGCAGCACATATTAAAGGTGTGTTGCCATCTCTGTCTTTAGTTTCAACACAAGCTCCAGCGGCTAAAAGTGCCCTGATTGCTTCTGTTTCTGTGTGGCTATTACACGTGCCCCATATTAAGGCAGTGCACCCATCATTATCTTTAGCCTCAACATTAGCTCCAGCGGCTAAGAGTGCCTTAACTGTTTCAATGCTGGGTTCACCCTTTCCGGTTGCCCATATTAATGCAGTGCACCCCTCATTATCTCTAGCCTCTACATTTGCCCTAGCGGCTAAAAGTGCCTCGACGACTTCAAAATGATATTTCGCCGCAGCACATATTAATGCGGTCTGGCCACTATTATCTTTTGCCTCAACATTAGCTCCAGCGGCTAAGAGTGATTTGACCGTTTCTTCATGACCTTCCCAAGCAGAAAGAGTTAAAGCTGTGTTACCATCATCGTCCGTGGCATCCATATTGGCCCCTGCGGCTAAGAGCACTCTGACTGTATCCACATGTCCGTTCATTGCAGAAATCATCAAGGCGTTCCATCCGTTTTCATTTTGAGCTTCGATATTTGCCCCTGCCTGCAATAGGAGTTTGACAATATCAGTCTTCCCATTCGTTGCTGCGATGATAAGTGGCGTCATCCCACTACGTATAGTCCAAAAAGCTTCGAATTCTCCTTTTGTATTGACAATGGCGTTATTTTTGTCAATCATGTTCTTGACTTCTATAACATTACCTGTGGCACAGAGATCAAAGAACCTCTTCAAATCTTGCTCTGCTGTTTTTTGCAGCTGAACAGAGGTCTTCTTTTGTTGCTGCACTATCTGACGAGGTTGAATTTTAACACCCTTGTTGCTGTTCTTCTTTGCTCCTCTGGCAGTTACACAGGAGAGCGAAGCTATTATCAAGACAGAGAAAAGAATCTTAGTGCTTTTTCTCATCGGATCCACTCCTATGATTAAATTTTCTTAATTATAGCACGCTCTTTGGAATAGGATCCTTTATAGTGATCTAACGTTGTTTTCCAGTTCGTATATATATTCTTCTAATGAAATCATCATCAGATGATTTCAAGCCGTCGGACGCAGCAATGCGAACCGGCTGCTTATTTTTATGTGTGGGAGGAATGTATCATGAACAACGGAAGTGCGTGTCGTATCGGAATGTGGGAAGGCAATCAGCTCAAGACTGTCGAGTGCTCTCTGCATGGAGGCCCTGCCGCAATTGGAAAAGTCCTGATGAACTATGATCTCAAAGAGGTCAAAGGACTTTTGTATGAAGGAGATCTGGTCCTGCTTGGCGAATCTTCGTGGTCGTCGATCTATTATCGCCGTCAGCTTGGCAAATCGAGGGATGAGACCTTACCTCTACTGAACAGCAGTGCAGAGGAACTGTTCAGACAGAACAGGCATATCAAGCACCTGTACCTGTTGGAGAACAGCGGCATCTGGCATTATTACAGCCGCAGGGAGTATTGGCGTGGTTATCAGCTCAAAGGTTTTCTGCCGACAGAAGATAAACACATGTACCGCGTCTTCATGCTGCAAAAAGCCCGAACCGGTGAAGAGACAAAAGGTCTGGTTGCTTACGAATCTGCCCAGTGTCCCGAAGAAGCAGCTTATCTTGCAGCCCGGAAGTTTCAGCTGTACCGGAATAACCTTATTGCTGAGCAGTGCAATTTTGGAGAAGAATACTTTCTCGGAAAGATGCTGAAACGCTGGAAGGTCGCAGACAAGAATAATCAGCAAAACAAACCGCCTTATTGGAGCGGCTGGGCAGTAGCGGCAGATGAAGCCATAGCCATTGCCAAAGTCTGCTGGCAGAACCGTACTGTTATGGATGAGGATCGTGGCTACCGCTGGTGCAATCCCGAAGCCGAGTGCGTTTCGGCCGCTGTGTAAGGCGTTAAACATAAATTCTTCCATGAGGAGCCTGGCGAAAGTCAGGCTCCTCTTTTTTTACGCCGAAAGGAGGGGAAGGAGATGCCGACACAGAAAGAAATCCGTGCTGAACTGAAAAGGCTCAACAGGCAGATTGCGGATCTGAGAAAAGAACTTCACGTCATCAGTCCAAAAAGAACAAGGCGCAACTACAACGGCGTAGTGCTCTATGAAGGCCCAAGCCTCATCGACAACGCGCCCATCGTTGCCATAGCGACCGGTCTTATCTGGCCCAGCCTTAACAGAAAGACAGGCGATATGGTTCACGTGTGGATTATGCGGGCAGACACTCCGCCGGTTGAAGCGTATTACACCGACAGGGACAAAAGCGTTTGTGGCGATTGTCCATTACGTAAGGACAGCGAAGGAAACAGGATTTGTTATGTGCTGCTGCACCAGGCACCGGCGAGCATTTGGCAAAACTGGACGAAGGGAGAGTATCTGCCTCTTGCTGACTATCCAGAAGCATTATCCCTGATGTCTCGAAAGGCTGTACGCCTCGGCGCATTTGGTGATCCCGCAGCAATACCGTTTGAATTCGCAATGCCTTTGATTCAAGGATCATCAGGAGTAACTGGCTACACCCACCAATGGCGAAAAGATTTTGCATTGCCATGGCGGGAGACCTTGCAGGCAAGCTGTGAGACAGATCGTGAAGCACAGGAAGCAGTTCAGGCCGGCTGGTATTACTACCGGATCATTTCGGATTATGAGGAAGCGCGGAAGGAGGAAATCTTTTGTCCCGCGAAAACAGGAGATACGCACTGCTCAACGTGCGGCTTATGCGATGGAAGATCGGCAAACGTTGTGACCGTTGTTCACGGTCGAGGGAAACGTTTTTTCAGGCGGCGCTTTGGAAACGGAGATGCCGACGAGGCTGTTGAGGATGAAGAAGAAAGTACCGCAAGCGTATTGTGATTTTCGCAGAGGCCCACTGATCAAGTGGGAGCTTTACGACAACGACGTACTTATCTGGAGTGGGGATGCTCGAAGCTATCCTGATGCTCTGAAAAAAATGAAGGAGGAATTATCCAATGGAAGAAAAACTGGAAAGCAGCGGAAACGCAAACAGTAGTGAAATCAACATTAACGACCGGATCCTCGACATGACCGATCCTGAGCTGAAAGAGCTTGGAATCGTCACTGGCCTCGACAACAATCTGTATCATCAGGCCAAGGGCCTGAGCTGTACGAATCTGAAAATCATGCTGAGAAGCCCTGCGCATTACCACGCCTCGATCCTGTTTCCCCAGAAGACCACGGCTGAAATGCAGCTGGGATCTGCACTTCACACGGCAGTATTGCAGCCTGACATCTTCGACGAAGAGTACATGGAGCTTCCCAAGCTTGATCGCCGCACGAAAGAGGGCAAGGAACTCTACAAGCAGTACAGCGAGAGCGGCAAGATCCTTTTGGACAGCACCACTGTTTCCACGGTACAGAAGATGAAGGAAAGCCTTATGCAGCATCCAATCATCTCTTCTGTCCTGTCGTCTGGTAGCCCCGAGTTAAGCTGTTTCGGCTGCCTGTCTGAGTTCCCTCATACCCTGGTTAAGTGCAGGCCTGACTGGTACAACGAAGAACTTGGCGTGCTGCTTGACCTGAAAACAGCCTGTGACGCATCACCAAAAGCATTTGCCAAGGCAAGTGCGGATTATCTCTATCACCTGCAAAATGCGTTGTATCAGGATCTTTTCTCTCACGTCAGCGGAAAGCATATCCAGGCATTTCTGTTTGCTGTTGTTGAGAAGGAACCACCGTATGCAGTAGCTCTGTATCAGCTCGACACAGATGCGGTAGAGAAGGGGAGAGATCTGTACAGGAAAGCAATCCTTGCCTACAACGACAGTCTGGATCGGAATTATTGGGTAGGCTATTCACCCAAGATTGAGATCTTGCAGCTGCCCGCATGGGCACTGGTATCGTGATGAAGGAGGAATTGAAAAATGTCTGCCAACACAGCATTGACAGCACCACAGCAGAAAAATGAAAAGGAAGCTGTTGAAATCAGCAAGTTCGTCCCATCGGTAAGTCCTTTTGACAACCACACTGCCTTTGTTGAGGCCCAGAGGGTTGCCAACCTGTTGTGTTCTTCAAGTCTTGTCCCCTGTAACTTTCAGGGACAATCCAACCTTGGAAACTGTGTTATAGCCTTAGAAATGAGCCGCAGAATGAACATGTCTGTTCTGGCCGTTATGCAGGGTATGTACGTCGTAAAGGGGAGACCTGCATGGAGTGCGCAGTTCATTGTTTCCGCGATCAACAAATCGAAACTCTTCTCGCGTTTGCAGTTTGAGACTGAGGGAGAGGGCAGCTCTCTTCGTTGCCGTGCCTGGGCGTTTGAACGAGCGACAGGTAAAAAACTGCTGGGCACTTGGATCAGCATGGAAATGGCCCAAAAGGAAGGATGGAGCACCAAAGAGGGATCGAAATGGCGAACCATGCCTGACCAAATGATCCGGTATCGTGCAGCTGCATTCTTTGGCCGTCTGTATTGCCCTGATATTCTGATGGGGCTTTACGCGCCTGATGAAGTTGAAGCAAGTTTCAACGCACCGCCTGTAGTGCCGATTTCTCCCACATCTTCAACAGTTAGCGCCGGTCTTTCCGGCACCATCGGGCAGCTGAATGCCTTGGTTGAAGATCACGACGCAGAGGAATCTGAGCAGGCTGAGATCTTTGATCCCGTTGAGGCGCGGTAGAAACATCATCAAAAAGAGGCTGTCGAACTCTCGGGCGAGAGCAAGGCAGCCTCTGTTTTATCTGAAAAGGAGATTTTCATGCGTTATACATCGAAAACGTGCGTGGTTCTCATTGCTCTTTGTATGCTGTTCATGTCAAGGCGTGCTCTTGCTGCTTCACTTGAAGGCAGCATGGCAGCAACATATTCAGCGTTCATCCAGACCTACCGTGCTTCGTGGCAGGGGCGGAACATGGACAAGAAACTCGGAAAAATCGTTAAATCGTCGGTACATGAACAGACGAAGGATTTTCTCTGGGGCACGCGTTCTGTGCGCCTGTTGTTCAATCAGGGGCACATACTGGATCGGATCCAGACAGACATTTCCAATGGTTTCTCGGACGATTATGACAGGCTTCTTTCAGCTGTCGAAGAACAGTTCGCCAGTGACTTCCAGAAACTTCTTGTGTCGTTTTATCAGAAAGCGGCCGCCAACGCCGTGGCCGAAACCAGCAGTCCCTTCGAGAAAGCGTTTATCCGCCAGAGTTCTTCCATCCTGCTGAAAAACAGTGGCACCAAGCTCACAGAACAGCTGAACCGGGAAGTCGGAAAGAAATACCCACGTCTGATCATCTCAGGCAGTGCCGTTGGTATTGGTTTGACCTCAACATTTTTCAGGGATCGTCTGGTCTCGGTGATTGTCAAGAAAGTTGGAGTCAAGGCGCTTGCCAAGGGAGCAGGGAAGAAGCTCCTCTCAACTGCTGTTCCTGTGGTTGGCATTGTTATGACTGCGTGGGGCACCTATGACTTCCTGAACATGGCGTATCACGCTGAGGATGAGCTTGTTAAGTCACTCCAAAAAGGTTATTCAGGCCTGTACACCAACGAGGCACCTGAGCATTTCTGGGCAGCCATGAAGGACATTGTGCAGGAGACTTTTGAACAAGTCCAGGCGAACATCGTGCTGGATCAGACGAAAGCGAAGCAGCTCTCGGAGAACCATACCGTTCAGGTCTTCACGGAGCACATGTCGCCGAATGAAGCGATTCACTTTGCTGAGAGGCTGGCTGTAATTTCCCGTGAGACCGGCATCGAAGTCAATGATGAAGAGTTCATCACACGCTTTGGTGTGATTGTGAGGTGCCTGACTGAGGCCCAGTTCAGGAAATTTCTTCTGCTGCTGAATGTGATCGAGCCGTTTCAGCTGAAAGGCTGGCTGGAAGTCACGAGTGTACAGGAGCTCCTTGATCTGTGCAATGTCCTGCCGAAGGAGATCTGGGCCCAGTATGCGCCTGACAAAGACGCGCTCGCGACTCTGATCTGGGTAGCCACGTCACTTCCAAACACTTCAAGGAATGCGGCCGTTAAGGTCTCAGCAGACACCCTGAACTGGGTCAGAAAAGAACTCCCGATTCGCTACACCACGCAGCTCCTGAAGGTGGGTATGACAGCAGGGGAGATTGAGGAGGAAGTAATACGTCTGAAATCTCTGCCGAAGAAAGAGCGGATCCCTTGGCAGAGCGACGCAAGCTATACGATCAGACGAGTGCTTTCTGTGTTCAAGTGGGCAGTGATTGGTCTTCTGGTACTTGTGTCGATTGTTTTGCTCTGTAGGCTGTACTGGTACTTCTTTGGGATCAACGCTGTTCGTGAACCTGTGACTTTCGGGCCAAGCAGCCGTATGCTTCGCGGCAGAAAACGCTTATAAGAGAAGGTGAACTGTGATGAGCCATACGATCTACGTTCTGAACATCGACGGGTTGGGGATTTCCGATGAGACCCTGATCGGTTACATTGAGAACGAACTGTCCGTGGATGTCTTGAAAGATCTCGGGATTGAGAGAATCGTGCCTGCAAAAATGGGGGAGTACCTTCTGTCAGATTTTGGTGTGCTGGAGCCGTTCTTTGATGAGAATCTGGCGATAACGCTGCCTCCCAAGGAGATCCAGAGACTGGTATTGAAGAGGTATCTTCAGGCAGAGATCATGCTGTACTCCTGTCTGAACGCAGATGAAAGCGGCCTGATGAACCTGATTTTAAACAAGCACAAGATCATCAGACTGCTCGACGAGTTCAGTGATACGATGTTTGTATTGCCGGTCATGAAGAATCAGGAGAGTACACTGGGGTTGGGTGCACTGATCGACAAACTGTACGTGTTGAGCGTGGCCACCAGAAAGGAGGTGAAGATGAGGCTGATCCGGGGATACAAGTATTATGAATGATGAGAAGCCTTTAGCTTGCATTAGCGCACGAATCCAGATAGGAACTGCGTTTCCAAAGACAATTATTCTCGGGCTATTCTCCAAAAACAAGGGAATGGGCATTGGGACGACTGGAGAATAATTTCTCTTTAGGGGCTCACAGATTAAGTCACAGACTGGGATCCCTAAGAAAATTATTCTCGGATTATTCTCGAAGTATGCGGTAAATGATGTTTAGTTGACTACAAACTGTTTACGTCATTTTTAGCCGTGGTTATTCTCGATTATTCTCCGCTATTCTCCAAAAAAGTAAAAATCTGCTGTAATGTTCATGAATGATGGTAGGTACTGATATTGTGCTTTAAAAAAATGTTGGCAAAGAGACTTGGAGAGCAATTTTATTCGCGGAGAATAATTTTAGCCTCTGGAGAATAAAAATGCGAGAAAATATAACATTCTTTGCATATGTTATAAGTGAAAAGAAGGGCGCAAACCACGATTTTAGCGAAGTTTGCGCCTCTTTTGACTATTGCTGACCAATAATATGGAGCCGACTCCCGGATTCGGACCGGGGACCCCATCCTTACCATGGATGTGCTCTACCTACTGAGCTAAGTCGGCTTCAAAAAAATGGTGGTAGCGGGTGGATTTGAACCACCGTAGGCTCTCGCCGTCAGATTTACAGTCTGATGCCATTGACCACTCGGCCACACTACCACGTATTCGGTTATCAGGGTGCGTTAATGTAATGGAGCCGGCGATCAGATTCGGACTGATGACCTGCTGATTACAAGTCAGCTGCTCTACCAACTGAGCTACGCCGGCCTGACAGAAAGACATTATAACGGTTTTTCCGAAAAAGTCAATCGGGAAGACGAAGTTTTTTGTGAACGGTTCTGCGTGCACTGAAGCTCAGCCGGATGGGGTTTTATCGTTAAAATCGATGGGGCCGATACCTTTTGTGGTGTAAAAAAATCGCGGGAGAATCATCTTCTCCCGCGATTTTCTCTGAATATGGAGCCGACTCCCGGCTTCGGAGTGACAGCAATTGCAAGCCTTCATCTATTATTGGGAACAACACGGGGTACAAGTTAGTACACAACGCTTTTTACCATGAGTTTGCGACTTTAGCCTGCGATAGGCAAAAGAAGCCGATCAAAGTCTTCTTATGAAAGGTGAAGATATTTTATAATTTTTTCTTGTCCACTCCGTCTTTGAGCATTTCCCCAATTGCTTCTCGCTGTGTGCGTTCCACAGCGATACTGGCAGCCCGATCGTTCATAGTGTCCATAATCATACACATTTGATTACCCCAAAGAACTTAGTCGCTGGCAAGAGGAGCGATAAGTTCTTCAAGTTCTTCTTTGGTGATTTTGTAGCTTTTCATGATGACTTCTCGGCTCACTCCAGCATTTAACAGTTCTAAAATTGCGTTTCTACGATCTACGTTTATAAGCTTTTCCATGACCTCACACATTTCGCTCACTCCTTTATCATCGTTTTTCAGATAGTCAGCAGCCTTGGCCAGTTCTTCACAAAGCATTTCCTGCGGATTGGTGCATAGAAAATCATGCAGCATCTGACCAAGCGGTGTTTCGTCCGCGTATTTCATAGAAGCGTAGATGATATGCCCGCGGTCGTTAAACAGCTTTTTCTGTTCCATGATAACGCGTTCAACGTGGCAAAGTTGCAAACCTGTTCCAAGAGGATCGCCCTTTGTGATGAAGATGATGTAGGTTTCAGGGAGTTCTTCAAAGCGCTTCGCTTTTTCCAGCCGATTGGAATCAAGCACAGCAGAGTGATACCGTGCTCTTTCCGGTATGGCTCTGGAATCTGGGTTTTCCACTTCGATGTCGTACAACTTGCCGCTCGAATCTTCAGCCAGAATGTCCAGCTCGATCGAGCGGTTAATCATGCTGCGCTCGTCAGATTGTGTTTCAACTTTCTTCACAACAAGATCCGGAATCTCCATGATGAGCCGCAGTATGAACTCGGGCTACCTTGGGGAACAGCTTGCATACGGCATTGAAAAAAGTGTCATCAGCAAGCGCCATGAGGCGGATTGCTTCGCGCTTTTCGGAATCGGGAATCAGAAGGTCGCGTTTTGATTGTTGCGCTGGCATACGCTTCACTCCCTTGCAAAAACATTATAGCACAGCCTGATTCACGAGCACGGCTTTACTCGTTCATCGGCAAAAATAAAGAAGCGCATGATCCCTAACTCGGTCTGCGCTTCTTTTTGTTTCTGAAGGTAAGAAATGGCGCCGGCTCCCTGCTCTGGACCGGGGACTGAATCCCGCTGGCGGAAAAAGGCGCTATCTCTTTGCCTCAGCCGCTTCGAGACGATAGTGGTCGGAGATGCCAAGCGCGTAATCAAGGCCGGCGCGGGCGCTTTCCATGTCGTACATGGCGTCGACGAGCTGAGTGCGCGCATTGGTCAGGGCGGTGCGGGCGTCGAGCACGTCGAGGTTGGTGCCGACGTTGGCTTTGTAGCGCATCAGGGCCATGCGGTAGTCTTCCTGAGCGCTGGCGACCTGGCGAGCGGCGACGTCGGAGCGCTGGCGGGCCGATTCGTAATTCAGCTGAGCGGACGAGGCTTCAAGCGCGACCTGATGCTTGTAGTCGTCGATCTGAGCAAGCAGCTCGCGAGCTTTTGCGCGGTATTCCTTCACCTGGGCGCGCGATTTGCCGCCGTCGTAGAGGTCCCATCTCAGGCTGAGGCTGAGCTTCCACGTATCGAGGTCGTGGGGCCAGAAGTCGCGTCCCATGTTGAAGGCTTCGCCGGAGGCGACGATCTTGGGACCGTTGGCCCCCTGCGCGGCAGCAGCGACGGCGAGCGCTGCACGACGCGAGTAATCAAGAGCGCGCAGCTCCGGGCGGAGGCTGTAAAGGCTTTCCTCGTCCCAGGAGGGAACGGGGGAGGCGGGGGGCTGCTTTTCAGGCGCGGGCAGATCCCAAACGCCGCGCAGCTTTGTTCCCACAGCGCGCTCAAGGGCGCGCCAGCGCACGTCGACGGCGTTTTTCGCGGAGATGACGTTGAGCTCTCCGTTCGACACGTCCACCTCGACGCGCAGCACTTCGTCCTGAGCGACGACGCCGTATTTGAAGAAGTATTTGACCTGCGCGAGGTGTTCGCGCGAGAGGGAGAGCACTTCTTCGGCAACGGCCAGCTTGGCGCGGGCGCGCTGGAGGTCGCACCAGGCGACGCGCACGGCGTTCTCGACGGCCTGGCCGGTGCGCACTTCGCGCGTCTTCACGCCGAGGAAGGCGAGCCGGCGCGCCTTGACGGTGTTCTCCACGGCGCCGCTGGAGAAGATCAGCCACTGCACGCCGAGCGACGCCTGATAGACTTCTTCGAAGGAGTTGAGAGCGTAGCCTGCTCCGGCGGTAGTATAGACGGGCAGCTTGCCCTCCTTGCCCTGCCAGGCGCCGGCGAGGGCGGCGTAGACCTGGGGCAGCTTGTCGGCGCGCGCCTGGTCGATCTGGGCGCGTGCCTGATCGATGCGGGCCTGCGCGGCACTGAGCGAGGGATTGTGTCCGTATGCCAGTTCCAGTGCCTGTTCAACGGTCAGCTGCGGCAGCGCGGCCGCAGAGGGCGCTTTTTTCGCGCCGGCGGGCAGCGCGAGCGTCGCTGTCAGCAGCACGGCAAAAAATGTTCTGTTCATGGTGAAAGACCTCCACCCGGCCGCTGTTGATCGATCTCGGGCGGCCGAAAATTTGCGAAAGTCGCATTAACATCAGACCATTATACATGACTTTGCCGAAAATGACACGAATGGGCGGTCAGAGTGTTTTTCGTTAAAACGGCTAACGCCTTCCTAGCCGTTTTACAGTGCCTGCGTCGCGTCGAAAAAAGCATGAGCCGGCGTGGCGCCATAAGGCGCCGACGGCCGCGCTCGACTTTACGACGCGAAGCTGGTCCGTTAGGGGCGCGGCTGCGCGATGAGCGTTTTAATCGCGCATTAGTATCAGAGCGGCATCTGCAATAAAAAACGGCCTCCCGGGCGGGAAGCCGTTTTTTGATGCGTGTGCGTCAGGCCAATGCTGCCTGAAAGACTTTTTCCACGTCGGCCATTTCGGCATGGCCCTCATGGACTTTTTCGCCGTCGACGTAGAACGTGGGCACGTAGTAATAATCGTACTTTTCAGCCACGTCGGGCTGCTTGCGCTCGTCGATCATCTCAAACGGCACGGCGGCATACTCGGGATGCGCGGCCTTCAGTTCGTCGATGCATTTCAGCGCCAGCTTGCAGTGCGGGCAGGATGCGAACATGAACATCGTGATCTTTTTCATGGAACGATTCCTCCTTATTTGAAGTTGTACACTTTTTCGGCACCCTGAGCGATCTTTGCCTCGCCGAGCAGGGGCAGAGCGTCGAGCCAGGCGCCGCCGGCATTGATGCCAAGATGGAGATGCGGGCCCGTAACGCGGCCCGTGGAGCCGGAGAGGGCGAGCGTGTCGCCGGCGCGGAGCTTCTGGCCTTTTGTGACGAGGATCTTTGACAGGTGGAAGTAGACGGAGAACACGCCGCCGCCGTGATCGACATACACAGCGCCGCCGGAAAAATAGTGGGACCCCGTCAGCACGACGGTGCCGTCGTGCATCGCTTTGACGGGCGTTCCGTCAACGGCGCGCAGATCAAGGCCGCCGTGTCCGGCACGGGGCACGCCGTTGTACACGCGAAAGCCGCCGAAGTAGGCCGTGGGGATGCCGCCGACGGGGCGCACAAACTCTTTCGGCCGGGGCAGCACGCCGCCGGGAGTGCGCGTAGCAAGCGCAGAAGCGACCAGTTTGCGCTCGGCAGCGATGCGGTTTTGCTCGGACTTGGGCGGGTTGACCATCTTGGGCGCGACTTTGAGCACCTGTCTGGGATAGTGATGCGAAGTCGCTTTCACCTTGCGGACGATCCTGCGCGCTTTGCCGCCGAGCGTGAACTCGACCGTGAGCGGAATGCTTTGTCCGACGAGTTTGGCGATGTTTGGCACGCCGAGGATCGTGCGCACGGTGTTGTCCTGCGGCGCAAAGGCGTATTTCTGTCCGCGCCAGGTTATGCTGACATGGCTCAGCGGCTCGCTGGCGCGAAGTTCAACATAGAACGGCTGGCCGATATCGGCTTTTTCCGGCGCGCTCACTCTCACTCGTGCTGCCTGTGCTGAAAAAGCCAGAAGCAGCGTCAGGATGAAACCTGCAAAAAATCTCTTCACTCGATCACCTCAGATATGATACTTAAAAAACGGCCGGCGCACAACGCACCGGCCGTGCAAAAACGCTTTTTCCCGTTACGCCATCTCGCGCAGCTTGCGGCGCAGGATCTTGCCGTTGGCCGACACCGGCAGCGACTCGACGAAATCCACCTTGCGGGGCACCTTGTAGTTCGCCAGCTTGCCCTTGCAGTACTCGATGATGTCGCGGTCAGTCACGCTGGCGCCTTCCTTGAGCACGATGAACGCGCGCGGGATCTCGCCGTTGACGGCGTGGTGCATCGACACGACGGCTGCCTGTGCCACGGCGGGGTGAGCGTTGAGGATGCGCTCCACCTCCTGCGGATACACGTTGAAGCCGCCGACGATGATGATGTCAGTCAGGCGGTCGAGTACGGTGAGGAATCCGTCGGCGTCATACTTGACCACGTCGCCAGTGTCGTACCAGCCGTCGGCGTGCAGACGCTCGGCCGTGACTTCGGGCGCTTCGTAATAGCCGTGGAAGACTGCCGGCCCGCGCACCATCAGCACGCCGGGCGTCTCCGGCGGCAGCTCGGCTCCCTGCATATCGACGACCTTCCACTCGTAGCCGGGCAGCACTTTGCCGATCGTGCCGACTTTGCGATTCTCGTAACTGGGATTGCACGAAATGACGGGTGAGCACTCGGTGGTGCCGTAGCCTTCGAGAATGGGATGCCCGAACAGATCGATGCTGGCCTGGTCCAGCGCCGTGTTCAGCCGGTCGCCGCCGGTGATGACAAGCCGGACGTTTTTGATGTCGATCGTGTTGTGTGCGGCCGATCTCTTGAGGAACTCGACCATGGCCGGCACGAAGAACAGCACGTCGGCGCCGCTCGCCTGAATGGCCTGAAGCACCTTCAGCGGCGGCATGAAAACGCCGACCACCGTCACCTTGCAGTTCATGAAATGCGGAAGCAGCATCCCCAGCGTGAGACCGAAGGAGTGGAAGTTGGGCAGCACCCACAGCATCGTATCGCTTTCGCGCAGGTCGATATGCTCAGGCAGGCTGCGCACATTGGCGATGAAGTTGCTGTGCGTCAGCGGCACCGCTTTCGGCATGCCCGTCGTGCCCGACGTGGTGAAGAACACCGCCCAGTCAGGATCAGTCGACTTGCGCTCTACGCCGCGGAAGGCGTCGAGCACGCCGGCGACTTCAGTCTCGACGACAGGATAGCGCCGCACGCCCGAGGCCGCCTTATCGTCGCCGCGGCTGACAACGATCGCAAACGGCTGCACCAGGTCGATCGTCGGCAGCAGATTATCGACGCCGGCCCGCATGTTCATGGGAATCAGCGTGCCTTTCAGGCTCCACACCGCCAGCGCCAGCGCCTCAAGAGCAGGGCAGTTGGGCAGCAGCGTCATCAGCCGCTGCCCTTCCTTAAAGCCGGCTGCTTCCAGGGCGGCACGGTCCTTCTCGACCAGATCGAGCAGGTCGGCGCCCGTCAGCCACGATCCTTCCCACCACATCACGTCCTGTGCGGCGCGCTTTTTGAACGATTCGAGGATAATATGTTCAAGCCGTTCCATGAGTCAGCCTCCTGAATTTTGGGCCGAAAGCCTTCGCCGCCGGCCGGCAGATTTTTAGTACGTGAAAATTCTTTGACTATTCTACACTCTTTTGACGCCGAGCGCAAATGCTTGCTGCCCAGACGGGAGAAAACGCTGTATCAGCACTGATACTTCATCGGCACAAAGTTGGGCATCGGCGCGAAGCCCAGCTTCTCGTAAAAGTCCTTTGTCCCCGGCGCGCCGATCAGACCGATCCAGTCGACGCCAGCTGCACGCAGCTCCCTGACGAGGAACGAGACGATCTTCTGTCCCCAGCCCTGGCCGCGGTAATCCGTGCGCACAACGATGTCCTGAATATAGGCGTCGCTCACGCCGTCCGAAAGCGCACGCCCCATGCCGACCAGCTCACTGCCGTCGAACAGCCCGACGAAACGGAACGAATTTTTCACCATCGCCGGGATCACATCCTCGCTCCATCCCTCTTCCCACCAGCCCGCGTCCATATAGAGATCGACCACTGCTTCCGGCTTGACCGACGTGACGACCTCAAGGCGCAGCGATTTATCCAAGGAAAGCACCTCCGTTTATTCGATGCGGACGCCCAGCGCGCCCATCATGATACCATTATGATAACTTTAAAAGGCTGAAAAGGCAAGGCTTTTTTTAAGAAAGAGGGGAACATTGAGGGAGGATTTATCAGGATGTTTTGCGGAATGGTCAATAAAAGCGGCCAATAAAAAGAGACTGTCTCGAAAACTCATGTCAGAGTGAGTTTTCGAGACAGTCTCACAGTTCTATAGTAATTACATGATTGACTTCTTTGTCCAGTTCCACGAATCGCGGCACATGTCGTCGAGCGATTTTTCCGCTTTCCAGCCCAGCAGCCGCTCCGCCTTTGATGCGTCGGCGTAGCACTCGGCGATGTCGCCGGCGCGGCGCGGCGCGATCACATACGGCAGCTTCAGCCCGTTGACCTTCTCGAACGACTTGACCAGGTCGAGCACGCTGCTGCCGCGGCCCGTACCCAGGTTGAACACCTCCGCGCCCGTGTGCGCGGCCGAATACGTCAGCGCCGCCGCGTGCCCCTTGGCCAGATCGACAACATGGATGTAGTCGCGTACGCCCGTGCCGTCGGGGGTGGGGTAGTCGTCACCGAATACGTTCAGCCTCGGCAGCTTGCCCGCCGCCACCTGGCACAGATAGGGCATCAGGTTGTTGGGAATGCCGTTGGGCGCCTCGCCGATCAGTCCCGACTCGTGCGCGCCGATGGGGTTGAAATAGCGCAGCAGCAGCACCGACATGGCTGGATCAGCCACGGCCGCGTCGCGCAAAATCTGCTCGATCATGAATTTCGTCCAGCCGTAGGGATTCGTGCAGCCGCCCGCAGGCATGTCCTCAGTGAACGGAACATTGTTCGTCATGCCGTATACCGTGGCCGACGAGCTGAAAATGAACCGCTTGCAGCCATACGCCGACATTACTTCCAGCAGCGCCAGCGTCGTGTCCAGATTGTTGCGGTAATAGAGCAGCGGCTTGGCGACCGATTCGCCGACCGCCTTCAGCCCTGCGAAGTGCACCACCGCGTCGAGTTCGTTTTCGTCAAACAGGCGCGAAAGCGCCGCCGTGTCAGCTACGTCGATCTGATAAAACCCGGGACGAGTGCCCGTGATCTGCTCAATACGGTCAACGACCGAAGCCGAACTGTTCGCCAGATTATCAGCGATTACCACCGAATGTCCCGCCGTAATCAATTCAACTGCCGTATGCGAACCAATAAAGCCTGTGCCGCCGGTGAGGAGTACGTTCATGGAAACAACCTCCGATTACATAATGGTAAGAATAATCTGAGCAGTATTTTATCAGTTGAATCGATTTTTGTCGCCTTACAACTTTTGGGGGCTTGACGAATAGGATTGCAGTGGTATAATGCCCTTTGTCACGCGGAGGTGGCGGAATTGGCAGACGCGCAAGACTAAGGATCTTGTGGAGCAATCCATGGGGGTTCGATTCCCCCCCCCCGCACCATTTTGATATAAAAGCCCTCTGATGTTCTCATCAGAGGGCTTTTCGTATCTGAAAAACATTTTGACAATTTGCCGTGGACCCGTATAATATTAAGATGACTGGAACAAACATCTGTGCCAATGTCCCTAAAGGCACGCCGTTCGGGAGCTGCCGCTATGGAAATATATTCCGTGCTCATTCCCCTGGGTCACCGGGAACCAGTAGAATACGTTCGTCAGTGCCTGAACAGCGTCGTGAGACAGACTGTGCCGCCTGACGAGATCGTCTTTGTTTGCGACCATCACACGCCTGATGAATTGCGCGACGTTATCTGCGAGATTGGCGAGACGGCGCGGATTTTTTATTCTTTTGTCGACTGTACGGATATTCACAAACGGGGCGGACACCTGGGAGCTGTCCTGGCTCGCGGAGTTCGCCTCTGCGCCAATGAGCTGATCGCGCGAATGGACGCTGATGATATAGCTCCGCTTGACCGCTGTGAGCGCCAGTTGCGTGCTTTTGAGAGTGATAAAACACTTGCTCTCGTCGGCGGAGCTGCGGCCGAGTTCACTTCAGAGCCTTCGCTGATCACTGGGTATCGCCGGCCACCGGCAGATTATGAGTCGATCCTCAAATTCGCAAAATACCGTAATCCGTTCAATCACTCATCGGTCATGTTCCGGCGTTCTGCTGTCCTTGCTGTGGGGAATTACAGCCAGGCGTTGCATGGATGCGAGGATTACGATCTCTGGTACCGGCTGCTGGCAGCAGGGTATAAGGGTATAAATTTGCCTGAGGTGCTCTTGTATTCGCGCGTCGGAAACGACCTCTTCCGACGCCGGCAGAACCCTGAAAACACGGCCAGTTATTTCAAGGTGAAAAAAAAGATGTTGCAAAGCGGGTATATCACCCGATTGCAGTATCTTGTTTCTGGCTCGGCGATCCTGTTCTTGCGTCATGCTCCCCGTCGGCTTGTGAAAACGCTCTATAAAAAATTCCTTCGCAAGGCTTCCTAAGTAAATGGACATTGCAATGGATAAACTTTATGCATTATCTTTGCCCTTGGACCATGCAAAGAAAGCTTTGTACGTAAAAGGAACGTCCCCCTACGCTGTAGAAAAGGGGAGCGTACTTGATTTTATAACGTATTTCAACTCGTTTTGTGTAAAAAAGTGGCTTCGCTATACCACCTTAACCAAGCTTGAGCTTCGCTTAGAGCTGCGAGGGCGCTTCCGGATTACTTTTAAGACCGTCGGAACCAACGGTGAGCGGGAAGTGTTTAGCGACGTTGCCGAGGCTCCTGGTTATTTGCGCGTATTTGATCATAAGACGCTTTCTGCTCTTGACTCTCTTTTAGGATTTGAGCTGACATGCCTGGAAGATGGATGTGAGTTTTCCGGCGGTGCGTGGTATGGTGATTTTACAGACAGCCGGCAGCTGAACATTGGCATCTCTATCTGTACATTCAAGCGCGAAGAGTATGTCAAGCGTACGCTTAAAACGCTGGAGCAGTTTATGCCGCAAGCTCCCTGGCTGCGGGTATTGGTCGTAGATAATGGCGGCACTTTGCCGCTGCGTGATGACGGCCGTGTCCGAATCCTGCACAATCGCAACTATGGCGGCAGCGGCGGCTTTGCCCGCGGTATGACCGAATATGCGGAGCAAGAAGACAGCCCTGATTATGTACTCCTCATGGACGATGATATCGTCTTGGACACGACGGCGATCGAACGGACGCATTCGTTCCTGTGCAGATTAAAACCGCAATATGCCGATAGTTTTTTAGCAGGAGCGATGCTCTCCAACGAAAAGCCAACTGTTCAGTTTGAAAACACGGCTTTTTGGAATGGAGTGACCTATCGTTCCAATTTTCATGATTGGGATTTGACCGATCCTGTCAAGCTGGCGCAAAACGGTGAACTGCCTGCGCAAAAGAATCAATATGCCGGCTGGTGGTATTGTTGCATTCCTTCAGAGCGGATCAGGCAAATAGGATATCCGCTTCCGCTGTTTATCAAGAATGACGACATGGAGTATTCCGTCCGCAATGACCGTGAGATCATCACTCTGAACGGCGTCGGTGTGTGGCATCAGGTATTTGACACCAAGCAGAGCCCCGTGATGAGTTATTACGCCAACCGCAACAGCCTGATCCTTCAGCACTATACCGGAGGGGGGCGAGCCACGTTGCTGCTTTCGCTGATGCTGAAAGCAGCAAAACGGCTTCTGCGTTGTGATTGGGCGGAACTTCATGTATTGGCCCGTTCTGCTGCCGATTATATCCTGGGCTTGGAAAAACTGACGGAACTTCCTGCTGATCGCTTTATGCAGCAAATAGCAGAGACCGTTCGGTGCCCATTTGTTGCTGCTGATCTCCTGACGCTTATTAAATGCGCATTGTGCATCCTCTTTGGTTTTAAAGGATTGGATCGAGAATATAAAACGTTCAGGCGGATACGCCTTTCAGATGTTTCATTCTGGAAGGCGTACTTTGAGCGATAATGCCTCAGTGTGATTTATTAACTGATTTGGAGGAGAGAATTTATGTACGATTACCTGATCGTCGGCAGCGGCCTTTTCGGCAGCGTATTTGCTCATGAGATGAAAAAACGAGGCAAAAGCTGCCTCGTCCTGGAGCGCCGCGGCCATATCGGCGGCAATATTTACTGTGAAGAGCTTGACGGCATTAACGTGCACAAGTACGGCGCCCATATCTTCCATACCCACGACAAAGCTGTGTGGGATTATGTCAACCAGTTCGTCGAGTTCAACAACTATGTCAACTCGCCTGTAGCCAATTACAAGGGTGAACTGTACAACCTCCCCTTCAATATGAACACCTTCACCAAGTTGTGGGGCATCGTTACGCCGGCTGAAGCCGCCGCGAAGATCGACGAGCAGCGCAAAGCTATCACTGGCGAGCCTAAGAACCTAGAGGAGCAAGCCATCTCCCTCGTCGGCACCGACATCTATACCAAGCTGATCAAGGGCTACACCGAAAAGCAGTGGGGCCGCAGCTGCACCGAGCTGCCCGCGTTCATCATCCGGCGCCTGCCCGTGCGCTACACCTTTGACAACAACTACTTCAACGACCGTTACCAGGGCATTCCCTTCGGCGGCTACAACAAACTGATCAATGCTCTGCTCGACGGCATTGAAGTGCGGCTGAACGTTGATTACAACGAGCATCGCGCCGAATATGCCGGCGTGGCCCAAACAATCGTGTACACCGGCCCGATCGACGCCTATTTTGACTACAAGCTTGGCAGGCTCGAATACCGCGGTCTCAAGTTCGAGACTGAGCGCCTGGAAGAAGTCAACCATCAGGGCGTTGCCGTGATGAACTACACAGACCGCGAGACACCTTACACCCGTATCATCGAGCACAAGCACTTTGAGTTCGGCACTCAGCCGGTCACCTACGTTACTAAAGAATACCCTTCTGACTGGCAGCCGGGGCAGGAAGCCTATTACCCCGTCAACAACGACCGCAATCAGAGCCTGTACGCCAAGTACGCCGAACTGGCCAAAGCGGAGAAGAACGTCATCTTCGGCGGCCGCTTGGCCGAATACAAGTATTACGATATGGATGATGTGATCGCCAGTGTGCTGCAGGCAACAGCAAAATTTTAACGGGATAGTGTAACAACTTATAAGGAGTTGAGACGCTCTTTTCTTGGTGCAGTTCACGAACAGTAAAAACGTGATTGCCTATAGGAAAAGGGCGTTTTTGTATAGATCGTTTCCGCTTTTCTTTAACCGATGAATGTCGAGTGACTGCACGATTTGTGGAGCTGTGGTAAAATCAAGCAGTCTATGATGTAGATAAAACAAATGGAGGATATGCGTTATGCCGAAAGTTTCTATCGTTATACCGGTCTATAATGTCGAAAAATACCTGCGCCAGTGCCTTGACAGCGTCGTCAATCAGACATTGCAGGATATTGAGATCATCTGTGTCAATGATGGCTCGAAAGACTCTTCCTTGCAGATCATGCAGGAATATCAAGCAAAAGACCCGCGCATCAAGATTATCGACAAGGAAAACAGCGGCTATGGAGCATCGATGAATCGCGGTTTTGACGCGGCGACGGGCGAGTATTTGGGCATTGTTGAATCCGACGATTACGCCGAACCTGACATGTTTGAAAAACTGTACGCTGTGGCAAAGGCTGATGACCTTGACGTTGTCAAGTCTGGATTCTTTTATTACTATTCTAAGCCCGAAGAAAAGAACACTCCGGCACCTGTCGCTTCACATGTGATGTGCATGCGCGTCTTTTGCCCGGTGACGGATTTTGAATCACCGATGGAACAGGCTGATTTCTTCAATATAAAACCGACGATCTGGTCAGCGATCTATAAAGCTAGTTTTATTCGCGGCAACCATATCCGATTCAACGAAACGCCCGGCGCCTCGTATCAAGATGCAAGCTTCAACTTTAAAGTGTGGACCTGCGCCAAGCGCGTGCGGCTTGTGGAAGAGTGCTATCTGCATTATCGTCAGGACAACGAAAACTCGTCCGTCAACTCTCCGGGAAAAGTCTATTGCGTGGCGGACGAATACAAAGAAATGGAACGCTTCCTCAAAGAAGAAAAGCCGGAACTGCGTGGCAAAATGGAAGGCATCCGCTGTCGGCTCAAGTTTGACAGCTATATGTGGAACTATGGTCGCCTTTCTCCTGAGCTTGCCTGGGAGTTTTTACAGTTTGCTTCAAAAGATTTTGCCCAGGACGTGGCCGAAGGTCTGTGCGAGTTCAAGTATTATCCATATTACAAATGGAAGGCGATGCTCGATATCATAAAAGATCCTCGGGGTTATGTGATTCAGAAAAAAGAGGAACAGGAAAAAGAAAAATTGCTTCGTTACTCCGATTACAAGCCGATGCCTCCACAGGGGGGCGTGCAGTTCAATCCCGGCGAGTCGAGACTGCACCGTTATTGGCGCCAGGGGCGTGAGTGCGTAAAATACTACGGCTGGTCGTTTACGATCAAAAAAGCGTTGCGCAAAGTTCAGCGGAGGTTGTTCAAATGAGCGTGCCCGCAAAAGTATCAATCATTATTCCCGTCTACAACGTCGAAGATTATCTGCCGAAGTGCCTTGACAGTTGCATCAACCAGACGCTGTATGATATTGAGATCATCTGCGTCAACGACGGCAGTACTGACGGCTCAATGCGTATTTTGGAGCACTTTGCGGTCATCGATCCTCGCATACAGATCATCGATCAGGAAAATAAAGGCCTGGCCTCTGCCCGTAATGCGGGGATCCGTGTTGCGAACGGGCAACTGATGATGTTCCTTGATTCTGATGATTTCCTGTCAGCAAATGCGTGTGAGCGTATCTGGCTTGAAACGCAGCATGAAAAGACAGATGTTATCATCTTCGGCAGCGAGATCTTCCCTGTTTATCCCGAAGTCGATCATTGGTACAAAGAAACATTGTACACAGGAACGCATCGCTTTTATGAATTTGAACCCTACATCCTGTTCCACATGCCAGGCGGCAAGCCTTTTGTGTGGCGGCAGGCCTTTTCCAGCTCGTTGCTGAAAAAGCTGAACATGAGCTTTGAAGAGGGCAATCGCTACGGTGAGGATTTGATTTTCCAGTTCAAGACGTTGCCTATGGCTAAGAACTTTTCGGTAATCTCTGATAGGCTTTATAATTACCGCTGGTATCGCGAAGGTTCTCTGGTGAGCAAAGCGAACCAGAACCTTGACTATAAAATGGGCGAACATGTCAAGATGGTGCATACGATCACAGAGTATTGGGCGAAAAATGATTTGCTCGACCTCTATGGCACCGATTATTACACCTGGGTGTTGCAATTTATGGTGCCTGCGTTGCATAAACTGAAACAAAACGAACGCGCCGTCCATGCGCAAAAACTGAGGCAGATCATCGAAGAATATAAATTGCCGGATTTTGCGGTGGTAAAAGACATGAAAGACGACGACAAGCGTTTGGCGAAGATGTTGGAGAAAATGTAGATTTTAAGGCACTTAAAAAGTGGATGTATTGGAGGAGAGTTTACATGAAAGTCGTCATTCTCGCTGGCGGGCTTGGAACGCGTATTACTGAAGAAAGCAAGTTTAAGCCTAAACCCATGATCGAAATTGGCGGTATGCCGATCCTTTGGCATATCATGAAGTTGTACTCGCATTATGGATTTAACGAGTTTGTCATCTGCGCAGGATATAAGCAGCAGGTAATCAAGCAGTACTTTAATGAATATTTTCTGTATCAGAGCGATGTAACATTCGACTTTACCGGCAATAACAAAATGGTAGTCCATCATAATGCGTCAGAATCATGGAAAGTGACCGTTGTTGACACTGGTTTAAACACAATGACAGGCGGTAGAGTGCGTCGTATTAAAGAATATATTAACAACGAACCGTTCTTCCTCACCTATGGCGACGGTGTTTCCGACATCAATATCGTTGATGAGCTTGAGTTTCATAAACGCCACGGTAAAGCTGTTACGATGGGGGCTTACAACTTTGGCCAACGATTTGGTGTCCTTGATATAAATAACAAGGGGCAGATTCAGGCATTTCGCGAAAAGTCGGATAGTGACGGCAGTATGATCAACATCGGCTTTATGATCTGCAATCCTGAATTCATTGACTATATTGAAGGCGACAGCACTGTTCTTGAAAAGGCACCGCTGGAAACAGCCGCAAAGAATGGAGAACTGATGGCATTCAGGCATGAAGGCTTTTGGCAGTGTATGGACACCATGCGTGACAAGATCAAGCTTGAAGAACTTTGGGAGTCAGGACGCGCACCATGGAAAGTCTGGTAAGGCAAATGACATCATTGCTTACTGAGTTTTATAAGGACAAGAAGGTCTTTGTGACAGGGCATACCGGCTTTAAGGGCAGTTGGCTTTGTGCTATTCTGATTCGAATGGGAGCGCAAGTAAGCGGCTACAGCCAGCAGCCCCCCACGAAACCTTCTCTTTTTGAATTGGCAGGTATTGAACCACGGATTACTCACATTATTGGTGACGTTCGTGATTATGAACATTTGTTTGAGTCTATGAAAGAAGCAAATCCCGACGTAATCCTGCACTTGGCTGCTCAGCCCATTGTGCGCGAAAGTTATCGTGCTCCCCGGACCACATACGAATCAAACGTGATGGGAACAGTGAATATCCTCGAATGTTTGCGTATGCTTGGCGGTAAGAGAAGTTTTCTCAATGTGACGACCGATAAAGTGTATCACAACAATGAATGGGCGTGGGGATATCGCGAAACCGATCCGCTCGACGGCTACGATCCCTATTCCAACTCGAAAAGCTGTTCTGAGCTTGTTACCCACAGTTACAAAAGTAGTTTTTTCGATCAATCGGAGATCAGCGTCAGCACTGCCCGTGCCGGCAACGTCATCGGCGGCGGCGATTTCGCGGCTGACCGGATCATTCCCGACTGCGTGCGCGCTGCACTAGCTAATAAGCCGATAATTGTTCGCAATCCCTGTTCTACGCGGCCGTATCAGCATGTGCTGGAGCCTTTGTTTGCTTATCTGCAGATCGCTAAAGAACAGTATGGAAATAAAAACGTGAGTAGCTGGTATAATGTTGGTCCTGATGACTGTGATTGCGTCACAACAGGTCAGCTTGTAGATTTGTTTTGCAAGGTCTGGGGCGAAAGCGTATATTGGCTTAATCAAGCAGAGGTGAACGCGCCTCACGAGGCAAACTTCCTCAAACTGGACTGCTCAAAGATGAAAACGGTCTTTGGTTGGCATCCCAAGTGGCATATAAAGCAGACCGTTGAAAAAACGATTGAATGGACTAAGGCTTGGCGTGACGGCAAAGACGTGTTTACCGAAATGATCCGTCAAATTGACGAGTACTCAGACGTCATTGATACACAGGCTAATGCATTATAGAAGGAGAGTTTAAATTGACTGAAAATGCGAAATTAGACTCAATACAGCTCCTTGACACTACGCTCAGAGATGGCGGTTTGGGATTAGAAGATGCACATTTAAATGGTATTGAGGCTGGCATTTATACACATGAACAAATAAAAGCGATTGTCAATCTAAATAGAGATGCAGGATATGATATAATTGAGCTTGGCTCAATAGAGATTTCCCAGGACGATAAAACACGATTTGCGATTTATCAAAGCATCCAGGATATATCGAAAAACATTCCAGAACGAAAACAAGATGGACAGCTTTTTGTCGCTTTGTTCCGTGGTCCTGACACGCCAATTGAAGATTTACCAGAACATAATGCCCAACTGATTGACGGTGTTCGTGTAATTTTGCGTTATAGCGAGCTCAGGAAGTCGCTAGACTTCTGTGAAGTCTTGGCTGCAAAGGGATATAAGGTTTTTATTCAGCCGATGGTTACAATGCGATACACGGATGATGAACTTGCGTTAATCGTCGAGTACGCAAACAGGATGAATGCGTATAGTGTTTATTTTGTTGACAGTTATGGCTATATGGAGTTCAAAGATATACTTAGGCTTTATAATTTCTTTAATAAGGGGTTAAAAGCCAATATACGCATTGGTTTTCACGCACATAACAACATTAATCTTGCATTTGCTAATGCCATAATGTTTATTGAACATGCCGAAGGCAGAAAAATAGTCATTGATTCTAGCGCTACAGGAATGGGGCAGGGGGCCGGCAATCTTCAAAGTGAAATTATTGCGAATTACCTGAATGAGAAATATGCCAAACACTATGATTATTCAAGTATCCTTGGTGTTTGTGAAATTGTCAGTACTATGCTCAAGGATAATACTTGGGGCTATTCTGTGACGCGGCTTTTGCCTGCGATTCATCATGCTGCCTACAAATATGCTGTGTCAATGCGACATAAATATCACATGACGTTCAACGAAATTGATACTATGTTCCGTGATATGCCGAACGATTTGAAACAGCGCTACACTGTAGACAATCTAAAAACTGTTTTGAAATCTCATGGTTATGAAGTCAAGGAGTAAATCAGGGAGATACGTATGAGTATATGGGCAACGATGCCGATTACCGCGAAAAATGCGGAGATGATAACAAGGGCAACGCGGGAGTCTATCGAATACGGTTCGATGTTTGACTCAACGAATCATGCCAAAATTCTTGAGGCTGATATTTTGCTTTGCAGGGACAAGGAAATAAATAAGGCTCTTCTACCTGCCATGAAGAATTTGAAGTGGTTATTTAATGTAGGTGCAGGAGTGGATCGACTCCCTTTTTCTACTCTGAAAGAACACGGAATCCGTGTTGCAAATGCGCCCAATATCAGTAATGATGCAATGTCAGATTATGCTATCGGTGCAATGATGATGTTTTCATGCAATTTTATAGAAATGATCCGGTGCCAGCATGAACATTTCTGGAAGCCATATGTATACACCCAAACGCTAAAAGGCCAGACGGTCCTGATTGTCGGTGCTGGAAAAATCGGCAAAAGCATTGCGTTAAAGGCAAAAGCTTTTGGAATGGGGGTGTTAGGTATACGTTGGCATAAACAACAAGACAGTGATTTTGACTATGTGGGCGGTGCAGATGAGATTTACTCACTTTGCGGAAAAGCTGATTTTATTATCTCTACGTTGCCAGCAACGGATAAAACTGTAGGCTTTTTTGATAATACAGTGTTCGCCTCGATGAAGAAAACAGCTGTTTTTATCAATATTTCACGCGGCAAAGTTGTTTGTGTACAAGACCTGATCGACAGTCTTGACAATGGCGTCATAAAAGGGGCTGTCGTAGATACCTTTGAGAAAGAACCTCTCCCAAAGGACGATCCTCTTTGGGATGCAAAGAATATTGTCATCACGCCGCATTCATCAGGACGTATCGAGGGGTTTGTTGATAAAGCCTTGGAAGTTTTCATCGATAATTATCGAGCTTATATGCAGAATGGCGTTCTACTTAATGAAATCAATTTGGATAAAGGGTACTAAGTTGAGACCTGAAGGAGTGCTTCCTACTTGAAGAAAATTTCTGTTGTAATTGCATGTTGCAATGAAGAGGACAATATTGGTCCGCTTGTTCATCGAGTGACGGAAATAATGAAGACGCAGCTCGTCAAATACGACTATGAGATTATCTGCATCGATAATGATTCATCTGATTCCACTCAGGAAAAAATACGCGTTTTGTGTGCAGAAAATAAAAAAATCAAGGCTATATTCAACACCCATAATTTTGGCTCGGTTAGATCGTCTATTTTTGGACTTCTTCAGGCTACTGGCGATATGGTCGTAAAAATGTGCGCCGATTTTCAGGATCCGCCGGAGCTGCTTGTGGATTTTGTTCGTGAATATGAGAGCGGTCATCGTATCGTTCTTGCAATTAAAAGCGATGCAGAAGAAAATAAACTAATGTACAACCTCCGTGAGCTATATTATAAGATGATTGCCAAGATTACCGATATACATCACATTGAAAATTTTGAAGGCTATGGTTTATATGATAGTGGCTTTATAGAAATCCTTCGTTCGTTGAATGATCCTACTCCGTATTTTAGGGGAATCGTTGCTGAACTTGGATTTAAATATCAGCCCGTTTATTATCATAAGCCAGCACGAAAATCGGGACGAAGTAAATACAATCTATACAGGCTTTATGATTATGCGATGAATGGAATAACATCGTATTCAAAAGTCCCGTTGAGAATAGCTGCCTTTGGTGGCGCGTTTGTTGCATTTGTCAGTTTTGTAATTGGTTTGTTTTATCTGGTTATGAAACTCATGTATTGGAACAAGTTCTCTTTAGGTGTTGCTCCGGTGATGGTCGGACTTTTCTTTGTTGGGGCGGTTCAACTTGTTTTTTTGGGATTGATTGGCGAATACATTTCGGCCATCAATATCCGTGTGATGAAACGCCCGCTTGTCACTGTTCAGGAGGCAATCAACATGGGTAATGATGAGGAGTGAGCACCCTTTGCTCGAAAAAAACAGAAGAATTGAATGGGTCGACATAGCAAAGGGAATCGGTGTTCTCCTTGTGATACTTGGGCACTGTCTTGACGCTGCCAAAATACCGTTTCAATATATATTCACTTTCCATATGCCTCTTTTTTTCTTCATGTCCGGTTTTGTATTTAGGAAGCAGTTGACATTTAGGCTCGCATTACAAAAAAGAGTTCGTGCTCTGTTGACCCCCTTTGCAGTATTATTTTTATTCGGGCTGATTGTTACTCTCATAATGCCATTTTGGAGAAAGGAACTGACTTTCAACGGCATATTTCAAGACTTCCTGTTGGCGAATCCGAACGCTATACACAACTCCTCAATCTGGTTCTTGTCGTGCTTGTTTTTTACGACAATTCTCTATGAAGTATTGACAAACGTACCCAATCGTATATATCGTTTGGGTATTTGCTCTGTTATCTATATTTGCGGCATATTGTATGCCAGAAATGCCTTTTCTGTAAGGAATGTTATTTCGATCTGGGGGCGTCTTCCGTTTGATTGGGACGTCGTTCCTGCTGCATTGATCCTGTTTATGTTCGGTCATTTGTTTAGGGAAATTTTATGGGGAGTGTACAATGATGGCTCGTGCAGGTTTAGTACGTGCACGAGAAGCATTGTGATTGTTTGTTGTTTCGCCGTAGTGGGCTTCATGCTTAGAGTTAATGGTTACGTCAATATGCATGGCCTGGCTTTCCACGACGGTTTTATGTTCCTTGTCGGAGGAATGGCAGGTACTTTGGGCGTTATAGAACTGTCAAAGTTAATCGAAGGCCAGAATGGAAACTTTGGCTGTGCGCTCAGAACCCTGTTTAACTATTATGGCCGGAACAGTCTTCTTATTTTTGGTACTCAAAGTACTTTCATCAGACTTTACCTTGAGTTCTGCAACCGCAACTTTAATACTCGTCTTGCCTTGTACAGATTTCCGATGAAGCATACGATCATCAGCACGTTGCTTGTTGCGTTTGTTCTGTGCCCTGCTATTTGTTTTATTATTAAGTCATTTAAGAAGTATTGCGGCAAATTGATGAACATTGCAATGAAGGTGTCTCTTTTTCTGATTGTCGTCTGTCTGGGAGTTGTCTTTTGGGATAAGCATCGAAGCAATGTAACTCAAAAAATGACGAATACTCTTGAATTAGTTGATATTCAATCATTCGCAAACGTTAAAAATAGCGACTATTCATACAGTATTGATTCAGTGATCGGTGATCGAGCGCACCTTGCGATATCGCCTAAGCAGGGGGATTTCAAGTTCGTCAAGTTAGCTGATTCTTTCAGTTCTAGGATATTTTTCAATGGCTGGGCAATAAGAAAAGGCGCTGATTCAAATGCTATAGTATTTGCAGTCGCGCTCCAGAACGTGAGCACTAGAAAAATATACAGGTCCAGGACCAACAAGTGTAATCGCCAGGATGTTGCTAAGAAATTTAAAGATCAGCGTTATGTGCAAAGCGGATTTAACGCAGTTATTGATGTGCGTGATTTAAAGGACAAAGGCGAGTATCGCGTAATCTTGATGTGTAAAATAGGTAAAGAACAATCGATGATTTTGACTAACAAATATTTTATAATTAAAGATGGGAGCACGCCGCCTAGTCGTATGAGGTGCTATCTGTTGATGCTTGTTGTTCTAGTGCCATTATTGGGGGCTTGGTTTTTCTCAAAGGCAAAGTAATAATAGGAAAGGATCTTTTGAATTGTTGGCACCAAGGAAAATCATCAGTGCGCTGCTAAAAGACCAAAGAATACGGTTTCTCATTGTTGGCATCATCAATACTGCAGTTGGATATGGGTGTTTTGCGGTTGGAATTTTTGTAGGCCTTCACTATTTTATTGCTCATATTATTGCAACTGTGATTGGGGTAACGTGTAGCTATTTTTTGAACAAATATTTTACGTTCAAACAGTACGAAAAATCCTGGCACGAGGTTGTGCGCTTTATATCGGTTTATTGTGTGAGCTTTGTGTTAGGAAGTGTAATCTTATACTGTTTGATAGATTTGCTCAAAATACGGCCATATATTGCCGGCGGTGTGAAACTAATTTTGACGATTATCCTAAGCTGGTTTGGACATAAATATTTCAGTTTCAGAAAAAGTAGACAAGAGAGTACATGAGGGCGATAGTGTTTTTGTGTATCATAATAGGAGAATTTTATAATGTTTATTATCAGGGGTTGGTGTAATGATAAGTACAAATAGTTCTAGAAATACGCTGATTTTGTGCGCACTTGCTTTTCTTTTACCTGTTGGAGTAATGTTTGCTTTATATAAAGCATATCATTTTGCGCCTTTTGGAAGTCAGTCTTTAGCTTGGATGGATGGGAATATACATCATCTCCAAAATTTATCTTTTTTAAAGGATGTATTTGCTGATAAAAATCAAATTACCTACACACTAACTCATATTCTGGGCGGAACAAGGCTTGCGGCTTCTAGCTTTTCATTAACTTCACCATTTAACTTATTACTATATTTTTTTGAGAAGGAAGATTTGCATTCTTATTTAGATTTAATTGTTGCGTTGAAGCTTGGTGTTTCAGGCTTCGCAATGGCGTATTATTTAATACGTCGCTTTAATATAGCAGGAAGTGTGTTGTTAGTTTTATCTTTGGGGTATGCGTTATCCCAATATTGTATCGCGCAAAGCAGTCTGGTATTTTGGCTTGACGGGGTTTATATGCTCCCTCTTATTTTGTTAGGAGTATATAATTTACTTCGTAATGAAGAAACGGTGTTGCTAAGTGTTGTTGTCGGGTTGTCTTTGCTGTTTAATTGGTATACTGGATGTATTAATTGCTTGTTTTCAGGTATCTGGTTTTGTTTTGAATATCTGTTAATGTATCCGGAACATCCACTGAAATTATTTATCCGTAAGGCTTTTGTCTTTGCTGCAAGCATGTTAATTGGAGTCTTGTTAAGCGCATGTTTGTTTCTCCCCTCTATAGTTGAACTCTTTAACGGCGCAACTAGTCGTGTGAGCACAAGTCGTTTAGGACTTTATTTTAGAGGAAATCCTATTTCTGCAATTAGTGCTTATTCTATAGGAGCTCGTAGCACGATCGACCGTGTTTCGCTTTTTTGCGGTAGTTTTGCATTAATTGGTTGTCTGGGCGTCATGAGCGATAGTCGTTTTAATAATAGGGAAAAAAATATTTTTATTATTATAATTGCCGTTACGCTATTGTTGTTCTATTGGCAACCGTTATATTATCTTTTTTCACTTTTGCTCCCGGCTGATAGTTTTTGGTTCCGTTATGGATATGTAGGTATATTTTCTTTGATCTTTATAGCAGCGTGTTATTATGAACGTTGTTCTAATATACCAGATAGCAAAATCTTGTCATCATGTGTATTATGGGTGATCTTTGTTTTAACTCTTGAATACACCCATCCTGTAGGAAGCAACAAGAATTTTTATATTACTATTATAGCTTTATTGACGAGCATTCTGTTTTATTACTTGAAAGCTAGAGTTCATAGTTGTGTATTTCGCAACGTATTAGGCGTTTTGCTTCTCGTAAGTGGTGTGTTTGAAATGGGGCGCAATGCGAAAGAACTAATGCAAATATATCGTACTCGTGATGTTGAACAATATAAACAATATGTGAATGCAGCGCAAAAACAGATAAATGATATTAAGAATGCTGATAAAACATTATATAGAATTTCTCAAAACTCCCCAAGAAACTCAGCCCCAAATGGAGTCACAGCATTCTATAACGAATCAGTAGCTTTTAATTATAATTCTATTAGTGGGTATACATCGGCAACCGATGGAAGGCATCTTTCTTTTCTTCAATCATTAGGATATCGAATCGAAGCAAGTCGAATTACAATAGTCAATACGTCTCTTATTGCCGCTGATGCTTTGCTTGGAGTAAAGTATTATATTTCTGCATATCCAATAAACGGCTTAGAGAAGTTGCACTTTGAACGTGCGAATAATAAATATGTCTATCTTAACAAGTTCGCTTTACCAATGGCATTTGTATTTAAACCAATGTTTTTTTCTAAAGAGATGAAAGCACTGTCTGCCGGGGACAATCCCTTTGAATATCATAATTTCCTATACAGCAAATTATTAGGTGAACAAGTTGAGTTGTACAAAACCATTCCCTTTAGACGCGTAATAAAAGGTAGAAGTGCGGAGTACACCTTAGCTGTTTCGCAAGGTAATTATGTATTGTATGGAAATATTCCTTGGCATAAAACTATGGAAGCGGAAATTCTTTATGAAGGAAAACTGCTCACTCCTTATTCATGTTGGCTTTCTCCTAGTGTGTTTTATATCCCCTTAAAAAAACAGTCGAGTGCTAATAACACAATTTGGGCGAACCTGGTACTTAACTCTAAACACGGACTTTACATCAGAGAAGGTAAAGAAGCTTTCTATGCGTTAGATTTGGACAAGTTAAAGGAAGTCACAGACCGACTGCAATCTGGAATTGTGTCTGATTTGACCTATGAAAAGCAGGATTTGAAATGCATTACGCAAGGTAAAAAAGGACAATACTTATATTTGTCTATCCCATATCACAATGGCTGGTCGATTTTGAGAAATGGAGAAAAAGTTAAACCTGAACTCTTTGGAAATTGCATGATTACCTTGCCTTTGGTTGAGGGGAAAAACGTTATAGAAATGCATTTCACGGTTCCATTTTTGAAGGCGGGAATTCTTTGTTCATGTTTAAGCATGATCTGTTTAGTGAGTATTTTCGTTTTAAAGCGTAGGCGCGTATAGTTTTATCTATCTGGCTTCAACAGTGTATTTTCTGTTATTATTGTTGGGTATAGGTTAAGGTGATAACTATGTTAGTACGTTACCGTGGCTATCAATTCCTTTTTGAAGAACTTGTCAAGCGCGATTTCAAAACGAAATACAAGCGCACGATCCTCGGTATGGCTTGGAGTATGTTATCGCCATTGCTCACGTTGCTGGTGATGTATTTTGTTTTTTCTCGCTTTTTCGCCGCCGAAATCCAGCACTATGTTACCTACTTATTTTGCGGTAACCTGGTATTCAGCTTTTTTAGCGACGCTACGAATCAGGGTATGTATGCGCTGGTGGCGAATGCGGATATTTTTTCCAAGGTTCCGGTGCCCAAATATCTGTTTTTACTGTCCAAGTCGGTGCAGACGCTGATCAATTTTGGTCTTTCTCTTGGTATCTTTTTTGTGTTCTGCCTGATCGATGGGGTGCCGTTCACATGGAAGTTTCTGCTGTTATTGTATCCCATCGGGTGTGTCATGGTGTTTAACATAGGCGTAGGCTTCATCCTTTCCGCGCTGTTTGTGTTTTTTAAAGATATCCAGTATTTGTGGAGCGTGTTTTTGCAGTTGCTGATGTACATGTCGGCCATTTTTTACACGATCGACCACTTTCCCGATCGGGTACAGTTTTTGTTCAATCTCAATCCGGTGTTTGTTTACATCCGCTTTTTCCGGCGGCTGGTGATCGATTCGGTGGTGCCGTCGCCGCAGTCGTTTGCGTTGGCGGGATTCTATGCCGTGGCGGCGTTGCTGTTCGGCTGCTGGATGTATCGGCATTACAATCAGCGTTTTCTGTATTATGTGTAGGAGGCGCTTCCATGGCCGTTTTGGATGTGTCAAATGTTTCTATCCGCTATATCACAGGCGATTTTAAAGACATTGGTCTTAAGGAGTTTGTCGTTCGCAAGCTGAAGGGCAATTATCATGTGAACGAGTTCTGGGCTGATCGGCATGTGACGTTTTCGCTTGACAAGGGCGAGATGCTGGGCATCGTCGGCACGAACGGCGCGGGGAAATCGACGCTGCTGAAGGCTGTTTCAGGCATCATGTCGCCGACGGAAGGCTGGATCCGGCGCGAGGGCAGTATTGCCGCGCTGCTTGAGCTGGGCAGCGGTTTTGACGGTGAGCTGACGGTGAAGGAGAATACGTATCTTCGCGGGGCGATGCTGGGGTACACGCGTGCATTCATGAATGAGACGTACGCGCAGATCATCGACTTTGCTGAGCTGCGCGATTTTGAAAACCGGCCGTTCAAGCATTTGTCTTCGGGGATGAAGAGCCGTTTGGCGTTTTCGATCGCGTCTCTGGTGCGGCCCGATATTTTGATCCTTGACGAGGTCCTTTCGGTGGGGGACGGGGCTTTTCGCAAAAAGAGCGAGGCCAAGATGCAGGAGATCATTCACGGCGGCGCTACAACAATCTTGGTTTCGCATTCGATCGAGCAGGTGCGCAGCATGTGCAGCAAAGTGCTGTGGCTTGACCATGGCCGGCAAGTAGACTATGGTGACGATGTGAAGGGGCTGTGCGACCGTTATCAGCAGTTTTTGGATGGCAAACTGAAAATTTGACAAGATGGTAAACGGGATGTCCTTTTCGGATATCCCGTTTTTGTTGTATACTGAGTCAAACAGGTAATTTTTGTTGATGGGATATACTGCGAGGGATTGTTTTTGAAAAAGATTGTTTATTGTAAAATCAGTATGAGTGTTCTGCTGATGGGGCTGCTAATGTTGGGAATGGATGTTGGACCGAATGCTGTTCCTGGCTTGCGGCCGCTGGCTGTGTGGAGGCTGTTTTCTCGTCCGGTTGTTTTTGCGTGTTCGCTGCTGATCAGTGTGCTGTGGCTGTGGGGGCGCGAGCTGTTTGTCCGCTGGCGCCGGTGTGCCGAATGGCTGTATACGGTGCTGATCCTGTCTGCGCCCGTGCTGATGACGCTGATTTGCGAAACGGCCTGCAATGCAGATCTGACAAAGATGAATCCTGTCGTAGTTTTTGGAGATTTTGGCATTGCTTTTGTTGTGATGGCGGCTGGGTATCCGTTTTTCAAAAAGCTTTCGCGCTGGCTGGGATGCCTGTTCCTTCTGGCGCTTTTTGTCGGATGCGTTGAATATTACGTTCTGCTGTTCCGCGGTGTGCCTCTTATGATGGTCGATCTGCTGGCCTGGCGGGCTGCTGCGGCAGTGGCTGGGCATTATCGTTTTGCCGTTTCGGCACAGCTGGCGGCGGCGATACTTCTGACGGCTTTTTGGTCGGTGCTGGCGGCGGTGCTTGAAGAATCGGGCGGCTGTCAGTTGGGGCGTTATCTCATTTCCCCCAAAAAATGGAGTAAAACTGTCGTTGCGCTGATGATGGCATCGCTTCTTGGCTTCTGGTTCTGGAAGGTCGATCTGGTCCATATGGGGTATCTTATTTGGGACTGGCGGCCGACGCGGACGTATTACCGTTATGGACTGGGCGTATCGTTCCTGATGTCGGGACAGCTGATGCTGGTCCGTGAGCCTGATGGTTATTCGACAGAGGCGGCGGAGCGTGTTCTGTTAGAAAAATCCTGTGATACCGTGACAACTGGTTTGAGTTTGTCCAAACCCTCTGTGGTGATCGTGATGAATGAGTCGTTCAGCGATCTTGGCCTGGTCGGACCTTTGCGCTGTACGGCAGATCACCTGAAATTTTTCAAGTCGTTGGCGAAGGATGCGGGGACGCTTGAATTTGGCCGAGCTTATGTGTCGGCGTTTGGCGCACAAACATGCAATTCAGAATTTGAATTGCTGACTGGGGCGTCTATGTTTCTTTTACCGACTGGCGCTCCGTATACGCAGTACGATTTTAAAGACGTTGCTTCTTTGGTAAATTCGATGAACTCTCAGGGGTACATGACGGTTGCCGTACATCCCGAAAATCCCACAAACTGGCGGCGTAATGTCGTCTATGGGGGAATGGAATTTGGGCGTTTTCTTTCGTATCGTGATTTTCCTCCTGATGCGGCTAAGATATTTGGAGCGCGTATCAGCGATGTTGGCAATTACCGTAAGGTGATGGATGTATTTGAGGACGCAGAAGGTCCTGTTTTTATCCACAATGTCACAATGCAGAATCACGGAGCGTATAACGTCAGATTCCTGCGCGGCCGCCAGTTGGCAAAGGTGGATAAGGCGTATGCACGTTTTTCTGATTTAGTTGCATATGAGACGCTCGTCCGAGAATCTGATCGGGCTTTGAGGGCTCTGATCACCTGGCTCAAAAAACAGGATCGTCCTGTTATTGTCTGTTTCTTTGGCGATCATCAGCCTAAGCTGAACGACGAGTTTTCACCACTGCTTCTTGAGCGGGGAAAAAGGCCGGGAGAATCTGAGCTGGCTCGTCAGCAGCGTTCTTACGTGGTGCCGTATTTCATCTGGGCGAATTTTGAGCCGCGGAACAGGCCGCCTGTCAATTTCTGCGAAGATGGTCAGAATATGACCAGCGTGAATTATCTGGGAGCGGCGGTGCGCTGCTATGCGGGACTGAAGCTTTCGGCGGTCGAGCAGTTTCTTTTGAAGATGCGCCGTGTGATTCCGGCCATCAACGTCAACGGATATTTCGCCGGCGGCAGCTGGCACGGCAAGGATGAACGCACCGAGTACAGCTCTCTGCTGCGCGATTATTCGTACGTACAGCACTACATCATGTTTGACGAGAACAAAAAGAAAACGCTGACCTGTGCCGGGAATTGACAGCAGCACAGATCAGCGCGCGGAGGTCTGAACATGGAAAAGGTTCTCAGCATTATTGTCCCTGCATACAACGTAGAGGCCTATCTTGAGCGGTGCCTGAGTTCGTTTGCCGAGTCGAGCGTGCGTGACCTGATCGAAGTCATCGTGGTCAATGACGGCTCGCGCGACGGCACGGCACAGATCGCGCGGCGCTACTGTCAGCAGTATCCGGAAACGTTTTTTCTGCATGACAAGGAAAACGGCGGACATGGTTCGACGATCAACTGCGGCATTAGGCTGGCAAAGGGTAAATATTTCAAAGTCGTTGACGGCGATGATTGGCTGAACAGCGCGGAGCTGGCGAAGTTTGCGGAAACGCTGAAAACAGTGGATGCCGACGTTGTTGCCTCTGACTTTCAGAGCGTGCGCGACGGAACGGACGAGATCCTTCGTGATTATCCCTGCGCCGAGTCGCCTGAGCAGTACGGGCGTACGATCGATCTGACGCGCACTGAACTGAAAAATGTCATCAAAATGCATTCGCTGACGATCCGCACGTCGATCCTGCGCGATCAGGGCATTACGATCGATGAGCATTGCTATTACGTTGACTGTGAGTACATCCTGTTTCCGATGCCGTTCGTGCGGACCGTGTATTTTTACAAGGGTTTTTTGTATCAGTACCGATTGGGACGCAGCGGACAGAGCATGGATATCCGCTGCATGCAGCGAAATCGTGCTCAGCATCAGCGAGTGCTGGGCAGTCTGCTGGAATTTTACTCATCACTGGTCGATGTTCCGCCGCCGCTCAGGCATTATATCGAACGCGGCATCGCGCAGGTCGTGGAGAATCAGTTCCAGATCTTCATTTCGATGGGGCTTCGGCCTGGCGTCCGCACTGAACTGGCAGACTTTGACCGGCAGCTGAACAAGGCCAGTCCGGCCGTATGGGGCGCGACGGCCAAGAAGAGCATCACGCTGCTGCGCGCGACGAATTATTGGCTGCTGCCTCTGGGAGCGGTAGTTTACAAATTGGTCAAGTAACACTGCAAAAAAACAGTCGGACAGTCCGGAAAGAGACGGGCTGTCCGACTGTTTTTTTATGATGAATGTGCAGTTATTCTTTCCCTGCGTCATGTTTTTCCATCTGCTCCTGCATCCAGCGGATGTAGCGCATCGCCATGGGCACGGAGAAGCATACGCTGATGGCGTCGGAGACGGGCTGGGCGATCTGGATGCCGGTCAGGCCGAGGAATCTGGGCAGGATGAAGACAAGGGGGATGAAGAAGAAGCCGCGCCGCGCGCCCGAAAGGAACGAGGCCTGCTTGTAGCGGCCCGTGACCTGGAAGAGCATGTCCGTCAGCACGGTGAGCGGAAGCAGGACGAGCGTCGCGCAGTGGGCGCGAAACGCGGTGGTGCCGATTTCCGTGACGCGCGGATCAGAGTTCTGGAACAGGCTCATCACACGCGGCGCGCCGATGAAGAACGCGGCGGCGACGAGCGTGAGCACGGCAAGGCCGGTCTTGACGCAGAACGTGTAAGCCTCGATCACGCGGTCGTAGCGCTTGGCGCCGAAGTTGTAGCCTGCCACGGGCTGGAATCCCTGGCCGAAGCCGATAAGGACGGAGCCGATGAACAGCATCACGCGCATGACGATCGCCATCGCGGCCAGCGCCGCGTCGCCGTAGACGGAGGCGTTGACGTTCAGCGCCACGCTGGCGGCCGAGGCCAGCCCCTGGCGCAGCAGCGTAGGGAAGCCGGTGCGCATGATCAGACCGTAAAAGCTGAGGCTTCGCGAAGCCCGGCACAGGCTGATCCTGAGCACCGAGCGGTGGAACACGAAGTGCGAGAGCAGGATGCAGAAGCTCACGCACTGACTGACGACCGTGGCGACCGCTGCGCCGGCGATGCCCATGCCGAAGCCGAAGATGAACAGCGGATCGAGCGCTACGTTCAGCAGTCCGCCGGTGACGATGCCGACCATCGCGAAGAACGCCTTGCCCTCCGCGCGCAGATTGGTGTTCATCACGAACGACGTGGTCATGACTGGCGCGCCTAAAAGCACCCAGCGGGCGTATTCGCGCGCGTAGGGGAGGATCGTTTCCGTCGAGCCCAGCAGCCGCATGAACGGATCAAGAAACGTCAGCCCCAGCACCGTGACCAGAGAGCCCAGCGCCAGCGCGGCGAAGAACGCCGACGACGTGGCTTCGCTGGCTTCGTCGTTCTTCTGCGCGCCCAGCCGTCGCGAGGCGATGCTGCCGGCGCCCATGCCGAACATGAAGCCGATCGCCTGGATGATCGCCATCAGCGAAAAGACCACGCCCACCGCACCGGCCGCGCTGGTACCGATGCGGGCGACGAAGAACGTGTCGGCCATGTTGTAGAATGTGGTGATGAGCATGCTGCATATCGTTGGCACCGCCAGACGAACGATCAGCGGACGCAGCGGCGACTGTGTCATCTTCACGAACTGCCGCTGGGCATCCGCAGCATTATTTCCCATAATGGTATCTCACTCCTTCAATGAATTTTATAAAAGAATTTTTGACAGTTTGAAATAAAGAGAGTTATCCGATATAATGTAGGAAATCCGGGAAGTTCCTGACGGAGGCGAATGCAGGCAGAAAACAGCCGCGAGGGGCGGCAAGCGATCGAGGATCGAGAGAGAAGAGCTTCGCCATCCGTGACCAGGAAGAGACGATCCCAAAAGAAGACAGGAGGGTACACACAATGAAAGTCTCAACAAGAGGGCATTATGGTCTGCGTGCTGTGGTCGCCATTTCCAGAATGGCAAAAAGCGGCATGCCCGTCAGCGTCAGCGATGTCGCAGAGTCGGAGAGCCTTTCCGACACCTATCTAGAACAGCTCGTCTCGCGCCTGAGACGTGCGGGGATCCTGCGCAGCTACCGCGGCGCGCGCGGCGGCTATGAACTGCTTCGCGATCCCGATACGATCACCGTCGGCGAGATCCTCAAAGCCACCGGCGAACAGATCGTCTTCCCCGAAGATCTCACGCCGGCAGGCGCGTCGGGATACGGCCGTCCCGCTCAGGCTTTCTGGAACGACCTCAGCGAAGCCGTCGCGAAGATGATGGACGAGACCACTGTCGGCGATCTGATCCGCCGCTGGGAAGCCGACAATCCCCCCGCCTCACCGCGGAACTGAACTTATTAACTGCGTATTTTCATGAGTGCGTCCCTGCCCGCTGTGCGGGCGGGGACTTTTTTGTGCGCTCCCGTAGCAAACGGCCTACAGGCTGCCTTCGCAAAGCTCGATGATCTCGCCGTCAGGGCCGGACAGGAAACAGTTGAACGCGTGTTCGCCCATCGGGCCGATGGCGCTCTCCGGCACAGGGAAGCCAGATTTGTTGAGACGCGTGACAGCGTCGTGAATGGAGGGCACGCTGAAAGCCAGATGATTGCGTCCCGGCATGCGGTCATCGCCCGGCTTGCAGATCAGTTCGACCGAGAAATCAGCGAAGTTCACAAACACCAGGTGCGACCCCGAAGGCATGTGATACTCGCGTCCCTTTTCGCCGCCAAGCGCGTCGATGTAAAAGCGCAGCGCCCGATCCATATCCGCCACGCGGATGCCGATGTGCCCCAGTGAGTACGTCATGATAAAGACTCCTTTCGCGCGATTTCTGTGCGGAGAATAATAATTTGAGCGATGTCGTTATCATAGCAGAATTTTTCACGTTTTGTAGTAATGAACGTAATATAACTGCCCTGTGGTTATGGATTTTACTGCAAAACTGAGCGATAAACGGGGCTGAAACCGCCCCTAACCGGGGGCGTAAAGCGACTAAATCAGCAAAAATCTGCTTTGGGGGGGCTTGTCATGTGCGAATGCTGTGATATACTCACCTTACAGAGTTCCAAATCCTGTGTGGAGGTGTCTGAAAAATGACAAAGGCTGAACTGGTTGAGTTCGTAAGAGAGCAGACGGAGCTTCGCAAGGTTGACGCCGCCAAGGCTGTCGCCGCTGTGCTCGACGGCGTGAAGGACACGCTGAAGAAGGGCGGCAAGGTCCAGATCGTCGGCTTCGGCACGTTCGAAGTCCGCAAGCGCAGCGCCCGCACTGGCCGCAATCCTCAGGATCCCACGAAGATCGTGAAGATCCCCGAGAAGATCGTGCCCGTCTTCAAGGCTGGCAAGCTCCTTCGCGAAGCTGTCGACGCGACCGTTGCCAAGAAGCCCGAAGCCAAGAAGGCCGCTCCCAAGGCTGCCAAGAAAGGCAAGAAGTAGTTCTTCTTTTTTGAAGCACCATCAGACCTAACGCGAAACGGCGTTTCCGAATCTGTTCGGAGACGCCGTTTTTTTGCGTGCGCTTTTGCGTATTACGAAAACTTCACAGCGCCGCGCGCTTAGGCTATAATCGTTTCATCATTATCAGGGAGGGACGAACGATGTGGAGCCGCGGACTGTTGATCGCCAGCGGAAGCGGAAAAAATGATGCGGACCTGCGCCCGCAGCTGCTGATGCGCGGACTGGGGCGGAATGATTTCCTCACTGTTATGACAGAAGAGCAAGCGGCGTCCTCCTGGCCGCAAGGGCATTTCGACGTGGTCATGATCCCGCCGTCTTGCGCGGACGCCACGCCGCTGATTCGCAAAAGCACCGAACACGGCGTGCCGTTTCTCATCATCGGCTGTCCCCGGCTGGACAGCGAGGGCGAAGCGCTGCTGACAGAATTACGCGCGCGCGGCGGCCGGGCGCTCGGCCCCGGTTCGCAGGGCTTTTTCGACTGGGAGAAAAAACTGGCCCTGTGCTGGTCGTCGTCTGTGCGCATCCCTGACAGTCCCCCCGAGGAGCGGCACGTCGCACTCGTCGCGCAGGGCGGCGCTGTGCCGTTCTCGCTCTACGCGATGGCCGTGGAAGCCGGCGTTCGCTTCCGCCGCGTCGTCTCGCTTGGCAGCTGCGCTGATGAAGACGCCGAGCTGCGCAGACAGATCCGCGCCGTCATCGACGATCCCAGATCGACGCTGCTCATCCTCTGCCTGGAATCGCTCAGTCAGGGGCGCGCGTTCCTGACGCTCACAGCGCAGGCAGTTGCCCGCCATCTTCCCGTCGTGCTGCTACGCTGCGGTGAGCGTGAGCGCTTTCGTTCCCGCATGGCGCGCCGCCACAGCGACGCTGCCTGGACCGACCAGACCATGTGGGATTCTGTGGCCGGACAGTACGGCGTCGTGCTGCTTGACGACGCGCAGCAGATCGTCGATCTGGGCAAGATCTCCGCGCCGCGCTCGGCTTCGCGCGGCAACAGGGTCGCCGTTCTGGCGACGTCTGAAGGGGTCGCGATGATGCAGGGCGACCAGTGTGAGGCTGCCGGATTAGACGTGGTTGAGTTCTCCCCTGAACTTCTGCTGAAGATCAAGTCACGCCTGCCGGCATGGGCGAACGCCGAAAATCCCGCCGATCTCTCGGAATACGCGCTGAACGCCGACGGAGTCCTCTCCGGCATCCTCGCTGACGTGCAGGACAGCGGCGAATGCGATATGATCCTTGTCGCTGCCGGCGCGCTCACTGCCCGTCAGGGCGAAGTCCTCTCGCGCTCGCTGGCGGAGGCGCATCGGCGCGGGACGCTGCCGCTGGCGTGCTGCTGCTTGGGACGCTGGCGTCCGCTCGAAGACATGGTCCGGCGCATGAATGCCGAGGGCGTGCCGCTGTTCAGCAGCCCGCGCCGCGTGGCCGAAGCGATGTCCAGCCTGTGGCGCATCAGCCGTTCGGTCCCCGTCGTCGGCGAGCTGCGTCCTTCGGACCGCCGGCCGTTCCTCGACCAGTGTCCGGCGAACTTGAGCGAGCGCGACGCGATGGCGCTTGTCGAAGCCTACGGGCTCAAGACCGTACCGCACCGCCTCTGCACGTCGGTGGCCGAGGTGCTCGATGCGGCGCGCGACCTTGGCTTCCCCATGGTCCTCAAGGTCGTCTCGCCGTCGTTTGCCAGCAAGCAGCAGGCGCGCGCCGTCGCCCTCAACCTGAAGACCGAGGAAGAGCTGCGCAACGCTTACGGCCGCATCCTCGAACGCGTCAGCCGCGTCCATGCCGAAGCCGAGATCCAGGGCGTCTTCGCTCAGAAGATGATCACCGACGGCATCGAGTGCATGATCGGCATCAAGCGCGATCCGCTGTTCGGCCCCGTCGTTGCCGTCGCCCTCGGCGGCGCGTATTACGGACTGATGAAGGACATTGCTCTGCGCGTGGCTCCCGTCTCCGTAGGCGAAGCTCGTGCCATGATCGAAAGCCTGAAAGGCTATCCGCTGGTGTCGGGCTCGTGGTTCGGACGTCCCACGGACGTGGACGCGCTGGCGCAGCAGATCGCCGATCTGTCCGAAATGGCCTGCTCCGAGCCTGATATCGAGGTGCTCGACATCAACCCCATCTTCATCCGCCCGCAGGGCATGGGCGCTGAGATCGCCGATGCCTTTGCCGTGCGCGTCGCAAGCGAACGATAAAGCAAAAAACAGCGGTCCGCAGAGGACCGCTGAACTGAATTTTCAGGAGATGAAATCATGAACACGTATATTTCGGCCGTGCTCTGGCTGGCGGCAGGGTATCTGTTCGGCTCGCTGCCGACCGGCTACGTCGTCGTCAAGACGATGACGGGACAGGACATCCGCACCGTCGGATCGGGCAACATCGGAGCGACCAACGTTGGCCGCGTGCTCGGCAAAAAATGGGCTGTGATCGTCACGATCGTCGACATGCTCAAAGGCGGCGCGGCCGTGATGCTGTGCCGCACGCTTGCCGGCGGCGATCTCAGCGTAGCGGCTGCTGCGCTCGGCGCGGTGCTGGGACACAATTATCCCGTGTGGCTGCGCTTCCATGGCGGTAAAGGCGTGGCGACCACCTTCGGCACGCTGTTTTTTGTGCAGATGTGGTATTCCTGCGCTGCCGTCCTGCTGGCGGGCATCCTCTGGTTCCTCGTCATGAAGGCGTTCCGCTACGTCTCGCTGGCGTCGCTCGTTGCGCTGCTGGCGATCGGGGCCTGGTTCGCGTTCTTCGGGATGCATCCTGCATTCATCGTCCTCGCCGGCGTGCTTGCCGTGCTCTCGCTCTGGCGTCACCGCAGCAACGTCGACCGCCTCATCCACGGCACCGAGAACAAAGTCGGCCGCAAATAAGCGTCTGCGCGTTTATTCTTGACTATATTTGACCAATAGGGTACAATCGTTTCAGTTGTTCCGAACGAAACGGAGGTACTGCGTCATGAGCAGTTTGACAGAAGTCATCGAGAGCTACATCAACGAGCTCTTTCAGCAGGAGGAGCAGGACGGCTCGGCCGATGCCGACCGCGTGTCACTGCGCCGCAAGGACGTGGCCGAGCGGTTCGGCTGCGTGCCCAGCCAGATCAATTACGTCCTGCGCAGCCGCTTCACGCCCGAGCGCGGCTACATCGTCGAGAGCCAGCGCGGCGGCAACGGCTACATCCGCATCCTCAAGATCAGCTACGACATGCCCGAGGAGCGCGCCCAGCACATCGACCGCATCGTCGGCGACTCTATCACCGAGGCCGACGCGCGCCGCCTGCTGTGCTCGCTTCAGGCCCGCGGCATGATCAACGCGCGTGAGCGCCTGCTGATCGAGATCTCGCTGCGCCATATCAGCGAACTGAGCGACACCACGTTCGACGTGTCGCCCTACAAGAAAAGCACCATCCAGGCCGACCTGCTCAAGCGCATGCTCTGCGGCCTCGACCTGGCGTAACGGAACGCAATGTCAACGCGCAAAGGAGGTAAGCGCCGTGTGGCAGTTTTTTACTGAAAGAAGCAAGCATGTCATCCAGATCGCCCATCGTGAGGCGCTTCGCCTTGGTCATCCCCGGATCGGGACCGAGCACCTGATGATCGGCCTGATCGCCGAGGAGTCGTCGGTTGCCGCCCTGGCGCTGAAGGACGCCGGCCTCGTCCCCGAGGATGTGCTTCACAAGATCCTCGCGCTGCGCCCGCCGCAGCAGCCCTACATGCAGGCCGTCGACCTGCCTTTGACCGAGCGCGCCCGCAGCGCGCTCAATCAGGCCATTGCTCATGCCCGGTCGCTGCACTCCAGCTACGTCGGCACGGAGCATCTGCTGCTGGGCGTTCTGTCCGAGAAAGAGGGCACGGCCTGTCAGGCGCTCCAGGAGCTGGGGCTGAACGTCGATACGATCAGCGCGAACCTTAAAAACGAACTCGACGCTCAGACGGAAAGCGCGTCCCAGCAGAGCGAAAGCCCGCAGAGCGGCGCGGCCTCGACACCGGCCGTCGACAAATACTGCGTCGACCTCACTGCCAAAGCGGCGAAGGGGGAGCTCGACCCGCTCATCGGCCGGAGCGCGGAGCTGCGGCGCATGATGCAAATCCTCTGCCGCCGCCGCAAGAACAACCCCGTGCTCGTCGGCGAGCCCGGCGTCGGCAAGACCGCCATCGTCGAGGGGCTGGCCTGCCTCGTGCAGCACGGTGAAGTGCCCACGCTGCTCAAGGACAAGCGCGTCGTCGAGCTGAACATGGGCAGCATCGTGGCCGGCACCCAGTACCGCGGCGAGTTTGAAAAGCGCATGAAGGCCATCATCGACGAGCTGACCGCCGCCAAAAACGTGATCCTCTTCATCGACGAACTTCACACCGTCGTCGGCGCCGGCAGTGCGCAGGGATCGCTCGACGCTGCCAACATCCTCAAGCCCTGCCTCGCCCGCGGCGAGTTCCAGGTGATCGGCGCGACCACCCGCGACGAGTTCACGAAGTACATTGAAAAAGACGCCGCGCTCGAACGGCGCTTTCAGCCGGTCGACGTGGGCGAGCCCGATCAGGATGCCGCGCTGGCGATCCTTCAGGGTCTGCGCGAGAGCTACGAAAAGCATCACAGCGTGCATTACACTGAAGAAGCGCTCGAGGCGGCCGTGAGATTGTCCAGCCGCTACCTGTCCGATCGCAGTCTGCCCGACAAGGCCATCGACCTGATCGACGAAGCCGGTGCGCGCACCCGCCTCGACCAGGACGGCGCCGAGATCCCCGAAGGCCTGACCGTCGACGAGAACGCGATCGCCGACGTGCTCTCCGAGTGGAGCGGCATCCCTGTGCGCACGCTCACCGAACACGAGGCGCAGCGCCTGCTCCGTCTGGAGGATGAGATCCATACCCGCCTGGTCGGCCAGGACGAAGCCGTCAGCGCGCTCTGCCGCGCCGTGCGACGCTCCCGTTCCGGCCTTAAGGACCCGAAGCGGCCCGTGGGCAGCTTCCTGTTCCTCGGACCCAGCGGCGTGGGCAAGACCGAGCTGGCCCGTGTGCTGGCTCGCGTCATGTTCGGCAGCGAGAAAGCGCTCCTGTCCTTCGACATGAGCGAGTACATGGAGCGCCACGAGGCCGCCAAGCTCATCGGCGCGCCGCCCGGCTACGTCGGTTTTGACGAGGAAGGCCGCCTCACCGAGGCCGTGCGCCGTCATCCCTGGTCGGTCGTCCTCTTTGACGAGATCGAAAAGGCCAACCCCGACGTCTTCAACCTGCTTTTGCAGATCCTTGAAGATGGGCGCCTGACCGATTCGCACGGCCACAGCGTCGATTTCCGCAACACGATCGTCGTCATGACCAGCAACCTTGGCGTGCGCCAGCTGGCTAAATCCGGCCTGGGCTTTTCACCTTCCGTCGAGACGGAGCGCCGCAAGCAGGCGGATTCGGTGCTTGCCGCCGTGAAGCAGTTCTTCCGGCCCGAGTTCCTCAACCGCATCGACGCGCAGCTCGTCTTCCATCCCCTCACGGCCGAGCAGCTCGATCAGGTGTTCGACATCATGCTCAGCGATCTCAGAAGCCGCCTTGACGAGCGCGGCATCACCCTTGACCTGTCCACGTCAGCGCGCGGCAAGCTCCTCAGCGAGGCCGCCGCGCAGAATCAGGGCGCTCGTCCACTGCGACGCCTGATCGAGTCGCGCATCGAAGATCCTCTGTCCGACCTCATCCTCTCCGGCGTGCCCGAAGGCGCGGCGATCGACGGCGTGCTCAAAGATGGCGAACTGTCGTTCAAAGTCCGCCGCAAGCGCGCTCCGCGCCGCACGCGTAAGAGCGCCGCAGTTGAGGCTGAACTGGTCGAAGAATAACAGAACGTCAAAAAAATCGGGACTGCTGTGCAGATAGCAGTCCCGATTTTTTTATGAACGTTTGCGGAGCGGAACGGAATTACGACGGCGAAAGTGTTATAATGCCCTGTGTTTCGGCCGCGATGAAAGTCTTTTACGGCCGCCTTGGATTTGCTTTTATTAAGGAGGAGTTTTTTTGAAGTTCGTGCAGTCCATCCCTCTTTTCGGCTCGATCGTCAACGGCCTGGCCATCATCGTCTGCGGATTTATCGGCTACACCCTGCGCAAGCGCGTGCGCGAGGACATCATGGAGCTGCCCAAGCAGTGCCTGGGGCTTTTTTCGGCCATTATCGGCATCGGCATGGCGCTCAAGACGCAGAACATGCTTGTCGTCGTCTTTTCGCTCTGCGCCGGCAGCATCATCGGCGGCCTGCTCGACATTGACGGCCGCGTCGAGAGAATGGTCGAGCATCTTCAGGCCAGGCACAGCGGCCTCGGCTCCAACTTCACGCAGGGACTGATGTCGGCCATGCTCATCTTCTGCATCGGCTCGATGGCGGTGCTCGGCGCGTTTGAAGAGGGGCTCGGCGGCTATCCGACGCTGCTGCTCACCAAGTCGATGATGGACGGCTTGATCTCGGTTGCTCTGGCGGCCACGTTCGGCGTCGGCGTGATGTTCTCGTCCATTCCCGTGTTCCTCTATCAGGGCTCGCTCACGCTGGCCGCGCGCTTTGTCCAGCCCTATATGACCGAGGCGGCCACGATCGAGATGACTGCTACCGGCGGCGTCATGCTCTTCGGCGTCGGCCTCTCCATCCTCGGGCTGGTGAAGATGAAGCTGATGAACGCGCTGCCCGGCCTGGTCATTGCCGTCGTGCTCGTGCGTCTTTTTGTCGAATAGCTTTTTGCGGGGGAGCGTTGTGTGCTTCCCCCCCTTTTTTATGCGTTTCTGTGGTAGAATACAACCGCGCGGATGCGCACGATCATCGAATAATGCCAGGAGGCGTTTTATCCCGTGGATTTTCAGCAATTTGATGTTTCCAAGTACAAGGAGTACAAAGACTACTGGTTGCGTTGCGACGAATATTCGTCTGATATGAGCTTCGTCATCCTCTGGGCGTGGAAGGATTTCTTCGGCTACGAGATCGCCTGGGAGCCCGACCTGCTCTGGATGCGCCAGACCAGGCCCGATCTCAAGTGGCTGGCGCCCGCCGGCAGCTGGCACCGCGACGACTGGGAAAAGCAGCTGCTCGAGCATGTCGGCCCCGAAGCTGATTTTGCAGATGTGCCTAAAGCGCTCGTGCAGATCTGGCAGCAGCAGCTCGGCGCCAAGATCGTCGCCGAAGAAAACCGCGCCAGCTTTGAATATCTGTATCCCGTCGAGGAACTGGCGACACTGGCCGGCAACAAGCACATGAAGCGCCGCAACCGCGTCAACAAGTTCCGCCGCGAGCATGCCGCGCAGTATCTGACCCTGACGCCCGAGATGACGGACCGTGTGAAGGAGCTCCAGGCATCGTGGACGCACGACGAGAACGAGTTCATGACGAAGATGCTCGCCGCTGAGGGCGAAGGCATCATGCGCGTGCTCGACCACTGGACCGAGCTGGGGCTGATCGGCGGCGCCATCGAGCTTGACGGCCGTCTCATCGCCTATACGCTCGCCGAGCCCGTGAACGACGACCTGATCATGATCCACTACGAAAAGGGCCTGCCCGAGTTCCACGAAGTGTATCAGGTCATCAACAAGGACTTTCTGTTCTACGACGCCCGCAGCTACAAGATCGCCAACCGCGAAGAAGACATGGGCGACGAAGGCCTGCGCCACGCCAAAATGGCCTACGGTCCCTGCGGCTTTGTCGAGAAATACACCGTTCACTGGAACGCGAACGCGTAATACTAGTTTTCGTTAAAACGGCTAACGCCTTTTAGCCGTTTTATAGCGCCGTCAGGCGCGTCGAAAACTGCATGAGACGACGTGGCGCCTGTAAGGCGCCGACTGTCGCGCCTGCCTTTGGCGCGGCCTCGCGATGAGCTTTTTAATCGCGAAACAGTATCAGTACAAAATAGCACAGAAAAAGCGGCGGCGCTTCGTCATCATCGCGAAGCGCCGCCGCTTTTTCTGTGTTCTAGTCGCCTAAGGTCTTTTCCACTTCTCTGAAAAACGTATCCAGATCGGCATCGACACGCAGCGTGACGCGCGAAGAGGGGAGGTAGTCCGTCGACACTTCGCCGCGGTTGACGATGACGATCGAGCCCTTGCACATCTGCGGCAGCAGCGCGGCCGGGTAGACGTTCAGCGACGAGCCCAGCACGAACAGCAGATCTGCGCGCGAGCACAGACGCTGACACTCGTCAAGGTATTTGACGTTCTCGCCGAAAAAGACGATATCCGGCTTGATCACGCCGCCGCATCTGGTGCAGTGCGGCACGTCGGACGATTCGAGCAGCCTGTTCACTGCGTCGTAGCCGTAATACTCGCCGCAGCTCGTGCAGTAGGCTTTGCGGATCGTGCCGTGGATCTGGTAAATGCGCCTGGAGCCCGCAGCCTCGTGCAGGCCGTCGAAGTTCTGCGTGACGATGCCGTCAATCCGGCCCTCCGCTTCCAGTTTGGCGAGGAACGTGTGCGTGAACGTCGGCTCGATGCCCGAGAGCATGTTCACACACTCGCGGTGAAAGCGGTAGTAATACGACGGATCGCGGCGGAACCAGCTGATGTCGAACAGCTTGTCGGCCTCAACATCGGCCCGCCTGTAGATGCCCTTCGGCCCGCGGAAGTCGGGGATGCCCGCCGCGGTCGACATGCCCGCACCGCTGAGCACTGCCGTGCTGCGTGAGTTCAAAATCAGTTCGGCGCACTTCTGCGCCTGGTCGTGAAGAGTCATTTTGATGCACCTTCCTCTTTTAAGATCGTTTCAAGAATACGTGTCAGCCGCTTTTAACTCACCCGCCGTCCGCCCTCCAGCTTTGCTTTTCGTGCGATGAGCTGTTCTTTCTGCTCGTGCGTCAGCTGCTTGACGCGCCATTCTGCGCTCATGGCGGATGATTTATCGGGCCACTGCCACAGGGCGATCAGCTCGACGGGGCGGCGGCTTCTGGTGTATTTTGCGCCCTTGCCAGCGTTGTGGGCGGCAAGGCGCGCGGCGGGATCGGTGGTGAAGCCGGAGTAGAACGTGCCGTCGGCGCAGCGCAGGATATAATTGAAAAATCCCGTCACTTGGCGTAGGTATGGGCGACGCGCGCGCGTCCTTTGTCCACGTCGACACCGGCGAGGATGATCATGCCGCCGATGAAGCTGACGGCGATAACGCCGACGGCCAGACGGAGCGAGCCGGTGAGCGACGCGACGGTGCTGCACAGGGCGGGGCCGATGATGCCGGCGAACTTGCTCGACACGTTGTAGAGGCCGAAGAAATGTCCGCTGCGCCCGGCCGGGAGCATGGAGGCGTAGATGCTGCGGCTGATGGCCTGCGCGCCGCCCTGCACCATGCCGACGGCGATGGCCATCAGCCAGAAGTGCCAGTTGCGCGTCATCAGCATCGAGCCGAGGGCGATGAGCGTGTACCAGCCCAGCGAGATCATCACAGCGCGCTTGCTGCCCAGCTTTTCTGCCAGATGGGCGAAGATGAGCGCGAAGGGCACGCCGACAAACTGGGTGACGAGCATCGCGCCGACGATGTGGTTCTGCGAGATGCCCAGACCGGCGCCGAACACAGCGGCCATGCGGATGATGGTGCCGATGCCATCGTTGTAGAGCCAGAACGAGACCATGAACCTCAGTGCTTCGGGGTATGATTTGAGTTCGTTCCAGCTCTGCGCCAGGGCGCGGAGCGTCTGCCTCAGGCCGACGGGGGCGGACTTGCCGACGGGAGGCTCAGGCACCCACAGCGCCAGCGGCACGGCAGCGCCCGCCCACCATACGGCGACCAGCAGGAACGAGCACTTCACGCCAGCGTCGCCGAAGCGCGAGATGAGGACCATGCCGATAGCCAGCAGGACGCCCGCGCCCAGATAGCCGATGCCGTAGCCGAGTGTGGAAACACGGTCCATCTGCCCCTCGGGGGCGACGTAACTGAGCAGCGCGTCGTAGCACACGGACGCCACCGACAGTCCGACAGTGCCTGTGACCATGCAGGCTAGCGCGTAGAACCACCGTCCCGCGCCGGCGGCAGCGAGCGCGGCCGATGCAGCGATGCCGAGGATGGCGAAAGCAAGCAGATATTTCTTTTTCACGGCGCGTCCGTCGACATAGGTGCCGACTACGGGGGTGAGCACGGCAGAGATCGCCAGCGCCACGGACGAGGCGTAGCCCCACGACGACAGCGCCCATTCGCCGCCGCCGGCGATCACGGTCTGGTAATACACGGGCAGGACGACGGCCATGACGATGGTGGCGAAGGCACAATGTCCGGTGTCGTACAGGCACCAGGCGAAGACGGAACGGTTCTTGAACAATCGGATCACCTCATTGGATTTCGGCGCGAAAAAATTTTTCGTGCGTTTTGTGCAAAATTGCTCTGTCATTTCTTCCATAACTGCCTTATAATAAAACAAAACAAGAAACAGTTCAAATGGAATTTTTAATCCGCGCAAAATTCGCGGACAAAGGAGTGATGGGAGCCATGCGGACACGTCCCGACTGGGAAAGTTACTTCATGACGCTTGCCGCCGTCGCCGCGACGCGCAGCACCTGTCTGCGCCGTCAGGTGGGCGCGGTGATCGTGCGCGACGGACAGATCATCAGCACCGGCTACAACGGCTCGCCGAAAGGTACGCCGCACTGCTCGGAGACGGGCTGTCTGCGCAGCGTGCTGAACATCCCTTCCGGCGAGCGGCAGGAGATGTGCCGCGGCTCGCACGCGGAGATGAACGCCATCTCCCAGGCGGCATCCGTCGGCGTCTCTACGGCCGGCGCGGTGCTGTACTGCACACATTCGCCGTGCGCGTTCTGTTCCAAGGCGATCATCAACGCGGGGATCAGGCGCGTCGTCTATCTGTACTCGTATCCTGACGAGCTGGCCGAACGGCTGAGGAGCGAGGCCGGCCTGATCAGCGAGCAGTTCCCTGCGGAAAAACTTGCCTGTATCCATGGCTGTCTCGACCTGGCGCGCGAGAGCGTCGGAACAATGAACGAACGAAAGGATGGGTGTCCATGCTGCTGAAATTCTGCGGAGCCGCCAAAGAAGTGACCGGATCGAACTATCTGCTCGAAGTCGCGGGCAGCCGCATCCTCGTCGACTGCGGGATGCACCAGGGCGACCGGGAAGAGGCCAATTATGAGCCGTTCCCCTACGCGCCCAGCTCGATCGACGCGGTGTTGCTGACGCACGCGCATATCGACCACTCCGGCCGAATCCCCCGGCTGGTGCGCGAGGGCTTCCGCGGCAAGATCTACGCCACGCTGCCCACGATCGAGCTGACGGAGATCCTCTGGGACGACTCGGTGCGGCTCATGCGCGAAGACGCCGAATGGCAGACGGCGAAGAACGCCCGCCGCGGTCTGCCGCCCGTGGAGCCGCCTTACGGCCAGGAAGACGCCGACGCCGCTAAAAAGCTGTTCGAGCCCGTCAACTACGACTCGCGCGTCGACATCACGCCCTCCGTCTCCGTTCGCTTCCGCGACGCGGGGCACATCCTCGGCAGCTCGATCATCGAGATGATGCTCACCGAGGCCGACAAGGTGGTGCGCATCGTCTTCTCGGGCGACCTCGGCCCCATGCAGACGGTCATGGAGCGCGCTCCTGCCGAGATCACCGATGCCGATTACGTCGTCATCGAGTCCACCTACGGCAACCGCGAGCACAAGGACAACCTGACGACGCGGAACGAATTCCAGACGCTGATGAAAGAGATCTTTGCCAAGAAAAAGGCGAAAGTCTTCATCCCCACGTTCGTGGTCGACCGCGCCCAGCGCATCATGTACGAGCTTGCGCTGCTGCGCGGCCAGGGCATCGGCACGGGGATGCCCGTCTACTTCGACTCGCCGATGGGCGTCAAGGCCACGAAGCTGTACGAGTCGCATCTCGACCTGATGTCGCAGGAGCTTCAGGCCTACCGCCGAGAAGGGGGCAACCCGTTCAGCAGCGACGATATCCAGTACGTCTCCACAAAGGAAGAGTCGCAGGCCGTCAACAACCAGAACTTCGGCCTCGTGCTTGCCGGCAGCGGCATGTGCTCGGGCGGACGCATCGTTCATCACCTCAAAAACGGCATCTGGAACCCCGACAATCATGTGATCTTTGTTGGCTATCAGGCGCACGGCACGCTGGGACGCCGCATCGTTGACGGCGCCAGGACGGTGCGCATCGCCGGCGAGTCGATCAACGTCGAAGCGCAGATCCACACTATCGGCGGCTTCTCGGCTCACTCCGACCGCACCGATCTGCTGGACTGGGCCGAGCGCTTCCGTCCCACTATGCCCAAGTTCTTCGTCACTCACGGCGAAGCTGACGCCTCGCAGAGCCTGGCCGACGCGCTCGGCACGCGCGGCTTTGAAACGCTGGTGCCCGATCTCGATCAGGAGATCGCTCTTGAGCCGCGCAAGGCGGGGCAGACGATCATCGAAGCGATCGCCGAGGCGAAGGCAGCGCCCATGCCTGAGCAGATCGCCGAGACGGAAGCGCCCGCTGATCCCAGCGGCGCGGCAGCGGCTGAAGCTGCCCCCGAGCCGGCGAAGACATCTGCTGACGCGCGGAACAAGCCGGCTCCCGAAGCCGAGCCTGTCCTCACGAAAGATGAAAAGCATACGGCCGAGAAAAAGCAGCGCCGCGCCAACCGCAAGGCTGTGACCGCGCTGGAAAACATCGGCGACCAGATGCGCGAAGTGTACGCGCGCGCCGCCAGCGGCGATCTGACGGCGGAGTCGCAGCCGCTGCTTGATGCAGTGGCCGTGCTGCTTGACTCGATCCTCGCGCGCTCAGAGAACGGCAAATAACGTTAAGATTCCCCGCGAGTTTCGCGGGGAATTATTTTTTAATTTTGTGTCAAAGCTCGGCTTATCTGATATAATTAAATCGCTTGCGTATGCGCGCGAGAACGCGCTGGAACTTTCATTTTTATATCGAAAGGACGTATGAACGATGATGAAGAAGTTTGGCAAGTACCTCCTGCCCGCCGGGATCATGGCGCTGGTTGCGGCGTTTTTCCTGCTTGGCGCGGCCAATCTCGACACGCCGAAGCTGCCTGCAAAGAACGAGCCGCCAGCACCTCCGCCCGAGCCGAAGGACGCTGTTGTCCTCTTTACGAACGACATTCACTGCGGCATTGACGGCTACTCGGCCCTGGCTGCGCTGCGGGCGCAGATCGCCGAAGAAGGGCTTGACGTGATCGTCGTCGACGACGGCGACTATATCCAGGGCGAGATGATCGGCGGCTACTATAAGGGCGAGCCCATCATCGAGCTGATGAACGCCGTGCCTTACACGCTGGCCACGCTCGGCAATCACGAGTTCGACTACGGCATGGATCAGCTGAAAAAACTGATCGGCATGGCGAAGTTCCATATCGTCAGCTGCAACATCGACGACCTGGCTGCAGGCAAGCCTCTGGTTTCGCCGTACAAGATGATCACGCTCGGCAACCGCAAGGTGGCTTTTGTCGGCGTGACCACCCCCGAATCGATTGCCAAGGCCAACCCCAAGTTTTTCCAGGATGCTGCCGGCAAATTCGTCTACAGCTTCAACGAGAAAGATCTTTACGCTAAAGTTCAGGCTGCCGTCGATGCCGCCCGTGCCGAGGGCGCGCAGACGGTCGTCCTCGTCTCTCACCTGGGCATCAACGGCTCCACGCCCGAATGGGCCGCACCCACGGTCATTGCCAACACGCGCGGCATCGATGTCGTGCTCGACGGCCATTCGCACGAAGTGTTTGCCGGTGAGGGCTACAAGAACGCCGACGGCAAAGACGTGCTCTACGCTCAGACGGGCACAAAATTCATGTATATCGGCCGCCTGAACATTGCCAAGGACGGCACGGTGCGCACCGAGCTGATCCGTCCGGCCGAAGTTGACGTGAACAAGAGCGAAGCCGTCAAAAAGGCGTATGCCGACGTGCAGAAGCTGATCGACGCCGACCATGCCAAGCTGGCTTTCCTTAACGAGAAGATCGGTGTGGCCGAAGTGCCGCTTACTACCGACGATCCGCGCACCGGCTCGCGCCGCGTCCGCATGGGCGAGACCAACCTTGGCGACTACTGCACCGATGCCTATCGAGCCGTGACCGGCGCGCAGATTTCCATCATCAACGGCGGCGCCATTCGCAAATCGGTCGAGGGCGGCGATATTACGCGTCTGGCGCTGATGGATACCAACCCCTGGAGCAACCCGATGTGCATCGCCGAGATGACGGGGCAGGCTATCCTCGACCTGCTCGAATTCAACAGCCGTTATCTGCCCGATGAGGAGTGCGGCGGTTTCTGCCAGGTGTCCGGCATGAGCTATGAAGTCGACGCGAGCATCCCCAGCCCCGTCAAACATGATGAAAAGGGCGCCTTTGCCGGTGTTGAGGAAGGCAAGCAGAGGCGTGTGAGCAACGTCCGCGTCGACGGCATGCCGATCGACCCGGCAGCGACGTACACCGTGGCGGGCTCCAAGTACTGTTTGCTCGACGGCGGCGACGGCAACGGCGGCGTGCAGGGCATCAAGCCGTTCAAGACTGAGGGCCTGCCCACTGACGCTGAATGCCTGCTCAAATATCTTACCGATCACCTGAAGGGCAAGATCACGATGGAGCAGTACGGCAACCCGCTCGGCGCGGGCCGTATCGTCATCCGCAAGTAATCAGCCATTCATAAAAATGAGGCTGCCTCAGAACGGGGCAGCCTCATTTTGAATTGATGTCAATGAAAGGAGCGCAATGAGTGATGGGTGTCTTTGACGGCTTCAAGCCGGAGCGTGTGTATCACTTTTTCGAGGAAGTCGCGCGGATCCCCCGCAACAGTTTTCACGAGGAGAAGATCAGCAACTGGCTCGTGAACTTTGCCCGTGAGCGCGGCATCGACTGCGTGCGGGACGAACACTGGAACGTGGTCATGAACGTGCCGGCGACGCGGGGCTATGAGCACCGCAAAAAAATCATCCTGCAGGGGCACATGGACATGGTCTGCGTGGCCGATCCGGGAATTGTCCACGACTTTGAAAACGATCCGATCGAGCTGGTGCGCGACGGCGATTTTGTGCACGCGGCCGGCACCACGCTCGGAGCCGACGACGGCAACGCGCTGGCGCTGATGCTGGCCGTGCTCGACGATACGAAAGTGCCGCATCCCGCTTTACAGTGCGTGTTCACGTCAGCTGAGGAAGTGGGCATGATCGGCGCGATCAATCTGGACGGCTCGCTGCTCGACGGCGATTACCTGATCGGGCTCGATTACTCACAGAACACGAGCGTCCTGGTTTCCGGCGCCGGCAGCTGCGAGGCGGCGATCACCATTGCTCAGGAAAAGCAGCCTCTTGATGCGCGCGGCATGAGCGCGTTTGAGCTGACTGTCTCGGGACTGCGCGGCGGGCACAGCGGCGTGCAGATCATCCTCGGCCGTGCCTGCGCCATTCGCGTGCTGGCCGAAGCGCTGAGCATGCTCAAAGGCGAGTTCCCCTCGCTGGCGCTGAGCTCGTTCAGCGGCGGCGAAAAAGGCAACTCGATCGCTGCCCGGTCCGCAGCGGTCGTCGCAGTTCAAAGCGATGAGGCCGAACAGTTTGCTTCGCGCGCGAGAGAGCTCGCTTCGGCCCTGCGGGCCGAGTACGAGACGGTCGACCCCGGGATCGCGCTCGAAGCTGTGCCGGCGGCGGTGCCCGCTCTGCGCTGTTCGGACATTTCGGCAGAACGTCTGCTGAAGCTGATCGATCTGCTCCCTTCAGGCACGCAGAACTATCTCGACGCGGAGCGCACGCTCGTGAAAAGCTCGCTCAACCTCGGCACGCTGCGCGAAGAAGGGGACTCGTTCGTCCTGCGGCCGTTTTTCCGCTCCAACAGCGAGTACCAGATGGAGCAGCTCATCCGCCGCGTCCGCACTGCTGCTGAAGTTTGCGGTGCGAGCTGCGAGTTCAGGAACCGCTGCCCTGCGTGGGAGTTCGATCCCCATTCTTCGCTGAACGAAAAGGTGCAGAACATCTGGGAGCGCGTCCGCGGTTCCCGTCCGCCGCTGGCCATCGTCCACGGCGGCGTTGAGCCCGGCCTGTTCATTAAGAAGATGGCGAAGCGAGGCCGCAAGCTCGAAGCAGTCAACATCGGCCCGCGCAACTACGACGTTCATTCCACCCGCGAACGCATGGAGATCGCCACGCTCGGCCAGGCCTATGAACTGCTCTGCGCCATCCTGCGCGAACTGGAATAGACACACGGTTCTGCTGTCCGCGCATTAAACGAACAGATACAGAAAAAACTCCCGAAGGAGCTGCCCGCGCCGGGCGAACTCCTTCGGGAGTTTTTTTCGCATGACTGTTTACTGCTGCGCCGTCTCTGCCAGGAAGTCGGCGGCGAACTGGGCCATCACGGCCGCGCCGCGCTTGAGCACGGCTTCGTCGACGTCGTACTTTTCCTGATGGTTGGTGTAGATATAGCCCTTCTTCTCATCGCGGCTGCCGAGGAAGCCGAAGATGTAGCGGGACTTCTGGCCGTACCAGGAGAAGTCTTCGCTGCCCATGATCGTCGGCATGTGGCCGACGCCTTCTTCTCCGTAGAGCTTGACGACCGCGTCGTGGGCGATGCGGTTGAGCTGTTCGTCGCTGTTGATGACCGGCTCGGTGAGGTATTTGTATTCAAGCTCTGCCTTGGCGCCGAACGCGGAGGCCACGGACGTGATGACCTGACGCATTTTGTCCTCGACGAACGTGCCGGACGCGAACGTGCGCACAGTGCCTTCCATGACGACCTCGCGAGGCGTGCAGTTCCAGCGGTCGCCGCCGGAGATCGTGCCGATGGTAAGGACGAGGGGATTGAGCGGATCGTTCATGCGCGACACGCACTGCTGAAGGCTGCTGATGATCTCAGCCGAAGCGGTGATCGCGTCGATGCCAAGATGGGGCGCTGAACCGTGAGCCGACACGCCGGTCACTTTGATCTTGAACATGTGGCAGCAGGCCATGCGGTTGCCGGGGGTAACATCAATAAGGCCGCTCTCCACAGTGCCCCAGATGTGAGCGCCATAGATCGCGTCGACGCCGTCGACGGCGCCCTCCTTGACCATCGCCAGCGCGCCGGTAGCGATTTCCTCGGCGGGCTGAACGACGAGGCGCACGTTGCCGTGCAGTTCGTCCTTGATCTCGTTGAGGATCTTGGCCGCGCCCAGCAACATCGCCATGTGATTGTCATGGCCGCAGGCATGCATCTTGCCCTCGTTGCGGGAGGCGAACGGCAGGCCCGTTTCTTCCTTCACAGGCAGAGCGTCGATGTCGGAGCGGAGGGCGACCGTCTTGCCCGGATGACCGCCGTGGATCGTGGCGATCAGACCGTGGCAGGTCTTCATCTCGACGATGTCGGTCACGCCCATCGCCTCAAGGTCGCGCTTCATCGAGGCGCAGGTCTCGACTTCTTCGTATGACAGCTCGGGACAGGTGTGGTAGTAGCGGCGGCGCTCGATGATATAGGGTTCGTATTTTTCAGCAAGAACTTTGATATCCATTGTGATGACCTTCCTTATTATAGATGAATGAGTGTCTTGAAAAAATGTCGCGGCGTGCGAGGCCGCGACACAGGAACAGAAAAGTCTAGAAGAAATTGGCGAAGATGCCGGCGATGAACACCGACGCGATCGTCACGGTGGTGAAGCCGCCGACCAGCATGGGAGGCATCAGCTCGCCCATGAGGTAGTCCATCTCCTCATCGTTCTCAGCCAGAGCCTTGCAGATCGACTCGGTGAGCACGGCGTTGGGCGGGAAGCCGTAAAGAGCCGTCAGCGACGTGGACAGCGCCAGCGGCCACGACAGGCCGACGACCTTGGCGGCGAAGAACGAAGCGACGAGCATGCCGGATACGCCGATGACGATGAGGATCACGAGCGGCGTGATGATCTCGCCGAGCATCTGAGGCGTGCAGTCCTTGAGGCCGTCGAAGATGTACATCATCAGAGCGAACATGAGGATGCCGGACGAATTGGCTTTGCCCAGCGAGTTCTCGTCAAGGAAGCCGATCGACGTGAAGAACACGCCAAGCAGCAGACACCAGATCGCGCCCGAGATCTTGCCGATGGGGCCGAACGACACGCCGCCCAGCAGGGTGGCCATGTAGCCGACGATACCCAGCTTGAGCAGGATGACGACAGCACTGTCGAACTTCTTGGGCAGAGGAGGCAGCAGCTTGCGCTTGGTGGCAGCGGCAGCCTTGACAGCCTGCTCTTCTTCAGCGGCGGAAACCTTGCCGGCGCGGAAGTCCTTGATCAGGCGGCGTCCTTCTCCCTGAAGGAAGATAGCTGTCAGCGGATAGCCGGCGAATCCCTGAACGCAGTACACGGCGATGGCGTACACGCCCACGGCCGTCAGTCCCTTGGCGACGGCGGCGTCGCGCATCAGCTTGGCGGCGATGATACCGCCCGTGAGCGGAGGCAGACCGGCGATCATGTAAGCACGATCCATGAACAGGGGGCAGAGGAAGTAGCCGACGGCGCACATGCCGGCCAGACCAGCCAGCGCCACGACAACGACCTTCCACTGTTCCATCAGCTGCTTGAAGCTGATGATCGTGCCCATGTGCACGATGAGCAGGAAGATAGCCATCGCACCGCCCCAGGGCATGAGCATGGCGTTGGTGACGACCTCCTTGGGAAGTCCGTGCCAGTAGCACCACAGCATCAGGCAGGCGGTGACGAACACCGAGGGGATCCACGCCTTGGTGATCGTGGAGACCCATTCGCCGGCCACGTAGAGCAGCGCGCAGAGCACAAAAGCAGCCATGAAATTGTACTTGAGAACTTCGAGCATCTTATCCCTCTCCTTTTTGAGATATGCTTTCCCGTGCAGCCGCCAGAGAACAGCGTCAGCGCGAGACGACGGGAAACACTCCCGTGACAGTATGAAAAATTATATATTTTTTAACGGAAAAAAGCAAATGACGTTTCAGTTTTTTTCAGTTTTTTTCAAATAAGAACATTTATATCACAGAATTTGTACGAAATTGCTCATTCTGAGAGACTCGTTCCCTCGGCCATTTACATTTATAAAATATTGACAAAACAAATTCTGCCGGGTATTATTATTTCTAAATTGGTCGGATGGTCCGGCCAAAATTGAGCACAAACACGCAAGGAGGTCTTTTTGTATGAGAAAGAACCGTTTCTTCCGTCTGCTGCTGGCCGCTCTGGCCGCGAGCGTGGTGTTTGCCGCCTGCGCCGACGCGCGCGTGATCAAAGTCGGACATACCGGCACGAAGGATCACTATTACCAGATGTATCTTGAGAACTGGGCGAAAGCCGTGACGGAGCGCACGAACGGCCGCTACACGTTCGAAATCTATCCCTCCGACCTGTACGGCAAGCCCAATCAGCTGATCGAAGGCTGCCAGCTGGGAACTTCCGACATGGTGCTGGCGACGGGCTCGCTGCTTTCGTCGTACAGCAAGATCGTCGGCGTTCTCGACCTGCCCTTCCTGTTCGCGAGCGAGAAGGAAGCCAGCTACGTGCTCAACGGACCGATCGGCGACGAGCTTTCCGCCTCGCTGGCCGAGAAAAACCTGATCGTCCTCGCCTGGTGGGAGAACGGCATGCGTCACCTGTTCCCGCCCCGCCCGGTCAACAAGCCTGAAGACCTCAAGGGGCTGAAACTGCGCGTCATCAACTCCAAGCCGATGATCGAGACGATCAACGCGATGGGTGCGATCGCCGTTCCCATGGCGTTCAACGACGTGTACTCGGCCTGGCAGATGAAGACGATCGACGGCTGCGAAGGCACGATCACCCACATGCTCACTCAGAAGTACTATGAGCTGACCAAGACG
>Ga0129307_1000418_pt1 | contig 66634 bp, 51 predicted proteins | sample P1105metagenome_FD_94437 | JGI IMG/M metagenome (GOLD analysis project Ga0129307, IMG submission 94437) | Capybara group fecal microbial communities from Wisconsin, USA - P1105 metagenome | ecosystem: Host-associated > Mammals > Digestive system > Large intestine > Fecal | place: USA: Wisconsin... | reverse complement strand
TGACGCTGATTGATGTCGCCCTGATGTATGAGCGGGAGCGTGGTAAGAACGACACGGCTCCCTATGATGATATTCTTGCGAAGTTGACTTCTGAGATTGAGGAAGCACTGAAGTAGGAATTCATTTTAACAACATAGATTTTTTTATGGATTTAATTATTGTACTATTAATTGCTGCCGGAGCCCTCGTATTGGGAGGCGTCGGCGGATACTTGATTTTCCGTTATGTCCTGAAAGGGAAATATAACGAGATGGTCGATACAGCTGAGAAACAGGCTGAGGTCATCAAGGAGAAGAAACTGCTCGAAGTGAAGGAGAAGTTCCTTAACAAGAAGAGCGAACTGGAGAAGGAAGTGCAGCAGCGCAACCAGCACATCCAGCAGAGTGAGAACAAGTTGAAGCAGCGTGAGATCTCTTTGAACCAGCGTCAGGAAGAACTGGGACGTCGTAAGAACGAACTGGACAACTTACAGACGCGCATTGACAACGAGAAGAAACTGCTGGCCGTGAAGAGCGAGGAATTGGAGAAGATGCAGCTCAAGGAGCGCGAGATGCTTGAAGAGGTGTCTGGCCTTAGTGCTGAGGATGCCAAGGCCCGTCTGGTGGAGTCGATGAAAGACGAGGCCAAGACGGCTGCTGCCAGTTATATCAATGAGATTATGGACGAGGCTAAGCTCAATGCCAATGCCCAAGCCAAGAAGATTGTCATCCAGACCATCCAGCGCGTGGCTACTGAGACAGCCATTGAGAACTCCGTCAGTGTGTTCCATATCGACAACGACGAGGTGAAGGGCCGTATCATTGGCCGTGAGGGTCGTAACATCCGTGCCCTCGAGGCTGCTGCTGGTGTGGAGATCGTCGTTGACGATACCCCCGAGGCTATCGTCATCTCAGGTTTCGATCCCGTACGCCGTGAGGTATGCCGTCTGGCACTCCATCAACTCGTCAGCGACGGCCGCATCCATCCTGCCCGCATCGAGGAAGTGGTGGCCAAGGTCAAGAAGCAACTCGACAACGAGATCATCGAGACTGGTAAGCGCACGGCTATCGACCTCGGTATCCATGGTTTGCACCCAGAGCTCATCCGTATCATCGGTAAGATGAAATACCGTTCCAGTTACGGTCAGAACCTGTTACAGCATGCCCGCGAAACTGCTAACCTCTGTGCCGTGATGGCTGCCGAACTGGGTTTGAATCCCAAGAAGGCTAAGCGCGCAGGTCTGCTCCACGATATTGGTAAGGTGCCCGATGAGGACAGTGAGATGCCACACGCACTCTATGGTGCCAAGATCGCTGAGCAGTTCAAGGAGAAGCCCGATATCTGCAACGCCATCGGTGCCCACCACGATGAGATGGAGATGCAGACGCTGCTGGCACCTATCGTACAGGTATGTGATGCTATCTCTGGTGCACGTCCTGGTGCCCGTCGTGAGATTGTCGAGGCCTATATCAAGCGACTGAACGATCTGGAAGCCATCGCTATGAGCTATCCTGGTGTTACGAAGACCTATGCCATTCAGGCAGGCCGTGAACTCCGTGTCATCGTCGGAGCCGATAAGATGAACGATGCCGAGAGTGAGGCCCTCAGCACTGACATCGCCACGAAGATACAGAATGAGATGACTTATCCGGGACAGGTGAAGATTACTGTCATCCGAGAAACAAGGTCAGTTGCTTATGCAAAATAAAAAAGAATCCCGCTGAATTTCAGCGGGATTCTTTTTATTACTTTATTTTATTTGTGACTATCGTAATAGTCAAGTCCTAATTGGACATTCTTAATGACGGCCTCAGAGGAGAAGGTGGCCCCTGTGACGGCATCAACCTTCAGGGCTTTGGCATCCTTGATCTTCAGGCCGTTCCACTTTTCTAACAGTTCTTTCTTCACCTTGACGTAGTACTTGGGCGTCTCGAAACTCTTCAGGGCTTCGATCTTTTCCACCTTATTATTATTAATATAGATCTTCAGCGGGGTGGGGCCGTTGTAGCCTTCCACGTCCTTGCCGAGTTCGGTGGTGTCGATAACATAGATGCCGTTTTCCTTTGTCATGGTACTGACTCCTGCCATGAAACTCATCAGACAGAGCGCTGTTGAGCCGTAGAAGATATGGAGGAAATGTTTTTTCATTCGAGTCGTTTCTATCTGAGTTTAGAATGTGGGTAATTCTGGGTTGTTGACAGCCTTGACAGCCATACACTCCATCTCGACGAGCCAGCCTGGACGGCAAACGGGTGCAAGGACAATGACATAGGGCTTGCCGGGGAAGCGCTCCTCGTACATCTCTTTCACTAACTCGTAGTCGGCTACGTCGCGCAGATAGACCACCATCTCGCTCACATCGTCGTAGGTGCACTCGGCTTCGGCCAACAGGGCCTCGACATTCTCCCACATGCGGTGTGTCTGCTTGACGATGTCCTTCGGATACATGATCTCGCCTTTGTTGTTGATGCTGGCCGTACCAGAGATGAGCACATGGCGACGGTCGGCATAATCAATATACGTGCCGCGCTCGAAACTCACACCGTAGTCGCTGGTGCGGTTCAGGTGGGTGGGTGCATAGAGGTAGTGGATCTGTTCTTTCTGGATGCCTGCGATGGCGTAGTTGTCCATCTGCGAGAGTACGTTGGGGTCCTGTTGACGACCGCCGATGCCAGTGGAGGCAATGAAGTGGGTATGAACAGTCAGACCTTGGGTGAAGAAGAACTGGTTGCGGGCGCGTACCACACCGCCGTAGTTCAGATCGACATCGTTAACGAAGAGCCACGTGCGGATGCAGTTGGCCTCGAGCGTGCAACCTTCTTCAAGTAGTTGCATGTTATACTCGTTGAAGAGCAGGCGCGTCTGGTATTCCGAGTTGGCCGCCATGTTGTGGGCGGAGCCGTTCCAGAGGTGACGGAAGGCGCCATGCTTTACCTCGTAGAGTCCGCTATTGCAGAGCCCCGTCTGCACACCTGTCATCAGGTAGCACCAGAGGGCAATCTTCGAGCCGTCGAGGGGCGCCTGTTCGATGATGCTCTTGGCACAATCAGTGACGTCAGAAAGGATGACTTCGTCAGCCTGGTTGGCTGCATCGCTGAGGAAGTAGCGCTTGAACACGGCCAGGGCTCCCTTCAGTGGACCCTCGAGCAGTTGGTTATAAGCATTGAGTACGGCCTCCAACTGCTGGGCGTAGGGGAGCCGTTTGGCATCCACATGGATCATCACCTGATATTCCTTCACCTCCGTACCGTTGTCGAAGCAGGAGATGTCGGCAGATGCGTTCTCAAAGACTAAGTGTGAGAATCTTTCGTTCATTGTTTGTTTCTTTTGGGGCGCAAAGTTACGAAAAAGTGTGTGAATAACCAAATAATCGCCAAGAAAAGTGCGAAGAGTCTCAGATTTCAGATCTTGTTGATGTCCACATAGCCGTGCATGACAGCGTAGATGGTGAGGGCGGAGACACTCTTCATGCCGAGTTTCTCCATGATGTTCTTTCGGTGGGTGATAACGGTGGAGAGACCGATATTCAGTTTGTCGGCAATCTCCTTATTGATATAGCCTTGCACGATCAGTGACATGACTTCTATCTCGCGGTCGGAGAGAATCTTCTGCTTCAGGATGTTGGGCATCGGCGGCAGATGCTCCCCATGACCATGGGCCCCTTGCTGGAGGGCAAGGATGGAGCGTACCAATTCTGACTCGGGGACATTCGTACAAAGACAATTGAAGTCGGAGAGTTGCGACATCGTGTCGAGCGACAGTGTCAAGACAATGGTCTTCCGTCGCCGTTCCTGGAAAAACGACATGTTTTCCAATACGACGTTCATAGCCGTGAAGTAGTGGAAATAACCGTCAGGATCATTGGCCGCCAGTTCGGAGAATGAGCCGTAGGTGTCAATGGTCATGATGGGCATGACGTTCTGGAGAATATTCTCCAACCCCAACGCCGAGAGGGTGTTGGGGTCGATGATGGCAATCTTCGGTCGTGTGTTACTGCCGTTATGCATTCCTGATGTCAAACAGGTTGAAGAAGCCTGTCATCATGAATACCTTGCGGATGTTCTCATTAATATTCTCAATGATTACATTTCCGCCTTTGGCTCCTGCTTCCTTGCGGATTGACAGAAACAGACGAAGACCAGAACTGCTGATGTATTCCAGGTTCGTGCAGTCGAGGATGATGGTCTTGTCGGCATTCTCCAGCAACGATCCTATTTCCTGCTGGGCCTTGACGGCAGCAGGTGTGTCGAGACGTCCTTCAAAAACGGCTCTCAGTCCTTCTTTCTCTTCAGTAATATTAATCATAATACCTCTTGTTTATTGAATTTCTTTTTTAATGTCAATATATTTTTGTGGTCAGCATATTCGTAGCTGATAGAATCCATGATCTGCCGTACTAAGTGTATGCCGAGTCCACCGACAGGCCTTTTTTCTGCTGGCAGCGTGATGTCGGCATCCGCTTTCTTCGTGGGGTCGAAGGGCTGTCCAGTGTCGCTGATGACGAAGGTGGCAACATTCTTGTCTGCCTCTGCTTCGATATCAACATTACCGACCGTTCCCACTGGGTAGGCGTAACTCATAACATTGACAACCGCCTCCTCGATGGCCAGGTTCAGGCTTGTGCAGACATCCATACTGATCCCTGTCTCCTCGCAGAATCCGTCAATGAACTCATTGAGTTGGGGAATGGTCTCGATGTCGTTGGGCAGTGTCAGATGATACATAGGCCTATTCTCTGACTGTTATGACAGGAATCCCAGTAGGGCACCTGCAGCGACGGCTGAGCCTATGACACCAGCCACGTTCGGACCCATGGCGTGCATGAGCAGGAAATTGTGACGGTCATACTCCAGTCCGAGGTTATTCGAGATGCGCGCAGCCATCGGCACGGCACTCACACCTGCATTACCAATCAGCGGGTTAAGTTTCTTGCCTTCAGGTAGGAAGAGGTTCATAATCTTCACAAAGCAAACACCTGAGGCGGTGGCGATCATAAAGGCCATAGCACCAAGGGCAAAGATCTTGATGGTGTTTAGTGTCAGGAACTCACTGGCTTGCGTGGAACAACCTACGGTAAGACCTAAGAGCATCACCACGATGTCGTTGAGTGCGGCTCCTGCCGTCTTAGCCAGACGGGTGGTCTTGCCACTCTCCTTCAGCAGGTTACCGAAGAACAACATGCCGAGTAGGGGCAGGCCCGAGGGAACGATGAATGTGGTGAGTAACAGTCCGATGATGGGGAAGAGGATACGCTCCGTCTGAGACACCTCACGACCAGGCTTCATCTTGATGACGCGCTCCTTCTTCGTGGTGAGCAGACGCATGATGAACGGCTGTATCACGGGTACGAGGGCCATATAGGAATAGGCGCACACAGCGATGGCTCCCATCAGGTTGGGGGAGAGTTTTGAACTGAGGAAGATGGCCGTAGGACCGTCGGCACCACCGATGATGGCGATACCGGCTGCCTGTGAGGGCTCGAAGCCCATGGCCAGGGCCACCATATAGGCACCAAAGATACCAAACTGTGCTGAGGCGCCGATGAGCATCAGCTTCGGATTGGCCAGCAGTGCCGTGAAGTCGGTCATGGCACCGATGCCGAGGAAGATCAGTGGCGGATACCAGCCTTGTCGTACACCTTGGTAGAAGATATTCAGTACAGAGTTGTCTTCATAGAGTCCGATCTCCAGTCCGGCATCAGCACGAAAAGGGATGTTGCCGAGGATGATGCCCAGTCCGATGGGGACGAGCAACAGCGGCTCGAAGTCCTTCTTGATGGCGAGCCAGATAAAGAAGGCTCCCACCGCGATCATGATGAGGTTCCCGACAGTGGCGTTGGCGAACGCCGTATAGGTCAGGAACTCCTCAAAATTCTGTATGATAAACTGTCCTAAATCCATAATATTATCCGATGGTCATGAGCACGGCGCCTTCCATGACGCTCTCGCCAGGTTTAACAGTGATGGAGGTAATGGTTCCCTCGTATTCCGACTCGATGTTGTTTTGCATCTTCATGGCCTCGAGCACCAGGACGACATCACCGATCTTGACGGTGTCGCCTATGTTGCATTTCACTTCCGTGATGGTGCCAGGTAGTGGTGCCTTCACAGGCGAGCCCGTACCAGCGGCCATGGGTTTGTCGGCAGCGGGGGCTGCAGCGGGGGCCACTGTAGGACGGGCCACAGGTTTGGGAGCCTCTACGTGCACCTTCTTCAGGGTGCTCGTTGCGTTGATGGGCTGCTTCAGCTCCACGTCGAAACGGATGCCGTTGACATTGACTTTGGCTACGTTGCCCTCTACTTCTTCTATCTCTACGTCATAATCGACGCCTTGCACTTTATATTGATACTTGTTCATCTTCTATAAACTATAAACTTTAAACTATAAACTATCTCAAGTCGGGGGTTGTTGGTATTCTCGGAGCCGTATGGCTGGATGGCTGCAGCGGGTCGTGGAAGTGGGTCATCTGACTGTACTCGTCGCTCCAACCAGTGTCCTTCGATTTGATGGTGATGATACCACTCTCTACATCGTGCACGTCATCCTGGTACTGTTTCAGGGCCATGGAGATGACGGCGATATAGACCTCTTTGTCGATGCCTTTCGTCTTCAGACCGTCCTGCAGGAGGTTACCCGTGGCATGGGCCAGGTCGTGAGTCACCTCAACGGTCTTTGTGATGGGCTTGATAGGCTGGGCGTTGACCACTCTCTTTGCTGTGTCGAGATGGCGCATGATAAGGCCGAAGAGCCAGAAGAAAAGGAAGAGTACGGCCAGACAGAAAAACACGATACCCATGGCGAGTAGTGTGATTCCGAAGCCGTGGGGATCCTCACGCTTCAGTTTGGCATCCTTTGTCTCGTCGGTCTTAATGAAATTCTCAATACCCGGGGTAACGTTCTCTGCCGACTTCACGCTCCATTTGGCTGCTCCCTGACGGGCGTAGCTCTGGTCGGCTGCCAGTGCAGGAATACTGACGGAATCGATGAGTTCTTCGGCATTACCGTTATAGAAGCCAAGCCAAAGGGGCTCCGACATGGGAACCTGAAGTGAGAGATGCAACTTGCCTTGAGCAGGGTTGGAGTTGCAGAAGAACACAAGATGCTGCCGTCCGCCAATCTGTGTACGGGGGTCACCGCTGGGGATTACCTTCATGCGCTTGATGCGTTCGGGTACGCTCATCTGAGGATCGAGAACGGAACGGTCGGTCGTGAAGTACATGCCACGAATGTTATAGGTGGTGAACGATGTGTTCTCCAACTCTATCCAGGCTTCACGGTTACCGAACTCATCCACAATACTGGCAGTGTTGTTGGTCAGTACCTCGTTGATGCGGATGTTCTTGGCTCCCTGGCCGAACATCGTCGTGGTACTGAGTAGCAGCATTCCGCCGAGCAGTAGTCTGAATTTATTCATTTGTCGTTGTATTATTATATATGTTTTTGTTTAGCCACAAAAGAAGAGCACAATAATCTGTGCCGTGAAAATACGCAGGAACATCGAGAGCGGATAGACCGTCGAGTATCCCAAGGCCGGAGCCTCTTTCGAACAGATGCTGTTGGCATAAGCCAAGGCAGGAGGATCGGTATAGGTACCCGCGATCATACCTGCAATGGTGAAATAGTTGAACTTATAGCGTATGCGTGCGATAGGTCCTATAATCAGGATAGGTATCACTGTGATCAGGAAACCTGTCAGCACATAGAGCAATCCATCCCCCTCAATGACCGTTTCGAAGAAGCCTGCTCCAGCCTTGATGCCCACAGAGGCCAGGAACAGTACCAGTCCGATTTCGCGGAGCATCATATTGGCTGATGTCGTGGTATAAGTGACGAGATGGATCTTGTAGCCATAGCGTCCGATGAGGATGGCGATGATCAACGGACCACCTGCCAGACCTAACTTAACGGGTACGGGCATGCCGGGAATCGCGAATGGGAATGAACCGAAGATCAGTCCTAAGATGATACCTACGAAGATGGTGGCGATATTCGGTGCGTTCAGACGGCGCAAGGAGTTACCCATCTGGTTGGCTACACGATCGACAGCATCTTCGGGACCTACCACCATGATCTTGTCTCCCACCTGTAGGGGAAGACTTGCCGAGGCGAAGAGGTCTATGCCATGACGGGTAACACGGGTGACATTGACACCATGCACACTCGAGAAGTGCATCGAAGCCAATGTCTTACCGTTGATCTTCGGATTGGTGATGAGGATGCGCTTGGAAACCATTGGTTGATCCTGTGCCTCAAAGTCAACGTCAATCTTAGGACCGATGAAGGCGACGATAGCCTCATAGTCAGCCTCGGCACAAACAATGAGCATCTGATCGCCGACATGGAAGATAGTATCACGGTTAGGGATGAATAACTCTCCTTGATGAACCAGTCGGGATACCACGAAATCACGGTTCAGGAAGTCGTGAACCTGCAACAGTGTCTTACCTTCCAGATACTGATTAGTCACCTCCAGGTGCATCTTATAGGGTTTCTTGTTGACGTTGGTCTCTTCCATTGCCTTCAGACGGGCCTCTTCCTTCTCAAGCCTCACCTTGCATATATACCTTATTAATATAGTTGCATTGATAATGCCCAGCACACCGAGCGGATAGGCACAGGCATAAGCCGAAGCAATCTGTGGCGCTCCGTTGGGGAATACGGTGGTCAGTGCCTCGTTGGCGGCACCAAGTCCGGGAGTATTCGTCACAGCACCGTAGAGCGTACCAACCATCATCGGCAGACTTGTCGTGTTGTTGGTGTCGAAGAAGATGTAATAACAGGCGAACATCACAAGGATGTTCAGCAGAATGGCCGATGCAGCCAGTCCGTTGAGTTTGATGCCTTGTTTGCCGAAACTTTCAAAGAAACCTGGTCCTACCTGCATACCAATCATGAAGACAAAGAGGATCAGACCGAAGTCCTGAACGAAAGTCAGAATAGGTGTCGGGGCTGTGAAACCAATATGTCCTGCCAGAATACCCGCGAAGAGCACGAACGTTACTCCAAGTGATATGCCGAATATCTTGATCTTGCCTAAATAGACACCGATAGCAATAACGATGGCGTAAAGCAAGACGATATGTGCCACAGAATCTGTGTTGATAAACAGTTCCCTAAGCCATTGAAATGATTCCATAATCTATACTCACTATTGTTTCCCTCTAATTTCGCTGCAAAGTTACTTAAAAATTGCTCATCCTGTGCAAATATGTGCACTAAATTTTGGATAAAAACTGTTTTTTTATTTCTTTCACAATTCATTGTGGCAAAATGGGCAAAAAGTTTGTATCTTTGTAGCCTGTAATGCGTGACTTCAAACTTACTTATATAATAAATTAACGTATTAACTCTATGGCAAACAAAGAGAAACTCTTTACCGAGTTTACTGCGCCGACAACCCAGGAATGGCTTGACAAGATTCAAGTCGATCTCAAGGGTGCCGACTTCCAGAAACGTCTGGTATGGAGAACCAATGAAGGCTTTAACGTACAGCCTTTCTATCGTCGTGAGGACCTGGCGAACCTGAAGACACCTGATGCCTTACCAGGTGAGTTCCCGTTCGTTCGTGGCAACAAGAAAGACAACAATGAATGGTACGTCCGTCAGAACATTGCAGTTGAAGACCCCAAGGAGGCTAATGCCAAGGCGCTCGACATCCTGAACAAGGGTATTGATTCGCTGGGCTTCCGTATCAAGGGTAGTGATGTGAGCGCTGAGTTCATCAAGACACTTCTGAAAGACATCTACTGTGAGATCGTCGATCTGAATTTCCGTACTTGTCCGCGTCATGCTCTTGAACTGGCTCGGATTATCGATGCCTATTTCACAGAAAAGGGCTTCGACAAGGCCAAACTGTCTTTCACTGTGGGATTCGACCCCATTGAGAGCATCCTCACCAAGGGTAAGGACATGTCAGCATTACTGGCTGAGGGTCCGAAGATTGTGGAAGCGCTGAAGGATTATCCGAAGGCTCATGTGATGACTGTGCACACTGAGACATTGAACAATGCTGGTGCTTATATCGTTCAGGAACTGGGCTATGCCCTGGCATGGGGTAATGAGTATCTGCAGCAGTTGGTGGATGCCGGTGTGGATGTCGATCTTGCCGCCCGTCAGATGAAGTTCTATATGGGTGTAAGTGAGAACTATTTCATGGAAATCGCTAAGTTCCGTGCTGCTCGTCTGCTCTGGGCTCAGATCGTGAAACAGTACGAGCCGAAGGATGACGCTTCGTGTAAGATGACCATCAATGCGACTACATCAACGTATAATCAGACATTGTTTGATTCATACGTGAATCTGCTCCGTTCTCAGACGGAGGCTATGAGCGCCGCTCTTGGTGGTGTTCATTCGATGGTAGTGACACCGTTTGATGCACCCTATGAGAAGGCTACGGACTTCAGTGAGCGTATTGCCCGCAACCAGCAGTTGCTGATTAAGGAGGAGGCTCACTTCGACCGTATCGTTGATGCTTCTGCCGGTTCTTACTATATCGAGCACCTGACGGATGCTTTGGCTCAGGAAGGATGGAAACTGTTCCTCAAGATCGAAGATGAGGGCGGATTCCTTGAGGCCTGCAAGAAGGGCATTGTCCAGGATGATATCAACGCTACCAACGTGAAGCGCCATGGTGATGCCGCCAAGCGTAAGGAGTTCCTGTTGGGTACCAACCAGTTCCCGAATTTCACAGAGAAGAGTGAGGGTAAACGTGCTGTCGCTGGCAAGGCCTGCTGTCATGGTGGCGACGATTGTGAGAAGCCTTTCAAGAAGTTGGAGACCACCCGTCTGGCTGCCGACTTCGAGGATCTGCGTATCCATACGGAAGAGACGAAGGTGCCTACCGCCTTCATGCTCACCATTGGTAATCTGGCCATGCGTCAGGCTCGTGCCCAGTTCTCTTGCAACTTCCTGGCTTGTGCTGGTTACAAGGTGATCGATAACCTCGGCTTCAAGACCGTCGAAGAGGGTGTTGATGCTGCGCTCGAGGCTAAGGCCGACATCGTAGTGATCTGCTCTTCTGACGATGAGTATGCTGAGTACGCCATCCCCGCCTTCAAGTACTTGAATGGTCGTGCAATGTTCGTCGTGGCTGGTGCACCTGCTTGCATGGAGGATCTGAAGGCTGCTGGCATCGAGAACTTCGTACATGTGAAGTGCAATGTGCTTGAGACTTTGAAAGAATATAATCAGAAACTTGGTATTTAAAGAATAGGAGACTTGAATGATGCGTAAACAATTTAAAGATATTGATATCTATGCAGGCATACGGCCTCAAGATGGTGCCAAGTGGATTAAAGACAATAAGATTGAAGCCAACTGGAAGACCCCAGAGCATATCGAGGTGCGTCCTGTCTATACGAAGGAAGACCTCGAAGGTATGGAACACCTTGACTTCACGGCTGGTATTCCCCCTTATCTGCGTGGTCCGTATTCGATGATGTACCCCTTCAAGCCTTGGACCATCCGTCAGTATGCCGGATTCTCTACCGCTGAGGAGTCAAATGCTTTCTATCGCCGTAATCTGGCTTCTGGTCAGAAGGGACTTTCCGTCGCCTTCGACCTGCCGACTCACCGTGGTTACGACCCCGATAACGCTCGTGTTGTGGGCGATGTTGGTAAGGCTGGTGTATCTATCTGTAACGAGGAGAACATGAAGGTCTTGTTCAGTGGTATCCCCCTCAACAAGATGTCCGTGTCTATGACCATGAACGGTGCCGTGCTGCCAATCCTCGCCTTCTATATTGTGGCTGGTCTGGAGCAGGGTGCTCAACTCGAGGAGATGGCTGGTACCATCCAGAACGATATTCTGAAGGAGTTCATGGTGCGTAACACCTATATCTATCCGCCTGCATTCTCCATGAAGATCATCGCCGATATCTTCGAATACACCTCGCAGAAGATGCCTAAGTTCAATAGCATCTCTATCTCGGGTTACCACATGCAGGAGGCAGGTGCTACGGCAGACATTGAGTTGGCTTACACTCTCGCCGATGGTATGGACTACCTGCGTACTGGTGTGAATGCCGGTATCGATGTGGATGCCTTCGCACCGCGTCTGTCATTCTTCTGGGCTATCGGTATGAACCATTTCATGGAGATTGCCAAGATGCGTGCAGGCCGTCTGCTGTGGGCGAAGATCGTGAAGAGTTTCGGTGCTAAGAACCCGAAGTCTCTCGCTCTGCGTACCCACTCTCAGACCTCGGGTTGGTCGCTCACCGAGCAGGATCCGTTCAACAACGTAGGTCGTACCTGTATCGAGGCTATGGCTGCCGTGCTGGGTCACACCCAGAGTCTGCACACCAATGCCCTCGACGAGGCTATCGCCCTGCCGACGGACTTCTCGGCCCGTATCGCCCGTAACACACAGATCTACATCCAGAACGAGACGAAGGTGTGCAAGCAGATCGACCCATGGGCTGGTAGTTACTATGTGGAGACGCTGACCAACGAGTTGGTACACAAGGCTTGGGAGCACATTCAGGAGATTGAGAAACTGGGTGGTATGGCCAAGGCTATCGAGACGGGTCTGCCAAAGATGCGTATCGAGGAGGCTGCAGCCCGTACCCAGGCTCGTATTGACTCAGGCGTTCAGACCATCGTGGGTACCAACAAGTATCGTCTGGAGCACGAGGATCCTATTGATATCCTCGAGGTGGATAACACCGCTGTACGTAAGCAGCAGGAGGAGAGTCTGAAGGAAGTCCGCGGCAAGCGCGATGAGGCTGCTTGTCAGGCCGCTCTGAAGGAGATCACCGAGTGCGTGCGTGACTTCCAGGAGGGCAGGAAGAGCGAGAACAACCTGCTCGATCTGGCTGTGAAGGCTGCTCAACTCCGTTGTACTCTGGGTGAGATTTCAGATGCCTGCGAGGAGATCGTGGGCCGTTATAAGGCAGTAATCAGAACAATTTCAGGCGTGTATAGTTCAGAATCAAAGAACGATAGCGACTTCGAGTTGGCTTGCAAGCTGACTGATGAGTTCGCAGAGAAGGAAGGTCGTCGTCCTCGTATTTTCATCGCCAAGATGGGTCAGGATGGTCACGACCGTGGTGCAAAGGTAGTAGCAACGGGTTATGCCGACTGTGGATTCGACGTGGATATGGGACCGCTGTTCCAGACGCCCGCCGAGGCCGCCCGCGAGGCTGTGGAGAATGACGTGCATTGCGTTGGAGCCTCTTCGCTCGCAGCAGGACACAAGACGCTTATCCCACAGCTCATTGAGGAATTAAAGAAACTGGGTCGCGAGGACATCATGGTTATCGCTGGTGGTGTGATTCCCGCTCAGGACTACGACTTCCTCTACAAGGCTGGTGTCGCCGCTATCTTCGGCCCTGGTACTTCCGTCGCGAAGGCCGCTGTTGAGATGATGAAAATCCTGCTCGATAAAGAGTAGAAGTCAAATGGAATGGTCCCCAGCTGTCATCCTCAGCTGGGGATTAATATGTTTCTGATAGTTTTATATGGAGAATTTGAGAAGTGTTGATGTACTGATTGTTGGTGCTGGACCAGCTGGCTCTGTATGCGGTAGTCTGTTGAAACAGGTTGGTGTTGATTGTCTGATAGTCGATCAGGCTACGTTTCCACGTGATAAAGTGTGTGGTGGCGGACTGACGGTAAAGGCATGGCGACTGCTTGACAATCTTCTTCCTGGTATTAAGTATGACTATCGCCCTATTTACCGCATACGTTGTCAGTTTGAAGACGATCCTGTTTTAGAGTTCCGTTCAGAGTATGAGATTAGGATGACTTGTCGTAAGGACTTTGATTATTCGTTGGTTCAGTATTATCAGAATCAAGGTGGTGAACTCATAAAAGGCTCTTTTTACAAATTAGAGAAACGGGCAGATGGACGTATTCTTGTCACTTTGAAGTCTGGCGATCAGATCTTATGCCGTTATCTGGTAGGTGCAGATGGCTCAAATAGTCTTATTCGTCGTCAAACTTGTGGTGCTCCTGAGTTCAATGCGTTGTTCCTTGAGCAGTTCAATGAGTGTGAGACTGATGATGATGCATTCGTTCATTTCTCTAGTCAATACAAGCCTGGAGTATTCTATAAGTTTTCCAGCAACGGTCGCGACATATATGGCTTTGCTTCCGAGAAGTTGAACGAAGACTTTCCTCGTTATGCTGAGAAGTTCCGTCAGACACTTACCGCCTTTGGTGTGCCAGAAGGGCATATACGTGGTGCCTATATTTCTCTGGATACCGTGTGTTCTACCGTTGAGAATGTGATTCTGATTGGCGATGCGGGCGGATTCGCCAACAAACTGACGGGCGAGGGTCTCTATGATGCTTTCAAGACGGCTTATAACGCTAAGCGCGCTATTGTTGAGGGCAAACCTTTCAATGAGACCAACAGTGAGGTGTTCCATAAGATGGAAAATCAAAAGAAGATGTACAAATTCTTCTTCAGTCCTTATGGTTGGCGTATTATTCGTTGGAGCATGAAGTATCAGCGAGTTATCAAATGGCTGTTCGATGCGAAGATGAAACGTGAGACATTCAGGATGACATGATGAAAATCCTTTTGGATAAGGAATAATCAAAAAGAATCCCCAGCCAATCGGTTGGGGATTCTTTTTATTGAAAAGTTTATTTGAAGGCTGCTTCCAGATCTTCGACGGTAATCTCCGTGAGTTGTCGCTCGTTGAGACCTTTCTTGCCAGAGAATCTGTTGGCTTGAGCCTGAATGGCTTTCTCGAAGACGTTTCTCACGTAACGGGCATTACCGAAGTTACGGTCTTTGTGTTCAACGGCATAGTTTAACTTCTCTTCCAGCATCTCCTCAGCATCCTCAGCGATGGTATATTCATTTCTTTTCATATACATCTTGAAGATGTCAACGAGTTCGTCGGCTGTGTAGTCGGGGAAGTTGATATAACGGTTGAAGCGTGACTGCAGACCAGGGTTGGAGTCGATGAAGCGTTTCATCTCGTTGGTATAACCAGCGATGATCACCACCAACTTGTCGCGATCGTCCTCCATACGTTTCAGCAGGGTCGAGATAGCCTCCTGTCCGTAGTCCTGAGAGGCGTTCTCTGGTACGAGGGCGTATGCCTCGTCGATGAAGAGCACGCCATTGAGGGCGGAATCCACCACGGCATTGGTCTTGGTGGCCGTCTGTCCTACGTAGTTGGCTACCAGTCCGGAACGGTCGGTCTCGACGGTATGACCCTTCTTCAGGATACCTAAGTCCTTATAGATACGGGCTACGATACGGGCCACCGTTGTCTTACCTGTACCAGGACTGCCAGTGAACACCAGATGATAGGAGAGCTTCGGAGTCTTCAGACCCTTATCCTGACGCTGCTTCTGAAGTTTGACGAAGTTGGCCAGCGACTTTACTTCATCCTTTACGGCACCCAGACCGATCAGTTCGTCGAGTTCCTTGTAGGGATCACCCTCCAGCGGCTCGTTCACGACCACGCTGTCAGGCTTCTCCTTGTTGTCCTCGTCCTGTTTCGTGGTCTGCTCCGTCTGGTCTGTATTCTCAGAAGACTTTCCGTCTTCCTCAGTACCGACCACCATCGTAAAGATGGCCATTACGATAAATGCAATGGCCACCACGATAATGGTTAATTGTTTACCTGTCAGTTTCATTACTCACCCTTGATAGCAGCAACGCCGGGGAGAACCTTACCTTCAATGGCCTCGAGCAGAGCACCACCACCAGTAGAGATGTAGCTTACCTTGTCGGCCAGACCGAACTTGTTGACGCAAGCCACAGAGTCACCACCACCGATCAGTGAGAAAGCACCCTCAGCAGTTGCCTCAGCGATAGCCTCACCGATGGCGCGGCTACCAGCAGTGAAGTCGTCGCACTCGAACACACCGGCAGGACCGTTCCACAGGATGGTCTTGGCACCCTTGATGGCCTTGCGGAAGTCCTCCTGAGAAGCGGGACCAGCGTCAACACCCTCGAAACCAGCGGGCACGTTGTTGGCAGGGCAGGTGATGATCTGAGAACCGGGCTTCACAGTCATCGTACCGAAGTCGAGACCGTTGGTAGCGTTACAGTCAGAACCCAGCACGAGTTCCACACCGTTCTTCTTAGCCAGTTCCTCAACGCCTAAGGCTACATCCAGTTTGTCGAGTTCAACGATAGAGTCACCGATTTCACCATTGTGAGCCTTGGCGAAGGTGTAGGTCATGCCACCACAGAGGATGAGCTTATCAACCTTACCGAGCAGGTTCTCGATGATACCTATCTTAGAAGATACCTTAGAACCACCCATGATGGCCACGAACGGACGCTTGATGTTAGAGAGCACGGCGTCAACGGCCTGTACCTCCTTCTCCATCAGCAGACCCAGCATCTTGTTGTCAGCATCGAAATAGTCGGCGATGACAGCGGTAGAGGCATGCTTGCGGTGAGCGGTACCGAAGGCATCCATCACGTAGCAGTCAGCATAAGAAGCGAGTGTCTTAGCGAACTCCTTCTGAGAAGCCTTCATGGCCTTCTTGGCCTCGTCGTAGGCGGGATCCTCTTTGTCGATACCAACGGGCTTACCTTCCTCCTCAGGATAGTAACGCAGGTTCTCGAGCAACAGAGCCTCACCCATCTTCAGAGCCTTGGCAGCATCAGCAGCCTTAGCGCAGTCGGGAGCGAAAGCCACGGGAACACCCAGAGCCTTCTCAACAGCCTCACGGATCTGACCCAGAGAGAGTTTCGGGTTCACCTTACCTTTGGGCTTACCCATGTGCGACATGATGATCGTAGCACCACCATCAGCCAGAATCTTCTTCAGGGTAGGCAGGGCACCACGGATACGGGTGTCGTCAGTGATCTTACCATTCTCATCGAGGGGTACGTTGAAATCTACACGTACGATTGCCTTCTTACCGGCAAAGTTGAATTCGTTGATTGTCATAATTGTATTGTTATTATTATAATGTGAAAAACATCGTTTGAAAGCGACTGCAAAGTTACAATAATTAATTGATAATTGCTAATTGATAATTCACAATTTATACTTTTTTTGCGTATCTCGGAAAATATATGTACCTTTGCGCACAAGATGAAGAAAGATACAGTGATCATACTCAGTGGCGGCATGGACTCCGTGACGCTGCTTTACGACCAGCAGGAGCGCATAGCCCTGGCGGTCTCATTCGACTATGGTTCGAAGCATAATGCCCGTGAGATTCCCTTTGCCCGTATGCACAGCGAACGGTTAGGCATACGGCATATCACGATCCCGTTGGACTTCATGACTAAGTACTTCCAGAGTTCGCTCTTGAAGGGTGGGGAAGAGATTCCTGAGGGCCATTATGCTGACGAGAACATGCGTTCGACGGTGGTGCCCTTCCGCAATGGCATCATGCTGTCGATAGCCGTTGGCATTGCTGAGAGCAACGGCCTGAAGTTCGTGATGATGGCGAACCACGGTGGCGACCATACCATCTATCCAGACTGTAGGCCGGAGTTCGTGGATGCCTTCGACAAGACTGCTCAGGCAGGGACGTTTGTAAAGGTGGGACTGCTCTCGCCCTTCGTGAACTGGACGAAGACAGACATCGCCCGTCGTGGCAAGGAGTTAGGAATTAATTACGCAGAGACATGGAGTTGCTATAAGGGCGGCGAGCAGCACTGTGGCAAGTGCGGCACCTGTGTCGAGCGCCGCGAGGCATTGTCGGAGGCAGGCATCGAGGATCCGACGGTTTACGAGGATTAGCCGAATAGTTCGCGAAGGGCTTCTTCTACCTTGCGGACGGGATGGATCGTGATGTGGTATTTCTTCGCGTCGAAGCCTTGAAGATTATATTTCGGAATAATGATATCGCTGAAGCCCAACTTCTCGGCTTCGGCGATTCTTTGTTCGATACGGTTCACTGGGCGTACCTCACCAGAGAGACCTACCTCACCGCACATGCACCAGCCGCTCTCGATGGGCGTATCGACGTTTGAGGAGAGTACGGCGGCGATGATGCTTAAGTCCATGGCGAGATCGGTGACGCGCAGACCACCCGCGATATTGATAAACACATCCTTCTGTGCGAGTTTAAAGCCTACACGCTTTTCCAGTACGGCCAACAGCATATTCAGGCGGCGCTGGTCAAAGCCTGTGGCCGAGCGCTGGGGCGTGCCATAGGCGGCTGTGGAGACAAGGGCCTGGGTTTCCACGAGGAAAGGCCGCACACCCTCGATGGTAGAGGAGATGGCGATGCCAGAGAGTCCATCGTGGTCTTGCGTCAGCAACAGTTCCGAGGGATTGCTCACCTGTCGGAGTCCGTTCTGCTGCATCTCGTAGATACCCAATTCGGCCGTGGAGCCGAAGCGGTTCTTCATTGAACGCAGGATACGGTACATATAGTGCTGGTCACCCTCAAACTGGATGACGGTATCGACGATATGCTCTAAGATCTTCGGTCCTGCGAGTGTGCCTTCCTTGGTGATATGACCAATAAGGATCACAGGAACGCCAGAAGACTTGGCGAAGCGGAGTAGGGCAGAAGCACACTCCCTGACCTGTGCGACAGAACCAGCGCTTGACTCCACATCTTCCGTCATGATGGTCTGGATGGAGTCGATGACTACCAGTTCGGGCTGTACTTCTTTGATATGGTCGAAAATATGTTCTAAGGAGTTTTCACAGAGGATGAGGAAGTGATCTGTCGTGGATTGTAAATCCCCGACAACTGTAGAGGTGAGACGGTTGGCGCGCATCTTCAGTTGGTGGGCGCTCTCCTCACCACTGACGTAGAGGATCTTCTTCTCAGGCATACGTAGCATCGTCTGCAGCGAGAGCGTCGATTTTCCGATACCTGGCTCTCCGCCCAAGAGCACGATGCTGCCAGGCACAAGACCACCACCCAGCACACGGTTCAGTTCCTCGTCGTGCATGTCGATGCGAGGGTCGTCGTGGTCGGAGATATCCTGCAGACGGAGCACTCGGCCAGTGGAGGCGGCCAAGGATTGGACAGAAGAACCTGTGTTCAGACCACTCTTGCCCCCTGCTTTCGTAGGGGAAGAAGGTGCCACACGGATTTCCTTAAAGGTGTTCCACTGCCCGCACGAGGGGCACTTACCGATCCACTTCGGCGACTCCTGGCCGCAGTTGGAACATACGTATGCGATTTTATCTTTTGCCATATCGTCACACGGCGGGGATGATTATTATGGTTTACGCAGAATCCACTCCCTATAGGTTCCGATGCCGGCATTACCCGAATCATAGCCAATGTAGCCGATGACGATATTGGATACGAACTGTTCGGGCAACAGCCAGAACATCACTTTTGCCAGTAGCGGGCGCTCCAGAATCTTCGCCGCCTTACGTTCCAGACGCTTCAGGTCGGGCAACGTGGCACGTGTATGGTCAACGCACTTCTCTATCTTCAGACCGCAGTTGGTGTAATGGGCATTCAAATCTTCCAAGGATTCCATAATTGCTGACGCTCCACCCTTTGAGGCCAAAATGATGGCCTTCTGAACAACGGCATCATAGGTCTCCAATTTGTCAGCCAATGCATAGTCGAAGACGATGACAACCCCATTGGGCTTCAGGACGCGATAGACCTCATGATAGATTTTCTCCTTGTCGGTATTGTGAACGAACGTCTCGAAGGCATACAGCACATCGACGGAATTGTCCTTAAACTGCGAGAGATCGCTGTAGTCCTGTTGGTAGGTGCTGACATTCTGGGGCACGTCTTTCTTTTTCAGCAGACCCAGATCGATGCCTATAAACTGTGCATCGGGATGGCTGTGGGCCAGGTAAAGCAGATTGGAACCCTGTCCGAAGCCAAGTTCCATCACGACATCGCCTGACTTGATGAATTTCGAAACGACATCGGACTGATAATAGATGTCTTCATCAGTAAAGCATCCGTTCGGACTGATCCTGAAATGCATGAAACCGTCCTGCGAATGGTAGTGCCTGTAGGCCCAGTTGTTGATCTTGTAATAAGAACGGATCTGTTCCAAGGAGTTCTTCTCGCCCTCTATGAACTTGTCCAGATTAAGGAACTTCTCCATCGCCTTCATTTTAGCGTGCAGTTTGTAATTACTGTAATTCGGATTCATGCTGATATGAGTTTATCTTGTTATTTGTATTCGGCTGCAAAGTTACAAAAAAGAATCAATATAAAGAAATCCATATGAATGAAAAAGAACAACCTGCGCTTTTTTTTACGAACTAATGCACAGCGGGGCCAGGAACTTCTGTGCACATGTCCTTAGATTACTTTGTAAAAAATTAAATACGAAAAATGCTGCCATGCTGCCACAGACAATCATAACTACCTATAAATAAAGAAGATAATGGGTTGTGGTAGCATGGTGGGAGATGGCAGCATCTGAATCATTATGTGATATTTCCATTAAAAATGGCCTAAAAATTTGGTAATCTGCGCAAATTGTTGTACCTTTGTAAGGCGAAATTCAAAGGTATAATAATAAAAACCATCACGCGATACCTGCATGGGGCAAGGACTGTCGTCATTTGGCCATGCTCGATAACGAATAATCACTGAGAATCCGTTTTCTAAGGCAGAAAACGGTGTTTTCCCTATTAGAAAACACTGTTTTCGCACTGAGAAAACGCAATTTTCGCAGTCAGGAAACAAGTACGCCCCCGATGAGACAGAACGTAAATGGCCTGGCCTCCTGAAAAACGGGAACAAATACGGCTCTTTGTATCTCGTAAAGCACAAAAAGTCCTAAATTCGTAAGCGTATCCGCTTACTGATTCCGTTTGCAAATATAAGAAGAATTTACAAGACTTCCAAATAATTGGTCGAATTTTTGGATAAAACTCTGCGTATTTCGGCTAATTTTCGTACCTTTGCCCCCGATTATGAGAAAACTGATAATAGGTTTTTCGCTCTTGGTGCTCTTAGTCGGCTGCGGACAGTCGTATGAGGAGACGAAGCGGCTGTCGCGCGAGCAACGGCTGAGGTTGGCGCGTGAGGACTCGGCAGCCCTGAAGGTGGCCGTGATGCCTACGCTCGACTGTCTGCCTATCTTCATCGCCAAGGATCACCAGATGTTCGATACGGCTGTGGATATCCGCCTGAAACGCTTCACGGCACAGATGGACTGTGATACAGCCCTGATGCGGGGTAGGGTGGAAGGTTCTGTGACCGATCTGGTGCGGGCAGAGCGGATGAAGAAACTGGGCGACAGTCTGACATACTTCTCAGCGACGAATGCCTACTGGCTGCTTATCAGTAACCGTCAGGCGCGTATCACCCAACTGAAACACCTGGACGACAAGATGTTGGCCATGACCCGCTATTCCGTGACAGACCTCTTGGGCGACCTTGCTGTGGATAGTGCGAAACTGCAGCCTGAGCGCGTGTTCCGTATTCAGGTGAACGACGTGAACATCCGCCTGAAGATGTTAGAGAACAACGAGATGGATGCCATGCTACTGACAGAACCGCAGGCGACGCAGGCATTGTTGCAGAAACATAAGGTGATACTCGATACCCGTAAGGAGGACATCCAGATGGGCGCCATCGTGTTTCGAGGGAAAGGGATGGACGACCAGAATCGGAAAAAGCAGATGGCCGTCTTCCTGAAAGGCTATAATGAGGCCTGTGACTCCATCAATCATTATGGCGTGCGCCACTATCGGGATGTCATCAAGAAATACTACACTGTTTCAAAGCAGGCCCTCAAGGCACTTCCTGACTCGTTGAAGTTTACGCATGCAACCCATCCGCGACAGAAGGATATCGAACGGGCACAGAAGTGGCTCTTAAAGAAATGATATGGATACACACCAGAGTCTGAAAGAGGTATTCTCCCATCTGAAAGCGCGTAACCTCAGTGCTGCCATCAGTGCGCTGGAGGCTTTCTTGTCTGTGCATCCCCATCAGGTGAACTCAGACAGGTTGCACGCCTTGCGTACGGACTATCAGTTGATGGCCGACTACTGGAAGCGTGGCTTCAAGGATCCGCAATTGCCGTCGCTCTATCAGGTGTTGTTGCAGCGGATGTACGTGCTCTGCACGAATATCAGCAAGCGCTATGGCATTGAGCATTCTTCCTTCCTTTCTTCCATCTATCTGCGTTTGCACATGACGGCCCGCGACTGGTCGCCACAGAACCTTCGTGAAGAACTGGAGACCTTCGTGTCGGAGATGGCCCTGTTGGACTTGGAGCCAGAGAACAAGCGTGAGACGAAGAGCCAGGAACTATATCGTCAGCACCAGCACCAGATGAATGTGCTGTTTGACTATATCTATACCTCTGATATCTGGACGGACGGTATCGCTGGCGCGATGGAGGAGATGCTGTTGTCGCCGACGGTGGATGCCAACGACCAGCAGATGATGGTGAGTGCCGTGATGCTCTCATTGCTGGAGCATTTCGACATGGCGAAGTTCCGTACCCTGATCCATGTCTATGAGCAGGCCACTGATGAACAGGTGCGCCAGCGCGCTTTGGTAGGATGGGTATTGGCCATAGACAGTGAGGCTGCCTCCATCTATCCTGAACAGATCCAACTGGTGGATAAACTCCTGGAAGATGAGCATTGCCGTCAGGAACTGGTGGAACTGCAGAAGCAGATCATCTTCTGTATCAATGCAGAACAGGACACCCGGACTATCCAGAAGGAGATCATGCCAGACCTGCTGAATAACCAGGCGTTCCGCATGACCCGCAACGGCATTGAGGAAGTGGAGGAGGATCCCATGGAGGATATCCTGCATCCTGGCGAACAAGAGCACAAGTTGGAACAGGTGGAGGAGAGTTTCCAGCGGATGCTGAATATGCAGAAACAAGGGTCGGACATCTATTTCGGCGGTTTCTCGCAGATGAAGCGCTTCTCTTTCTTCAATGAATTGAGTAACTGGTTCGTGCCCTTCTATATCCACCATCCGGCCGTTGCCGAGGTATTGGGCAAGACAGGACAGAATAAGTTCCTCCTGATGATGATGGAGAAAGGACCATTCTGCAACAGCGATAAGTATTCGTTTACCTTCGCTTTCCAACAGGTGGTGGATCGTATTCCACAGAATATGCGCGAGATGCTGGAAAGAGGGGAGGCTTCGATCAATGAGATGGCCATTGAGGAACTGAAGAGTCCTACTTATATCCGCCGTATCTACCTGCAGGATATGTATCGCTTCTTCAAACTGTTCCCACAAAGGACGGAGTTCGTCGATCCGTTTAGTAATGATGGTCTCAGATACCTTTTCTTTGCTGATCCTGTTTTCTCGGAGACCCATCTGGAACCGTTGTTCAACGAGATCACGGCCTTCCTGCTGAAACAGAAGCGCACCAGAGAGGCTACTCTTCTGCTGGCAAACTATGGGGAGGCAAGGCGCGACTTCCAGTTCTGGATGATGGCAGGTTACTTGACCCAGCATCAGCCGAAAGGACTGAAAGTACCAGTACAGGGCTATGACGACCTGCAGTGTTATGCCAAGGCACTGGAGTTACAGCCTGGGCATGAACGGGCACTTGTCGGCTATGCCAAGGCGCTCTTCTCTCGTGGCAGGTATGCAGAGGCCTTGGAAACGTATAACCAGTTAATGGCTATCCGTCCGGAGAAGAAGAGTTATTGCCTGAACCGTGCCGTCAGTCTGACAAACCTCGGACAATATGCTGAGGCGTTGAAAGATCTTTACCGCCTGAACTATGAGTCGCCTGAGGATCAGAATGTCAGTCGGGTGTTGGCTTGGACGCTTGTCTGTGAAGGGAAATATGAGGCAGCGGAGAAGATCTATACACAACTGCTGGCAGGAGACGTACAGGCGGATGACCTACTGAACTACGGCTATTGCCTCTGGTTCTGTGGGCATATCGATGAGGCTGCCGACTGCTTCCACCGTTTCCTGAAAGAGACGGGCGCTACACCTGAGTATATCCTCCAGAACGAGGCTGACCTGCTGAAAGAGAAAGGCATTACTGAACCTGAGCAGCAGTTGATGCTCTATATCCTTTGATCTTTTTCTTGGCCTGTTCGTAGAGCCAGATGCCGAGGATGGGGATGCCTACACCCACGATGGTGTAGGGGATCCAGAAGAGATCCTGTTGGGAATAGTCGTGGATGACCATGTGGCATCCAACCTGACGGATGTCCAGACCGTAATACCAGATCTTGAGAAGACTCACCGCCTTATAGGAAATGATGTGGAAGATAAAGACATAAAGCGTATGGTCGCCAATATATACCAGCATACGCTTGAGGATGTTCTCGTGTCCGTCTATCCACCGGCTGACGTTGTAGGTCATCAAGAAGCCGAGCAGGGCAGGGATGGGGAGCGAGAGGAACTGCGTGTAGGTGGAACGCCAGTTCATGTTTGCCGTCAGGTATTTTGAGAACAGGAAGACGATGCCACCAAAGAGCAGTGTTGCCCAAAGGCCGGTATAGTAGCGGGACATCATGGCCCGATACTGCTCGACGAACTGACGGAAGATGAATCCGCAGCCGAAGAAGAAACAACCCATCATGTCGCGGTAGCCTCCCTGCACCAGCGTCACCACCTTCAGACCTTCGTACGTCTTCCAGCCGCATAGCAGGAGCATGATCACACAGATGATATAGGGTGCTAAGGCTGCTCGTCGTTGGGGCAGTACCTTCAGCACTATCTTATATATAATAAGGTATAGGATACTGGCGACGAAAAGACCTCGGAAGAACCAGAAAGCTCCGCAGAGGAACTGATCGTAGCCCCCCATGGCCGTAACGATGTTCCAGAGATTCTGCTGGATCTGGTGCCAGGTGTAGGGATGGGTGACACCACCCGTCTCGTTGCCATATACCTCATTGAGTATGCCGATGTCGAACATCCAGTTGTGGATGATCAGAAAGAAAACAGACCACTTGACAAAGGGCCAGTAGAGTCCCTTGACACGCTTCTTGACAAAGGTCGCTTCGTCGTTCAGGTATTTCAGTGAGAAGAAATAGCCGGCCGTGATGAAGAACAAGGGCATGTGGAACTCGAAGATAAACTTACAGAGCCATCCTGGTGCTTCGGCATGGGCGATTACCATTAGGATGATCGCGATGCCCTTGCAGACGGATATGATCGTGTCGCGCTTCATGGACTAAAGGACAAATGTCAGCAGATGGCCCAACCATCCTACGAACTTATGCCAAGTGTTCTGGCTCTTCTTCAGATCCTCCCTTGTCATAAAGTCACACTTCTCCGTGTCCTCTATGAACTTGTTTTCCAGTTCATGGGTGGTCTCGGGATCGATGATCAGGGCGTTGATCTCATAGTCGAAGCGCAAGCTGCGGGCATCAAGGTTCGTACTGCCTACCGTGCAGTACTTACCGTCTATCATCATGATCTTAGAGTGGTGGAACCCTGGCCTGTAACGCCAGATACGGGCGCCGCGCTTGGCGAGCTTCTTCATATTGTAAATGACCGCGTCGGGTGTCATCGGCACATCATATTTCGAGGACATGAGGATGTCCATCTTCACGCCTCTTTCCGCACAACGCTTCAGGGCTTTAATGACGGATGAGGTGGGGACGAAGTAGGGATTCACGATCTTTACGGAGTCCTTGGCACTGTCGAGCGCTTTAACATAGAAACGGCGCATGATCTCGTTCGACGTTTTCGGCTCACGATTGGCGATACCAATCATCTTGTCGCCTGCCGGCTTCCCCTGGAAATACTTGGGGTCAGTCAGTTCTTCCTTGGTGACACGTTTCCACATCCGGGCGAAAATCGCCTGTAACTCATTGACGGCCGAACCCTCGATGCGGCAGTGCATATCCCGCCACTCACCGACTTGTTCTGTGCCAACCAGATAATAGTCGGCTACGTTCATACCTCCAGTATAGCCTATCTCTCCGTCGATGATGACGATCTTCCTGTGGTCGCGGGGCCAGATATGGTTGACCCAAGGGAAACGGATAGGGTCGAACTCATAGATGTCGATACTGTCCTCCCGCAGTTTCTTGAGATGCTCTTTCTTGAGGGGCTGGTTATTGGAGTCGTTGCCGAAGCCATCGAAGAGGGCGCGCACCTCCACTCCCTCTTTCCGTTTCTCACGGAGGATATCGAAAAGCAAGTTGGCAATGGAGTCATTTCGGAAGTTGAAGTACTCCAGATGGACACTGCTCTTGGCCTGGCGGATGGCGTCGAACATGTCGGCGAATTTCTCCTTACCCGACATCAGGAGTTTGACGCTGTTGTCATGGGTAAAGGTAATGTCGTTCTGACGCATCGCCTCCACGAGGATGGAGTCGCTGGTCTGGGCGGAAAGCGTCAGCGGGAGAAATAAGAGAGGTAAGAGGTTAGTGGTTAGGGGTGAGAGAATATTCCTGCGGCGGTGAAATAAAGAGGGTATAAAGCGGATATAATTTGATAATAATACTGTTCTCATTTCTCTGTTCTCAGACATTTCTCTAACCTCTAACCCCTAACTACTAACCTCTCATTTACGATGTTTGAGTCTGTATTCAAGCGGGGTCATACCGAACTTCTCCCTGAAGATGTTGATGAAGTTCTCGGCCGTCATGAAGCCGATGTTCGTGGCCAACTCACTCATATTGATATTCGTACGTTTCAGAAGAATGCAGGCGTGTTTCAGACGCATGTCGCGCACCAGTTCTGCTGGTGTCTTATTCGTGAGGCTACGAACACGATGGAAGAACGGAACTCGTCCCATGCCCATGGCACTGGCCATCTCCTCCAGACTGATCTGGCCGCGACTCATGTTCTGCATCACATATTGCTCGATGTTCCTTAACAACTGCTGATCCATGGCATCCAGCATCGAATAGTCCGACAGACTGGTCTCTCCACCCTCAGCGTACTGTTGGGACTCTTCCTCATAGGTCTGGCGTACCAACTGGTTATCGCGCTTGTTGATCTTCGTCTCCACACGGTTCATCGGATCGTCGGCATCAGGTTCGTCATTATTTGTCGGCTTGTATTCTGCGATGTCGTAACTCTCTGTTGCCGTTGTCATACTGGCGTTGCGATCCTCCAGCATACGGGTTTCTGCACCTTCGATCAGGTCACTATTGATTTCGATGGCACCGAGTCCGAGCACCTTGTTGAATCGCATCATGGCATCCTGCAGGTTGAATGGCTTGGCCAGATAGTCGTCGGCAGAGAGCGTGATGTTCTGTGCACGCATATCCTGAGGCGTCAGAGTGCCTTCTGTCATCAGCACGAACTTTACCCGCTGTGTGGTAGGACTGGTCTTCAGTTGGTTACACAGGTCACTACCCGTCATACCTTCCATATCTTGTTTACATACGACGATGTCGCAACGCATCTCATCCAGATCGGCAGCCGCCTTCTCGATATCGTTGTAGGCGTGGAAATCATAGACGTACTTGAAACGTGATGTGGCGAACTTCAGGAAGTCGTCGTTGTCGTCGATCATGACTACCGTGAACTTCATCGTCGGTGAGTCGAGGGCTGCTCTGGTAGGCCGTGTCGTATCCGTTGTCAGCGAATGACTGACGAGATCTGGCAGGTCTATCTCGCCTCGTCCGTTCAGTTCCAGACGGTCGTGGACGGCATTCTTCGCCTTGGCCTCCGGATTCTCCAGATTCGTCTGCATATCACTGACTCTGGTGATGATCTGCAGCATCTGTGAGTGGAGGGCATTCAACTGCTCGCGCTCCTCCAGCGATTTCTCTTTCTCTGAGAGGTTACCGATAATGGAGGTCATACGGGCCATTGGCTGACGCAGATCCTCACTGGCCGACTTGATCTCTTCACGTTGCATGGCGAGTTCCTCAATGACAGCCTTCTTCCTGGCCTTGATCACGGAGAGTTGTTTCAGACCGACGCGCCAGAAGTAAAGGATGACAATAGCAATGAAAGCGTAAGCTGTCAACATCCACCAAGAGAGGAGCCAGTGGCGTTCGATGGTGATGGTTAGTACGCGCTCTTGGTTACTGACGGCACCCTCAGCACTGATGGCTTTCACGTGCAGGATATAGGTGCCGCTGGAGAGATCCTTGAAGGTCACGCCATGCGTCAGGGCGTTACCGTTGCGCCAATCATCATCCTTACCCTCCATCCAGTACATGAACTGGAGGCGCTCGCTCTGGTTGTAGTTACCCGCAGCAAACTTGATGGTGAAGGTGTTCTGGTTATGTCCCAGTTGTAGTTTGTTAGTCTCGTTGAGCGCCTGGGGAAGTACAATCCGGTCTTCGTAGGCATGTCCTGTGAGTATTTCCTCCTCACCGATGAACAACTGTGTGAGCATCACGCGGGGAAGGGCATCCTTCTCATCAGATGATTTCTTGACGACCCAGTTCACACCATAGAGTCCGCCAAGCAGTACATTGCCGTCGGCTTGGGTCATGATAGAGCCTGGATTGAACTCATTGCTCTGCAGACCGTCGGCAGTCGTATAGTTGTAAAGACCATAGTTGTTGGAACCGTCTTCATGATTTCTCTGGATAACAATACGACTGACACCACTGCTGGTGGTCACCCAGATATTGTGGTTGTTGTCTTCCGCAATACCACAGATATTATTATTGCAGAGACCCTGTTTTTCTGTCAGGTAATCCAGTTCGTCGTTCTCCAGATTGAGAATGTTCAGACCCTCACGGGTACCGATCCAGATAAGACCTCTGGAATCTTGTAGGATCTGGGTGATGAAGTTGTTGGTAAACGACTTAATGTTAGCGACATTACCAGTTAGTACCATCTTTTCCGTTGACGACAGGTTCAGGATGATCAGTCCCTCGGCCGTTCCTATATAAAGGTTGTTGTTCTTGGCCTCATGGTTATAGTACAGACTGGTGATGTTGTTAGTATTCAGTTTGCCGTTCTCGCGGGTGTAGGATGAGAAGGTGTTCATCTTCGGATTATACACCTGCAGTCCGCCATTGGTAGCAATCCAAAGGTTACCTATCTTGTCAGTACAGAGGGCATTCACATGGTCGTCGATAAGTGTAGCCATACTGTCCTTGGCCAGTGAGTAGAAGTATGTACTGCCTCCTTTGATGCGGGTGAGGCCATTACGCTTGGAGCCCACCCAGAGACTGCCGTCTGGGGTGGTAGCCATGGCGGATACTTTCATACTTGCCAAAGGACCGTCGTGGTTGAGCACGCCCTTGTCGCTCGTACCATACCAAATGGTGCCGTTAGCATCTTGGGCCATGGCTGTGATATCGCCTAAATGACGGGCACCAAAACGGTAGATGTTCTGTCCGCAGTAGGCGACGCCTGACTTTTCCGTTCCTACCCACAGCAGGTCGGTGTCATCGACATAGACGCTCTGGATACTCACGTGATCCACGAGATTCGGATTCTCGTTGATATTACGGGGTTTGACGGGTTCGGTCTCGTGTGTGTTGACATCCATCTTCAGCAGTCCCAGCTGATCTGAGCCAATCCAGATGTTACCACTCTTGTCACCCGCCATGCCGTTGATGTTGCGGTCAACACCCATGCCCGTCATTCCCAGACGTTCGCCTGTAGAAGTGTTCCAGGTGTTGGCATTCTTGTCATACATCATCAGGGTGCCCTGTCCGTAGAGCCAGATGTTATCCATTTGGTCTGCAAAGACCTTCAGTGACTTGTTCTTCCGTTTCTTGCTCAAGGGCGTGTCGGTGGTGGCCCATACAGTATGTTGCTGATGCATGACGTCGCAGCATACCATCCTGCCATCATCATAGACGACAACGGCACCATCATTACATTCTCCGATGGAGCAGACGACACCTTGTGGCACACCGGAGGCATCGTTAGTATAGCCAAATTCAAAGAGCAGCTGTTGCTGTTGGTTGTAGGCCACAACACCCTTGTTGGGAATGGCACCCCATAGGTTTTTGTGACGGTCGATATAGACGACGGTGGGGATGGTCTCAATACCCATTCGCGCGAAATACTGTTTCATGTCGCGCTCGAAGGTCTCCGTCTGTGGATGATATACGCAGTAGCCCGAGGAAGTCTCTATCAGCAGGTTGCCGTCGAGCAACTCTTGGATACTGTTGATATAACTGTCGTTCAGCGAGGAACCGTCCTGCGAGTCGCTCTGGAAGTTACGGAACGTATAACCGTCAAAGCGATAGAGTCCTGCAGGGGTGCCTATCCACACATAGCCTCTGGAGTCCTTCATGATACAGTTTACCTGACTGGACGTGAGTCCGTCGTGGGCATCAAGTGTTTTGAACAGATGGTCTGCCACCACTACCAGAGGCAGGGCAAGCAACATGGCAATCAAAAGTCTTTTTATCGTTCTCATAAATGGCCTTGTTTTCACTTATGTTATAGCATACACGAGTAATGATCCACAACTCCCAGCAGATGGCGCTGGTCGTCGGTTACCAATACGGAGTGTACCTTGTATTTATTCATGATTCTTTGAATCTCGGTAATCTTTGTCTCTGGTCTGACCGTCTTCGGCGTACGGGTCATGATGTCGCTGACCGTATGGTCGAAAAACTCTGCCTGCCATTTCTCCATCGCACGACGGATATCACCGTCGGTAATCAGACCGACGATTTCATCATTTACCTCGGCGATACCAAGTCCGAGTTTTCCCTTGCTCACCAGGATAATGGCCTCGCCCAGATGCATCTCTGGCGGTAGTACGGGCAGGTCTTCCTTAAACATTACATCCTGGGCAGTGGTCAGCAGGCGCTTGCCGAGTTCTCCGCCTGGATGGAACTGCGCAAAGTCGCGTGGCTGGAAATGGCGCAACTGGATGAGAGCAATGGCTAAGGCGTCGCCCATGGCCAGTTGAGCCATCGTCGAACTGGTGGGGGCCAGGTTCATCGGACAAGCCTCTTTCTCCACGTGTACGTTTAGATGGCAGGTGGAGTATTTTGCCAAGAGAGAGTCGGGGTTGCCGCTCATACCGATGATGGGTATCTGCATGTGGAGCACCATGGGAATAAAGCGCAGCAGTTCATCGGTTTGTCCGGAGTGGGAGATGGCGAGTACCACGTCGTCAGAGGTCATTACACCCAGATCACCGTGAAATACGTCGAGCGGGTTGATAAAGAATGAGGGCGTGCCTGTGCTTGACAGCGTAGCGGCGATCTTCGCGCCGATGTGCCCGCTCTTGCCAACACCCGTCACGATTACCTTGCCCTTGCATTCGAACATGAGTTTCACGGCAGCATCGAAACTGTCGTCGAGCTGCGGAATCAGTCCGAGTACGGCTTCTGCCTCATCTTTAAAACATTGTATTGCGTAATCTCTTACTTCCATTGTCATTTAGTCTTTAGTCAGTTTTTCAACTAAGGCTTCCAGTTTGTCGAGTTCCAGCATATTGGCGGCGTCGCTCAGTCCTTTGTCTGGATCGGGGTGCACCTCGAAGAAATAGCCGGTGGCACCAAAGGCCTTGGCAGCAAGGGCCATCTGGGGAACGAAGCGACGGTCGCCACCCGTCTTACCGTTGTTGCCGCCTGGACGCTGTACGCTGTGGGTGCAGTCCATGATCACCGTTGGTACGATCTCAAGCATATCGGGGATATTACGGAAATCCACCACGAGGTTGTTATAGCCCAACATATTACCGCGCTCTGTCAGCCATACCTCTTTGGCTCCTGCGTCACGGGCCTTCTCTACGGGATATCTCATGTCCTGTCCGCTAAGGAACTGGGCTTTCTTGATATTTACCGTGCGCCCCGTCTTAGCGGCGGCGATGAGCAAATCCGTCTGTCGGCAGAGGAAGGCGGGAATCTGGATCACATCGCATACCTCTCCAACGACTTCGGCCTGACAACTCTCGTGGATGTCCGTCAGGATCCTGAGACCATATTTCTCCCTGATATCCGCCAGTATCTGCAGACCGCGCTCTATCCCGGGACCTCTGAACGAGCGGATGGAGGTGCGGTTGGCTTTGTCGAACGAGGCCTTGAAGATAATGTCAGTGCCCAGTTTGGCATTGATTTCCACCAGTTTCCGTGCCACCGTATCGAGGAGTTCTGCCGACTCAATGACACAGGGACCAGCTATGATCGTCGTTTTGTTATTCATTTTGCCCTGCAAAAATAAGTATTATTTATAAAACCACCAAGAAAAAGTCCGAATATTTCACTTTTTACTCTTCATTTTTCACTCCTTGATCAGATGTATGTCGCGCTGTGGGAATGGGATCTGGATGCCATTTTGGTTCAGGGCGTCATAGACGCATTTCAGCACATCGCTCACCACATATGACTTCTTCGGCGCATCAGCCCATACGAACAGATTGAAGTTTACGCTGGAGTCGGCCATCTCTGCACAGACACATCTGACGCGCTTCGTCTGGTCTATCCACTGGTGGTGCATGTTGTTCAGAACCTCCTCCACGAGGTTCGTTACCTCCTTTAAGTTCGAGCCATAGGCTACGCTGAAGGGTACGACGGCCAGTACGTAGCCATGGTTGCGCGTCAGGTTCTTGTAGTTCTTGGAGAATAACTGGGCGTTCTGGTAAGTGATAACCTCACCATAAAGCGACTCAATGACGGTCGATGTGTAGTTGATTGACATCACTTTACCCATTGTACCTTCCACCTGAATCCAGTCGCCCACCTTGATTCGCCCTGCCATCAGTGACGCACCGTAGTAGATATTCTCAATGATATCCTTCGAGGCGAAACCGATACCAGTGGAGAGGCCGCCCGAAATGGCCAGCAGCCAGGCGACGCTGATGTGCATGCTCGAGAGTGAGAGCATCAACCAGATACCCCAGACGAACACTTGGATCACGTTCTTGCCCATCATCCCTTTGGATTCGGCTGTCGTAGGATCCTTGATCTCGAAGTGTACCTTCATCAGTGCCAGAACGGTCATGACTATATAACGGAACACATACCACATCGAGATCACCATGGTCAGCTTCAGGAATGACACCTGCAGGGTGGACTCTCCCTGGGAGTTCTGCATGTCGATGAAATTGTATTTGAAGACTTGCCAGCACATGTCGCCTAAGTTGAATACATTGGCTGCCCAGTAGATACTTAGCATGATCGATGTCACGCTTAGTATGGGCAGGATCATTTTCTCCACCAGCAGGTAGGCCCATGTCTGTGTGATGGGCTTCTCGGCCAACCGCTTCTTCTTGGCGTAGATTTCCAAGTAGCGGCTGATACAGGTGATGGTCAGGATACAGGTCAACTGCATGATCCACCAGATAAGCAGTTGCACGGCCAATAGCGTGTAGCCGAGGAAGGAACAGACCACCGAGGCGATAAACACCGTCAACGAGATGTATGTATAGAAAATGTCTGAGCGAGGGATGTTTTGGTTGTGGCGACGGATGACGAACCACTGCCATAGGGCGCAGACCAGCAGTATGGGCGGCAGGACCAGGTTTACCAACTCGTTGGGGATGAGGATGATGCGGCAGCCGATTACGATGAAGCCGACGGCAATCAAGGGAGCGTAAATGCGGATGGCACTGCTCAGTTGATCGCTTTTCACACGCAATAGCAGTGAGATGAGAATCACGCCCAATAGCCATGCGTATTCCACCAGCAGACTGGCCGCCATATAGACGAAGGGGAAGTTGCGTCCTGTTCCTATCAGGAGAATAACCCCCTGTATGATGGCGAAGGTGATGGTCGTCGTGGCCATGATAATACAGGCGCGCTTTTTCTGGAACTCTTCCGTTCGGAACCGCTTAGGCAGGAGGAAACGGAAGAAGAGCTGGTTGAGCACGATGGCGATGATCACATACACGAAAATGACAAAGAATGTAGCCAAGATCCAGACGACGCTCCACCGCGATTGACTGTCAGGGTTGTAGTCGTACTTTCTGACCATCGATTCCTTGAGTTGCTTCCAGCGCCTGTCGAAGTTGCTGAGAAGGGTGAGGTAGTTGTCACCACCGTTGATGAAGATGCTCTTCTGTATGTCGTTGTAACGCTTTTGGGCATAGTCGTTCTGCTCTTTCAGACGGAGTTCCGTCTGGTTGTAGAAACGGATGTTCTGTCTCAACTGCCGAGCGTTACCCTCCAGCATCGAACGGATATTCTTGGCCAGTACCAGACAGGTGTCACGCTTCTGGTCGCCATACTCGGTCATGATGATGTCGGGCATACCCTCCAGACGGAGAATCAGACTGTCATAGCGGGCGATGTCCTTTTCCGTCTTCTCCAGAAAGTCCGTGAAAGGCAGCTGGTCTTTGTGGAAGTCTTGGTACTGTTTCGTGGCCTCGTGACAAGCGTAGGTTAAGTCGAATACGTTGTCCTGTTGTTGCGAATATAGCATCATCGCGTTCTGGTCGGCGCGCTTCATCGTCTGTAGAAGGGTGGTCAGGAGCCGCTTCGTACGTTCCCTGCGGGCGGCGCTGCGCATAGACAGTTCACTGTTATACTGTTCTAGTTCCGCCTGAAGGATGGTGAGGGTCTGCTCCAGGTCCTTCTCTTTTAGCACAGCACTGGCCTCATAGGCGATGCCTGCCAGTAATAATAGTATGATGACGAGTCTTTTCATAATCGTATCTTTCGTTGTTTTTTCTTCTGCAAAGGTAAATAAAATATCGCAGACACATGCAAGTTTTCGCGATTATTCTTGCTTGTTAAGTAAAATTTTGCTACTTTTGCATCCAAAACTTTAATATATCTGAAAAATGGTCACACTCATCGCCGATAGCGGCAGCACGAAAACCGACTGGGCGCTCCTGTGTCCCGCCATGTACGGGAAACCCGCGTCCATCCTCCGTATCGCCTCACAGGGCATCAATCCCATCCACCAGTCAGACAACGAGATCCGTCAGATCCTGTTGTCGGAACTCCTGCCGCATCTCTCCATAGAGAATGTTAGTCATGTATATTTTTATGGTAGTGGTGTTCGCCCAGAGAAAGAGGCACCGATGGTACAGGTGCTCCGCGAAGCCTTGTCGTGCGCGGAAGTCGTCGAGGCTCATAGTGACTTATTGGGCGCCGCCCGTGCCGTTTGTGGTCGTAACTATGGTATTGCCAGTATCTTAGGTACGGGGGCAAATTCCTGTCTTTATGACGGAAATCGCATTGTGGAGAAGACGACAGCCTTGGGCTATATCCTCGGCGACGAGGGGAGTGGGGCTGTACTTGGTAAGCGTTTTCTGCACGATCTCTATAGTGGTCTTTTGTCAAAAGAAATCAAGGATGATTTTGAGAAGAAGATGAAGCTTTCGTTGCCACAGATTATTGATCGGATTTATCGCCAGCCGCTGGCTAACCGTTTCCTCGCCAGTCTTGCCACCTTTATTCATGACCATATCGACGATGCGGGTGTTGAGGCACTCGTTAAGCACAACTTCGAGGACTTTATTCGTGTCCATGTTGCGCCCTTTGGACGTGATTATTTGCCCCTGTCGTTTGTTGGCAGCATTGCACATTTCTTTGCCGACCAGCTCACGGAGGTTGTCGAGGCCGAGGAATATACGATGGGCACGATTCTCCATAGTCCCATCGAGGGTCTGATCAACTATCATCAGGCCGAATAACCGCAGAATAGTTAAGGAATAGGTCATGCCATGACGCGTAATGGTGTTATGGCGTGATGATTTTCCTTTGTCTTTCTCTGATACTTTCCTGCAAAATTACACCTATTAATTTTGTGGTTTCATTTTTTTTCCGTAACTTTGCACACATGAAAATGAATATCCGACAACTGATGAAACTAAAACTCATTGTGGCAATCGTCCTGACAGCGGCTTTCGCGGCCTGTCAGCAGAAACAGGGCGCCGCTCAAGATTTCGTGCGAGTGGAGAACGGCCATTTCGTGAAGGACGGCCAGCCTTATTATTATGTAGGCACAAACTTCTGGTACGGTGCCATTCTCGGCTCGGAGGGGCAGGGAGGCAACCGGGCGCGGCTTACCAGGGAACTCGACTACATGAAGTCCATCGGGATCGACAACCTCCGTATCCTCGTGGGTTCTGATGGTGAGCGTGGGGTCAGGACGAAGGTGGAACCGACGTTGCAGGAGGCCCCGGGTGTGTATAACGATACGATCCTCGCGGGACTTGACTACCTGCTACAGGAGATGGGCAAGCGTCAGATGGTGGCTGTGCTCTACCTGAACAACTCCTGGGAATGGAGTGGGGGCTATGGCTTCTACCTCGAACAGGCTGGTGAGGGTAAGCAGCCGCGTCCCGACGACGTGGGTTATCCCGCCTTTATGAATGCCATGAGTAAATATGCCACAAACGAAAAGGCTCATCAGTTGTTCTACGACTATGTGCGTTTCATTATCGGTCGTACGAACCGTTATACGGGTCTGGCCTATAAGGACGATCCCGCCATTATGTCGTGGCAGATCGGCAACGAACCGCGTGCTTTCTCTCGTGAGGCACTGCCCGCCTTCGAGAAATGGCTCGCAGAAACCTCGGCCCTGATCCGCGAACTTGACCCCAACCACCTGATTAGTATCGGTAGCGAGGGTGCATGGGGCTGCGAAGGCGACTTCGATTGTTGGGAGCGTATCTGTGCCGACACGAATATCGACTATGCTAATATCCACCTGTGGCCTTATAACTGGAGTTGGGTGAAGCCCGACTCGCTCATTGAGAACCTGCCACGGGCCAAGATGAACACGAAGGATTATATCGACAGGCACCTGACTATCTGTGCCAAGATAAAGAAACCACTGGTGATGGAGGAGTTCGGTTATCCGCGTGACGGCTTTAAGTTCACGCTCGATACTCCGACACAAGGTCGTGACGGCTTCTACGAGTATGTGTTCTCGCTTGTGGGCGACAATGCCGAGCAGGGAGGTTACTTCGCTGGCTGTAACTTCTGGGGGTGGGGCGGTTTTGCGCAGCCTAAGCACGAGCAGTGGCAGGTAGGTGACGACTATACGGGTGATCCGGCTCAGGAGGCACAGGGACTGAACTCCGTGTTCTCCAGCGATTCAACAACACTGAAGATCATCAGTTCACAAGTGGAGCGGATGGCGCAAATTAAGAACGAATAGGAAAATGAAAAGACTACTGACACTAATCGTATGTGTGATGGCCGTGGCGGCCCTCTCGGCACAGATCCGCGGGAGCGAGATCGAAGTGCTGGTACAGCCTGATCATCAGGATTGGACCTACAAGACTGGTGAAAAGGCGACGTTCGTGGTGAGCGTGCTGAAGTCAGGAACGCTGCTCGACAACGTGAGCATCGACTACGCTGCAGGACCAGAGATGTACCAAGACGTGAAGAAGAGCGTGGTGCTGAAAGACGGTACGTTGAAACTGACTGGCTCGATGAAGCAGCCGGGTTTCTACCGTGTTGATGTGACAGCACATATCGGGGGCAAGGACTACAAAGGTGCCTGTGGGGCAGCTTTCTCCCCTGAACTGCTTCAACCCTCAACGGTGATGCCAAAGGACTTTGCCGAGTTCTGGCAGAACGCCATTGCTGAAGCCCGCAAGACCGATCTGAATCCCACCAAACGGCTTCTACCCGAGCGTTGCACGAAGGATGTGAATGTCTATGAGGTGAGTTTCCAGAACCTCCAGCCTAACTACCGCACCTATGGTATCCTCTGTGTACCCGTGAAGGAAGGATGTTATCCCGCCCTGTTGCGTGTGCCTGGTGCTGGTGTACGTCCTTATGGCGGTGATATCTGGACGGCCTCGCAGGGTGCCATTACCTTGGAGATTGGCATCCACGGCATCCCTGTGACGATGGAGCAGCAGGTGTATGATGATGTGTTCAACGGTGCCCTGATGGGGTATTGGGAGTTTAATATGGACGACCGCGATAAACAATATTATAAGCGGGTGGTGATTGGTTGTATCCGTGCCCTCGACTATATCGAGGAATATACGCCATGGAACAACAAAGAGTTAGGTGTGACGGGTTCGTCGCAAGGCGGTTTCCTGTCACTCGCTACGGCTGGTCTCGATAAGCGAATCACCTATTATGCCCCTGTGCATGCCGCCCTCTGCGATCATACGAACTCGCTCCGGGGCATTGCCTGTGGTTGGCCGCACTATTTCTACTGGAACAAAGGTAAGGGACAAGAGAAGCAGATTGAGACCTCGCGGTACTACGACGGTATCAACTTCGCCCGTCTGATCACGCAGGACCAGGCTGGCTGGTTCTCTTTCGGCTACAACGACGACGTGGTGCCGCCGACTACGGCCTGGGCTACGTATAACACCGTGAAGGGTCCCAAGGAGATATCACCGTATCAGGCCACGTGGCATTTCTGGTTCCAAGAACAGTGGGACGAGTGGGAAGACTGGTTGTTGAAACAAATGCATATAAATAAATAAAATGAAAAAACTATTGACTATTACAATGGCGTCAATCGCAGTGATTGCTTGTACGACGCAGAAACCGTCTGAGTCTGAGAAGACCCAGGCACAGCAGTTGTTTGAGCGCTTGGATACCTTGCGCCAGAAAGGAATTATGTTCGGTCACCAGGACGATCCGTTCTATGGTCTTACCTGGGATTATCAGCCGGACAGCAGTGATGTCAGGAATGTCTGTGGCGACTGGCCTGCCGTGATGGGCTTCGAACTCGGCGGTATTGAGATGGGCGACGAGAAGAACCTCGACAGCGTGCCTTTCACGAAAATGCGTGAGGAGATCATCAAACATTATCTGCGTGGTGGTATCATCACCATCAGTTGGCATCCGCGTAACCCTGTGACCACCATTGAGGGTGGCGGACTGGCAGGACAGAAGTTCCCCGAGGGCACGGCATGGGATGTCAGCAACACCACGGTCGTGAAGAATATTCTAGAGGGCGGCACAAAGTACGAACTGTTCCAGACATGGATGCAGCGTCTGAGCGATTTCTTAGCTTCGCTGAAGACCGATGATGGTCAGAAGGTGCCCATCATCTTCCGTCCCTGGCACGAGAATACTGGCTCGTGGTTCTGGTGGGGCGAGAAACTCTGCAGCGCAGAAGAATACAAGGCCCTCTGGAACATGTTGCAGGACAAACTCAATGCCGATGGCTTCGACAATCTGCTCTGGGCCTACTCACCTGGTATGGCGACCGATCTGACGGCCGAGAAGTACTTGGAGCGCTATCCTGGTGATGACCGTATCTCGCTTGTAGGTATTGATGGCTACCAGTGGGTCTCACGTGCAGACTTTATGTCACAGTTGGATGCGAACCTCACGATGCTGACGAAGTTTGCTGAGGATCATGGCAAGATCGCTGCCCTCACGGAGTGTGGACTGAAGAACCTGACGGAGCCCGACTGGTGGACAACGGCGCTGATGGCTGTGCTCGACAAGCACCAGATCAGTTATTTCCTTGTATGGCGTAATGCTAGCCATGAGTGGTTTGGTCCTTCACCATCGAAGCCCGATGCTCCTTACTTCAAGGAAATGTACGCGAAAGAGAATACCCTTTTCCTGAATGAAATCAAATAATGATATGAATAGTTTTAAAGAGAAAGTTGCAGCCCTGAAAGCTCATCACGAGGAACTGCTGACGAGAAAGAATGAACCTGTAGAGTGGGGGAATGGTATATACGAGAAGTATAAGAACCCGGTAGTGACCGCCGCCCATATCCCCTTGGAGTGGAAATACGACTTCAACGAACAAGATAATCCCTACCTGATGCAGCGTATCATGTGTAACGCTGCCATGAACTCAGGTGCTATCAAGTGGAATGGCAAGTACGTACTTGTGGTGCGCGTGGAGGGTGCTGATCGTAAGAGTTTCTTTGCAGTGGCCGAGTCGCCCAACGGCATTGATAACTTCCGTTTTTGGGAAGAGCCGATCACGATGCCTGATGACGTGATCCCCGCCACGAATATCTATGATATGCGTATCACACAGCATGAGGATGGATGGATCTACGGCGTGTTCTGTGCTGAGCGGCACGACGACTCCCAGCCGGGTGACCTTTCTGCCGCCACCGCAACGGCCGCCATCGCCCGTACGAAGGATCTGAAGACATGGGAGCGTCTGCCCGACCTGAAAACAAAGTCTCAGCAGCGTAACGTGGTGCTCCATCCTGAATTTGTGGATGGTAAGTACGCCTTCTATACTCGTCCGCAGGACGGCTTCATCGACACAGGCTCTGGTGGTGGTATCGGTTGGGCGCTCGTCGATGATATTACCCATGCCGAGATCAAGGAAGAGAAGATTATCTATGAGCGCAAGTACCATACCATCACGGAGGTGAAAAACGGTGAGGGTCCGCATCCAATTAAAACACCGAAGGGCTGGCTCCATCTGGCTCACGGTGTGCGTGCTACAGCCGATGGTCTGCGCTATGTGCTCTATATGTATATGACTGCTCTGGAGGATCCCACGAAGGTGATCGCACGTCCGGGTGGCTATTTCCTCGTGCCAGAGGGTGACGAGTACTTAGGCGACGTGATGAACGTGGCCTTCGCCAATGGTTGGATTGCTGATGAGGATGGTAAGGTATTCATCTACTACGCCTCTGCCGACACGCGTATGCATGTTGCCACCTCGACGATCGACAAACTCATCGACTACTGCATGAATACCCCTGAGGACGGTCTGACTACTGCTGTCAGTGTGGAGACCATCAAGAAACTGATCAATAAAAACAAAAACAATATTATTTATGGCAAAAACTAAATTGATCGAAAAGATTGGCTACGGCTTCGGAGACATGTCTTCTTCAACTTTCTGGAAGATATTCTCCTACTATCTGCCGTTTTTCTATTCCAACATCTTCGGCCTGTCGCTGATTGATGCTGGTGTGCTCGTGCTTGTTACCCGTATCTGGGATGCGGTGTCAGACCCGATGATGGGTATCATCGCTGACCGTACTAACACCCGTTGGGGAAAGTATCGTCCCTTCCTGTTGTGGGTGGCTCCGCTATTCTCCATTTGTGGTATCCTGCTGTTTACCACACCTGACTGGAACTATGGCGCGAAACTCATCTGGGCGTATGTTACCTATATCATGATGATGACAGTCTATACGGGTATCAACGTGCCTTATGGTGCCATGCTGGGTGTGATGACGGATGATTCCAACGAGAAGACCGTGTTCTCCTCTTTCCGTATGTTCTTCGCCTACGGAGGCTCGTTCCTCGCCCTGTTCCTCTGGGAACCGCTGACGAATATGTTCGGTGGCTATAACACGAAGGATGGCTGGTTCTGGGGTATGGTGGTTATCGCTGCAGCCTGTTTCGTGATGTTTATCCTCTGCTTCCTCCTGACAAGGGAACACCTGAAGACCATCTCAACGGTGAGTGTGGGTGATGACTTCAAGTCACTGCTCTCCAACAAACCTTGGTGGTTGCTCATTGGCGCTGCCCTGTGCTCGAATCTCTTTAATACCGTACGTGGTGCTACAGTGGCCTACTTCTTCCAGGATATCATCGGTCCGGATGTGAGTCTGGTGTTCTTTGCTATCTCGTTCCTCTTTTACTCAGGTCTGTTCCTGGGTATCGGTGAGGTGTCAAACATGGTGGGTGTGGCTCTCTGTGTGCCCATTGCCAATGTACTGGGAAAGAAATCAACGTTTATCTTCGTCAATGCCGCCCTTGTGGTGTTCAGTATCGCCTTCTTCTTCGTGCCCTGCACGCCTGGTGGTTTCTGGACGATGCTTATCCTGCAGATCATCATCTCAGTCTTCACGGGTATCATGTCTCCGTTGATCTGGAGTATGTATGCTGATGTGAGCGACTTCGCAGAGCTGAAGTTCAAGACCGCTTCCACGGGTCTGATCTTCTCTTCTGCCTCCATGGCCCAGAAGTTTGGTGGTGCCATCGGTGGTGCAGCCGTGCTCTGGCTCCTCTCAGGTTTTGGCTATGTCACGGATGCAGACCAGCTTGCGGCAGGTATCGTACAGCCTGAGAGTGCCCTGATGGTGCTCCGTTGGCTGATGAGTTTCATTCCTGCCGCCGTAGCCCTGCTGGCTATTATCGTCGTCTGGTTCTATCCTCTGACGACTGAGCGCATTAAGGAGATTAATGGTGAACTGAAGAAGATTCGTTCGATAGAATAAGAATGTTAGAACAACTGAAAAAGGAGATGCAGGATGTTCTCGAACAGAACATCCTGCAGTTCTGGATTGACAAGATGATTGACCGTGAGAACGGTGGTTTCTACGGTCGTATCGATGGTCAGGAAGTGCTTCATCCCGAGGCGGAGAAAGGCGCGATCCTCAATGCCCGTATCCTTTGGACATTCTCTGCCGCCTACCGTGTGTTGGGTAAGCAGGAATATCTGGAAACAGCCACCTATGCCAAGGACTATTTCATTGATCACTTCATCGACAAGGAATATGGTGGTGTCTATTGGAGTCTCGATTACAAGGGACAACCTCTGAACACCCGCAAACAGTTCTATGCCATCGGCTTTGCCCTTTATGGCTTGTCGGAATATGCCCGTGCCACTGGCGACAGGGAGGCGCTGGAATATGCGCTTGATCTGTATGACTGTATTGAGGAGCATGCGCTCGATCGTGAGTATAACGGCTATATCGAGGCGATGACACGCGATTGGCAGCCTATTGCCGATATGCGTCTCTCGGAACTTGATGCCAACTTCCCCAAGTCGCAGAATACCCACCTGCACATCATCGAGCCCTACACAAACTTGCTGAGGTGTCTGAAGGAGATGCATGCCCAGGAATCCTGCGACTATGTGCCTGCCATCGGCTCGGTATTGCCCATTGGCATCACCATCCCCATGGAGACGATGCTGGCTGTTGAGACTTCGCTGCGCAATATCATCGACATCTTCACCGATAGGATTCTGAATCCTGAAACCCATCATCTTGATCTCTTCTTCGAGATGGACTGGACGCGTGGGGCTGGACATTTAGAGAGCTATGGTCACGATATCGAGTGTTCGTGGTTGATGCACGAAGCCGCCCTTGTGCTGGGTGATCCAAAGGTTTTGGCGAAGATGGAACCCATCGTACAGATGGTGGCTAAGGCCTCAGAGAAAGGTCTGCGCCCTGACGGTTCCATGATCCACGAGGCCAATCTCACGACAGGACACGTAGATGACGATATCCATTGGTGGGTACAGGCAGAGAATGTCGTGGGCTGGTTTAATATCTACCAATATTTTGGTGATGAGGCTGCTTTGGACAAGGCAGTACGCTGTTGGGAGTATATCAAGACCCAACTCATTGACTGGGAGAATGGTGAGTGGCACTGGAGTCGTCATCCTGATGGAACGCTGAATACCGTTGATGATAAGGCTGGTTTTTGGAAGTGTCCCTATCATAACGGTCGTATGTGTCTGGAGATTATTGAAAGAACAAGTGAATAAATATGAGAAGACTGTTTGTTGTTATATGGCTGGTGGCGTCGGCTGCTCAGATGCTGGCGCATACGGGATTCGGTGAACGTCCGAAACTCGTAGTAGGCATCGTGGTTGATCAGATGCGCTGGGACTATCTCTCACGCTATTATGACCAGTTTCAGGAGGATGGTTTCAAACGACTGATCGATAAGGGTTATAGTTGTGATAACTGTCTGATCAATTATGTTCCGACGGTAACGGCCATTGGTCATACGAGTGTCTATACAGGTACGACTCCAGCCTTACACGGTATCTGTGGCAATGATTTCTTCATCGATGATGATCCTGTGTATTGCTGTGGTGACAAGACCGTTGATCCCGTGGGAACGGATAACCGTAAACGAGGCTGTATGTCGCCCCGTAACCTGCTCTCTACGACCATCGGCGACCAGATCAGGCTGCACACCGACTTCCGCTCGAAGGTGGTGGGCGTGTCGTATAAGGACCGTGCTTCCATCCTGCCAGCAGGAAGGAGTTCTGACCATGCCTATTGGTTGGATACAGACAATGGACAGTTTATCACGAGCACCTATTATCGTGCGGAACTGCCAGACTGGGCGAAGGCCTATAACAAAGAACTCAAGAAGAACAAGGAGTTGCAAAAGGTGGGCAAGGACGTGGGTTCCTATCCCCTCTGCGGACATATCACCACCGACATGGCCATTGCCGCCCTTCAGGGAGAACAACTTGGTAAGGGTGAGGTGACGGATATGCTCTGTGTGAGTTATTCGCAGACGGATGTGATTGGTCATGCATGGGGCACCCGTGGAGAACATACGGATGAGGCTTATCTGGAACTCGACAAGGATCTCGCCCGACTGTTGAAGGCGCTCGACGATCAGGTGGGCGAGGGTAATTATCTCCTCTTCCTGACGGCTGATCATGGTGGTGCGCATAACTTCCAGTATATGATCGACCACAAACTGAATGGTGGAGCGTGGAACTGTAGTCAGGACGTGATGAACGATCAGTTGGAAGTCTATCTGAAAGAGAAGTTCGGGCCGGCTGTGGATCTCTCGATCATCAACGGACTCAATGGTTACCGTTTCTATTTGAACCACGGGAAGATCAAGGCTCTGGGTCTGGATTTGCAACAGGTGAAGGACGTGCTGATAGCATATTGTCGTCAGTTGCCCCATGTGCAGTTTGTAATGGACTTCGAGAAGGTGAACACGTGGAGTGTGCCTGATGTCCTTCGCAGTCGTGCTTTATTGGGCTATCATCCCCATCGTTCGGGTGATCTGTTGTTGGTGCTGGAGGCTGGTTGGTATGAGTTTGGTAAATGGTCATCGCCCGTTGGTACTACCCATAGTGCGTGGAATCCTTACGATGCCCATATTCCCCTGCTGTTCTACGGCTGGAAGGTGGAACATGGTAGTACAGGTCGTGAGGTGCATATTACGGACATCGCCCCGACGGTGACACAGATGTTGCATATCCAACAGCCGAATGCCTGTGTCGGTGAGCCCATCATAGAAGTGGTAAGGTGAGATTAACAATTATTATTAAAGAATAAATAATTATTCCACTTATTTACAGAATATTTTTGTACCTTTGCAGCACGTTAGCGGCGAAGGTACATTCATTTTTGCTGTAACTGCTTAGAAACGAAAACAATATTGTTATAACGTTATATTATTTTTATGAACTTTACTTTGTTAATTACCGTCTTGTTGACGGCACTAACATTGGTGGTGGCGGCTTACGTCGTAGCTAAGCTGATAGGACCGAGGTCCTACGCGAAGGTGAAAGGTGAGCCGTATGAGAGTGGTATCCCCACACGTGGTAGCTCGTGGTTGCCCATTTCTGTAGGATTCTACCTCTTCGCCATCTTGTTCCTCATGTTCGACGTGGAGACAGTGTTCCTGTACCCGTGGGCTGTGGTGGTGAAGGATTTCGGTGCGATGGCTCTACTGAGCATCGGGTTCTTCCTGGTAGTTCTGGTATTAGGCTTGGCATATGCCTGGCGGAAAGGAGACTTGGAATGGAAGTAAGGAAACCGAAAATCAAGAGTATTCCCTACGAGGAGTGGAACGACAACGCCTCGCTGGAGAAGATCATTGACGAACTCCATGAGGGAGGCGTCAATGTGATTACGGGCTCACTCGACCAGTTGATCAACTGGGGACGTGCTAACTCCCTCTGGTCGCTGACCTTTGCCACTTCATGCTGTGGTATCGAGTTTATGGCCTGTGGCTGTGCCCGTTACGATTTCGCCCGCTTCGGTTTCGAGGTGACGCGTAACTCTCCCCGTCAGGCAGACCTGATCATGTGTGCTGGAACCATCACGCATAAGATGGCACCAGCCCTGAAGCGCCTGTACGATGAGATGGCCGAGCCTAAGTATGTGATTGCCGTCGGTGGTTGTGCCATCAGTGGTGGTCCCTTCAAGTCGAGCTATCATGTGGTGAAGGGTATCGAGGAGATCGTACCCGTCGATGTGTTCATCCCAGGTTGCCCCCCACGTCCAGAGGCTATCATGTATGGTATGATGCAACTGCAGCGTAAGGTGAAGATCGAGAAGTTCTTCGGAGGAGCTAACCACAAGCAGACCAAGGCTGAGCGTGAGTTGGGCGTATCCAATGAGGAACTGACCTTCCGCAATAAGTTGGGTGACCATCGTCGTGAGCCCATCGTGGTGACGGATGTGCCCAAGGAAGTCGTTGAAGAATTGAAATCTGCTCAGGCAGAGGTTAAAGGAGAGGAGACTGCCGTATGAAACTGACACCACTGGAATTTAAATTTGAGCAGTTCCAGCAGAAGATGCAGGAACTGAAGGAGAAAGAGCATTACGATTATCTGGTGACGATCGTTGGCGAGGATTTCCCCAAAGGTCTGATGGACGAGGGAGGTCTCGGCTGTATCTATATCCTTGAGAATACGGAGACCCATAAGCGCTGTTCCGTGAAGATGATGGCCAAGACACAGGTGTGTGGCGACGGTATGTCATCCAACGGTACAGGTGAGATGGATGGTCAGACGGTAGCTTATCTCCCCACCGTATCTCATATCTGGCGTGTGGCCGATCTGCTGGAGCGCGAGGTATATGACTTCTACGGTATCGTGTTCTTAGGACATCCCGATATGCGTCGTCTCTTCCTGCGTAGCGATTTCAAGGGCTACCCCTTCCGTAAGGACTGGGAGTACAACGACCAATATACGCTTGAAGATGATAACGAGTCTGACTACGGTCTGGAGTTCTATCTCGACAAAGATGGCTTCTTGCAGACCAAGCAGAACAAACTCTTCGGCGCTGATGACTATGTGATCAACATCGGTCCACAGCACCCTGCCACCCACGGTGTGCTCCGTCTGCAGACGGTGCTCAACGGTGAGACCGTGAAACACGTCTATCCGCACTTAGGTTATATCCACCGTGCTATTGAGAAGATGTGGGAGAGCATGACCTATCCCCAGACATTGGCGCTGACAGACCGCCTGAACTACTTAGGTGCCATGCAGCACCGCCACGCTTTGGTAGGTGTCATTGAGGAGGCTATGGAGGTGGAACTCACAGACCGTATCAAGTACATTCGTACGATCATGGATGAGTTGCAGCGTCTCGATTCCCACCTGCTCTATACCTCATGTGTCGCTCAGGACCTGGGTGCCCTCACGGGTATGCTCTATGGCATGCGCGATCGTGAGCATGTGCTCAACTGTATGGAGGAGACCACAGGTGGCCGTCTGATCCAGAACTACTACCGCATTGGTGGTCTGCAGGACGATATCGATCCTAACTTCGTCAAGAATTGCAAGGATCTGGTGAAGTACCTGCGTCCTACGATTCAGGAGTATATGGATATCTTCGGTGACAACATCATCACGCACAACCGTCTGGAGAACTGCGGTCCGATGAGTCTCGAGGATTGTATCAACTACGCCGTAACGGGTCCTGCTGGACGTGCTTCCGGTTGGAAGAACGACGTGCGCAAGAACCACCCCTACGATATGTACGATAAGGTGGAGTGGGAGCAGTGCACGCTCGACGGCTGTGACTCGATGGCTCGTTATCTGGTTCACATCAACGAGATGTACCAGAGCCTGAACATCATCGAGCAACTCATTGACAACATCCCCGAGGGTGACTTCTACGTGAAACAGAAGCCCATCATCAAGTGCCCTGAGGGACAGTGGTACTACTCTGTTGAGGGTGTGGCTGGTGAGTTTGGTGTGTATCTCGACTCTCGTGGCGACAAGAGTCCCTACCGCATGAAGATGCGTCCGATGGGTCTCTCGCTTGTTGGTGCCTTCGACCCGATGTTGCGTGGTCAGAAGATTGCTGACCTGATCGCTACGTGTGCCGCTATTGATGTAGTAATTCCTGATATTGACAGATAAAAGCGAAGGATTATGTTCGATTTTTCTATAGTAACACAATGGTTCGACCAACTGCTGCAGGTGACGTTAGGCTGCCCCAGCTGGTTGGCAATATTGATTGAGTGCATCCTGGTTGGTACGGCTATCCTTGTGGGATACGCGCTGATCGCGATTGTACTGATATTCATGGAGCGTAAGGTGTGTGCCTACTTCCAGTGCCGTCTTGGCCCGATGCGAGTAGGTTATTGGGGATTGCTGCAGGTCTTTGCCGACGTGCTGAAGATGCTTATCAAGGAGATCTTCATCGTTGATAAGGCTGATAAACTGCTCTATCTCGTGGCTCCGCTCTTGGTGATCATCGGCTCCGTAGGTGCCTTCTCGTTCCTGCCCTGGAACAATGGTGCGACGGTGCTCGATTTCAACGTGGGCGTATTCCTGCTCACTGCCATCTCTTCGATTGGCGTGGTAGGTATCTTCCTCGCAGGTTGGGGTTCCAACAACAAATACTCTGTGGTCTCTGCCATGCGTGGTGCTGTGCAGATGATCTCTTACGAGATGTCACTCTGCCTCTGTCTGATCACCGCTGTGATCCTGACGGGTACGATGCAGATGTCTGGAATCGTCGAGGCACAGACGGGTCCTTGGAAGTGGCTCATCTTCCAGGGTCATATCCCCGCCATCATCGCCTTCTTCGTATTCCTCATTGCTGGTAATGCTGAGGCAAACCGTGGCCCGTTCGATATGGCTGAGGCTGAGAGTGAGTTGACTGCTGGTCATCATACCGAGTATTCTGGTATGGGCTTCGGCTTCTTCTACCTCGCTGAGTTCTTGAACCTCTTTATCATCGCAGGTATCGCTGCTACGGTATTCCTTGGTGGTTGGGCACCTGTGAACATCGGTATCGAGGGCTTCGACGCCGTGATGGACTATATTCCTGGCATCTTCTGGTTCCTGGGTAAGACATTCTTCCTGGTGTGGATCCTGATGTGGATTAAGTGGACGTTCCCCCGTCTGCGTATCGACCAGATCCTGAAGTTGGAGTGGAAGTACCTGATGCCACTGGCTCTCATCAACCTGGTGATCATGACTGTTGTGGTGGCCTTGGGCCTATATATTAAATAAGGTATAGCAATGGAAGATAACAAAACATATTTCGGAGAAATCGGGCACGGCTTGAAGACGCTGGCTGTGGGCATGAAGACCTCCTGGAAGGAATACTTCAAGGACTTCTTTACCAATAAGTCAACGGAGCAGTACCCCGAGAACCGCAAGACCACACTCCATGTGGCGAAGCGTCATCGTGGGCGCCTGGTGTTCAAGCGCAACGAGGATGGCAGCTACAAGTGTACGGCTTGCACATTGTGCGAGAAGGCCTGTCCGAATGGAACTATCAAGATCACTGCCCATATGGCCGAGGATCCTGAGACAGGCAAGAAAAAGAAGGTGCTCGACGATTATGCGTACGACCTGGGCGACTGTATGTTCTGCCAGTTGTGTACGAACGCCTGCAACTTCGACGCTATCGAGTTTACGAATGATTTCGAGAACGCTGTGTTCGACCGATCGAAACTGGTGCTCCACCTCAACGAGGAAGTCTATGCTGGTGGTTCACTGCCTAACCTGATCGATGGTGGTGCAGCGTGGGAGATCGGTAAGTTTAACACTAAAACGAAGTAACGCAATATGGCAAATTTGGTTATGTTTATCATTCTCGCAGTTGTCATACTTGGTTCAGCCGTTTTATGTGTGACGACGAAGCGGATTATGCGGGCCGCAACATTCCTGTTGTTCGTGCTCTTTGGTGTGGCAGGCATCTATTTCCTGCTCGACTATACATTCTTGGGTGCTGCCCAGGTCTCTGTCTATGCCGGTGGCGTGACGATGATCTATGTATTCGCCATCCAGTTGGTGAGCAAGCGCACCCTTCAGGGTTTTGAGGAACGTGTGAAGTCCAGTAAGATGATTGCTGGTGGTCTGGCCGCTCTGGCCGGACTGGTGGTCGTCTGTCTGATCCTGTTGAAGGCAGGCTTCTACACGCAGGAGATTGCCAACGTTGAGGTGCCGATGAAGGAGATTGGTATGGCTCTCGTTGGTTCTGGCAAATATCAGTATGTACTGCCTTTCGAGTTCATCTCAGTATTCCTGCTGGCATGTATCATCGGAGGCTTGGTAGTAGCAAGAAAGGAGGAGAAAGACGTATGATACCTGTTGAGTGTTATTTCGTGCTGAGTGCACTGTTGTTCTTTATCGGTGTCTATGGCTTTGTCACCCGTCGCAACCTGATCGCCATGCTCATTTCCGTTGAGTTGGTGCTCAATGCCGTCGATATCAACTTTGCGGCCATCAACCGCCTGTTGTATCCCAATGGTAACGAGGGTATGTTCATGACCCTCTTCGTGATTGGTGTCGCCGCAGCGGAAAGTGCGGTGGCCATTGCTATTATTATCAATGTCTATCGCCAGTTCAAGAGCGACAGCGTTGATGCTATCCAGAACATGAAACGATAAAAAGGAGACAAAAGTTATGGAGTATAGTTATTCAATATTTATCCTGCTTCTGCCGCTGTTCTCGTTCATCATTCTGGGACTGGCTGGCATGAAGATGTCACACAAGTTGGCTGGATATATCGGCACTTGTTCGTTGGGCATCGTCACGATCCTGTCGTATCTCTGTGCGTTCCAGTACTTTGGTGCTGACCGTGTGAACGACATCTATCCGACGATCGTGCCATACAACTTCACATGGCTGCCCTTAGGCAGTCTGCATTTCGACCTTGGTATCCTGTTGGATCCCATTTCAGTAGTCATGCTGATCGTGATCTCGACGGTATCCCTGATGGTCCATATCTACTCATTCGGTTATATGCACGGTGAGAAGGGCTTCCAGCGTTATTACGCCTTCCTGAGCCTCTTCACGATGTCGATGCTGGGTCTGGTACTTGCCACCAATATCTTCCAGATGTATATGTTCTGGGAGTTGGTGGGTGTATCGTCCTATCTGCTCATTGGCTTCTACTATCCGTTGAAGCCCGCCATCGCTGCCTCTAAGAAGGCGTTTATCGTGACGCGCTTTGCCGATATGTTCTTCCTCATCGGTATCCTGATGTTCGGTTACTTTACCCATTCGTTCAGTTTCAACTTCGCAGGACATGGTGCGGAGGTGATCATGGGTGAGGGGACGACACCGTTCATTATGGCCGATTACGGTAGGGCTATCACGGCTGGTGCTATGATCATCCCCACGGCCTTGACGCTGATGTTCATCGGTGGTGCTGGTAAGTCTGCCATGTTCCCCTTGCACATCTGGCTGCCCGATGCCATGGAGGGTCCGACACCTGTCAGTGCACTTATCCACGCTGCTACGATGGTGGTGGCTGGTGTGTTCCAGATTGCCCGTATGTTCCCCTTGTGGATGGCCTTCGCGCCCCACACGCTGAGCATCGTGGTCTGGGTGGGTGTCTTCACCGCTTTCTATGCCGCTGCCGTGGCCTGTGCCCAGAGCGACATCAAACGTGTGCTGGCCTTCTCCACCATCTCGCAGATCGCGTTTATGATGGTGGCCCTCGGTGTCAGCATGCCAGGTCATGAGGGTCTCTATGATGATCACACCCAACTGGGTTATATGGCTGGTATGTTCCACCTGTTCACCCACGCCATGTTCAAGGCCTGCCTCTTCTTAGGCGCTGGTTGTATCATCCATGCCGTCCACTCCAACGAGATGGCGCTGATGGGTGGTCTCCGCAAGTATATGCCTGTTACCCACATCACCTTCCTCATCTCTTGTCTGGCTATCGCTGGTATTCCCTTCTTCTCGGGCTTCAGTTCGAAGGATGAGATCATCACCGCCTGCTTCCAGTACAGTCCTGTGGTGGGATGGATCATGACGGGTATCGCAGCCATGACGGCCTTCTATATGTTCCGTCTGTACTACGGTATCTTCTGGGGAACGGAGAATAAGGAAGCCCTTGCGCATCATACGCCCCACGAGGCACCGCTGTCGATGACAATCCCCCTGATCGTGCTCTGTGTGATCACCGTGGGTGTGGGTATTTACTCCACCTTAGGCGGTTTCCTCGGATGGGAAGGTTCGTTTGGCAGTTTCGTCTCTGCCAGCGGTAAGGATTATATCATCCACTTCGACACGCAGATCGCGCTGACCTCGACGGTCATCGCCATCCTGAGTATCTGTCTGGCTACTTATATCTATAAGGGTGAGTCGCAGCCCATCGCCGACCGTCTCTATAAGACGTTCCCGAAGTTGCATCGTGCCGCCTACAAGCGTTTCTATCAGGACGAGATCTGGCAGTACGTCACCCACCGTATCATCTTCCGTTGTGTCTCCACGCCGATTGCCTGGTTTGACCGTCATGTGGTCGATGGCACGTTCAACTTCATGGCTTGGGGTGCCAACGAGGCTGGTGAGTCTATCCGTCCCTGGCAGAGTGGCGATGTCCGTCAGTACGCCGTGTGGTTCCTCACTGGTACGGTCGCATTAACATTAATCCTTTTATGCATCTAAAGATATGAGTATATTAACATTATTCGTAGTAATTCCCGCCCTGATGCTACTGGGATTATGGCTTGCCAAGAATCTCAATCAGGTGCGTGGTGTGATGGTGGCAGGCGCCTCTTGTCTGCTCGCCCTCTCGATATGGCTGACGATCTATTTCATTCAGGAGCGCAGTGCCGGTAATACGGCCGAGATGCTGCTCACGTATAGTGTGCCCTGGTTCAAACCGCTGAACATCGCCTACTCGGTGGGTGTCGATGGCATCTCAGTGGTGATGCTGCTCCTGTCGAGCATCATCGTGTTCACGGGAACCTTTGCCTCCTGGCAACTCAAGCCGCTCACGAAGGAGTACTTCCTCTGGTTCACGCTGCTCTCCACGGGTGTGTTCGGCTTCTTCATCTCCACCGACCTCTTCACGATGTTCATGTTCTACGAGGTGGCCCTTATCCCGATGTATCTGTTGATCGGTGTCTGGGGCTCAGGTCGTAAGGAGTACTCAGCCATGAAGTTGACGCTGATGCTGATGGGAGGTTCGGCCCTGTTGATCCTCGGACTGCTGGGTATCTACTTCTTCAACGGTCAGTACAGTGGCACCTACACCTTCGAGTTGACGACTATTGCCGCTGCCCACGCTATCCCCGGGTGGATCCAGAACATCTTCTTCCCCTTCATCTTCATCGGCTTTGGTGTACTGGGAGCCCTGTTCCCGTTCCACACTTGGTCTCCTGATGGTCATGCCTCTGCGCCTACGGCCGTCTCGATGCTCCATGCCGGTGTGCTGATGAAACTCGGAGGCTACGGCTGTTTCCGTGTGGCGATGTACCTCTTGCCTGAGGCTGCCCAGGATCTCTCCTGGATCTTCCTGATCCTCACCACGATCTCCGTGGTCTATGGTGCTCTGAGTGCCTGTGTACAGACTGACCTGAAGTATATCAACGCCTACAGCTCTGTGTCTCACTGCGGACTGGTGCTCTTTGCCCTCCTGATGATGAGTCAGACGGCTGTCACGGGTGCCATCCTCCAGATGCTCTCTCACGGATTGATGACGGCGCTCTTCTTTGCCCTCATCGGTATGATCTACGGTCGTACGCATACCCGTGACATCCGCGAGTTGGCAGGTCTGATGAAGATCATGCCTTTCCTCGCCGTAGGTTATGTCATCGCTGGTCTGGCCAACCTCGGTCTGCCTGGTTTCTCTGGCTTCATCGCTGAGATGACCATCTTCGTGGGCGCCTTCGGTGCGAAGCCGCTGATAGGTGATCCAAGTGAGTCGTTTCGTATGGTAGCCACGGTTATCGCCTGTATGTCGATTGTCGTCACGGCAGTCTATATCCTGCGTGTGGTGGGTAAGATCCTGTATGGCGAGGTGGAGAACAAGCACTACCTCGAACTCACCGATGCTACTTGGGATGAGCGCGTCGCCGTGATCTGCCTGATCTTCTGTGTGGCAGGCCTGGGTTGTGCCCCGTTCCTGTTCAGTGATATGATCTCGCCCGCAGCCGGCACGATCTTACAGTCTATAGGTGTCATGTAAAAGATAGGAGGATTTAGATATGAATTACGGACAATTTTTAAATATGATTCCCGAGTTCTACCTCGTGATCATCCTAATTGCGGTGTTCTTTACCGACTTCTGTTTGCACAAGAGCGAGAAGAAGCACGACATACTGTCTGCCGTGACTGCTGCCCTGATGGCTGTGCTGCCTGTGCGCATTGCCCTGTTATCAGAGCCCACCGAGGCTTTCGATGGTCTTTATGTGGCTTCTGCTGCTGTGAACGTTATGAAGGTCATTCTGGCTTTCGGTACATTCATTGTCATCGTTATGGCCCAGCCATGGCTCAAGAAGTCAGCCCAGAAACTCGAGGGTGAGTTCTATATGCTCATCATCAGCACGCTGTTGGGTATGTTCATCATGATGTCGAGTGGCAACTTCCTGTTGTTCTTCCTTGGTCTTGAGACCGCCTCCGTGCCCTTGGCCTGTATGGTGGCTTTCGACCGCCATCGTAACGACAGTGCCGAGGGAGCCGCCAAGTATATCCTTATGGCTACCTTCTCCAGCGGTGTGATGCTGTTCGGTATCTCGTTCATCTATGCCGCTACCGGTACGCTTTACTTCGATGACGTGGCTGCCAAGATTGCTGCCTCACCCCTCACGATCATGGGTCTGGTATTCTTCTTTAGCGGTCTGGGCTTCAAGATCTCGCTGGTGCCCTTCCACTTCTGGACGGCCGACACCTATCAAGGTGCGCCCACACCGGTGACCGGTTATCTGAGCGTTATCTCTAAGGGTGCTGCCGCTATCACACTGTGTATCATCCTGATGAAGGTGTTCCAGCCGCTGCTGGTTTACTGGGAGTATCTGCTCTATATCGTCATCGTACTCTCGATCACGGTGGCCAACCTGTTTGCCATCCGTCAGAGCGAACTCAAGCGCTTCATGGCATTCTCGAGTATCTCACAGGCAGGTTATATCATGCTCGCCGTGGTGGGCAACTCTCAGTTGGGCATTGCCTCGTTGACCTACTACGTGCTCGTTTATATTGTAGCCAACATGGCTGTCTTCACCGTCATCAATGTGGTGGAACAGAAGAACGGAGGTCGTACGGACATGGCCGCCTACAACGGCTTCTACCAGACCAATCCGAAACTGTCGTTCCTGATGACGCTGGCACTGTTCTCACTGGCAGGTATCCCACCGTTTGCTGGTATGTTCTCGAAGTTCTTCGTGTTCATGGCAGCCGCAGGGCAGGGGAGTGCCGCCGCCTACTTCGTGGTCTTCGTCGCCCTGGTCAACACGGTGGTGTCACTCTACTACTACCTGCTGATCGTCAAGGCCATGTATATCACGAAGACCGACACGCCGCTGCCCACGTTCCAGAGCGACTGCAGCACGCGTACGGCCCTCGCCATCTGCACGGCAGGCATCGCCCTCTTCGGCATTGCCTCCTGCATCTACGAGTGGATCGCCGCCGCAGGATTGTAATCTTCGCAGATATAGTAAGAAAAAAGCCGAAAGTTTTGGACTTTCGGCTTTTTTGTCTATCTTTGCAGTCAGAACAGATAGGCGGAGAAAGATGAAAAAAGTCTATAAGGCACATATCCTCTTTACCAAGGAGCGAACGGACTTCGAGGTGCTGGAGAACGGCTATATCGCCGTGGAGGACGGGCACGTGGTAGGTGTCGCCGGGGATCTGAAGTCGTTGGGCTGCGAGGAGGCTGAAGTGACTGACTTCGGCAATCGTCTGTTGATCCCCGCCATGAACGATATGCACGTCCATGCTCCCCAGTACCGTAACCAAGGCATTGCGATGGATCTGGAACTCTTGCCCTGGCTACAGAACTACACCTTTCCTGAGGAAAAGAAATATGCCGATACGGCCTACGCCGAACGGATGTACCGTCGCTTTATCCGCGACCTGTGGCGCTTCGGTACGATGCGGGCCTGTGTGTTCGCGACGATCCATACCGACAGTACGCGCCTGCTGATGCAACTCTTCCAGGAGGCTGGTATGGGTGCGATGGTGGGAAAGGTGGCGATGAACCGCAACTGTCCGCCCGAACTCTCGGAGACGGTGGAGGAGATGGTCGAAGGCAACGAGGCACTGATCGCCGACTATAACCGGAAGGATGCCTTGGTGCGCCCCATCATCACCCCGCGATTCGTACCGTCGTGTACGCCCGAGATGCTGCAGGCCTGTGGCGATCTGGCGGCTAAATACCAGTTGCCCGTGCAGTCGCACCTCTCGGAGAATATGTCGGAGATCGTGCTGGTGCATACGTTAGAGAAGGAGAGTACCAGTTATGGCGATGCCTACAACCGCTACGGCCTCTTCGGACAGACGCCGACGATCATGGCCCACTGTGTGTGGACGGCTGGTGAAGAACTGGAACTGATGAAGCGCAACGGTGTGATGGTGGCCCACTGTCCGACGTCGAACCTGAACTTAGCGTCTGGTCTGGCACCTATCCGTACGTTTATCGAAGAGGGTCTCCGCGTGGGCTTAGGCAGTGATATCAGTGGCGGCCACGACCTGAATATCTTCCGTATGATGGTGTTCGCCATCCAGGTGAGTAAGATGCACTACCAGCAGAACCACGACAAACCGTTCCTCACGCTATCGGAGGTGTTCTGGTTGGCCACGAAGTCGGCAGGCAGTTTCTTCGGACAGGTGGGCAGTTTCGAACCCGGCTATGAGTTCGATGCCTTGGTGATCGACGATAGTGACCTGAACCACTCGGACTACTCACTGCTGCACCGTCTGGAGCGCTATATCTATTTAGGCGACGACCGTCAGATCGTACACCGCTTCTGTCGGGGACAGGAAATACAAGAACCTAAAATCATTTGATTCATCATGAATAAGAACAGCAACATCTATGAACTCAATGGCCGCGTGCCTCTGCTTCAGGCCATTCCCTTCGGCCTACAGCATGTGTTGGCCATGTTTGTGGCCAATATCACGCCCATCATCATCCTTGCCAATGTCGTAGGTATCGACTCTGCCGTCAGTGCGACACTGATACAGAACTGTATGATCATCGCCGGTATCGGAACACTCATCCAACTCTATCCCATCTGGCGCATTGGCTCCCGCCTGCCCATCGTAATGGGTATCAGTTTTACATTCCTCTCTGCATCCCTTGCCATTGCCACCTCACAGGGTATGGGTGTACTCATGGGGGCCGTTATCCTCGGTGGTGTCATTGAAGGTCTTCTGGGGTTGTTTCCCAGATACTGGACCAAACTGATTCCGCATGTCGTGGCTGCCACCGTAGTGACCGCCATCGGTTTCTCGCTGCTGCCTATCGGTGCCAACTCGTTTGCTGGCGGACAGGGCGCTGCCGATTTTGGTTCTGCACAGAACTGGATCGTCGGAACCTTTACATTGGTGGTGTGCTTAGGTTTCCAGATATTCGCCAAGGGCTTCTTCCGTTCCTTGTCTGTCCTGATAGGTTTGATAGCCGGTTATATCCTTGCTGCCTGCATGGGAATGGTCAACTTCTCTGGTCTGCAGGACGTAGGTTTTGTTTCATTGCCCAACTTCATGCCCTTTAAACCTGAGTTCGAGTTGGGGGCATTCCTCTCTATCCTCGCCATCTACATGGTGTCTGCTACGGAGACCATCGGTGATACCAGTGTCCTCTGTGTCAGTGCCCTGAATCGTACGACCCATAAGCGGGAGATGGGTTCCAGTGTCGCCTGCGACGGTTTCGTCAGTAGTATAGCAGGTCTCTTCGGTTGTACGCCCATCACCTCGTTCAGTCAGAACGTGGGTCTGGCAGCGATCTCGGGTGTCGTCAACCGCTTTGCCATTGCCACTGGTGCTTGTATCATGATCCTGGGAGGTGTGTTCCCTGCTGTGGGTGCCATTCTGACCACCATACCCCAGGCGGTACTCGGAGGTTGTACCATGATGATGTTCGGCTCCATTATGTTTGCCGGCTTCCGTATGTTGTCAAACTGCGGTTTCACCGATCGTAACATGATCATCGTGGCTTTGTCACTGAGTATAGGACTTGGCTTTACACAGGCAGCGGGCATGTTCGCCATCTTCCCGCAGATCATCCAAACGGTGTTTGCAGAGAACTGCGTAGCCGTAGTGTTCCTTCTGGCCGTTATTCTGAACCTCATCCTACCAGGCCACGATAGGGAGGAGACAAATCCCACCGTCTGACATTGTAAAGATTAATTGCCATAAAAAGGGTCTCTCTGATCTCTCATTCTAAGGGAACAGAGAGGCCCTTTTAGGGGTGTTTGGGGTTACATTGGGACCGATGGATTGTTTCCTTACGGTTAACCACCTGTTAGGATAGTCCTTTGGGATCGTTAAGATAACCCTTACGACTCGTCGGAATAATCCCTATGTAGTGACAGGTGACGTTCGAACGAGCGAAAGAAGCCATTCCGATGGGTGAAAGGAACCATCTGAACAACTCAAAGGTGACCCCTCTTTTTGTGCTGGAACGTAACCGCCAGAATATCAGGCGCTTACCAAAATGGTCAAAAACTCGCGTTTTTGCGATCACATGACCAGTTGCTGACAAAAACGCCCGTATTTCGAGCCGTTTTGTTGATATTATTCAAGCACTTTCTTGAGGAACTGGGGCGTGTAGCCTTTCTTGGACTTAGCGACTTGTTCAGGGGTGCCAGTGGCGAGCACCTGTCCGCCCTTACGACCTCCCTCGGGTCCCATGTCGATGATCCAGTCGGCCAGTTTGATGACATCGAGATTGTGCTCGATGATGACGACGGTATTACCGCGATCCACGAGTTTCTGGAGCACATCCATCAGGATGCGGATATCCTCGAAGTGCAGACCCGTCGTGGGTTCGTCGAGGATATAAAGTGTCTTACCCGTGTCTTTCTTCGAGAGTTCGGTGGCGAGTTTCACGCGCTGGCTCTCACCGCCGGAGAGGGTGGTGGAGGGCTGACCTAACTTGATGTAGCCTAATCCTACATCCTGGATGGTCTTGATCTTACGGAGGATATCGGGTACGTTCTCGAAGAACTCCACGGCTTGGTTGATGGTCATGTCGAGTACATCGGCAATCGACTTACCCTTATAGCGCACCTCGAGCGTCTCACGGTTATAACGCTTGCCGTGGCACTCCTCACAGGGCACCTGGATATCGGGCAGGAAGTTCATCTCGATGGTCTTGTAGCCGTTACCGCCACAGGTCTCACAGCGGCCCCCCTTCACGTTGAAGGAGAAGCGTCCGGGTTTATAGCCGCGGATCTTGGCCTCAGGGAGATTGACAAACAGCGAACGGATATCGGAGAAGACACCCGTGTAGGTGGCAGGATTCGATCGGGGCGTACGACCAATAGGACTCTGATCCACATCGACCACCTTATCTATATATTCCAGACCCTCGATGCTGTCGTAGGGCATGGGGGCTTTCAGCGAACGGTAGAAATGCTGGGAGAGGATGGGTTGCAGGGTCTCGTTGATGAGCGTGGATTTACCTGAGCCGCTGACACCCGTAACGAGGATGAGTCTGCCGAGGGGAAACTCCACATCGACATGCTTCAGGTTGTTGCCCGTGCACCCTCGGAGGATGAGGCTCTGTCCGGAGCCAGGACGGCGATAGACCTCTCCATCGTCCCCTGACCCCTCCTTCCTAAGAAGGGGAATGGAGAGGGTGCCGTTGAGGTACTGGGCGGTGATGGTATCGGTCTTGAGCATCTCCTCGGGTGTGCCCTGGAAGACGACCTCACCGCCTTTTCGTCCTGCACGGGGACCGATATCGACGATATAGTCGGCATTGAGCATCATGTCCTGATCGTGCTCCACGACGATGACGGTATTGCCGATGTCGCGCAGGGCCTTCAGGGAATGGATAAGTCGCTCGTTGTCGCGCTGGTGGAGACCGATGCTGGGCTCGTCGAGGATATAGAGCACGTTGACGAGTTGGGAACCGATCTGCGTGGCGAGACGGATGCGCTGGCTCTCACCACCGGAGAGTGAGGCAGACTGACGGTTCAGGGCGAGATAGTCGAGTCCCACTTCGAGCAGGAAGTCGAGACGCGTACGGATCTCCTTCAGGATTTCGTGGGCGATCTGCTGTTGTTGGTGGTCGAGATGGTCTTCCACCTCATCGAGCCACTCGCGCAGTTCGCTGATATCCATCGAGGCGAGTTCGGCGATGTTCTTGTCCCAGATCTTATACGACAGGGCCTCCCGGTTCAACCGTTGGCCGTGGCACTCAGGACACTCGCACTCGGCGAGGAACTGGTCTGCCCACTTCTGTCCTGCGGTGGAGTCGTCATTGTCCATCACGTTGCGCAGGTATTTGATGATACCGTCGAAGGCAATGAAGTAATCACTGGTGGTATGGACGAGTTCCTTGTCGATGCGTACGTTCTCCAACGAACCGTAGAGTACCTCGCGCAGTGCTTCCTCAGGGATATCCTCGATGGGAGTCTTTACGTCGCACTCGTATTTCTTGAGGATGGCATCGATCTGCCAGAAGATCATCTGGTTCTTGTACTTGCCGAGGGGTACGATACCACCGTCATGGATATTCTGCTTACGGTCTGGGATGACTTTCGCCAGGTCGATCTGGTTGATGATGCCCAGTCCCTTACAATGCGGGCACGCCCCTTGGGGAGAGTTGAAGGAAAAGTTATTGGGTGCAGGGTCAGAATAACTGATGCCCGTCGTGGGGCACATCAGTCGTTTGGAGAAATGCTTGATGTCGCCACTGTCTTTGTCGAGGATCATGATGAGACCCTCGCCCTGTTTCATGGCGATGGAGACGGACCTCTTGAGACGGTCGTTCGCCTCCCCCCCTGTCCCCTCATCCCCGGTGGAGGGGAGTATGGCCAACTTATCGATCACCACCTCGATATCGTGGTTCTTGTAGCGGTCCACCTTCATGCCTCGGGTGATCTCCATCAGTTCACCATCGACGCGGATATTCAGGTAACCCTTACGGCGCATCGACTCGAAGAGTTCACGGTAGTGACCCTTACGGCTGCGCACCAGTGGGGCGAGGATGAAGATCTTCTTACTCGCATAGTCGTGCAGGATCATGTCGAGTACCTTCTCCTCCGTGTATTTCACCATCTCCTCACCAGTGGCATAACTGTACGCCTTACCCGCACGGGCAAAGAGCAGACGCATATAGTCGTAGATCTCGGTGGTGGTACCTACCGTCGAACGGGGGTTCTTGTTGGTGGTCTTCTGTTCGATGCTGATAACGGGTGAGAGCCCTGTGATCTTATCGACATCAGGACGTTCCATACCGCCGAGGAAGTTACGGGCGTAAGCCGAGAAGGTCTCGATATAGCGGCGCTGGCCCTCGGCGAAGATGGTGTCGAAGGCCAACGATGACTTGCCAGAGCCACTGAGGCCCGTGATGACCGTCAGGGAGTGGCGCGGTATCTCGACGTCTATATTCTTAAGATTATGTACGCGCGCACCGTAAACATTGATTTTGTCGTCTGTCTTCATGGCTTAGTTGTCTGACGTTGTCTCCATGTACCCTCTTAGCAGGTTTACGTCTTTCTTAATATTGTATTCCCTGCCGTCGGCACCCTTGGCCTTACAGAGCAGGAAATAGACACCCTCCTTCACATCCTTGCCGTTGTAGGTTCCGTCCCAACCTCCAGCCGGATCCGTCCAGTCATAGAGTTTCTGTCCCCAACGATTGAAGATGTAGGCATGGAACTCCACAATACTCTGGTACTCCTTGGCCTTGAAGATCGGGTTGTATTCGTCGCCATTGGGCGAGAAGGCATTAGGGAAGATCAGTTTGCTCTCACTGACGGTCACCGTGAAGACGACGGAGTCGAGGGCTGCCTCACCAGCGTCGGGCTTGAAGAAGAGGGTCACGCGGGTGGCACCGGCCGTGGTGAACGTGTATTCCGTGTCTTCCTCGTAGCGCACGGCCATATCTGTGGCTTCGCCCTCCATACGGAAATGCCATTCGTAGGAAGGGTTATGGCCTTCGATGTCGGAGGGATTGGCACGGAAGGTAACTGTCAGGGGAGCCTGACCATTGATAACGTCGGTACTCTCGGTTTCTACACCTTCGTCATTCAGATAGGTGGCGGTAGGGGAAACGGAAGGATAACCGTTCTGTGCCAGGCACCAAACGGGCAGAAATGTCGCCCAAATGATAAGAAATATACGAATTGTTCTCATTTTTGTTCGCTTTAAAGTGCAAAGATACTAAATATTTCATAATTCATCATTTCCAATTCACAATTATTTTGTACTTTTGTAGGCGAAATCCTAAATTTTGAGAATATGACGCGACTTTTAAGATATTTTTTGTTGTCTGCCCTGCTTATGGTAGCAGTGGGTGTGGTCTATGCTCAGGATGACAATTCTATCCGTGGTTATCATAAGGTGAAGCGTAAGGAGACGATCTTCGGTATCTCCAGAATGTATGAGATCACCATCGAGGAACTGATCGAGGCGAACCCCGAGATGAAGAGGCCCGACTACGAACTGAAGAAGGGCGATATCCTGAAGATTCCTTTCTCAAGTAAGACGGGCAGTACTAACCAGACGAGTCAGGCTGGTACGGTTAGCCAGATTATCAAGGAAAAGGTGTCAGAGAAATCCTCCACCGATGATGTACGTCATCGGGCTATCCGTCTGGGTGTGATGCTGCCGCTGCATGATATCAATGGTGACGGGCGCAGGATGGTGGAGTACTATCGTGGGGTACTGATGGCCTGCGACAGTCTGAAGAAATTGGGTATCTCCGTCGATGTCCATGCCTGGAACACACCAGAGGACGGCGATATCCGTCCCGTACTCCTCAACGATGCCGCTACGAAGTGTGATATCATCATCGGTCCGCTTTACTCCAAACAGATGGATGTGCTGTCGGAATTCGTGAAGACATACGATATCCGTTTGGTGATTCCCTTCTCCATCAACGCACCGCAACTGACGACCAACCGTAATATCTTCCAGATATGGCAGTCGCCTACGACGATCAACGAACAGTCGGTATCCCATTTCATGAAGCGCTTCAAGGACTATCACCCTGTGTTCATCGACTGCAACGACTCCACCAGTAAGAAAGGGTCGTTTACCACCAGTCTCCGTCGCGAACTGGAGCAGGAGGGCATCGCCTATTCCCTGACGAGCCTGAAGTCGAGTGATGAAAACTTCCTGAAAGCCTTCAGTGATAAGAAACAGAACATCGTCATCCTGAACACGGGGCGCATGAAGGAATTAGGTATCGCCTTCTCGAAACTCAATATCATGAAGATGACCCACCAGGATCTGAATATTACCATGTTTGGCTATACGGAGTGGCTGGGATATACGCGTGTGCATCTGGAGAATTTCTATAAGTATAACACTTATATCCCCGCACCGTTCTATTACAATCCCACGTCATCGGCTACCAAACGGCTGGAGCAGAAGTACCGTTGGAACTTCCATACGGACATGCAGAATATCCTGCCTCGCTTTGCCATCACGGGATTCGACCACGCTTATTTCTTCCTGATGGGACTCCATAAGTACGGTAAGAGTTTTAATGGCGCAGCGGGTATGTTCGGTTATCCGCCAGTGCAGACCCCGTTGCAGTTTGAACGCTATGGTAATGGTGGCCTGCGGAATAATACGCAGCTCTTTGTTCACTATATGCCAGAGCATCTGGTGGAAACCATCAAGTTCTGACCGATGCGAAAGATCTTTGTCTTTATTCTTGTGCTGTGTTCTGTGGCGGCATCCGCTCAGGTAGGCGAGTTCAGAAAGGATTTCGCCGTGGGCGTCAGTGGCGGTTACGTACTGAGCAATGTGGATTTCGTGCCTAAGGTACCACAAGGATACCAGGGGGGAATGATTGGAGGTATTACCCTGCGCTATACCTGTGAGAAGTACTTCAAGAGCATCTGTGCCGTGGTGGCGGAGGTCAACTACGCGCAGATCGGTTGGAAGGAGGATATCCTCGATATGAAAGACCAGCCGGTACCTTTGCATACGGATCCATCGCAGACATTGCGCTATTCACGGAAGATCAACTATCTGCAGGTGCCCGTCTTAGCCCGTTTAGGATGGGGCCGCGAGCGCAACGGTTTTCAGGCTTTCTTCCAGTTAGGTCCTCAAATTGGTGTCTATCTGAATGATGAGACGGACACGAACTTTGATGCTCGTCAACCTGCTTTTGATCCTCTGTCGAAAGAATACCAATACAGTGGCAAACGGGCGTCGCATGTGATGGCCCAGGACACGATGGCCATCGAGAATAAGTTTGACTATGGCATCGCTGCTGGCTTGGGTTTGGAGTTCAGCAACCGCCATGTGGGCCATTTCATGCTGGAAGGCCGTTACTATTACGGATTGGGGAATATCTATGGCAATACGAAGCGTGACTACTTCGGTCGTTCCAACTTCGGCAATATCGTCATCAAGTTCACGTACCTCTTTGATATTATCAGGACTAAAAACTCAAAAATTAAATAACTATGTTCGAAGGTCAACCTAAAGGTTTATTTGCGTTGGCACTGGCCAACACGGGTGAGCGATTCGGTTACTACACGATGCTCGCCGTCTTCGCTCTGTTTCTAAGAGCTAATTACGGATTGTCACCTGCCATGGCGGGAACGATCTACAGTTCATTCCTCATGCTGGTGTATTTCCTCCCGCTCATCGGTGGTATCATGGCCGACAAGTTCGGCTTTGGCCGTATGGTGACCACGGGTATCATCATCATGTTTGCGGGTTATCTGCTGTTGTCAGTGCCTTTGGGTGGTGACACGGTAGCCCTTGTGGTGATGCTGGCAGCCCTGTTGCTGATTGGCTTCGGTACGGGTCTCTTCAAGGGAAACCTCCAGGTGATGGTGGGTGATCTCTACAACGATCCGCAGTATAAGGACAAGCGTGATGCTGGTTTCTCCATCTTCTATATGGCCATCAATATCGGTGCCCTGTTTGCTCCGACGGCTGCCATTAAGATCAAGGAGTATGCTGAGACGGCACTGGGCTATTCGAGCAACGATGCCTATCACTTCTCGTTTGCCGTGGCCTGTGCATCGCTGATCCTGTCGATTATTATCTACTACGTGTTCCGCTACACCTTCCGCCATACTGAGGGTGGCACGAAGAAGGATGCCGCCAAGGCTGATGCCACCAGCACAGAACCAGAACTTACGAAGGAAGAGACCTCGCAGCGCATCGTTGCCCTCTGTCTCGTCTTTGCCGTGGTGATCTTCTTCTGGATGGCTTTCCACCAGAACGGTCTGTCGCTGACATACTTTGCCGATGAGTTTACGGCCCAGTCTGCCGAGGGTGTGCAGGCCATGTGCTTCAATGTGTGGAACCTCGTGGCCGTGATCTTCATCGTCTATGCCGGTTTCTCACTGTTCCAGTCGAAGACCAGCAAGGGCAAGGCTATCTCTTTCGCCATTATCGTGGTGGCAGTGCTGTTCCTCATCCTGCAATATAATCCTGATGGTAGTATTTCTATCTCTGCTCCTATCTTCCAGCAGTTCAACCCCTTCTATGTGGTAGCATTGACGCCTGTGTCGATGGCTATCTTCGGAGCGTTGGCTGCCAAGGGTAAGGAACCCTCGGCTCCGCGAAAGATTGCCTATGGTATGATTGTGGCAGCCATTGCCTATGCCCTGATGGCCTTTGGTTCGTTCGGACTGCCTACGCCCGAGACGGTGATGGATGCTGATGGCAACCCCGTAGGAAAGCATGTGGCTGATGTCACGCCGAACCTGTTGATCATGGTTTATCTGGTGCTGACCTTTGGCGAACTGTTGCTCTCTCCGATGGGTATCTCGTTCGTGTCGAAGGTGGCTCCCCCGAAGTATAAGGGTATGATGATGGGCGGCTGGTTCGTGGCAACGGCCATCGGTAACCAACTCGTCGTTGTTGGTGGCCTGTTGTGGGGTGCCGTACCCCTTTGGGCCTGCTGGAGCGTCTTCTTGGGCGTCTGCCTCGTGGCAGCGATCTTCATGTTCACCATGATGAAGCGACTCGAGAAAGTCTGCTGACAGTTTACGGTTTATAGTTTACTGTTGAAGGATGTCGTTCATCCCATTCCTGGTACTGATCGTACTGATTACGTGTTGCGTTGCCGTCTTCGGTAACGCAACATTGGATGGTGCCAGTCAGGTGTCGTTGTTGGCGGCGTCGGCTGTCAGTGTCCTGATCGGACATTTCCAGAAACGGCTGACATGGGAGAACTTAGAAAAAGAGATAACGGCGAAGATCGCGAGTTGTACGCCCGCGATCATCATCCTTTTATTGATAGGTGCTATTGGCGGTACGTGGATGGTGTCTGGCATCGTACCCACGATGATCTACTATGGCATGCAGATCATCCGTCCTGAGGTGTTCCTCGTCAGCAGTAGTATCCTCTGTGCCTTGGTAAGTCTGATGATCGGTTCGTCGTGGACGACGGTGGCTACTCTTGGTGTAGCCCTGATGGGTATCGGTAAGGCGCATGGCTTCGACGATGGTTGGATAGCAGGCTCGATCATCACGGGCGCCTACTTTGGCGATAAACTGTCACCACTTTCCGATACTACCGTGCTGGCCTCCAGCGTCTCTGGTACACCACTCTTTACGCATATCCGTTATATGCTCTATACGACGGTGCCCACGTTCTGCATCTCGTTGACGGTCTTCTTGATTGCGGGCTTCTCCATGAATGTCTCTGGTCATGGTAATGTGGCGGAGTTTATGGAGGGACTGCAACGGACATTCGTGATATCGCCCTGGCTACTGATCGTACCCGTATTGACGGGTGTGATGATTGCCCGTCGTTGGCCGTCGATGGTGGTACTTTTCTTAGCCATCCTCTTGGCGGCGGTCGTGGGACTGCTGGTGCAGCCGTCGCTAATCCATGCCATCTCGGGCAACGAGGGTGGGGGACTGTTGGCCTCGTATAAGGGTATGATGCAGGTGTGTTATGGCTCGACGAATATCGAGACGGGAGTGCCCATGCTCAACGAACTGGTGCATACCAGTGGCATGGGTGGTATGATGCCGACCATCTGGCTGATCATCTGCGCCCAGACCTTCGGTGGTGCACTGACGGCTACAGGACAGTTACAGGATCTCATGCGACTGGTGCTCCGCTTTGTCAAGGGTACGGCTTCGCTGGTGGCCTGCACCGTCGGCACGTCGCTCTTCTGTAACATCGCCCTCGCAGATCAGTATCTGTCTATCATGCTCGCCAGTTCGATGTTCAAGGAAACCTATCGTGAACGGGGCTACGAGCCGCGACTGCTGAGCCGATCGTGTGAGGACAGTGCGACGGTCACCTCTGTGCTTG
>Ga0129307_1000417_pt1 | contig 66639 bp, 57 predicted proteins | sample P1105metagenome_FD_94437 | JGI IMG/M metagenome (GOLD analysis project Ga0129307, IMG submission 94437) | Capybara group fecal microbial communities from Wisconsin, USA - P1105 metagenome | ecosystem: Host-associated > Mammals > Digestive system > Large intestine > Fecal | place: USA: Wisconsin... | reverse complement strand
CCGGGCCTTTCAGCTGGGATCCTGTGCCGGAAAGAATGTTCCGGAGATTATGTTCCGGAGGATGCAAGCCCGGTACATTGCCCCCGTAAGACTGCTCCGGTTAAGCGAAGTCCCGCTGCGGTGCCATCTGCACCGCGCTCCCGGCCTCCATCAACCCGGTGGTCGGCCGTCGCGCGTGCAGGCACCTTGCGGTCCATCGCACCGGGCAATGTCTTACGGGGGCAGCTGCCCGGGCCTTTCAGCTGGGATCCTGTGCCGGAAAGAATGTTCCGGAGATTATGTTCCGGAGGATGCAAGCCCGGTACATTGCCCCCGTAAGACTGCTCCGGTTAAGCGAAGTCCCGCCGCGGTGCCATCTGCACCGCGCTCCCGGCCTCCATCAACCCGGTGGTCGGCTGTCGCGCGTGCAGGCACCTTGCGGTCCATCGCACCGGGCAATGTCTTACGGGGGCAGCTGCTTGGGCCTTTCAGCTGGGATCCTGTGCCGGAAAGAATGTTCCGGAGATTATGTTCCGGATGAGAAAGACCCGGTGCAGGGCACCGGGTCTTTCTCACGACGGAACCTTCCCGCTCAGTATTCCCGGCCCCTTTTAAGGAGCCAGCGCATGTACGCGAGCGTGCGGAACTCGCCCTCGTCCCGAAGCATGAGGAGCAGCTTTTCAAGAAGCGCGCGTGTCTCCGGGTGCATCATCATGTCGTCCTTCCGCGGCGCGTAGTAGTTCCAGCCGTCCGCGTCGGTGTAGGCGTCGCCGTGGTAGATCTTCGAGGCCGCGATGCGGTCGCAGGTCATCTCGAGAACGTAGCGGAGCGGCATCTTCACGCCCTCCATGCCGACGCCCCGGACGATCGAGGTATCGATCCAGTACTCGAAATGGTGCTTGTTCCGCCCCTTATGGTGGAGCCAGGCCTCTGAATAACCCTTCTCAAGCTTTTCGGCGGCGTTCGGGCTCCGGTTCCCCTGCCAGTAGCGGACGCCGGTCATGAACTCCACAGGCATATACTTCGAAAGGTCGTGGAGGAGGCCCTGGCGCACCATCCCGACCTTGAAGCAGAGATCCATGACGCAGAGCTTATGCCGCGTGATCGTGTCAAAATGCCGGAGCGCTTTGTTAAATTGCATCACACATTCCTCCAATTGTCGAAATTGTTTGACTGATTTGCTTAAGTATGCTACTCTATCATCGTCTTGCGGATTTGGTCGCAATTCATCATTTATTTTTGGAAGGAGCTTCAAAATTATGAGTAAGGGTACTGTTAAGTGGTTCAATAATCAGAAGGGTTACGGTTTCATTTCTGATGAGAAGGGCAACGACGTTTTTGTTCACTACACCGGCCTGAACATGGAAGGGTTCAAGACGCTCGAAGAGGGCGCACGGGTCGAGTATGAGATCGTCGATGGCGCGAAGGGACCGCAGGCAACGAACGTCACGGTGATCAAATAAATATACATCGTTTCAAAGCCGTATCACGGAAGAGCCGCCCGGAAGGGCGGCTTTTTCTTTACGCTTCCTTCAGGCCTGCCGCCTTCAGCACCGCCTGCACGTAGTCCTCGAGAAACCCGGGCTCCTTCCGGAAATCCGCCTCCTCCACGTAGCGGACGGCGCCGCGGTACTCCGCCTGGAATACGTTCTGGTCCGGGAGCGCGGGGCCGAAGAGCGGGAGGAAGCAGCCGTCCTTCCTGACGCAGGCGTTCCGCGCGGTGCACTTTACCCTCGCGGAGCGGTCCACGAACTCTCCGACGCTTTTGTGGACCGCGCGGTCCTCGTGCGGGAGATAATAATAGTCCCTGTAGTTTTCAAAGTAGTGCGCCATGGTCTGCCGGTATTTGGGGATCCGGACGGAGAGCGTGTCCTCCGAGGCGCTGAGCGTGAGCGGCGCCAGGGGGAAGGATACCTCCTGCGGGAGATACGCCTCCCCGCGGAAGAAGACCGTCAGCGCATCGGGAGCATCGTCCTCCTTAGTGTACCGGAAGGAGCCAAGGAAAAAGTCGCGGTACGAGAGGAGCGAAAGAAGCACCGGGAGCCCGGTCAGGTCCTCTTCGTTGTGGAGAAGGAGGCGGCTCCGGAGCGCCTTTTCATGCGTGGCGGTAAAGGTCTCGTAGACCGAGATCAGTTCGCCGCCGGTAAAGCGGTCCATGCGCTTAAGGCCCAGGAAGGCTTCCATGGATCTCTGGTTCATGCGCTCCGTGCCGAAGATCTTCCGGTAGGGGCGCGCGGCGCGGTACAGGTCCAGGCTGGAAAGGCCCGCGAACGGATGCGGGATCCCGTACTGCAGGGCGCAGCGCATGAGGAACGGGATGTCGAAGGCGTCGCCGTTATAGTGGACCAGCGTCCGGAACCTGCCGGCGAAGGCGAAGAATTCCGTCAGCATCTCTGCCTCGTCGGAGAGCGATTCGGCAAACCACTGCCGGAGCGTCCAGCCGGACCCCTCCTCGCGGCTGAGCGTGCCGATCATGTAGACCTGCGCGTTCGCGGGCGTGAGGCCGGTGGTCTCGATATCGAAGAAAAGAAAGTCGTCGGGGTCGCCGAGGCTGCGGAGCGGATAGCTCAGGATCACCGCCTCCGGCTTGGTATAAAGCTGCATGGCTGCCTCCGGTTTCGGGCTGCATACTTGGATACTGAACACTAGTTTACCCCATCATTGCGAGTTTTGAAAGCCTGTGCTATATTTATGTCAACAGTTTTGCCGGGGCTTTCCCGGACGGAGGCAGCATGATCTCATATATCAGAGGGACGCTTGCGGAGGTGATCGAGGACGTGATCGTCGTCGAGACCGGGGGCGTCGGCATCAATATCCATGTGCCGCTCACGGTCACGGAGCGGCTTCCGAGGATCGGGGAAGAGATCCTGATCTATACCTATCTTAAGGTGGCGGAGGATTCCCTGACGCTGTTCGGTTTTGAAACGCGCAGGGACCTCGACATGTTCCGGCGGCTCATCAGCGTGAACGGGATCGGACCGCGCGGGGCGCTGGCCATCCTTTCGACGCTGACTCCCGAGGATCTGCGCATGGCGATCATCGCCGGGGACGCGAAGTCGATCTCGAGGGCGCCGGGGATCGGTGCGAAGACCGCTCAGCGCGTCATCCTGGACCTCCGCGAAAAGGTCACCGCGGACGATCTTTCCTTTAACGCGGGGGCCGCGGAGCGCGCGGCGGCGGGCAGGGGCGCGTCGTCCGGCGCGGAGAAGAGCGCCGCGGGCGAGGCCATGGAGGCTCTCATACAGCTTGGATACAGCGCCACGGAGGCGGGAAGGGCCGTCAGGGCCGTGGAGAACGCGGAAGGTATGGACAGCGAGGCGCTTTTAAAGGCGGCGCTCAGGCAGTTCCGCTTCTGACAGGAGTTTGACTTATGGAACGCAGGATCATAACGACCGAGGTCTCAAGGGAGGAGGAGAAGTTCGAACAGAACCTCCGCCCGCAGCATTTAAGGGACTATATCGGCCAGGAAAAAATAAAGGCGACGATCGGCGTGTACATCGAGGCCGCCAGGTCGCGCGGAGAGCCGCTGGACCACGTGCTGCTCTACGGGCCTCCGGGACTCGGAAAGACCACGCTCTGCGGGATCATCGCGAACGAGATGGGCGTGAACCTGAAGATCACGTCGGGCCCGGCCATCGAAAAGCCGGGGGAGATGGCGGCGATCCTTAATAACCTTCACGAGGGCGACGTCCTGTTCGTCGACGAGATCCACCGCCTGAACCGCCAGGTGGAGGAGGTCCTCTATCCGGCCATGGAGGATTTCGCGATCGATATCATGCTCGGCAAGGACGCCGCGGCGAGGAGCATCCGCCTGGAGCTCCCGAAATTCACGCTGGTCGGCGCGACGACGCGGGCGGGACTTCTGTCCGCGCCGCTCCGCGACCGTTTCGGCGTGGTCCAGAGGCTGGAATTCTACACGCCGAAGGAGCTGGAGATCATCGTGAACCGTTCGGCGCGGGTGCTCGGGGTGGAGATCGATCCCCGGGGCGCGGCCGAGATCGCGCGGAGGTCCCGCGGGACGCCGCGGCTCGCGAACCGGCTTTTAAAGCGCGTCCGCGATTTCGCGCAGGTGCGCTACGACGGCATCATCACCAGGGAGGCGGCGGACTACGCGCTGGATATCCTGGACGTTGACAAACTGGGCCTTGACGCGGGTGACAGGTCCATCCTTCTCACGATGATCGAGAAGTTCGGCGGCGGCCCCGTCGGACTCGACACGCTGGCGGCTGCCATCGGGGAGGATGCCGGCACACTGGAGGATGTCTACGAGCCCTATCTCATCATGAACGGACTGATCATGCGTACGCCGCGCGGCCGCGTGGCGACGGAGAATGCCTACCGGCATCTCGGGATCGTTATGGCAAGGCAGGAGAAGATGGAATTATGACAGAATACATGGTAAACGGAACGCCCGCGGATGCGGGCCGGGACGCGGTCGCCGAGGTCGTGATCGACGGGAAGGTGTTCCCGCTGACGGGCGGCGATACCGAATATATGCAGCGGGTGGCTTCCTATATCGACGGAAAGATCGCGGCCTTAAGGAAGACGCGCCAGTTCAGCCGCCAGAACGCGGAGTACCGCACGGTCATGATCTGGCTGAACCTCGCGGACGATTATTTCAGCGAAAAGGAGGCGGCGGAGGCTCTGAGGGTCGACCGCGATACGCGGGAGGGCGAGATCTACAGCCTGAAGCGCGAGCTCGTTGAGAAGCGGCTCGCCGCCGAGGATGCCGGGAAGAAGCTCGCGGAGGCGCTTTCCAGGGCCGGCGCGGCGGAGAAGCGCGCCGCGGAGGCGGAGGCGAAGGCCAGGAAGTACGCCGCGGAAGCGGGACAGCAGGCGGAAAGGAAAGCAGCTGAGGCACGGGCGGAGGCGGACCGGCGCGTCGAGGACGTCAAGACCGAGGCGGAGAAGCGGATCGCCGAGGTAAGGGCGGAGGCGGAGAAGCGGATCGCCGAGGTAAGGGCGGAGGCTGCCCGGAAGGCAGCGGACCTTGAGGAAGAGACCGGGCGCGAGCTCGCCGAGATGCGGAGGGCCGTCACGGACGAAAAGGCGGAAGCCGGCCTTCGGGCCGAGGCGGCAGAACGGGAGTCGAGGGAGCTGCTTGCCGAGGCGGAGCGGAAATATGAGGACGCCCTGGCAAAGATCAGCGAGCTCGAGTCCCAGGTAGACGAGCTTCTGGCAAAATAAGCCCGGGCGGGCCGCCCGGACAGCGGAAGCGGAAGCCGCGGGGAAACTATGAAAAAGGATACGGATATGAGACAGGAAACAGCAGAGCTCCTTGCGCCTGCGGGATCGTTTGAAAGCCTCCGCGCGGCGGTCAACGCCGGCGCGGACGCGGTCTACATCGGCGGGAGGAAATTCGGGGCGCGCGCCTACGCGGACAACCCTGAGGAGGACCTCCTCCTCGAGGGGATCCGCTACGCGCACCGGTACGGGGTGAAGGTCCACATGACCGTGAACACCCTCTTAAAGGACCGGGAGCTCGCGGAGCTTTATGAATATATGAAGCCTTACTATGAAGCGGGACTTGACGCTGCGATCGTACAGGACCTGGGCGTTTTCCGGGAACTCAGGCAGCGGTTCCCGCTTCTTCCTCTCCATGCGAGCACCCAGCTGACGGTGACGGGGCCGGAGAGCGCGAAGCTCCTTAAGGAGGCGGGCGCTGTCCGCGTGGTGCCGGCGCGTGAGCTGTCCCTCGAGGAGGTCCGGAGGATCATCCGGGAGACCGGCATGGAGGTCGAGACCTTCGTGCACGGCGCGCTCTGCTATTCCTATTCGGGGCAGTGCCTTATGTCGAGCCTCATCGGCGGGCGGAGCGGGAACCGCGGGCGGTGCGCCCAGCCCTGCCGCCTTCCGTACACGCTGTCGGACGGCGCGCGGAAGCTGAACCGGAAGAACGACGTGACGCTCCTAAGCTGCAGGGACCTCTGCGGGCTTGACATCCTCCCGGAGCTTGTCGGGGCGGGGATCACGAGCCTTAAGATCGAGGGCCGGATGAAGAGCCCCCGCTACACGGCAGGGGTCGTGCACGTGTACCGGAAATATCTGGACCTCCTCAGGAGCGAAGGGAGGGAAGGGTACCGGGTGGATGCTGCCGACCGGAAGCTGCTTCTCGACCTTTTCGACCGCGGCGGCCAGACTGACGGATATTATTTCCGGCACAACGGCAGGAACATGATCGCGATGGCGGAAAAGCCGGAGTTCCGGGAGGAGAACCGGGAGCTCTCCGAAATGCTGGACCGCCGCTACGTGAACGCGGAGCGGGTCCTCTCCGTAAACGGGCAGGCGGTCATAAAAAACGGGACTCCCATGCGGCTCCTCGTTTCCGCGGATACTCCGGAGGGGACCGTGCGCGCAGAGGCATCAGGCGCGGCCCCGGAGCAGGCGAGGAACGCTGGCGCGGCAGAGGATGATGTCCGCGCGCGCCTTATGAAGACCGGCGGCACGGGGTTCCGGTTCGCGTCGCTTGACATGGAGCTGGACCCGGGACTCTTTCTCCCGGTGAGCGCCCTGAACGCCCTCCGGCGCGACGCGCTCGCGGCGCTCGAGGCGGAGCTTCTTGAGCGCACCGGAAACATCAGCGCGCGGAAGGCGTCGGTCCGGGAGAACGGCGGGGAACTGGCCGGCGGGGCGGGTGCATCTGTCCCGGAGATCAGCGGGGAACTGCCCGGCGGGGTGGATGCATTTGCCCCGGAAGGCCCTGCGGCGGCGGAAAAGGACGGTCCCGCGTCCGGGAAAGGCAGCGGGAACGCCCCGTGGCTCCACGTCACGGTGGAGACGGAGGAGCAGCTTGACGCGGCGGTCTCCTCGGAGTACGTGACGGAGATCTCCTTTACCGCGGACATGGCGGAGCCGGAACGGTGGAAAGCGCTTGCGGACAGGGTCCGCGGCGCGGGCAGGAGAGTTTATTTATGCATGCCGCAGATCTTCCGCGCGGAGGCGGAGCGGTACTTTGACGCTGCGGGGAGCGCGCTGACGGAGACAGGCTTCGACGCGTTCGTCATCCGCTCCCTCGAGGAGCCGGGGTACCTTCGGAGACGCTTCGCGGAAGCTGGCAGGCCGTGCCCGCCGTTCTTCTTCGATTTCCAGGTGTACAGCATGAACCGGAAGGCTGCCGGAATGCTCGGGAGCTTCGGCGCTTCGCGCCTTACGCTCCCGGTCGAGCTGAACCTGAAGGAGCTTAAGGCGCTCGGCGCAGGGGGGCGCGAGCTCGTGGCGGCAGGGAGGCTTCCCATGATGGTCTCCGCCCAGTGTCTGAAAAAAAATACAATCGGGTGCGATCGTATTCCGGCCGTGCTGACCCTGTCCGACAGGCGGGGCGAGGAGATGCCGGTGAAGAACCATTGTGCGTACTGCACGAACACGATCCTCAACGCGGCACCCCTGAGCCTCTGTGGCATGGCAGACGGGATCAGAAGGCTCCGCCCCGCGGGATACAGGGTCCTGCTCACGGATGAGGACCGTGAGGCGTCGTTCCGCGCGATCCGCTGTACAGGGGAGGCGTTTCTCCGGGGCGGACATCCGGAGGAGGCCTACGACCGCTTCACACGCGGGCACATGAAGCGCGGCGTTGAATAATTGTGCAGAAATCGTGCAGTAGAGTGTCATTTTCGGCTATTGTTCAAAAGTGCCGTCAGGGTTATACTTTTGGATGTTATGAGAACCACATAAGCATGTAAAGGATCATCGCAGGAGGAATTGCAATGGTAGAAGCAACGAGCTGCGGCGGTGTGGTGATATTTCACGGGAAGATCCTCCTTCTTTACAAGAATTACAGGAACCGCTACGAAGGCTGGGTACTGCCGAAAGGTACGGTCGAGGAGGGGGAGACCCATGAGGATACGGCGCTGAGAGAGGTAAAGGAAGAGACCGGCGTAAACGCCCACATTCTTGAGTACGTGGGAAAAAGCGAGTATACCTTCAACGCACAGAGCGAGGTAATCGACAAGAGCGTCCACTGGTATCTCATGAGTTCGGACAGCTATTACTCAAAACCGCAGAGAGAGGAGTTTTTCATGGATTCGGGGTACTACAAGTACCACGAGGCGTATCACCTCCTCAAGTTCGCAAATGAAAAAATGATCCTGGAGAAGGCGTTCGCGCGCTACCAGGAGCTGAAGCGGAGCAATCTCTGGAACGCCCAGAAACGGACGGAGGAAGCATGAACGTGATCGTCCTGGCGGACAGAAACTGGTCGATCGGAAAAGGGGAGGAGCGCCTTGTCTCCATCCCGAAGGACCGGCAGCTCCTTCTTCAGGAGACAGCCGGACACACGGTCGTCATGGGAAGGAAGACCTTCGAGCGCCTGCCCGGCGGACAGCCGCTTTACGGAAGAAGGAACATCGTCCTCTCGGAGGACCCCGGGTTCGCCCCGAAGGGCGTTACGGCTGTGCGGGACCTCAGCGAGCTTTTTTCCGCGCTTTCCGGAACGGAGGACGGGGACATTTTCGTCATCGGCGGGGAGAGCGTGTACAGACTCCTTCTCCCGTACGCGGGGACTGTGCACGTTACCTTAGTCGACTACCGGTACGACGGAGACCGGTTTTTTCCGGACCTTGACAGGGATCCGGAGTGGAGGCTTGCCGAGGAGAGCGACGAGGAGACCCTGTTCGACCTCCCGTACACGTTCCGTCGCTATGAGCGCGTTTCGGGCGGCTTAAAAAGGACATGATGCGCACGGAAGGCATTCCGGGCGCAATGTTGTGATAATGTTATTTTTCAGGAAAAGAGGGTTGGAGCTATGTATCGTATTTTGAAGAAGAGGAAGCTTGCCGAAAAGATCTTCCTCATGGAGGTGGAAGCCCCCCGCATCGCGAAGAAATGTCTTCCGGGCGAGTTCCTCATCGTCCGCATCGACAGGGAAGGCGAGCGCGTCCCGCTGACGATCTGCGACTATGACCGCGAAAAGGGCACCGTCACGATCGTCTTCCAGGTGGTCGGAGCCAGCACGTACCGCATGCAGTTCCTCGAGGAGGGCGGCTGCTTCGCGGATGTCGTCGGCCCTCTCGGACGCCCGAGCGAGCTCACGGAGAAGACTCCGGAGGAGCTTAAGAAGATGAACATCCTGTTCGTCGCCGGCGGCGTGGGTACCGCTCCGGTGTACCCGCAGGTCAAGTGGCTGAAGGAGCAGGGCGTGTCGGCGGATGTCGTCCAGGGCTCCAAGAACAAGGACCTGGTCATCCTTGAGGACGAGATGCGCGCGGTCTGCGGAGAGCATCTTTTCATCACCACGGACGACGGCTCCTACGGCTTCCACGGCATGGTCACCGCGAAGATCGAGGACCTCGTGAAGAACGAGGGCAGGAAGTACGACCTCTGCGTCGTGATCGGCCCGATGATCATGATGAAGTTCGCCGCGAAGCTCACGAAGGAGCTCGGCATCCCGACCATCGCCTCCATGAACCCGGTCATGGTCGACGGTACCGGCATGTGCGGCGCCTGCCGCCTGATGGTCGGCGGACAGGTGAAGTTCGCCTGCGTCGACGGCCCGGAGTTCGACGCGCATGAGATCGATTTCGACCAGGCGATGAAGCGTTCCAGAATGTACCAGACAGAGGAAGGAAGGGCTTACCTGAAGGCCCAGGAAGGTGACACGCATCACGGCGGATGCGGAAACTGCGGAGGTGAGGCGTAATGGATATGATGAAGAAGGTGCCGGTCCGCGAGCAGGAGCCGCTGGTCCGCGCGAAGAATTTTGACGAGGTATGTCTCGGATACAATGAGGAAGAGGCTGTCGCCGAAGCGCAGCGCTGCCTGAACTGCAAAAACCCGCGCTGCATGCAGGGATGCCCGGTCAATATCGATATCCCGGCATTTATTTCCGAGGTGAAGAACCGCGAGTTCGCGAAGGCGGCAGGCGTGATCGCCCAGAGCTCCGCGCTGCCGGCAGTCTGCGGCCGCGTGTGCCCGCAGGAGACCCAGTGCGAGGGCGTCTGCGTCCGCGGCGTCAAGGGAGAGGCAGTCGCGATCGGAAAGCTTGAGCGCTTCGTCGCGGACTGGGCAAGAGAGAACAATGTCGTCGCGGAGTTCAAGCCCGAGAAGAAGGGCCAGAAGGTCGCCGTGATCGGCGCGGGCCCGGCAGGCCTTACCTGCGCGGGCGACCTCGCGAAGCTCGGCTACGACGTAAAGATCTTCGAGGCGCTTCATGAGGCCGGCGGCGTGCTCGTTTACGGCATTCCGGAGTTCCGTCTTCCGAAGGACGCGGTCGTGAAGGCCGAGGTCGAGAACGTGAAGAAGCTCGGTGTCGAGATCGAGACCGACTGCATCATCGGCAAGAGCGTCTCCATCGACGAGCTGATCGACGAGGAGGGCTACGACGCGGTGTTCATCGGCTCCGGCGCTGGCCTGCCCATGTTCATGCACATCCCGGGCGAGACCGCGAGCGGCGTATTCTCCGCGAACGAGTTCCTTACGAGGAACAACCTCATGAAGGCGTTCCGCGATGATTACGACACGCCGATCCACTGCGGCAAAAAGGTCGTCGTCGTCGGCGGCGGAAACGTCGCGATGGACGCTGCGAGAACGGCTCTGCGCCTCGGCGCGGACGTCCACATCGTCTACAGAAGAAGCGAAAAGGAGCTTCCGGCGAGAGCGGAGGAGGTCCATCACGCAAAGGAGGAGGGCATCATCTTTGACCTCCTTCAGAACCCGGTCGAGATCCTCGTGGACGACAACGGCTGGGTCAGGGGCTGCAAGGTCATCAAGATGGAGCTCGGCGAGCCCGACGCCTCCGGCAGAAGGCGTCCGGTCGAGATTCCGGGCAGCGAGTACGAGATCGAGTGCGACACGCTCATCATGGCGCTCGGCACGAGCCCGAACCCGCTGATCAGCAGCACGACGAAGGGCCTTGACACGAACCGCAAGGGCTGCATCATCGCGGACGAGCAGTACGGACAGACGAGCCGTGAGGGCGTGTTCGCGGGCGGAGACGCGGTCTCCGGCGCGGCGACGGTCATCCTTGCCATGGGTGCCGGAAAGGCGGCCGCGAAGGGCATCGACGAGTATCTGACGAAGAAGCGCGAAGCATAATAAATGATCTTAAGGCAGGCGCAGGGCGTCCCGGAAGCAGCGGGGCGGCCGCGCCTGCTTTCTGCCTCCGCGGGACTTATTGTATGCACGACTATGCATTTTTATTGACTTTTCATGCCCCCGTTGCTAAGATAAACATTAAATCTGCGGAGGTATAACATACATCATATGAGGATCGTACTATCGCTCCTGGTCAACAACACGCCGGGCCTTCTCAGCAGGGTCGCGGGACTGTTCACCAGGCGTGGCTATAACATCGAAAGCATTACCGCCGGCCTTACAGCGGATCCCCGCTACACCAGGATGACGGTGGTCTCCACCGGCGACCACGACGTTCTTGAACAGATCGAAAAGCAGCTGAGGAAGCTCGAGGACGTACGCGACATCAAACGCCTTTACGAGAACTCCAGCGTTCTCCGCGAGCTGATCATGATCAAGGTCCGGGCGGACGCTTCCATGCGGGCGCAGTTCAACGCCATCGCGCAGATCTTCCGCGCGAGTATCGTCGACGTCGGCAAGGATTCCCTCACGGTCATGATGACCGGGGACCAGGACAAGCTGGACGCGCTCATCGGCCTGCTTGACGACTATGAGATCCTGGAGCTCGCAAGGACCGGCCTTACCGGGCTTTCCAGAGGCGCGGACGATGTCAAGTACCCCGAGGACCTGCAGTAGTACAGGACCCGGGGCTTTGAAGCAGTTCATTGAGGGCATGTCCAGAGGCGGACAGAGAGTCGTCGGATCTGACCTTTAACAATATCACTTATTTATTATTAAATGGAGGAAACTGTATCATGGCAATGAAGATCTATTATCAGGAAGACTGCAATCTCGCCGCTCTCGAAGGCCATACCGTTGCGATCATCGGCTACGGCAGCCAGGGGCATGCACATGCGCTGAACCTCAAGGAGTCCGGTGTCAATGTCATCATCGGCCTCTATGAGGGCTCCAAGTCCTGGAAGAAGGCAGAGGCACAGGGTATGACCGTCTACACCGCAGCGGAAGCCGCGAAGCGCGCAGACATCATCATGATCCTGATCAACGACGAGCTGCAGGCAGACATGTACAAGAAGGACATCGCCCCGAACCTGAACGAAGGCGATATGCTTATGTTCGCGCACGGCTTCAACATCAACTTCGAGCTGATCACCCCGCCGGACTATGTCGACGTCACCATGATCGCCCCGAAGGCTCCGGGCCACACAGTCAGAAGCGAGTACCAGGCAGGCAAGGGCGTCCCGATGCTGGTCGCTGTCTACCAGGATGCTTCCGGCAAGGCGCTTGAGAAGGCGCTGGCTTACGGCGCGGCGATCGGCGGCGCAAGGGCAGGCCTCCTTGAGACCACCTTCCGCAACGAGACCGAGACCGACCTCTTCGGCGAGCAGGCTGTCCTCTGCGGCGGCGTCTGCGCCCTGATGCAGGCAGGCTTCGACACCCTGGTCGAGGCGGGCTACGATCCGCAGAACGCGTACTTCGAGTGCGTCCACGAGATGAAGCTGATCGTCGACCTGATCTACCAGTCCGGTTTCGCGGGCATGCGCTACTCCATCTCCAACACTGCTGAGTACGGCGACTACATCACCGGCCCGAAGCTGATCACCGAGGAGACCAGGAAGACCATGCGGAAGATCCTTGCCGACATCCAGGACGGCACCTTCGCGAAGGAATTCCTGCTTGACATGAGCCCGTCCGGCCGCCAGGCGCACTTCAAGGCGATGCGCAGAAAGGCAGCGGAGCATATGTCCGAGAAGGTCGGCTCCGAGATCCGCAAGCTCTACAGCTGGAACAACGAAGAAGACAAGCTGATCAATAATTAACAAGGAAAAACGCGGAAGCGTTTTTTGAGTCGTCGGACACGAAGTGTCCAGAAGCCCCGGCGGGAGCCGGGGCTTCTGTTATGGAGCAAAGGCCGGAGGAGGACATGCGGGCATGTCCGGGGGAAGGCCTTGCTTCATAACGGTTCTGTCATGAGGAAAAACGCGGAAGCGTTTTTCCGAGTCGAAGGACAAGAAATGTCCGGACAGCCCGGCATGGTATAAGGTCCATCCTTTAGATTAAGAAGTTAAACGATATGATCCGGGGCACGGAAAAACTGTTGTTTTTCACCCCCCGAAAAGGTACAATGTTATTTGTATCTGTATGTAAATAACAATAACGGAGGTTGCAACATGAGTCATTCAAATGATTCAACGGCGGCAAAGAGGATCCGCGAGCTGCTTGACAAGAGCAGTTTTGTGGAACTCGGAGCCTACGTAACGGCACGGAGCACCGACTTCAATCTGGCGGATCAGGCTACACCGGCAGACGGCGTCGTGACCGGCTACGGAACCATTGAAGACAAGCTGGTCTATGTCTATAGTCAGGACCCGGCTGTCCTCGGCGGTTCAGTCGGCGAGATGCACGCGAAGAAGATCGCCCGTCTGTATGAGCAGGCAGTGAAGATGGGGGCGCCCATCATCGGCCTGATCGACTGCTCCGGACTGCGTCTCCAGGAGGCGACGGACGCGCTGAACGCGTTCGGAGAGCTTTACCGCTGCCAGGCAATTGCGAGCGGTATGGTTCCCCAGATCCAGGCAGTGTTCGGGACCTGCGGCGGCGGCATGGCAGTCAGTGCTGCGCTTGCTGATTTCACCCTGATGGAGAAGGACAGCGCAAAGCTTTTCATCCACTCCCCCAACGCAGTGGCAGGCAATACCGAGAGCAGCCTGGATACCGCATCCGCGGCATTCCAGAGCGGGCAGAGCGGACTTGCCGATTTCACCGGCACGGAGGAAGAGATCTTTAAGAAGATCCGCACGCTTGTTGACATTCTTCCGGCGAACAACGAGGACGACATGTCCTACGACGACTGCGAAGACGACCTGAACCGCCTGATCACCGCGGAGGAGTCCGCGGACGCGGCATCGCTCCTCAAGGCAGTCTCCGACGACGGCTTCTACCTTGAGCCGGGCGCGGAGTGCGGCGCGAACGTCATCACCGCGTTCATCCGCATGAACGGGAACACTGTCGGCGCAGTCGCGAACGCGGGAGACGAATCCTGCTTCAAGGGCATCGGGAAGGCAGCGAAGTTCGTCCGTTTCTGCGACGCCTTCAACATCCCGGTCCTGACCGTCGTCAACGTGAAGGGCTTCAAGAAGACGCAGAACACGGAGCTGTATCTCGCGAAGAAGGCAGCCGAGCTCACCGCGGCGTACGCGGAGGCTACTGTCCCGAAGGTCACCGTCGTGACCGGGCCGGCCTACGGCACCGCCTACAACATTTTCGGCTCCAAGGCTGTCGGCGCGGACGTCGTGTTCGCATGGCCGGAGGCGTCCATCGCCCTCATCGAGGCGGGCAACGCGGTCAAGGTCATGTACGCGGAAGAGCTCGAAAAGGCTGAGAACAAGGCTGAGCTTTACAGGGAAAAGACCGAAGAGTACACGGCGCTCCAGTCGAGCGCGCTCAGCGCGGCAAAGCGCGGTTATGTCGATGACATCATCGAGGCTTCCGTGACCAGAAAGAGGGTCATCGCCGCTTTTGAGATGCTCTTCACCAAGAGGGAGGACCTTCCCGCAAAGAAACACGGAACGGTTTAAGTGAGGTGCAGGCATGAAGCAGAAAATGAAGAAGATCATTCTGAGCCTGCTGCTCATCCTGTCCTTCGGGTTCCTCGTCCCGCGCGCTTCCTACGCGGCGGCGACTGCGGCGGATCTTGCCGCGGTCCAGAATCTGGCAGAGCAGAACGTGCAGGCGATCGTCGGCTTCGACGACCCCACGCTTGAACAGTATATCTACCAGTTCGAGGCAGGCGGGCTCAGCGACGTTGCCAACGGTCTGATCAGCTGGAAGGAGCTGAAGAAGGAGATCGGCGGTTATGTTTCCACGGAGTCCGTCAAGGTCACGGAATCCGGGAAGGAATTCATCGCCGGGATGGTGATCAACTGCGAACAGCGCCAGGCGAACGTTTCGATCACGTTCGACAGCAGCACCGGCCAGCTGAAGGGACTTACCTTCGACAAGGTCCAGACGCTGAATGAGAAGCTGAAGGACGCTGCGTTCAACCTCGTCGTCGGCATGGGCACCGTTTTCCTGGTCCTGATCTTTATCGCCTTTATCATCAGCCGCTTCATCTATATCAACAGATGGGCGAATGAGCGTGAGGAGATCAGGAAGGAAGAGGAAGCGTACCAGAGGAAGGTCGCGGCAGCGAAGAAGCTCCCGGCAGTCATGAAGAACGCTTCCAAGAAGGTCACCGCGGACGCCATCCGCGCGGCCGTCGTTCCCGAGGGCGTGACGGTCAGGTGCATCGAAGGACCGAAGGAAGAGAAGGTCGAAGAGGCAGCACCCGCTGCGGGCATGGATCCGCAGCTCATCGCGGTCCTCGCTGCTGCAGTCGCGGCATACGAGGGCGGCATCGACCCGCAGCTTGTCGCGGTGATCACGGCAGCGATCCAGGCGGCACAGGGTCCGGACGAGGGCCCGGACGGACTGATCGTCCGCTCCATCAGGCGCGTGGGACGCTCCGCCCGCTGACAGAAAGCCGGGCGGCTTAAGCAGGATCAGATATTAAAGGATCAAGGTACTCTGGTCACAGTACATACACCACGGTACACAGGCCAAGGTACATAAACCAAGGTACATCAGGAACAAAAAGAATACAGGCATTCCAGAATATTATCCAGGAGGATCAAAAAATGAAGAACTATACCATCACAGTCAATGGCCAGACTTATGTTGTTCAGGTTGAAGAGGGCATCACCGCAGCAGCGCAGGCAGCACCGGTCGTAACCATCCCGGCAGCACCGGTCTACGCGGCCCCGGCTCCGGTCGCAGCTCCGGCCCCGGCTCCGGCTCCGGTCGCAGCTCCGGCCCCGGCTCCGGCACCCGCTCCGGCCCCGGCACCCGCTCCGGCTCCGGCACCGGCACCGGCTCCGGCAGGCGCAGCAGGCAGCATCACCGTTGAGTCCCCGATGCCCGGCAAGATCCTTTCCGTCGACAAGAAGATCGGCGATTCCGTCGAGGCAGGTCAGACCATCATGATCCTTGAGGCTATGAAGATGGAGAACGAGATCGTTGCTCCGGAAGCCGGAACGATCGCAAGCATCAACGTTTCCGTCGGCCAGTCCGTCGAGGCAGGAGAGACTCTGGCAACTCTGAACTGATCTTTCAGAATTGCGGAGCAACCCTTAGCCAAAAACGGAGGAACGAAAAAAGATGGCAAGTACACTTAGCAATCTTATTCACCAGTCCGCGTTCTTTTCCATGACCTACGGCAACGTGATCATGATCGGCGTCTCGCTCGTCTTCCTGTATCTTGCGATCGCGAAGGGATTCGAGCCGCTGCTCCTGGTCCCTATCGCCTTCGGTATGCTGCTGGTGAATATCTACCCGGATATCATGGCGGATCCCGCCTTGTCCCCGGATGGAAACGGCGGCCTTCTGCACTATTTCTATCTGCTGGACGAGCTGGGCATCCTGCCTCCGCTGATCTTCATGGGTGTCGGCGCGATGACGGACTTCGGACCGCTGATCGCGAACCCGATGAGCTTCCTGCTCGGCGCGGCGGCGCAGTTCGGCGTCTACGCGGCGTACTTCATGGCGATCTTCATGGGCTTCAACGGCAAGGCTGCCGCGTCGATCTCGATCATCGGCGGCGCTGACGGCCCGACCTCCATCTTCCTCGCAAGCAAGATGGGGCAGACAGAATATCTCGGAGCGATCGCGGTGGCGGCATATTCCTACATGTCGCTGGTCCCGATCATCCAGCCGCCGATCATGAAGGCGCTGACCACGGAGAAGGAGCGGAAGATCAAGATGGCGCAGCTGCGCCCGGTCTCCAAGCTTGAGAAGATCCTGTTCCCGATCGTCGTTACGATCGTCGTCTGCCTGATCCTTCCGACCACGGCGCCGCTCGTCGGCATGCTGATGCTCGGCAACCTGTTCCGCGAGAGCGGCGTTGTCCACCAGCTGACTGAGACCGCGAGCAACGCGCTGATGTATATCGTCGTTATCCTGCTGGGCACGAGCGTCGGCGCGACGACCAGCGCGGAGGCCTTCCTGAAGGCCGATACGCTGAAGATCGTCCTTCTCGGACTGATCGCGTTCGCGTTCGGTACCGCTGCAGGCGTTATGCTCGGCAAGCTGATGAGCAAGCTGACCGGAGGAAAGGTCAACCCGCTGATCGGAGCCGCAGGCGTTTCCGCCGTCCCGATGTCCGCGCGTGTCGCGCAGAAGGTCGGAGCGGAGGCGGATCCCACAAACTTCCTGCTCATGCATGCCATGGGCCCGAACGTCGCAGGCGTCATCGGAACGGCAGTCGCTGCCGGAACGTTCATGGCGATCTTCGGCGTGAAGTAAGGACTGCGGGATCTCTTAAGCTGATACTGATAAGGAGAAAATATGGAGAACGTACAGAAAAAACCGGTCCAGATCGTGGAGACCGTGCTGCGTGACGCGCACCAGTCCCTGTTCGCGACCAGAATGACGACAGAAGAGATGCTGCCGATCATTGACAAGATGGACAAGATCGGCTACCGCTCTGTCGAGTGCTGGGGCGGCGCGACCTTTGATTCCTGCCTGCGTTTCCTGCATGAGGATCCGTGGGACAGGCTCCGCCTTTTAAAGAAGGGCTTTAAGAACACCAAGCTCCAGATGCTGTTCCGCGGCCAGAACATCTTAGGCTACAACCACTACGCGGACGATGTCGTCGAGTACTTCGTGCAGAAGTCCGTGGCGAACGGCATCGACATCATCCGTATCTTCGACTGCCTGAATGACCTCCGGAACCTTGAGACGGCCGTGAAGGCATGCAAGAAGGAGGGCGCGGAGGCACAGATCGCGCTGTCCTACACGCTCGGCGACGCCTACACCCTTGAGTACTGGATGGACATCGCGAAGCGCATCGAGGATATGGGCGCTGATTCCATCTGCATCAAGGACATGGCAGGCCTGCTCACCCCGTATCCGGGCTACGAGCTGGTCAAGGCGCTGAAGAGCGCGACGAAGCTCCCGATCGACATCCACACACACTACACCTCCGGCTGCGCTTCCATGACCCTCTTGAAGTGCATCGAGGCGGGCGCGGACATCGTCGACACCGCGATCTCCCCGCTGGCTCTGGGAACCTCCCAGCCGGCCACCGAGGTCATGGTCGAGACCCTGAGGAACACGCCTCACGATACCGGCCTGGATGTGAAGCAGCTGACCGAGATCGCGAAGTACTTCACGCCGATCCGCGAGAAGTACATTGAGCAGGGCATCCTGAGCCCGAAGCTCCTGGGCGTCAACATCAACACCCTGCGCTATCAGGTCCCTGGCGGCATGCTGTCCAACCTGCTGAACCAGCTGACCGAGGCGCACAAGGCTGACCTTCTGGACGAGGTCCTGGAGGAGGTCGCGAGAGTGCGTGATGACTTCGGCCAGCCGCCGTTAGTCACCCCGTCCTCCCAGATCGTCGGTACCCAGGCCGTCATGAACGTGCTGATGAAGGCACGCTACAGAATGGTCCCGAAGGAGTCCCACAAGCTGGTGCATGGCGAGTTCGGCCAGTCCGTGCGTCCTGTCAACCCGGAGGTCCAGAAGATGATCCTGAAGGGCGAGGAGCCGATCACCTGCCGTCCGGCAGACCTGATCCCGCCGCAGCTTCCGAAGTACGAGGAGGAGATCGCCCCGTGGAAGCAGCAGGACGAGGACGTTCTGTCCTATGCCCTGTTCCCGCAGGTCGCGCTGGATTTCTTCAAGTACAGGCAGGCCCAGAAGACCGGTATGGACATCTCGAAGGCGGACACCGCCTCCAAGGCATATCCTGTCTGACGGGAAGAGTTACCTTTAAAAAAGCGAAAAGCCGCAGCGCCTTATGGCGCCGCGGCTTTTCGCTTTTTCGCGTAATGGCGGCAGTTGTTAAGCTTTTCTTTCATTTTCCTATATTATGTTGACCGGGGTTTTTCCAGTTATTATAATGACGATTGGATCATTATGTCCAAAAATCAGGAGATAAGCATGAAAATACCTCTTGTCAGAAGAATATTCGCGGGGCTCCTGGCCGCCGTCCTTGTTCTCGGGAACCCTTACGGATCCCGCGGGACCGGCCTTACGGCCTACGCTTACACGGAGACGGCTGCGCAGGTCATGGCGAGCAGCCTGAACGTCCGGAGCGGTGCGGGAACCTCGTATTCAAAGGTCACCTCGCTCAGCGCAGGGACTTCCGTTACGATCACGGACGAGGTGCAGGGCCAGGACGGGAAGACCTGGGCGCAGATCCGCTTTAACGGCGGGACCGGCTTTGTCCAGAAATCCTACCTGCGGACCTCGGTTGCCTACCAGCATGACGGCGATTTTGAGTCCATGCTGGCCGGAGAGGGTTTCCCGGAATCCTACAAGGTTTACTTAAGGCAGGTCCATGCCCAGTATCCGGCGTGGGTCTTCAGGTCCATGAATACCGGCCTTTCCTGGGATGAAGTCATCCGGGAGGAGAGCGTGGTCGGCAGGAACCTGACGGACGAGAACTCGAAGTCCTCATGGAAATCCACGGATACCGGCGCGTTCGACTGGAAGAACAACTACTGGCCGGGCTTCGACTCGAGCCGCTGGGTCGCGGCGAGCCGCGGCGTGATCAGCTATTACATGGATCCGCGGAATTTCCTGAACCCGACGTACATTTTCCAGTTCCTCACGCAGAGCTACGACGCGTCCACACAGACTGCGGACGGCGTCGAGGCGCTTGCGAAGGGGACCTTCCTTGAGGGAACCGCGAGCGGGAGCGGCACCTCCCCGACACCGAACGGCGGGGCAGGGCTTTCCCCGGTGGGCGGAGGCCCCGGCACCACGCAGTCCCCGACAGGGGCGGCCGGCGCAGCCGGGACCGCGGTCTCCCCGGGCGGCCAGGCCGTTTCACCGGAGGCGGGCGCCGGACAGGGCACGCCTTCCCCGGACGGGCAGGCGCAGGGCGCGGCACAGTCATCCGATCCGCAGGCAGCGCAGAGCGGCAGCGGCGGGGCTCCGGTCTCCGGCGGCTCCGTGAGCATCGGCGCTGCGCCGGGCGGAAGCGCGGGGACTGCGCAGCAGCCGGCGGCCGGCGGAGATCCGCAGCCGTCATCCTCGGGGGCGCCGCAGCCCGAAGCAGCCGGGGCGCCGCAGGGCGCATCTCCGGAGGGGGCGGGAGCATCGTCCGGCACGTCCCAGGGGACAGGAGCATCCTCCGGAGCGCCGCAGAATACGGGAGCGCCTTCCGGCGCGGGACAGGGCGCGTCGCCCGTGGGCGTCATCTCGGGCGCGCCGCAGGCAAAGGCCCCTGAGGCAGGAGAAGGAACGGACGCCCTGAAGGGCATACTTCCGGATATCCCCCTGGTCGAGGTGCCTGAGATCCAGGGCAGGGTGAGCGTCAGCGCGAGCGGCGTCATCGTAGGGCCGGGGCGCAGCTCCATGTCGCCTTCGTCCACATCGTCCACCCCTTCCGCGGGCGGCGGGTCCTCCTCCGGGAACGTGAACTACATCGACATCATCATGAAGGCCGCGCAGGCGTCCGGCGTGAATCCCTATGTCCTTACGGCCATGATCCTGCAGGAGCAGGGGACCAGGGGAAAGAGCGGCCTTATCAGCGGGAAGAACGGGAGCTATCCCGGCGTATACAACTTCTTCAACATCATGGCTTACGAGGACGGCAGCATGACGGCTGTGACGCGCGGGCTCTGGTGGGCCTCGCAGTCCGGCGCCTACGAGCGTCCGTGGAACAGCATCGAGAAGGCAGTCGTCGGCGGCGCGGAGTACTACGGCGAAAACTTCGTCAGGCGGGGACAGGACACGCTGTACCTTAAAAAGTTCAACGTTACGGGAAACAGCCGTTACCAGCACCAGTACATGACGAACGTCCAGGGAGCCGCGGATGAGGGCTACAAGCTCGGCGAGGCGTACAGCGAGAGCATGAAGCAGCTTCCGCTGGTCTTCCGGATCCCGGTCTACAGCGGCATGCCTGACACGCCTGCCGAGGCGCCCACGGGCGACGGAAGCCCGAACAACAAGCTCAGGACGCTTGCGGCGGACGGCTTCTCCATGAACCCTGCCTTCAGCCTTGATACGGAGAACTACGACCTTACGGTCGACACGTCCGTACAGGGACTGAACATCAGCGCGTCAGCGATCGACTCCGGCGCGTCGGTGTCCGGGGCGGGATACACTGCGCTGAACGCGGACCAGCAGACGATCGAGGTCCGGGTCACGGCAGGAAACGGGGACGTCAGGTCCTACTTCATCCGTGTGCGCCGCGAGGCGGGCGGACAGACAGGAAGCGGCTTCTCCGGAAGCGGCGCCGGCAGCGCGGCACAGGGCGGAGGAAGCTCCGGGCCGTTCGTGAATTCCGGCCCCGGCGTCTCCGGCGGCGCGTCGCCCGGCGGAGCATCGCCCGGCGGGGCATCGCCGACAGGCAGCGCGTCCCAGGCGGAGGTGAATGACGGGACTCCCTTCACTCCCTCGCAGAACGCCGGCGTCTCGCTGGTCGGGCCTGCAGGTTCGTAAGATGTCAAAACTTTTGATTAAGGAGAAACAGACGAGGTTATGATAAAAGCCAGGGCAGTTTTTAAGAGGGCGCTGAAGGCATTTACAGCCGGCGCACTTGTCATGATGAGCACGGTGTTCTGCCTGACCGCCTACGCGATGACGGCGTCCATCTCGTTTTCCGACCCGCAGGCGGCGAACGGCGAGGAGGTCACCGTCGCCATGCACGTCGTGTCGACGAGCGGGGAGCCGCTCGGCAGCGCGAGCATCATGCTGAATTACGATTCGTCCGCGCTCGAGTTCGTCCGGGGGGACAATGCCGAAGGCGGCGCGGGTTCCCTCCGCGTGACCGGGCAGACCACGACGGACGCGAAGGACTGGATGTACGGGATCACGTTCCGCGCGCTGAAGGAGGGGACGTCGAAGATCTCCATCAGCACTGCGGAGGTCTATGACCGCGACCAGCGCCTCGCGGACCTCGCGCACAGCGGAAGCTCTACGGTGACGGTCGGCGGCGCGGCGGCAGAGACCACGGCAGCCGCGGCTGCGCGCCTTACTTCGCTCCAGATCACGCCGGGTACGCTGAAGCCCGCGTTTTCTCCTGACGTGACGTCCTACACGGCTGTCGTCGGCGACGAGGTGACCAGGATCGCGGTCAATGCATCGCCGGAGAACGGCGACATGAAGGTCATGGTCAGCGGCAACGAGGAGCTTTCCCTCGGCGAGAACACGATCAACGTAAATATCGCGACGGCCGACGGCGCGCCGGCAGGAGCCTACACGATCGTCGTGACCAAGCAGGAGGGCGAGACCCCGACAGAGGCTGCGGCAGAGGGCGACGGCACCGTTACGATCGGCGACACGACCTACGAGATCGCGGAGACCTTTGACGAGACGCTCCTTCCGCAGGGCTACACGGCGGAAAGCTTCAGCATCGGCGGGAAGAACGTCCTTGCGGGCGTCGGTACGAACAGCGCGCTCCGCGTGATGTACCTCCTTTCCGGCAGCGGAAGCGGAGACCTCTTCATGTACGATACGGAGAGCGGCACCTGGGGACCGTTCGTCGAGGTCAGCACAGGCTCCAGGACGGTCACGGCAGTGCCGTTCGCGGAAGGGACGCCTGTCCCGGCAGGGCTTACAGAAAGCCGCCTGAACCTGAACGGACGCCCGGTGAACGGCTGGGTCGGCGAGAAGGACCAGGGCGCCGGCTACTGTGTCTTCTACGGCATGAACGCGGACGGCGAGACCGGCTTCTACCGCTTCGATCTTAAGGAACGAACCATCCAGCGCTACTTCGACGAGACGCCGGACGAGGAGCCGGAGGCCGAGGGCATGACGCGCGAGGAGCTTGAGGCGGAGAATGCAAAGCTTCGTTCCAGGAACCGCGTGCTCACCTTCCTTGCAGCGGCCGCGGCGCTGATCGCGCTGGCAGCCGCCGGAGCGCTTCTTATCGGAAGGCGCGGCGGGGACGGCGGTCCGTATGACGGGCCGGACGCTGAAGACGGGCCGGAGGACGGAGAGGACTCTGCGGACGGAGACGAGGCAGAAGGAGCTGACGGCGGAGAGACCCCGGACGGCGGCGCGGAGGACGATGCGGTGGACGATGACGGCAGCTTCCGGGAGGAGGCAGCCGCGTATGTCCCGGCGGAGGACCGGGCACCGGCGGAGGAAGAGCCGGAGGAGTTCCCGGACGAGGAGCTATATCTCCCCGGCAATTCCCCGAAGGCACCCGCGGACGAGGACGACGACGATCTTTTCGAGAATATCGAGCTCTGACACCGCGGACCTGAGTTATAAAATGAAATGTCACTGTGCAATAGGACAGGGGCTGCTGCATCGGGTTATTATGCAGCAGCCCCTTTCGTTGACGCGGGACAGACATTGTTATATAATCAATATAACAGCTGTAACGATTGGCTGCGTCTGCTTCCGGGAGAACCCGGAGGCTGCACACACGGACGAGGTGCTTATGGAGATCTTTATCGATTTTAACAGTGACGAGGCGTTCTACATCCAGCTGATCAACCAGATCATCCTGGGGATCGCGACGGAGCGCATCCGCGAGGGGGACAGCCTGCCCTCTGTCCGCCAGATGGCCGACGCGATCGGGATCAACATGCACACAGTCAACAAGGCGTACACGATCCTCCGGCAGGAGGGCTTTATCAAGCTTGACCGCAGGAAGGGCGCCGTGATCAGCGTCGAGGCGGACAAGACCGGCGTCCTGAACGGGATGCGCCGGGAGCTTGCCGTGGTCCTCGCGCGCGGGATCTGCAACGGCGTGAGCCGCGCCGACGCGCACCAGCTTGTGGATGAACTGTACAACGCGTTATTGAACCAGCAGACGGGGGAATAAGCATGCTTTGCGAAAAATGTAAGATCAGGGAGGCGACGATCCAGTATACGGAGGTCGTGAACGGGAACCGTGAGGAGCATCATTTCTGTGCGCAGTGCGCGAGGGAGATGGATTTCGGCCAGGTCTCCGCGCTTTTTGACGGGGAATTCACCTTCGGAAAGATCATTTCCGCCCTGCTCGGGGAGGAAGGGCAGGCGGATGAACCGGCGTTCACGCAGATCGTATGCCCGAACTGCGGCACGAGCTACCAGCAGTTCGTGGACGAGTCAAGGTTCGGCTGCGCGGACTGCTACGAGGTCTTTGACCTTCTGATCCGGGACAGCATCCAGAAGCTCCAGGGCAGCGAGACCCACAAGGGCAAGCACCCGAAATACAGCACGAAGATGATCCCGGAGAGCCTGACGAGGGATCTTCCCGGCGCTTCCAAAAGGGCTGCGGAGCAGGAGGAGACCGGGACAAAGCCGGAGACCGGAAGGGCAGCGGAGCTGAATGAATTAAGGGTAAGCTTAAGGCAGGCGATCCGGGACGAGGAATTCGAGCTCGCGGCACAGTACAGGGACAGGATCAGGGAGCTCGAGAAGGAGGACGCGGATGCTTAAATGGTATGAGCAGGTCCGGATGGATACCGGGTCGAATTACGTGTCGAGCAGGATCCGTCTTGCGAGGAACTGGAAGGAATACCGCTTCCCCGGGAGCCTTACCGCGGATGAGGCGGGGGAGATGGTCCGGCGCCTGAGGGCAGGCCTTGAGCCCTTCTGCGAGGCGGCGGGGGAAAGCTTTACCGGCAGCCTTCTCGCGGAGATCCCGGAGGCGGAGCGCCTCGCCATGCGCGAGCGGCGCATCCTGAACGCCGGGATCCTGGGCCGCAGGGCCCCGGTGGGCCTGGTCCTTTCGGAGACCGAGGACGTGAGCCTGGTCCTCAACGGGGACGACCATATCCGTCTCCAGCTGATCTCCCCGAACCAGCATATCTACGAGCTGTGGTCGCGCGCGGACGCTCTGGACGACCGGCTGAACGAAAGCTTCGCCTACGCGTTCGACGAGCGCTTCGGGTACCTTACCTCGTTCCCGACGAACGTCGGCACGGGGATGCGCGCAAACATCGTCGTGCATCTTCCGGCGCTTTCCACGGGCAAGCAGTTCCAGAGCCTTCTCCAGTCCATGACGCGCTTCGGCGTCACGATCCGCGGCGTGTACGGCGCGGGACGGGAGAACTACGGCGCGCTTTACGACGTTTCCAACTCGAAGACGCTCGGGCTCTCCGAGCGTGAGATCCTGGACCTCGTCGTGAAGGTCGCGGCGCAGCTGAACAGCGAGGAGAACCAGGTGCGCAGGAAGTCGGTCGAGGTCCACAGGCTTGAGCGCGTGGACGAGGCCTTCAAGGCCTACGGGCTTCTGAAGTACGCCCGGAAGCTCTCGCTCCGGGACGCGCTGAGCTATATTTCACAGGTGATGGCGGGCATCACGGACGGCATCATAACCGCCGGGGAGCCGGTAAGCCTTTACAGGCTGTACTTCGGCATACAGCCCTACAATCTGATCGCAGCCGCGCGGGGACCGGTGGACAGGGAAAAGCTCGATGCCGTCCGCGCGGATTATATCCGCAGAGAGCTGCCTGAAATAAAGGAGGTTTAAATGGCAGATTATTTTACCGGACAGGCCAGGGAGGCGATCGATCTCGCCTACCAGGCTGCACGGCAGCTTCAGAACCAGTATATCGGGACGGAACATCTTCTTCTCGGCCTGATCCGGCAGGAGACCGGCGTCGCGGCCAGGGTCCTCGCGGAGAACGAGGTCACGGAGGAGAAGGTCCGGAACCTTATGGACCAGCTGATCCATTCGGGCGGCAGCGTCACCCTGAAGGATGAGCCGCAGTACACGCCCATGGCGCGCCGCGCCCTTGAGCAGAGCCACGCGGAGGCAGAGCGCTTCCACGCGTCCCAGATCGGGACGGAGCATCTCCTGATCGCGCTGCTCCGCGAAAGGACCTGCGTGGCGGCGAAGCTTCTTTACACCATCGGCGTGAACATCCAGAAGGTCTACGTGGACATCCTCGGCGCCATGGGCGAGGAGGGGATGCAGACGGAGGCTCCCGCGCCCGCGTCGCAGGGCAGGCACCGCCCGGGCGAGCAGCCGGCGGAGACCCCGACGCTTGACCAGTACTCGCGTGACCTGACCGAGCTCGCGAAGAACGGGCGCCTGGACCCCGTCATCGGCCGCAAGGCGGAAATGCAGCGCGTCATGCAGATCCTGAGCCGCAGGACGAAGAACAACCCCTGCCTCATCGGGGAGCCGGGCGTCGGGAAGACCGCGGTGGTCGAGGGCCTTGCCCAGCTCATCGTGAGCGGGGACGTGCCGGAGACGATCGCGGAAAAGCGCCTCGTGACGCTTGACCTCTCGGGAATGATCGCCGGGTCCAAGTACCGCGGCGAGTTTGAGGAGCGCATCAAGAGGGTCCTCCAGGAGGTCATGCAGGCCGGCAACATCCTCCTCTTCATCGACGAGATCCACACGATCATCGGCGCGGGCGCCGCGGAGGGCGCCATGGACGCGAGCAACATTCTGAAGCCGTCGCTCGCGCGCGGCGAGCTCCAGCTGATCGGCGCGACCACGATCGAGGAGTACAGGAAGCATATCGAGAAGGACGCGGCGCTGGAAAGAAGGTTCCAGCCGATCACGGTCGAGGAGCCGACGGAGGCGGAGTCGGTAAGGATCCTGACCGGGCTCAGGCCGAAGTACGAGCAGCACCACAAGGTCACCATCACGGACGCCGCGGTAAGCGCCGCCGTGAAGCTTTCCGCGCGCTATATCAGCGACCGCTTCCTGCCGGACAAGGCGATCGACCTGATCGACGAGGCGGCGTCCAGGACACGGCTCGAGAACTACATGGAGCCGCCGGAGATCCGGATCCTCACTGAAGACATCGACAAGCTGGAAAAGCAGAAGGAGGCTTCCGTCAAGGCGGAGGAGTTCGAGCGCGCAGGCGAGATCAAGAAGCGCCAGGAGAAAAAGCGCCAGAAGATCGCGCGGATCCGCGAAAAGTGGGAGAAGGACAGAAATTCGAGGAAGCTGGTCGTGGACGAGGACCAGATCGCGGACGTCGTTTCCGCCTGGACGAAGATCCCCGTGCAGAAGCTCACGGAGGAGGAGAACGCCCGCTTAAGGAAGCTGGAGAGCGTGCTGCATGAGCGCGTCGTCGGGCAGGAGGAGGCCGTGAGCGCGGTCTCCAGGGCCATCCGGCGCGGCCGTGTAGGGCTCAAGGACCCGGCGCGGCCCATCGGCTCGTTCCTCTTCCTGGGACCCACCGGCGTCGGCAAGACAGAGCTTTCCAAGGCGCTCGCGGAGGCTATGTTCGGCACCGAGCAGGCGCTGATCCGCGTCGACATGAGCGAATACATGGAGAAGCATTCCGTCTCGAAGATGGTCGGCTCGCCGCCCGGCTACGTGGGCTACGACGAGGGCGGCCAGCTGTCCGAGAAGGTGAGGAGGAACCCGTACTCCGTCATCCTTTTCGATGAGATCGAGAAGGCGCACCCCGACGTGTTCAACATCCTCCTGCAGGTCCTGGACGACGGCCACATCACCGACTCCCAGGGAAGGAAGATCGACTTCAAGAACACCATCATCATCATGACGAGCAACGCAGGGGCACAGAGGATCATCGCCCCCAAGGTCCTGGGCTTTGCCGCGAGGGAGAGCGCCGAGACGGATTACCGGAAGATGAAGGACGGGGTGATGGACGAGGTCCGGAAGCTCTTCAAGCCGGAGTTCCTGAACAGGATCGACGAGACCATCGTATTCCACCAGCTGCAGCGTGAGCACATGAAGGAGATCGTCGAGATCCTGCTCTCCTCCATCGAAAAGCGGACGGAGGGTGAGATGGACCTGAAGCTCGATGTGACCGACGAGGCGAAGGAGTTCCTGATCGACAAGGGCTACGACCCGAAATACGGCGCGCGGCCGTTAAAGCGGACCATCCAGAACGAGCTGGAGGACCGGCTCGCCGAGGAGCTTCTTGACGGGACTGTGAAGAGCGGGGAGACCGTGCGGATCAGCTGCGGCGAGAAGGACGGCGAAAAGCGTCTCCTCTTTGAGGACGAGGGCGTCCCGAGGAAAAAGAAAAGGCGTCCCGCGAAAACGGCGGGGGCCGGAAAGTAAGGAGCGTTCCAGGCAGTATGGCTAAAATGAAAGCTTCCGCGTTTTTCTGCAGCGAGTGCGGCTTTGAGTCCGCGAAGTGGATGGGACAGTGCCCGGCATGCCGGGCCTGGAACACCATGGTCGAGGAGCCGGCGGCGAAGCCCCGGGGACCGGGGGCATCGTCCCGCGCGTCACGCGCCGCGGCAGTCCCTGTCACGCTTTCCGAGATCGAGGCCTCCGCGGAGGACCGGATGACGACCGGCTTCCGGGAGCTGGACCGCGTCCTGGGCGGCGGTACGGTCCCGGGCTCCCTGGTCCTGGTCGGCGGCGACCCCGGCATAGGGAAGTCGACCATCCTCCTCCAGGTCCTGAGGAACTTCGCGGCGGACGGGCGGAGGGTCCTGTATATCTCCGGCGAGGAGTCGTTAAAGCAGATCAAGATGCGCGCGAACAGGATCGGGGAGGCCCGGGGGGAGCTCCGGTTCCTCTGCGAGACGAACCTCGGGACCATCCGTGAGACGATCGACCGGGACCGTCCGGACATCGCCGTCATAGACTCCATCCAGACGATGTACTGCGAGGAGGTCTCGGCGGCGCCGGGGTCCGTAAGCCAGGTCAGGGAGTCCACGAACATCCTTATGCAGATCGCGAAGGGAAGCGGCATCGCCATCTTTATCGTGGGCCATGTGACCAAGGAGGGACAGGTCGCGGGACCGCGTGTCCTTGAGCATATGGTGGACACGGTCCTCTATTTTGAGGGAGAGAAGAACGTTTCCTACCGGATCCTCCGCGCGGTGAAGAACCGTTTCGGGTCGACCAACGAGATCGGCGTGTTCGAGATGACGGAGGAGGGGCTTAAGGAGGTCGCGAACCCTTCGGAGTACATGCTTGAGGGACGGCCGGTCGGCGCCAGCGGCGCTGTGGTCGCGTGCTCCATGGAGGGGACCAGGCCCATCCTTCTGGAGGTCCAGGCGCTGGTCGCCGAGACCGCCTTCGGGATGCCCAGGAGGACGGCAGCGGGCATCGACTATAACCGCGTGAACCTTCTTATGGCAGTGCTGGAAAAGCGCTGCAGGCTGCCTATGGGGCGCTTTGACGCCTACGTGAACATCGCCGGCGGCATGCGGATGAACGAGCCGGCGATCGATCTTGCGGTCGTCCTCGCGATCGTTTCCTCCTTCCGCGACATGCCGGTGGACGAGCACACCGTGATGTTCGGGGAGGTCGGGCTGTCCGGCGAGGTGCGCGCCGTCTCCATGGCGGAGTACCGGGTGCGGGAGGCCGCGAAGCTCGGCTTCACGACCTGCATCCTGCCGAAGTCCGCAGTCTCGAAGATCCGTGTCCCGGAGGGCATGCGGATCATCGGCGTGTCCACCGTGAACGAGGCGATCCGGGTGCTGTTCGGGTAAAGGGATCTTCGAGATTCCGCTTGACAGTCCGCGGGAAACTATGGTATAGTTACGTGCGTGCCGGTGAGAGCGCCGGCATAATAGAGGAATAGTTCAGTGGTAGAACGTCGGTCTCCAAAACCGATAACGGGGGTTCGAGCCCCTCTTCCTCTGTTTTTTTGTGCCATCTATGCTGAAAAGCTGGTAAGAAAAGGACCTCTGCTGCGCCGTGGGCGCCGGCAGAGGTCTTTTTCTGTATACGGCAGCAGGGTCTCAGCTGGCCTCCTCCCTGAGGATCCTCCGGTAGAAGCCGGCGGTGACGATGAGGGAGATGGTGTCGATGACCGGCTGGACTGCGGTGAGTCCGTACATGGGGGCCAGCCGGTCGAGGAGGAGGAGTACCGGGATATCGAGGAGCCCCTTTCTTATGACAGAGCAGATCAGTGCCTCCCGGATGCGTCCCATGCCCTGGAAGTTCACGATCAGCGGGTAGTTGAGCGCCATGAGCGGCATGCCCACGACCATGATCTTTAAAAAGGCCGCGCCATACTGTACGGTCAGGGCATCTTCGATAAAGAAGCGGACAAGGACCGGTGACAGAAGCTCGAATACCACAAGGCACGCCATGGAAAAGGAGAAGGAGAGAAAGAGCGCGAAGCTGAAGATCTCCCGCCTCCGCCGGAAGTCCCCCGAGGAATAGTTAAAGGAGATCAGCGGCAGGACGCCGGACGACACGCCGATCGAGAAGGTCAGGGGAAGCTGGTCGATCTTCTTGACGATCCCTAGGGCCGCCACGGCCTCGCTCCCGTACGCGGAGATGAATTTCGTCATGGCGCCCACGGCTACCATCGTGAGAAGGTACTGCACTGTCGACGGAAAGCCGGTCTTCAGGACAGGAGGCAGGCGGAGACCTGCTCTTGCAAGCCTTGAGGGGCCGGGCCTTAAGACGGAGTCCTTTCCGCGGAGGAGGATAAATGCCAGGAAGAAGAGGCAGGCCGCGAGGCTCGAGATCGCCGTGGCAAGTCCTGCGCCTTCTGCCCCCATGCCGAGAAAGCGGTCCAGGACAAAGAACGGGTCCAGGACCATGTTCAGGATACCGCCGCCGGACACCCCGACCGAGGCGGCGAATGCGCCGCCCTCGGAGCGGATGAGGTTCGCGAGGACGATGTTCATGATGAAGGCAGGGCCTCCTGCGATGACCACCCATTTCACGTAGGCGCGCGCGATGGAAAAGGTGGAAGGATCCGCGCCGCTGATCCGGAGAACGAAAGCCGCAGACATCCGGTACAGGAACGCAAGGAGGACCGAGGAGAGAAGCGCTCCCCAGAACGAGACGGCTGCTGTCTCTTCCGCAGCGTCCCGGCGTTCCTTCCCCAGCTCGTAGGCGATCCTCCCGGCGCCGCCCACCGCGAAGAGGTTCGCGAGGGCGGTCATGAGGAGCGTGGATGGGAAGGCGACCGTCACGGCGGCTGTCTGCCGCGGATCGTTCAGAAGCCCCACATAGTATGTGTCCGTGAGGTTATAGGCCAGCATGACCATCTGGCTTATGACGGTCGGCACGACCTGCCGGAGCACTGCCTCCTTCACGGGCATTTTGCTGAAAAGATAATGCTTGTCCATAATAAGCTATTCTATATCAGAACACCCGGACCCGCCAGAGGCGGAGTCCGGGTACTTTTGCTTTTCATCTTAGATCAATTACATCAGGAACATTAATTATATCAGGAACATCAGTTACACCAGGAACATCGCGACGATGCCGGTGACCGCGAGGCCCGCGGCAACGGGGATGATGTTCTTCCGTGCGAGCTCGATCGGCGAGATGCCGCAGATCGCTGCGACCGGGACGACGCCCCACGGGATGACGGTGCCGCCGCCGACCCAGATGGTGGTGATCTGGCCTAACGCGGCGAGGACCTCGGTCTTAAGGCCGATCGAATTGCCGAAGGTCAGGGCGACGGAGCCGACCAGCGGAAGCCCGGAGAAGCCGGAGCCGTCAAGGCCGGTAATGACGCCGATGACCATCTCGATGATGACGGCGAACGGCCCGTTCATCGGGATATGCTCGGAGATAAAGATACTGATGTCGTTCAGGATGCCCGGCGCGCCTTCCCCGAGGACGCTCTCCGCGAAGCCCTGGCTTCCGAGGAAGAAGAACGCCGCGATGACGATGACCGGAGCGAAAATACGGATGGAGAAGATGAAGCCCTCCTTCAGGTAGTCGACCGTGTTCTCAAGCGCCGCGGAGATCCCGTCCGTCGCGATCGTGATGATGCAGGTGAGGACGAGCGCGGTGCCGGCGACAAGCGCGGTGGCGTCGCCGCCGACGATGTGGAAGACCAGCATGGAGGCGATGATGGCCGCGAAGGAGATGGTGATCAGCGCGGTCAGGGCTACCGCGAGCCCCCGGTTCCTGATCTCGACCTTCTGGTATTCCGCGGTGACCTGCTGATGCTCCTTATTCTGTGCAAGCTCGCGTTTCATCATGACGAAGGCCACGATGGAGGTGGTAACGCACATGACGACCCACAGGGGGAAGAGCGTGCCCATGAAGTGGACGATCTCCTGCTCGCAGGCCTTTGAGGTGATCGCAGGGGCGCCCTGGATGAAGAAGTCGGAGGACAGGCCCATGCCGTGGCCGAAGATGTTCATGGAGACCGCCGCCCAGAGTGCCGGAAGGCCGACGGTGCCGGCGACCGGGAGAAGCAGGGCGCCGATCAGCGCGACTGCCGGGGAGGGCCAGATCAGGAGGGAAACGATCAGCATGCAGAGGCCGATGCCCCAGAAGGCGCCCTCCGGCTTCCGGATGACCTTCCGCACGGGGCTGATCATCATTTCGTCCACGCCGGCCGCGTGCATCGCCTTGGACATCGCGGTGACGAGGGCGATGACGAGGAGGATGCTGTAGAGCTCGCTGTTCGACGCGATCAGGGCGTTGTTGACGATCTGGACCGACTTGATCAGGCTCTTCGTGTAGACAAGGCCGATAAGGACGATGCCCAGGACGCAGGGGATGACGATCTCCTTTTTAAAGCACAGGGCGACAAGGATGATGAGAGTCATTATGATGTACACATAATGGACTGCGTTGAGAGTGACCATAACTGTAAACTCCTTCTGTTTTTTTATGTAAATCTTAATTAGTAACGTATCGCCAGAGGCTTCCCCGTGTCAAGAATAATCGACAAAAAATATACTTTTTTGTCGATTTGGTGGACGAAATGTAGATATTTGCGCCGCAGGGCGGCCCTTGACAGAGGGTTTCGGGAATTCTATAGTATTCCTATAAAGGAACACTATCGTCCCTGAAAGGAAAAGGAGTTTATTTATGAAAAGAATCGTAGTGGCCGGCGGCGGATGGTCCGGATGCGCCGCGGCCGTTGAGGCAAGAAAATCCGGCGCTGAGGTCGTCCTTCTTGAAAGGACGGACATGCTTCTCGGGACCGGCCTGGTCGGCGGCATCGTCAGGAACAACGGCCGCTATACGGCAACGGAGGAGCTCTGCGCCATGGGCGGCGGCGAGATCTTTTCCGTGATCGACCAGAACCTTCTGCATAAGAATATCAGCTTCCCTGGTCATGAGCACGCGGACCTTTACAGCGTCGCAACGCTCCCCATGGCGGTCCACAGGTACCTTGAGGAGGCAGGCGTAGAGCTTAAGCTCAGGTCCCGCGTCACCGCGGCCGAGATGGACGGAAAGCGGATCCTCTCCGTGAAGGACGCGGAGGGCAATGTCTATGAGGGCGATGTCTTTATCGACACCACCGGCACGGCCGGCCCCATGAACAACTGCTCGAAGTACGGAAACGGCTGCGCCATGTGCGTTTTAAGGTGCCCGAGCTGGGGCGGCAGGGTCTCCCTTGCGGGCCTCGCGGGCGTGAGCGAGATGCAGGGACGGAAGGCCGACGGAAGTGTCGGCGCGATGAGCGGCTCCTGCAAGCTTCTGAAGGAATCCCTTTCCCAGGAGATCCAGGACAGGCTGAACGAGACCGGTGTCTGTATCGTCCCGATCCCGAAGGAGCTTATCGAGGACCATCTTTCCATGAAGGCCTGCCAGCAGTACGCGCTGCCGCAGTTCAGGGACAACCTGGTGATCCTTGATACCGGGCACGGGAAGCTCATGACCCCGTTCTTCGACATCGACCGCCTTCACAGGATCCCGGGCTGCGAAAATGCGCGGTACGAGGACCCGTATTCCGGCGGTAAGGGCAATTCCATGCGCTACTTCGCGATGGCGCCGAGAAACGACGCGCTGAAGGTCGAGGGCGTTGAGAACCTGTTCTGCGCGGGCGAGAAGGCCGGGCTCCTGGTCGGGCACACCGAAGCGATCTGCACCGGCGTGCTGGCAGGCTACAACGCGGTGCGCTGCGCGGACGGGAAGGAGCTCCTCACGCTGCCGGATTCCATCGCGACCGGAGACGCGATCTCCTATGTGCGCGAGGCGATGCAGACGGAGGAGGGCCTCGGGAAGAAGTACACCTTCTCCGGGTCCGTGTACTTTAACAGGATGAAGGAGCGGGGGCTCTACAGCATCGACCGCGCGGAGATCGGAAAGAGGGTCGGGGAAGCGGGCCTTACGGATATTTACAACAGATTCTGAGCCGCGGAAGACCTGCAGGCAGGCCCTTAAAAGAAAGCGGACGGTCAGGGCCGCATCCAGGGGAAACACTGACCGGAAGAGGAGCATCGATCAGCAGGAAGGAAACGAAAAAAGGAGGTGCCGGTATGATCATCACAGTTAGCAGGCAGTACGGGTCCGGCGGAAGCGAGCTTGGACGGAAGCTCGCGGAGAAGCTTTCTTTACCAGTCTATGACCACGAGCTTATCTCAAAGATCTCCGCCGAGTACGGGATCCGGGAGCACATCCTGAAGGCGATGGACGAGGTCCACGGCGCGGACAACCCCCTGACGCTTATCATGACGCCGGAGGAGCAGAGGATCTTCGACGGCGACGTGGCGTTCCGGAGCAAGGCGCTGTTCCATATCCAGGCAGACCTGATCAGGAAGCTTGCGGGTGAAGGGGACTGCGTCTTTATCGGGCGGCAGGCGGAGTACGTCCTTAAGGACAGGGACGACGTCCTGAGTGTCCTGGTCTACGCGGAGAAGGAAGACCGCGTGAAGCGGATCATGAAGGCGGAAGGAAAGTCCTACGCGGAGGCGGAGCGCCTGATCCGGGACAAGGACAAGGAGCGCAGGGAGTATTATTCCTACTATACGAACCGCAGATGGATGGATTTCCGGAACTATGACTATGCCTTCAACGCGTCGGGGCTCAGCATTGACGATATGTGCGGGATCGTCTGCATGGAGGCAGGGGCCGGCGCGCAGAAGGACGACGCAGCGGAAGCCGGTGCAGTGAAGGCCGGCGCAGCGGAGGCCGGTGCAGTGATGGCTGATGCGCAGAAGGCCGGGGCGCAGCCCGGCGTGTACGTTCTTGAATCCGACGACATGAGGCTCCGCACGGAGGCCGGCGTGAAGCTCGGCCAGCTCCTCGGGATCCCGGTCTACGGAAGGGACCTTAAGACGCTCGCGGCGGAGGGAAAGGATTTTACGCCGGAGGAGGCGGAAAAGTACGACGAGCGGACCACGCTCAGGCAGCCGCTCCTTTTTAAGCAGCCGCACTACGTCGAGGGGACGGAGAAGCGGAGGCCCGGCGTCAATGTGGAGGAGTATATCTTCGGCTGCATCACGGACAAGATCACGGAGCTCGCGCATGAAAAGCCCTGCGTGATCCTGGGGCACGCGGCGTCCTTTTCCTTAAGGCGCATGGAGCACGTGCTGTCCGTCCGCCTTACCGCGGCAGGACAGGAGGTGGACCGGGACTACCAGAGGTATTACGAGTACTTTACGGCGTCCTCCTGGGAAAACGATTCCGCCACGGACCTGGTGATCAACACGACCGGTCTTACCACGGAGGAGGTCGCGGAGAAGATCATCCGGGCCGGCGCGGTCCTTACGGAGGGCAGCGGTGCGCGGGAGTCGTGACCTGAAAGGCAGGGATCCCTGATGGCTTTACAGAACGAAATGGTGGCATACCTTATGGACTTCGGGCTGACGCGGCAGGAGGCGGTGATCTATCTCGCGCTTCTTTCGCAGGGGAAGATGACGGGCTACGAGGTGAGCAAGGCGACCGGCGTATCGAGATCGAACGCTTACAGCTCTCTCGCAGGGCTCGTGGAAAAGGGCGCGGCCTGCACGGACGAAGGGGAGGCAAAGGGCTACGTGCCGGTATCCCTTAAGGAGTTTACCGGGAACGTGCTCCATCACCTTTTAAGGAAGCAGGAATACCTCCTTGCGAACCAGCCGGAGCCCTCGCATGAGGACGAGGGATACATCTCGGTCCGCGGGCGGCAGCGGGTGCTCGACAAGCTCCGGTTCATGATCGGGTCCTGCGAGAAGAGGATCTACCTGTCGGCTCCGTGGAAGCTGGTCAGCCTGTACGGGGAGCTTTTAAAGGACAGCGCGGACCGGAGGGGCATCAAGGTCGTCATCCTGACGGACGAGGAACATACGCTCGGGAGCTGCGTCGTCTATGCAATGAAGAACCTGGTGGACCAGGTGCACCTCATCGCGGACTCAAGGGAGCTGCTTTCCGGGAGGGTCCTGGATGAGACGGGCACCGTGTGCCTCTATTCAAGAAACGCGGACCTGGTCGAGGTATTTAAGGAAATGATGCGGGGCGAGATCATCATCCTCGAGAAGAAGTACGGGGTGAAGGAGAGCGTGCTCGTCTCAATGGCGAAGGAGCTGTAGGAAAAGGGACCCTCACTTTAAAAAGGGACCCGCACTTTAAAAAAGGGACTTTACACTAAGAAAAGGGACTTTCACATTAAGCGTCTGCATCCTGCTTAATGTGAGGGTCCCTTTTTTGTGCCGTTTTTTTGTGGGCGCCGCCGTCAGCTTTCGTAGCGGCAGCGGGAGGAAAGGCGGTATTCCTTGATCTTGTACTGAAGCTGCCTTCTCGAGATCCCGAGGTATTCGGCGGCACCGGCGCGGCGTCCGCCGTTCAGCCGCAGCGCCTCGATGACGTCCTCGCGTGACAAAGCCGGCGCGCGCCTCCCCTGCGCCGTCCCGCGGGCCGGCAGGCCGGTCTCCTCCGGGGAGGGGAAGGGCGGTGCAGGCGTGTCCCTGCCGTCCGCCTCGGCCTCCGGCAGAAGCATGCCGTCCGGGATATTTGAGATCACGGTCACCGCGGCCGGCGTCATGACGAGCATCCGCTCGACGAAATTCTTCAGCTCGCGGACGTTTCCCGGCCAGCTGTAGGCCTTAAGCTCCTCCAGCACATGCTCCGAGAACGTTTTCTGGAGGTCGTATTTCCTGCACAGGACGTGCGTAAAGTAGAGGCACAGCGGGACGATGTCGGCGCGGCGGCTGCGGAGCGGCGGGATGCTTACCGGGATGACGTTCAGGCGGAAGTAGAGGTCCTCGCGGAACCGGCCGGTCCGCACAAGCTCCCTTAAGTCCTGGTTTGTCGCGGCGATCAGGCGGAAATCCGCCTTCCTCGTCCGCAGCGCGCCGATCCGCTGCACGCTTTTATCCTCGATCATGCGGAGGACCTTTCCCTGGACGGAAAGCGGCAGGGAATTGATCTCGTCAAGGAACAGCGTCCCTCCGGAGGCCGCCTCGGCGAGTCCTGCCTTCCCTTCCCGGGAGGCCCCGGTAAAGCTCCCCTTTTCGTAGCCGAAGAGCTCCGCCTCGATGAGGTTTTCCGGGATCGCGGCGCAGTTCACGATGACCATGGGCCCGGAGGCGCGCAGGGAGTGGTCGTGGATATAATGCGCGAACACCTCCTTCCCTGTGCCGGACTCGCCGGACAGGATCACCGTGGTGTCAAGCTTTGAGATGTTCTTAAGCAGCTCCAGGATCCGGAGGATCTCCGGGCTTCTTGCGATCAGGGTGTGCTCCTCCTCGCGCTTTCCGGACGCTGCCGGACCGGGATCCAGGACCATGTGCTGCTTCCGGAGGCTTTGAAATCGGCTGCTGAACTCGTCCACGTCCTGGAGAAGGGTGACGACGTACTGGACATTTCCCGCGTCGTCGAAGATCGGGGTGCCGGTCACGATCCGCATGCGCGCGGGACCCTCGCCCTGGCTGTGCCCGCGGTAATACTGGAGGCGGCTGACGCGCTGCTTTTTTTTCATGACAAGGTCGAACACGCAGACGTCGAGCTCATTGTAGAAGTCCCGGACGTTCATTTTCAGGTACTCGGAGCGGGGGATGTTCCGCCAGTTGACCATGACCGTATTCATATAGACGAAGCTGCCGCCGGCGTCGTAGATGACGATGCCGGCGTCGATATTGTCAAGGACGTCCGTAAACGCAAGCCCGTCCTGTCCGGCGGACCTGAGCCCGCCTCCGCCCATAGGGCCAAGGCTGCCGGCGACGGCGTTCATAAGCTCTTCCATGGCTTTCCCCTCCTTCGGTACCGGTCTTTTCCTGTATCTATCATAAAGTGCAGTGACGCGCGCGCGTAAGTGCAGAAAGTGCACAAATCGGGCAGGAATGCATACGGAATGTCCAGAAACCCCGGAAACGGGGCCCGGTGTATTAATTGTCCATTTGAAAGAATAAATATGTTCGAAAACGATAAGCTGTTAGAAAATGGTTGAAGAAACCCGATGAAAATGCAATATTATGCTTAGCTTATTATTTTTATAGACTTTTAAGAAAGTAAGGTCCTTTGTCACTTATCTCTTGTTTCAGGATACCTGTTGGCGGCAGGGCGCCGGAACTGCCGCAAGAATATTCAGAAGGGGGTATGAACGGCATGAGAGTTGTACAGCATCCGATCCTGGATGAACTCGACACATCGAAGACGGTGACGATCTACTTTGACGGCCAGCCCATCACGGCGCTGGAGGGAGAACCGATCGCCGCCGCACTGATCAATGCGGGCATCACTTCATTCCGGTATACGCCGAAGCGCCATGAAAAGAGAGGCATATTCTGCGCCATCGGCCGGTGTACCGACTGCATGATGATCGTGGACGGGATCCCGAATACCAGGACCTGCGTTACCAGGGTAAAGGACGGCATGCAGGTGAAGACCCAGGACGGCCTTGGTTCCTTTGAAAGGAAGGAGGCGGAAAAGTGAAGATCAAAGAGACGGATGTTGCCATCATCGGCGCGGGATCCGCGGGGCTTTCCGCAGCCTGCCAGGCGGCGGCAGCGGGTGCCAGGGTGCTGGTGATCGATGAAAACCACCTTCCCGGGGGACAGCTGTTCAAGCAGATCCATAAGTTCTTCGGCTCCAGGGCGCACCAGGCCGGGACCCGCGGTTACGTCATCGGACAGCAGCTCCTGGACCGGGTGGAAAAGTCCGGGGCGGAGGTGTGGCTCGACACCGTGGTCTACGGGATGCAGAAGGACTGCACGCTGGGCGTGGTGCATGAGGACGAGCACTGGCATGTGATCGCGAAAAAGGTGATCGTCGCCACGGGAGCCAAGGAAAACTACATGGCCTTTCCGGGCAGCACGCTTCCGGGCGTCATGGGAGCCGGCGCGGCCCAGACCATGATCAACGTGAACCGCGTCCTTCCCGGTGAAAGGATCCTGATGCTGGGAAGCGGCAACGTGGGCCTGATCGTGTCCTACCAGCTGATGCAGGCAGGGGCGGACGTGGTGGCCCTGGTGGAAGGAGCCCCCTTCATCGGCGGCTACGGCGTCCATGCCGGAAAGATCCGCCGCGCGGGCGTTCCTATCTTTGTGGGACATACCATCAAGGAGGTGACCGGCAAAGACAAGGTGGAGCAGGTCACCATCGTCGCCGTGGACAGCAAATGGCAGCATATCCCGGGGAGCGAGAAGACCTTCGACGTGGATACAGTCTGCCTGGCGGTGGGGCTGAACCCCATGACGGAGCTCGTATGGATGACGGGCTGCGAGTTTACCTTTATTCCGGCCTTCGGCGGGCATGTGCCCATGCATGACCGGAACATGGAGACCACTGTGAAGGGACTCTATGTGGCGGGCGACGTCACCGGCGTGGAGGAGGCATCCTCCGCCATGGAGGAAGGAAACCTGGCGGGAGTCGCCGCGGCGGAAGCCCTTGGATATCTGGGCGCTGAGGAAGCGGCAGAGAAGAAGAAGGAGATCTGGGGACGCCTTGAGACCCTGAGGTCCGGCATGTTCGGCGAGAAGCGCCGCACGGCGAAGCAGTCCCAGATCGAACGTATGGAAGCCTTTGAGGCCGGTGCAGCCTGCGGGCAGAAAGGGGCGGCAGTCTGATGGATGGAGTGAGATATACCGGAGTTCCTTCGAAGGAAGAGCTTGCCGCGTGTCCCGGAAGGCCGACGGAGGCAAGGATGCGCAAGGGCCGCGTGGCGTGTATCGAGTGTGTACAGGAGATCCCCTGCAATCCCTGCGAGGGCATCTGCCGGTTCGGATCCATTACGGTGGGAGAGCAGATCACGGCGCTTCCGGTGCTCCACGAGGACAGCTGCACCGGCTGCGGCCTCTGCGTGGCCAACTGCCCGGGACTTGCGATCGTGATCCTGGACAAGTCCTATTCAGAGACGGAAGGAACGGTGGATTTCCCCTTTGAGTATCTGCCGCTGCCCGCCGAAGGAGACGAGGTGGACGCGGTCAGCAGGGGCGGCGAGGTGGTCTGCAGGGGCACGGTGCTCAAGGTCACCAGGGTGAAGAGCTATGCCGGGACCGCCGTGATCCGGCTTAAGGTCCCGCTGGAGTACGTGGATGAGGTGCGGAGCATCGCGCGTCTTCCCCGTCCGCGGCAGTGAGAAAGGGGGACGATGCAGATGAGCGACGAACTTATTATCTGCCGCTGTCAGGAAGTGACGGAGCAGGAGATCATAGACGCGATCAGTGACGGCGCCACTACGGTGGACGGCGTGAAGCGCAGGACGAGGGCCTGCATGGGGCTCTGCCAGGGCAAGACCTGCGGCCGCCTGGTGCAGAGGCTCGTGGCACAGCAGACCGGGCAGAAGCCGGAGGACGTGTACCTGCAGAAAAGCCGCATGCCGGCCAGGCCCGTGAAGATGGGCGTATTTGCCGGAGGTGATGAAGATGCGTGATGTGATTATTATCGGCGGCGGTATCATCGGAAGCTCCATCGCCTGGCAGCTTGCCAGAAGGCATCAGGACGTGCTGGTGATCGAGAAGAAGGACACTGCCAGCGGATCCGCAGGCGCCACGGACGGCGTGGTGGGCTATCACACGAAGAAGCCCGGCGTACAGCTTGATCTGGCAGTACAGTCCATTGAGATGTTCAGGACCTTAAACGAGGAGCTGGGAAGCGACATCGAGTACGGCCTGGAGGCCGGCGGCATGCAGCCGGTGGAGGATGAATACCAGTGGAACCTTCTGTCGCAGATGGCGGAGGAACAGAGAAAGAGCGGCGTCGACATCCGCATGATCTCCGCGGAGGAGGCCTGCGCCATCGAACCGAACCTGAATCACGACATCTACGGGGCCTTGTATTCGCCCACCGGAGGGAAGGTCAATCCACTTGCCATGACGCTGGCATTTGCCAGGGCGGCAAAGAAGCTGGGAGCGGAATACGCCTATAACACCGAGGTCACGGAGATCCTCATCGAGGACGGCCGCGCTGTGGGCGTCAGGACCTTTGACAGGAAGAACGGGGCGGCGGAGCACCGCGCCAGGTTTATCGTGAACGCGGCCGGCGCCTGGGCCGGCAGGGTCGCGGCGCTGGCAGGCCTGGATATGCCGGTCCGGCCGAGAAAGGGCCAGCTGGCGGTCACGGAGCCGATCGGCCCCTTCCTCACTGCCACAGTGCAGTGCGCGCGGTACAACGTGATCAAGTTCCGGCCGGAGACCATCAAGGACCAGACGGTCCTGAAGCTCGGGCAGTCCCTCTCCATCGAGCAGCAGGAGACCGGCGGCCTGATCATCGGCGGGACCCGCGAATTCGCGGAATTCGAGGAGGAGAACACCTTTGAGGCGATCGAGGCGATGATGAAGCGCGCGCTGCGTTTCTTCCCGGCCCTGAAGGACGTCAATATCATCCGGTACTTCAGCGGCTTCCGGCCGTACACGCCGGACGGGCTGTCCCTGCTTGGGGAGGTCCGGACGCTGCCGGGCTTTATCATGGCGGCAGGCCACGAGGGAGACGGCATCGCCCTTTCACCCATCACCGGAAAGCTCATCGCGGAGCTGATCGTGGACGGAAAGCCGTCCTACGACATCAGTGACTTCAGCCCGAACCGGTTCCTGTGACAGGACGGGCAGTCGAAAATGTTTTTTTAAAGGAGACGTATGATAGCTGTTGTGTTACCGATCTGTTTTCTGCTCATGATCGCCTTGTGGAAGAAGTTCCCGGTCATCGGAGGAAACATGAACGCCGCCCTTCTGCTCACCGGCGTCCTTACCATGGTGCTGTCCGGCGTGTTTAACCTGGGCGACTGGATCTTTGCCTGGGTCGACGGACTGAACCGGATGGCGTGGATCATGGCCCTGTCCATCGCGGGCGGCATCTTCGCGGAGATCTCCGTCCAGCTCGGCACGGTAGATACCATCATCGGCGCCCTGACCGCGCAGTTCAAGGAGCATCCGAGACTTCTGATCGTCGGCATCCTGGCGACCTTGACGATCGCCGGTTCCCTTCTGGGCGATGCCATCGCGGCGTCCGCCGTCATCGGAATGCTTACCTTCGGAATTCTGGTCTCCATGGGACTGGAGCTGGAAAAGATCAGCGCCATCGTCATGATGGGCGCGGCAGTAGGCTCGATCATGCCGCCTATGACGCAGGCCCTGGCCCTGTCCTCCACCCTCATCGGGACGGATCCGGACCCCGTCATCAAGACCGGCTACATCACGGTCTCCATCTGCTTTATCGTCGTCGCCCTGTACAGCGCGCTGATCCTGGTAAGGCCGGAAAACAAGCCCGGCGCGAACCCTGAGATCAAGGTAAAATTCGGCAACGAGACTGCCGGCGATATCATCCGCAGGAACTGGAAGTCCCTCATCCCGCTGTGCTTCCTGATCGTGATCATCTTCCTCAGGACCCTCAGCATCATCGACGTCGGCCCGACGATCTTAAAGAACATCAAGTTCCTGAAGCTCGCGGATGACAATGTCATGAGCCTCTATGATTTCATGGCGGGAGTCTCCATCCTGGGCGGCTTCACCAACGGCATCGTCCTCTCCATCTTCTGCGCGATCGCGTTTTCCTTCATCTTCCCGAAGGTCCGCGAGAACGGCGGAAAGATCTTCTCCCAGTCGTTAAAGAACGTGGAGCGAACCCTGATCCTCCAGATCTGCTGCTCCTTCATGATCGGCTGCTTCTACAAGGCAGGCTCTATCGACACGGTCGGCGCGTTTACCTCAACGCTTGGGCCGAACGTGCTGAAGATCGGCGGTATCGTAGCGATGTGTATCCTGGGTATGCTTACCGGCTCCCAGTCCACGACACAGAACGTGGTATTCGTATTCTTCGGCCCGGCCCTTCTGGCCCTGGGACTGAACCCTGTGTTCGTCGGCGTGGCTGGCGCCCATCTGGCAGCAGCCGGACAGGGCATGCCGCCGGCAGACCTGACCACCTTCGTCATCTGCGGCATGATCTCTTCACAGTTCGGAAAGGACGTGGACCCGCTGAAATCGATGTTCTACTCCCTGCCGATGTGCCTTGCCTTCCTGGCGGTAGGTATCGTGTTCCTGTATATATGACCGGAAGCTTAACCGTACCAGGACCCTGGCAGCTCTGCATCCCGGGCTGCCGGAGGGCTTGACGGTCACAGATACATATCCTTCGGGGCAGTGCTTTTTAAGGCACTGCCCCTTAGCGCATGTAAAGGAGGAAAGACCATGGAACCTTTTCTTGGCATACTGATGCTGGATACCCGTTTCCCGAGGATCCCGGGAGACGTGGGGAATCCGGAAAGCTTTGGTTTCCCCGTCCGGAAGCTGGTTGTGCGGAACGCCGACCCGAAGCGCGTGGTGGAGGAGGCGGATCCCGCGCTTCTTGAGCCCTTCATACAGGCAGCGGTGCAGCTGGAGCGGGAGGGCGCGTCGGCAGTCACCACGAGCTGCGGTTTTCTCGCCATGTTCCAGAAGGAGCTGGCTGCCGCGGTGCATATCCCGGTGCTGTCCTCTTCGCTTCTGCAGGTGCCGATGGTGCAGGCCATGCTTCCCGCGGGAAAGAAGGTGGGGATCATGACGGCGAACGCATCCGCGCTTGGGGCAAGGCACTTTGCCGGGGCAGGGATCCTGAAGGGCACGGAGCCCTCCGGCCCGGACGATGGGCCCATGATCGTGTACGGCATGGAGGGGGGCACGCATTTTTATGAGATCTTCGTGAAGGACGGGACCGGCCTTGACAGGGACCGGGCGGAGGCGGAGATGGCGGCCCGGGCGAAGCAGATGGCAGAGGAGCATCCGGAGGTCGGCGCCATCGTTTTTGAATGCACAAACATGCCGCCCTATGCCGGAGCGGTGCGGAAGGCGACGGGGCTGCCGGTATACGATATCATATCGCTCTGCACTTATGTGATGCGGGGAATGTGAAAGGAAACGCCGGAGAAACGCCTTCCGGCGCCTGCTGCTCCCAGCGCGTTCCGAAGACCTCCCGGCTGGTGTATCAATTGTCCACCTGAATGAATATATATGTTCAAACGTGACGCGTTATGCAAAATCCTGTTGAAATATTCACTTAAAAATGCAATATTATACGCGAAACAAGGCGGGCATGTATAAGCACCGCAAGGATTCAGAAGATTCTGAAGGGAGGATCTATTTATGAAGAAGACAATGAAAAGCGTGATGGCGATGTGCATGGCAGGCGTTATGGCGGCAGGCCTCGCGGCGTGCGGCGGAGGCAGCACGGCGACGACCGCGGCTCCGGCAGCGGCTCCCGCGGAGACAAAGGCTGCGGAGACCCAGGCTGCTGAGACCCAGGCTGCTGAGGCGAAGGCGGAGGAAACGAAGGCCGCTGAGACCCAGGCTGCATCCGGCGTCCAGGCGGCAGTGGACGAGATCCACATCGGCCTCGTGAACCCGCTCTCCGGTGACAACGCTCTGTACGGCGTCGACCAGCAGCGCGCCATGACCATGGCATTCGAAGAGATCAACGCGGCAGGCGGCGTGAACGGCGCGACGCTCGTCCTCGACGAGTACGATGACCAGGGCGATCCGCAGAACTCCGCGCGCGGCGCGCAGAAGATGGCTGACGATGAGAATATCGTCGCGATGGTCGGTTCTTCCCTGACCTCCTGCACCCTGGCGATCGTCCCGATCATCGACGACGCCGGACTGGTGGAATGCGTCGTTTCCTCCAGCTCCCCGTCCCTTGCGAAGTGCAGCGATTACTTCTTCCGTATGGCAGTGCAGGACGCGCAGGTCGGCCCGCAGATGGCCAAGGCGATCCTGAACAAGGGATACAAGAAGATCCTGGTCCTGTATTCCAACAACGACTACGGCAAGAACCTGGGCGGAAACCTCGTGATCTACGCGAAGGAAAACGGCGGCGAGATCGTCGACGAGATCGAGTACAACGCGGCGGACCAGGATTTCAGCGCCATCGTCACCAAGGTGAAGAGCGCGGGCGCGGAAGCCATCGCGATCTGCGGCACCGTTACCGACTCCTCCCTTCTGATCAGCCAGATGAAGCAGCAGGGCGTCGAAGCCTACATCATCGGCGCGACCTCCCTCTACAATACGCACGCGCTTGAGATCGCGGGTGATGCCCTTGAGGGCGTGGGCTGCGTCAGCGTTTACATCTCCACGAACCCGGATGAGAAGGTCCAGGAATTCGTGAAGAAGTACAATGACAAGTACGGCGAGACTCCGGACGCATTCGCGGCTATGGGCTACGACATGGGTTACGTCCTCGCGGCGGCTGCCGACAAGGCGATGCAGGCGAACGACGGCGTGGTGGACCGCGAAGGCATGAAGACCGGTATGGAGCAGACCGATTATGAGGGTGTCACCGGCCACGTGGTCTTCACAGAGGACAACGAGTGGGAGCGCGACTACCTGACCCTGATCGTCAAGGACGGCGAGTTCATTCTCGACAGCAAATAATTTAAAAGAAACACGGATCAGTCTTTGTTTTAAAAAGTTAAAGTTTACAATCCATCAGAGGAGCATGGGCTGCCGCGTCAGGTCCGGAACCTTTCCGGTCCGGCCGGCGCGGCAGTTCCGGCTCCGGTACAGGGAGTTTCCGGAAATCATCCCGGATTCTCCAGGAGAATGCTTATGGCAGTAGTGATTCAACAGATCATCAACGGACTGGCGACCGGCGGCATCTATGCGCTGATCGCGATCGGCTGGACCACGGTGTTCGGCATTGTAGGGATCATCAACTGGACGCACGGAGAGGTCTACATGCTCGGTGCGTATACAGGATTTTTCCTGACGACCTTTGCGCACATGTCCCTGCTCCCCGCGCTGCTGATCTCCATGGCAGTGGGCGCCGTTGCGGCGATGCTTCTGGATCAGTTCGGATATGTCCCGCTGAGAAAAAAGGGAACCCTGGCCAAGTCCGGCTTCATCACTGCTCTGGGCCTCTCGACCCTGGTGCGCTACTCCGCCAACGCGGCCTTCAGCGCGGATCCCAGGGTATACCCGCAGCTCATGGACTACAAGCTTGTCACGCTGTTCCGCATCGGGGACACGGACATCACCATGAGCTCCATCCATCTGAGCATTCTGGTAGGATCCCTCATCATCATGGCGGTCCTGCAGCTCTTTTTCACAAAGACCCTCGTCGGCAAAGCCATGATGGCCGGCTCCCAGGACATGCAGACCCTGGGGCTGATGGGCGCGGACTCCGAGATGCTGATCAAGGTGACCTTCGCCATCAGCGGCGCCCTGGGCGCGGCGGCCGGCTTTTTCATGGGGACGCTTTACACCATCTTCCCGACCATGGGTGCTCTGGCCGGCCTGAAGGGCTGGGCCTGTGCGATCCTCGGCGGGATCGGGAGCATCACCGGATCCCTGGTGGGCGGCCTGCTGATCGGGATCGCGGAAAATATCACCTCCGGGCTCATCTCCACGGGCTATAAAGACGCGATCAGCTTCGCCATCATGATCCTGGTCCTCCTTATCAAACCCACCGGACTCATGGGCTACACGTTTGAAGAGAAGGTCTGAGGAGGGAACCATGACGAAAAAGAAAAGCGAATGGTTCTTCGGTCTCAGCGGGAAAGCGACTTTCCTGATCTCCCTGGTCCTGGTCCTGGTCTTCTGTCTGCTTGACCAGTTCGTTCCGGGGAAGACCCCTGTGATCCCGAACTTTGTGAAATACATTGCAGTCAACGGCCTGATCTACGCGGTCGCAAGCCTGGGGATCAATTTCTATTCCGGCTATCTCGGGGAGACCTCCCTGGGACACGCCGCTTTCTACGGCCTGGGAGCCTACTTCACCGGCTATCTCACCACAGCCATGGGCGTGAACTTCTGGCTGACCATCCCCCTCGGCATGCTTGCCGCGGCGGCAGCGTCGGTGCCGGTGGCCCTGGCGGGACGCCGTGTCAAGGGATCCTTCATGGTGGTCATCACCTACGCGTTCTGCGAGATCCTCCGCTACATCGTGATCAATACGGATGAGCTGGGCGGGACGGCCGGCATCCCCGGCATCCAGGCCCCGACCATCCTGGGAGTAAAGATAACGAAGATCCCGTTCCTTCCCTCAAACAAGGACGGATATATCCTGATCCTTTACGCCATCGTGGTGTTTCTTTCCTACTTTACCTGGAGATTCGTCCATTCGAGAGAGGGGTACGCGGTCCAGGCGATCCGGCAGGACGAGATCGCCGCGCAGGCGATGGGCATCGATGTCCGCGGCTACCGCCTGAAGTACATCCTGATCTCCGCAGTCATCTGCAGCGTGGCGGGAAGCTTCTACGCCGTTTTTGCGAACCTGGCTGATCCGACCATGCTGTCCGCGACGCTTTCCATCAGCATCTTCACGATGCTGGTCGTCGGCGGAAGAAGAAGCATCCCGGGCGCGATCCTGGGCGGCTTTATCGTCGTGATCCTGCCCGAGCTCCTGAGAGGCGTGCAGGGGATCCTGGGACTGCCATTTGATCCCTGGTACATTCTTTACGGCCTGATGCTGATCCTGATCATGCGCTTCCGTCCCGAAGGTATTATGGGCGAGAAGGAATGACGGCAGGAGGTATCGGAATGGAGAAAAACGAAATGGGCGAAGTATTGCTTGAGACAAAAAAACTTACCAAGCATTTCGGAGGCATCATCGCGAACCAGGATATTGATTTTCACATCGACCGCGGAGAGATCATGGCCATCATCGGACCCAACGGCTCCGGGAAGACCACCTTCTACAACCTTCTGACGGGGATCACCCCCATCACCTGGGGAACCGTCCTGTTCGAAGGAGAGAACATCACGGGCAAAAAACCGGAATACGTCACGAAGCGCGGCATCTGCCGCACCTTCCAGAACATCCGTCTCTTCGGGGAAATGACAGCCCGGGAGAACCTGATCGTGGGACGCCACTGCCGGACCTTCTGCGGCATGCTGGACGCGCTGACAGGCTCGAAGCGGCAGAAGGATGAAGAGAAGAGCTGCTGTGAGATCGTTAAGAAATGTCTCGACTATGTAGGATTGGGGGACCGGGAGAACTGGAAGGCGAAAAATCTGCCCTACGGCATGCAGCGGCGCCTTGAGATCGCCCGCGCGCTTGCCACAGAGCCGAAGCTGATCCTGCTGGACGAGCCGGCGGCGGGCATGAACCCGAAGGAGAAGGACGAGCTCCTGGAGATCATCCGGAAGCTTTCGAAGGACGGGTATTCCATCATCCTGATCGAGCACGCGATGCGCGTCGTCATGAACATCGCGGAGCGCGTCGTCGTCTTCGACCACGGGCACAAGATCGCGGACGGGCTGCCGGACGAGGTCCGGAACGACCCGGTCGTCATCGAAGCATATCTCGGGAAGGGGGCCAGCGCGGATGGAACTGCTTAAAGTCGAAAACCTTAACGTGTTTTACGGGAACATCCACGCGCTGAAGGGTATCAGCCTCCGCGTGGAGGAGGGGGAGATCGTCTCCCTGATCGGGGCGAACGGCGCGGGAAAGACCACGCTCATGACCGCGGTCATGAACCAGATCCCTTCCTCCGAAGGGACCGTGACCTTCATGGGGGCCCCGTTAAAGGGCGTCAGGACCTCGCAGATCGTGAAGCAGGGCATGACGCTGGTCCCGGAGGGGAGAAACGTGTTCCCGCGCACCAGCGTGGAGGACAACCTTCTTCTTGGCGCCTACGCGAGAAAGGACAGGGACGGGATCCGGCAGGACCTGGAGGAAATGTACACCATGTTTCCCAGGCTGAAGGAGAGGCGGCGGCAGCTCGCCGGTACGCTGTCCGGAGGAGAGCAGCAGATGCTCGCGACGGCGCGCGCGCTGATGAGCCGCCCGAAGATGCTGCTCCTCGACGAGCCGAGCATGGGCCTCGCGCCGATCATCGTGGACCAGGTCTTCGAGACGATCGTCAGGATCAACGAGGCAGGGACCACGGTCCTCCTGGTCGAGCAGAACGCGAACCAGGCGCTCCGCATCGCGAAGCGCGGCTACGTCATCGAGACGGGGGAGGTGGTCCTCGAGGACTCCGGTGAAAACCTCATGAAGAACGACGAGGTGCGCGAAGCGTACCTCGGAGGATAAACGACGAGGCTGTCGCATTAAGGCTTTTTATAGACAAGTGGGAACTTTGTCTGTTTTTGCCTTAATGCGACAGCCTCGCTTCTACGCTGCCTCACTCCGCCAGCATTTTAGATACCCTGTCTGAAGTCACGCGGTCGCAGCGCACGGTCAGGGCAGTGCCGGCATCGGTGTACTCCGTCTTAAGGATCATCGCGTTTTCCATAAGGAAGGATACGGCCTGGCCCTTGTGATAGGGGACGAGGAACTCCTGCTCCGTCATCCCGGCGTCGAGCTTTTCGAAGATCATCCCGATCAGGAAATCGACGGACGCGGGATCCTTCGCGGAAAGCCAGACAGCCTCATTCCGGACACCGCCGGCGTCCTGGTCCCTGATGCCCCGCCTGGGGTAGCGCACCGGAGGCTCTATGAGATCCGCCTTGTTGTAGACCGTCACCATGGGGATATGGCCCGCGCCGAGCTCCCCGACGGTCTTTTTTGTTACCTCGATGTGTTCCTGGCAGTGGGGGTCGGAGCCGTCCACGATCTGCAGGAGGAGGTCCGCCTGGGTGACCTCCTCGAGGGTGGAGTGGAAGGCCTCGACCAAGGCGGTCGGAAGGCGGTGGATAAAGCCTACCGTATCGGAGAGGAGGAACTCCCTTCCGCGGCTGACCGTGATCTTACGCACTGTGGTGTCCAGCGTCGCGAAGAGCATGTCCGCCTCGAAGACCTTCCTTTTTTCCGCCGCGCCCTGATTTGCCGGCTGCGTCTCCCCGGCACCGTATGCCGGGTCCTTTTGCGGATCCGCGTTAGTCTCGCCGGTACTTCCTTCGCAGCGGTCAAGAAGGGCGTTCATCATCGTGGACTTCCCGGCGTTGGTGTAGCCCACCAGGGACACCAGGGGCAGGCCGGATTCCCGGCGCTTTTTCCTCCGGAGCTCGCGCTCCTTCGCGACGGAACGGATCTCCCGGTGGAGCTCCGCCAGCCGGTGGTCGATCGTGCGGCGGTCGATCTCAAGCTGGGTCTCGCCCTCGCCCTTCGCGGACATGGAGCCGGAGGCGCCGCCCTGGCGGTTCTGGGTCTCCCACATGCCGATGAGCCGCGGCTTCAGGTAGCTTAGCTTCGCGAGCTCCACCTGGAGCCTTGCCTCCCGGCTTCTCGCGCGGCGCCCGAAGATCTCCAGGATCAGGGCCGTGCGGTCCATCACAGGGAGCTCCAGCGCCTTCTGGAGGTTCCTGATCTGGGACGGGGAGAGCGTATCGTTGAATATGACGCGGCTCGCTCCGGTATCTGCCGCGGCAGCCCGGATCTCCTCTGCCTTTCCGGTCCCGACGTAGAGACCGGCACTTACCCTGGGCATCTGCTGCGTCACCACTGCCCGGGGGTCCATCATGCAGGCCTTCGCGAGCTCGGAGAGCTCGTCGAGGGAATGCAGGAAATCCTCCTCGGAAAGGCCGGCATCAGCCCCCGAGGTTTCCCGGACACCGGCAAGGACTACCGGTTCCTTCGTATCGTCGTCATGTCTGCTCCAAATTTCATCTGCGCCGAAAAATGCTGCCATGGATCCGAATTCCTCCTGAAAAAGTGCTTATAGCATACCATATTTTTCTCATCTGTTCAGTATCCCGGACCCGTTTCTACAGATGTTGCCCCTATTTCCATGTTGTGATAAAATGCACGTGACTGTTTTTGCAAGCGGAGGATATACCATGAATAATACTATTACTGAAAACATCAGCATCGTAGAGCAGAAGGACCCGAAGATCGCGAGGGTGCTTTCCCTGGAGCTGAAGCGCCAGCAGAACAACCTGGAGCTGATCGCGTCCGAGAACCTGGTCAGCCCGGAGGTCATGGCGACCATGGGCAGCGTTCTCACGAACAAGTACGCGGAGGGATACCCGGGACGCCGGCACTACGGCGGGTGTGAATACGTGGACATCGCCGAGCGGATCTGCATCGAGCGCGCGAAGGAGATCTTCTCCGCAGGATTCGCCAACGTGCAGGCGCACAGCGGTTCCCAGGCCAACTTCTGCGTCTATCTGGCGCTCTGCAAGCCCGGCGACACGGTCCTCGGCATGGACCTCCGCAGCGGCGGCCACCTGACCCACGGAAGCAAGGCCAGCTTCTCCGGAAAGATGTACAACACCGTGTTTTACGGGGTCGACCCGGAGACGGGACTCATCGACTATGAGGACGTGCGGAAGAAGGCGGAGGAGTACAAGCCGAAGATGATCATCGCCGGCGCTTCCGCCTATCCCAGGATCATCGATTTCGCGAAGTTTGCCGAGATCGCGCACAGCGTAGGCGCGTACCTGATGGTGGACATGGCCCACATCGCGGGCCTGGTGGCCGGCGGACAGCACCCGAACCCGCTGCCCTACGCGGACGTCGTCACCATGACGACCCACAAGACCATGCGCGGGCCGCGCGGCGGCATCATCCTCACCAACAACGAGGAGATCGCGAAGAAGATCGACCGCGCCATGTTCCCGGGCACCCAGGGCGGCCCGCTGATGCACATCATCGCCGCCAAGGCGGTGGCCCTCGGAGAGGCGCTGCACGATGAGTTCAAGGACTACCAGGCGCAGATCGTGAAGAACGCCGCAGTCCTCGCGGACACCCTGCTTGCGGGCGGCGTCAGCCTGGTCAGCGGCGGAACGGACAACCACCTCATGCTTCTGGACCTCCGCAGCATCGACATGAGCGGACAGGAGCTGGAGGACCGCCTGGACCGCGTGCACATCACCGTCAACAAGAACTCCATCCCCGGCGATACCCGCCCGCCCATGGAGACCTCCGGCATCCGCATCGGCACGCCGGCTGTCACGACCCGCGGCTTCAAGGAGGAGGAGATGAAGATCGTAGGCGACCTCATCCTGAAGTCCATCTTTGATTTCGACATGAGCAGAGGCGAGATCCTCTCCACGGTGGATGAGCTCTGCACGAAGTATCCGCTGTACTGAAGCCTTACATAGTCAGTAAGAGACCGTCACATTAAGGAAACATTGTCGTTTCATGCCTTAATGTAACGGTCTCTTTTTTTACGCCAGGGGGCTTCAGGGCCGCGGATCACAGCTTCGGGGAGTTCACCGGGAACTTCGGCGCTCCGCCCTTTAAAACGGCGTCTACGGCCTCTGCGGCCATCATTTCCATCATTTCGTTCGATTCCGCCGTGAAGGAGGCGTAGTGCGGGGAGACGGTCATGTTCACCGCGGTAAGGAGCGGGTTGTCCGCCGACGGGATGTCGTTCGTGAAGACGTCGGTGCCTGCCGCCAGGATCACGCCGTCCCGGAGGGCTTCCGCAAGGTCCGCTTCATTGACCAGCGCGCCGCGCGCGCAGTTGACCAGGATCGCGGACGGCTTCATGAGCTGAAGCGTCTCCCGGCGGATCATGTTTTCCGTCTCCGGCGTCGCGGGGACGTGGAGGGTGACGACATCGGCCTCCTTAAGGACGTCCTCCGCGGAGGAAAGGATCCTTACGTAGTCCGGGATCGCGGGGGACAGGAACATGTCATAGCCCGCGACCTCCATCCCGAAGCCGTTGTGCGCGATCTCCGCGACCGTCCTGCCGATGGCCCCGAGGCCGATGACGCCGAGCGTCTTTCCGCGGAGCTCCACCGCCTGGACCTTGTTCCTTATGTCGTAGTTGCCTGCCTTCGTCTCGCTGTCGCAGAGGACGATGTTCTTCGCGCAGGCAGCGATCAGCGACATGGTGTGCTCGGCGACCGCGTTGGTGTTCGCGCCGCGGGCTACGCCGACCCAGATGCCCTTTTCCTCCGCGTGCTTTACGTCGATCATGTCGACGCCCACGCCGATCCGGCCGATGACCTTCAGCTTCTTCGCCGCGTCGATCACCTTCGCCGTGAAGGGATAGCTTCTCGCGAGCAGGCCGTCGACGTCTCCGACCTCGCGGATGAGACCCTCCTCGTCCTTCGCGTGCCCGGTCACGACCTCATAGCCGCGTGACTCGAGGAAGCGTATGCTTTTTTCATGCAGATTGTCTGGGATCAGGACTTTCATCGTTAACATCTCCTTTTCCGGCTGCCGCGCAGGGCCCTTCCCGGGGTTTTCCTGAACGCGGCAGCTTTGTTTAAGTGGGCTTTAAGTGGGCCGGGAAGTAAATATCATTTCGCGGAAGCAAGGCCCGCGCAGAATTCCTTCATGCGTTCAAAACCCTCCGCGATCCTGTCGTCCGAGGTCGTGTAGGCAAGGCGGATAAAGGTATCGGACTCCTCGCCGAGGCCGACCGCGGGGACCGTCGCGACGTACTTTTCCTCGAGGAGCCGCATCGCGAAATCATAGCCGCCTATGCCAAGCCCGGACACGTTGACCATCATGTAGAACGCGCCGCGGGGACGCACATAGTGAAGGCCCGGGATCCCGTCGATCGCCGTCATGACCATGTTCCGCCTCCTGTCGAAGGCAGCGACCATGTCGGTGATGTCCTTCTTCGTGCGCGGCGTGTCCATGCCCTCGGCGACGCCGCGCTGGATGAAGGTGGGAGAGCAGGTCGTGGAATACTGGTGGACCCTCAGGATGAGGGACAGAAGCTTCGCGTCCGCCGCGATGTAGCCCAGGCGCCAGCCTGTCATGGCATAGGTCTTTGAAAAGCCGCTGACGATGACCGCGCGTTCCTTCATGCCGGGGATGGATGCCATGGAGCAGAACTCCGCGCCGTCGTAGACCAGGCGGGAATAGATCTCGTCCGCGATCACCAGGAAGTTGTATTCTTTCGAAAGCCTGGCAATCTCGAGGAGGCATTCCCTGGAGAGGACGCAGCCGGTCGGGTTCGAGGGATTGTTGAGCATGAGGAGCTTGGTCTTCCTGCTCACTGCCGCGCGCAGCGCGTCAAGATCCACCTGGAAGCCCTTTGCGGGATCCAGCGGGACCTTCACGACCTTTGCCTCGCATTCGCCTGCCAGGCAGTTGTAGCTCACGAAGGCGGGCTCCAGGATGATGACCTCGTCGTCCTTGTCGACAAAGGCGAGGACCGCGTTGTTCAGAGCCTCCGCGGCGCTCGAGGTGACCAGGATCTCGGTCTCCGGGTCATAGTCCCGGCCGGTCTCCCATTTCACGTACGCGCTGATCTTTTTCCGCAGCAGGGGATCGCCCTTGTTGGAGGAGTAGTGGGTCAGGTTGTTCGTGATCGCCCGGATCGTCGCCTCCTTGATGTCCGACGGGGTGTCGAAATCCGGCTCGCCCGCGCTGAAACGGATCACGTCGCGGCCTTCCGCCTGAAGCTCCGACGCGCGGTTCATGATGGCGCGGATCATCGAGGGCTTTACCTCCGCCATGCGCCGCGCGCCTTCAGAAAGCACATATTCTTTTTCCATGATCTTTTCGCTCCTTTTTTCACAGAAAAGGGCGGCGTTCCCTGCCGCCCTGCCAAAAGCCTACCGCTGGTAATAGGGGGCGTTCACGCAGCTGTCGATGTACTCCAGAAGCTGGTTGATCCCGAAGACGGGGACGCCCGCGATGTCCTGGATCATGCGGGTGAAGGGCGCGTAGTTCGTGCACTCCAGGATAAGGGCCCCGGTGTCCGGGTGCTCCCGCATGTGGCGCTCCGTCATCTCCTGGATGTCCGCCGTCAGCTCGTCCCACTGTCCCTCGGGGTTGTCCGCGATGATCAGCTCGGAAAAGCGCGATTCCGGCGCCTGGCCCGTCACATGGACGTTTACGTCCTCCGATGACCAGCCGCACTGGTTAAAATACGGCTCCGTAAGCAGGTCCGCGCATTCCGTCAGGATCCCGATCGAGGAGCTGCTGTTCAACATGGTCTTAAGGACCGGGACCAGTAGCATGGTCGAGGTGAACACGGGGATGCGGACCGCGTCCGCCAGCTGCTTCTGGAAGCCCGCGAGGAAGCTGCAGCTCGTGGTGATCGCCTTGCAGCCTTCGCTTTCGAGGCTCCGCGCAGCCTTGATGAAGGGCCCGATCAGCTGCTCGTTCGCGTTCTTCTCCGTCATGTTGAGCGGGTCGATGTTGACGATCCGGTAGCGCACCGGGACGCGGAAGGTGCGCGCGTTCCCGATGTCGCCGACAAGACGGGGGAAGACCGTGCGCATCATGAGGATACCGATGTCCTGTCCGTAGTTGGTATAGCCGCCTTTCAGATGATTGACCATGTTCCGACGCTCCTTTCAAACCCGGCACCCGCCGCCGCGAAACAAAGGCGGAAAGCGGGAAACCCCTTTTTATGACAAGAGATTATCAGAAAAAAAATCCGCAGACCATAGCCTGCGGAAGGGGAGAGACACTTTAAAACCGGGTCCCGGGAATGATAGACAAAATGTCCCGCCTCAGTAGATGAAGTAGTCGTGGAACAGGAGGTTGATCGACATGTAAAGGCGGGTGTACCAGTCCTCCAGGTTCAGTCCGCTGATCTCGCGGATCTTGTCGAGACGTTTTAAGAGCGTGTGGCGGTGGATGTACAGGTAGCCCGCGCTCTGCGTGATGCTGCAGTTGTTGGACAGGAACACGCGGAGCGTCTGCGTGTAATTCGTGTTGTTCCGATGGTCGTAATCAAGAAGCGACTGGAGCTGCCGGTTGTCGAGGACGGCAGAGTGGTCGAACTGGTGCATGTGGCCCAGAAGCAGGATGAACTTCATGCGTTCCCAGGGGCATATGCCGCGCTTCGCCCCGATCGTGTGAAGCGCGCGGATGGCCTCCGCCGCCCGCCGGACGGTCACGGACAGGTCGCTTTCCGGCGTCAGCTCCGCGGAGCCGACGTAGAAGCTGGTCCCGCTCTGCTCGGAGAGGAGCGTGAGGTGGATGTTGAGCCCGTAAAGAAGCGTGTGGGCCGTCTTTTCCGGGGCGCTGAGAAGATAGACGAGACGGCTCTCGGGAAGCGCCAGCATCTTGAAATAGCTGGAGCAGGACTGGAGGTACGAGGAGATCTGTGAGGTCGTCCCGTCCCAGGTCTCCTGGTCCGAGTACGGGGCGTCCACTGGGGCAAGCAGCATCAGCCTGGTGCAGGTGCCTTCCTCCTTTACGGTGCCGGGATCCCCGAAAAGTTCGGAGGACTCCTTCTGTACGGTCTCCTTTAAAAACTGCTCCGCCTTCAGAAGGTCCGTGTCCCGCCAGCCCTGCTTTTCCGTGGAGGAAAGGAGCTGAACCATCGTGTGAAGGATCGCGGAGAAGGTGATGTTTTTCGGAATGGTCAGGACAGGAAAGCCGAAAAGCTCTGCCTGCTCGATGATATGGTCCGGGACCTTGTCAAGATAGACCCCGAGCTGTATGACCAGGCCGCTCACGCTGCCCTGCGCGAGCTTCCGGATGACGTCCCGGTACCGGGAGCTGTCCCCGATCCCGTGGCCGGTCGTGAACAGAAGCTCATAGGGGGCTACGGAGCCGGGACTGTCGAGGATCTCCATGATATTGACCCAGTGGATCTCCCGGTCTGTTCCTGCCTTGCCCGCGGCAAGGCGCATCCCGTTGAAGGGCTTCCGGATGAGAAGATCACTTACTGTAAGCGCCATAGGACACCTCCTTGGCTGAATAATTGTCTGAAAAATTATAAATATGCATCATTATATTCACAAATAGACAAAATGTCCACGGTAATTTTTAAATATGCGATAATCTGGAAGTTGGGCGCCATGTGCCCAACTGGTACAATTTCCTTAGAAAGGGAGACTGCGGGACCGTCCGCGCTTCAGGAAAGCGGATATCCCACGCGCCCGGCGAAAGGAGAGTTCTGACTATGGCATACAAGGTACTTATCACGGAACCTGTCAATGAAAAAGGCCTGGATTACCTCCGGGAGCAGGGAATGGAGCTGGTCATGGGCACCGGTCCTTCTGAAGAGACCCTCCTCCGGGAATGCGCGGATTGTGACGGCGCGCTTACGCGGAACGGGAAGTTTTCAAAAAGGGTCTTCGAGGGCTGCCCGAAGCTGAAGGTGGTCTCCATGCATGGTGTGGGCGTCGACGGGATCGACGTGGACGCGGCGACGGCCATGGGCATCCAGATCTGCAACGCTGCGGAATCGAACCAGAAGTCGGTGGCGGAGTACGCGATCGGCCTTCTTCTGATGCTCGCGAAGCGCTCGGTCACCTACAATAACGGGACGAAGCGCGGGAAGATGTCGGACGTCCGCACGATCTACGGCAACGACGTAAGCGGCAAGACGCTGGGCATCATCGGCATGGGGAAGATCGGGAGCCAGGTCGCGAAGATCGCCTCCCACGGGCTTGGCATGTACGTGATCGGCTATAACCGCCATATCTCGAAAAAGCAGGAAACGGACTTCGGCTGTCTCTCGCCGGACATGGACGAGGTCATCTCCTCGGCGGACTACCTGTCCCTCCACCTTCCCGCGAACAAGGGGACCGAGCGGATCCTCGACGCGCGCAGGCTTTCCCTTATGAAGCCGACGGCCTGCCTTATCAATACGGGGCGCGGCGAGGTGATCGACGAGCAGGCGCTGATCGACTGCCTGAAGGAGGGAAGGATCCGCGGCGCTGCGCTCGACGTTTTCGAGGGGAACCTCCCGAAGGCCGACAACCCGCTGCTCTTCATGGACAATGTGATCACGACGCCGCACACCGCCGCCTTCACGACGGAGGCGCTTGAGCGGATGTCCTACCAGGCGGCCCTCGGGATCGTCGAGGTCCTCGAGCATCGTCCCGTGACCTTCCCCGTGAACCGGCTCGGTGAGGATTCCGGGGACAAGAACATCGCCGCGGTCATGAAGTTCTTCCGGCATGAGTTTAACCTGAAGTGACTTATGGCCGGAGGCGGCGGAAGGACAGCGCCGGAAAAGAGGATACGGAACCGGCTGAGGCGACGGAACTATAGAGCCGGAAAGGAGGACGCACATGACAGTGGCAGTGGTCGGAGCCGGAAGGATGGGCTCCGTTACGGCAGAGCAGCTCCCGGAGAACGTCCGGAAGCTTGTGATCGACCAGGACAGGGAGGCAGCGGAGCGTATCGCCGCGCGCATCGGCGGGACCGCTTCTTCAGAGTACGCGGCGCTTTCAGACGCCGGGATGGTGCTTCTCCTCCTGCCCGCGCCCGTGATCCCGGAGGCGGCGGAAGCCGCTGCGGGCCTTGTGAAGCCGGGCAGCGTGATCCTTAACATGTCCACAAGCGGAGAGTTTCCGGAGGGACTGAAGGAGCGGTATCCCGGGGTAAGCTTCATCGACGCGAAGATCGTCGGGCATGCCGCATCCATGCGGGATGGCGCGCCCTGCCTTGTCGTTGTCGGGACGGAGGACGCGGAGCTTCTCGAAAGGATCCGCGGGATCCTCCCGGGCTTCTCCCTCGTGGTTTCCGGGGACCCGTCGCTGGTCCCGGTGCTGAGCACCATCGCCACCACGGAAGGCATCCGCGCAGCGGTGCGTGTCAGGCAGGAGGCGGTGAAGCGCGGCGTCCCGGAGGAGTGGCTCAAGCCCCTCGTCTATACGGTCGCCGCGGGAAGCGTGCGCGCCTACATCGACGGAGACATGGGCGGGTTCGCGCGGAAGATCGCGGAACAGTTTGAATCGCAGCAATAAGTCTCCCCGACGCCGGGCTTCAGAAGCGCAGGCGCGGGTAAGGGAGGGCGGAGCCTTTCCTGAACGCTTAAGAAGAGCTGCCGTATTAAAGCATCCAGCAGACAATGTTCCCCGGTGTCCGAAAGACCTGGGAAACGTTGTCTGTAGTTGTTTTAACGCGGCAGCTTCTTCTTAAGACAGGAAGAGGGAGGTCAATGATTCAGGAGAGGATCTCCGCGAAGCTCTCGATCCTGGTCGCGGTCTGGCCCAGGCTGTCGCCGAGCTGGTCGGTCTCAAAGGACAGGCAGGGGATCCCGGCGGCCTTCAGGTCCTTCATGAAGTACGGGACGTCGTATTCCTCGGGATCGCAGAACTTCATGAGGGAAAGGACCACGCCGTCCGCCCCGGTGTCCCGGCAGAGCTTTACCAGCATGGGGCCGCGCGGCTTCCCGTCCTCGTGGATGAGGGAGCAGCCGGTGCGCAGCATCCACTGCGCCGCGAGACGCTTAAGCGCGCCGCCGCCGCTTTCCGGCGCGTCGGTCCTGTACTGGCGGGATTCCTGCGCGAGATCGTCCCCGACGACCGCGATGCCGTTTTCCGCAAAGATGTCAAGGAGCGCGTCCGGCTCGCAGGCGATGCCGGTCAGGACCACGCGCTTCCCGGGATAGTCGTAACGCGGAAGCGCCTTCAGCCCGTCGATGACGCCGCGCATGATCTCCGTATGCTCCTCCTTGTCGAAGAACCAGGCGCTCTTCATGACCATGTGGCGGACGGAGGGCGTGATGACGTCAAGGTGGTCGTTCGCGGTATCGCAGAATTCACGCATGACCGCGTTGTGGGCGTTGTAGATCCGGATCGCCCTGCTCAGGGAGGCCTCGCTTACCATATTGCCGGTGATGGTCGCCAGCATGACAAGGACCGCCTCGAACTCGCTGACCAGGTAATCCACGGCCGCGCGGCTTTTCCTGTTCTGGGGATAGACGATCGGGATCATCGGGATCTCCTTAACGCCGAAGCGCCAGTTCTGCGTCATGCAGCGGAGCGTGTCGCAGATCGCCGGGATGATGACGGCAGAGAGGCCCTTATAGACGCCGGACAGGCCGAACTCCATGTTGGCCTGCATGACAGGGCAGGCGAACGCGGGAAGATAGCTTTTCGCGAGCTGGTATTCCGTCTGCCCGCCCCAGAGCCCCATGGGGACCATGCCGGCCGCGCAGACCAGCTGCTCCGGGGTGTAGGGGGCGAAGCAGCCGATGACCTGCTTCCCCTCGGAAAGGTATTTTTCCAGCATGCGCTTCGGGTCGTCGCACGCAGCCTTAAGAAGCGCCAGATTCTTTTCAAGCTCAGCCATTTGCCTTTGCCTCCTTATTCTGCTTCATGATCTCCACCAGGCCCTCGATCCTGGTCTCGAACTGCGCCTCGCTGTAGTTCCTGTAGTCCGCCTGGTCCCCGTCGAACGAGGTGAACGGGACGCCCGCGATCCTGGAAAGCTGGCGCTGGACCTCCATCATCTGGCAGTCCATGACCTTGCAGCTCCGGTTCACATGGTAGATGGTGCCCTCGCAGCCCATCCGGCGGAGCGCCTCAAGGCGGCGGGAGAGCATGGTCGTGAGGTTGTCCCCGTTGGTGGAGGCGATGCAGTACGCGCGCGCCATGCCGTCCAGGTCCTCGTATTCGATGGCCCAGGCCTTGCCGTAGCTGGAGGCGACCATGTTGATGCCGTGCTTCTTCAGGGTGCGGAGGTTGTGGCTTAAGTACGGCCAGCACGCGATGCCGTCCCAGGAGACGCGGAAGTTCTGGTCGCCTCTGTAGGTGGAGGTCCCTTCCTCGATATGCTTCTCGATCTCCGCGTTCAGCTGCTCAAGGATCGCCGTGGTGGACGTTTTCCCGCGGTTGCAGACCATGCAGGACATGTAGTTGAAAAGCTCGAAGCCGGAAAGCGGCGCGGGCTTTTTTTCCTGGAGGTTGTTCGCCCTTTCCCAGAGATACGAGTTCCGCTGGCTGATCCGCATGACCTCCTGGAAGCGCTCATCGTCCCAGGTCTTCCCGGTGAACGCGCAGAGGTCCCGGATCAGGTCGTCGATCTGCGCGCGCACGTAGCGGACGCGGCTCTCCGTGACGTGGTCCCAGGGGTTGTAGCAGGTATCGATAAAGAAGATGGGGATATTCAGCTGCTTCGACAGGTTTTCATACCATTTGGTCAGCTGGTTGCAGATATTGTTGGTCAGGAGGAGGAAATCCGGCTTTACCATCTTCCCGCCGTCCGGAAGCTCCACCTCGCTTTCCCCGTTCAGCACGGAGGCGTACGCGAGATTGACCTTCGCGTAGGCGCAGAGGTCGTTGGAATAGCCGAGGCTGCCCTCGCATTCCTGGAGGAAGGGGTCGGACTGATGGCGCGCCGCGATCCCGGCAGAGTGGTTTTCGGGGTAAAGGACCACGAGCCCCAGCGTCTCCGCGATCTCCTGGGGGAAAATAGACGCGGACCAGCCGACCATTTCGCCGCGCGCCTTCGCCTCCCGCGCGCTGTCAAAGAGGGCCTGGGTCTGTTCACCGATCATGATCAGGGATTTCGCCTTCGGTCGCTTCGGCTTCGCCGCCGGGGCGGCGGAGGATGCTTCCTGGCCCGCAGGAAGCGTTTCCGGGCTTCTGACGTTCATTTCAGCCTCACTCATCGTATTTGCTCCTTTCTGGATCATGCTTCGCGGGAGGCGTGCGCTGCCTCCCCGCGCTTAGGACCGGGTCACTTTACCTCGCCCTTTTCATACATCGACCGGATCTCCTCCTCAGAGTACCCGAGCTCCGCAAGGACCTCCGCCGTGTCGCATCCAAGCTTCCCGGAGGTCTTCTTCGGAAGATCCTTCCAGTCGACGGAGCCGAAGTGGACCGGCCCGTTCACCGTGACGGTCTTCGTGCCGTCGGAGTAGGTGATGTGCTCGACGTAGCGGTTCGCAGCGATCTGCGGGTCCGTGGGGGCGTCCTTAAAGTGGTGCAGGACCTCGTGCGGAAGGTCATGCTCGTTCAGGAGCTTATCCCAGTAGCTGACCGGCTTTTCCGAGAGGATCCTGTCAAGGATCACTACGAGCTCGGAGCGGTTTTTATAGTAGGCGTCGTTCGTCGAGAAGCGCGGGTCCTCCGCGATCTCCGGGTGGCCGATCACGTTGCAGAATTCCGCGAAACGGCGGTAATCGACGACAGCGAGGTAGAACCATTCGCCGTCGCTCCCCTGATAGGTGCAGCTCCCGGCATGCCCGCAGTCGAACCTGGTGCGGGGAAGCTTCCTGCCGTTATAGGCGTTCAGGATGCCGGTGCTGACGATGAAGAGGCCGCACTGGAGGAGGGAGACATCGACCTCGTCGCCCTGCCCGGTGACGCTGCGGCGGTAGAGGGCAGCGGCAATGCCGCCGGCAAGCGAAATGGCGACACTGTGGTCCCCGACGCCTGCGATCGGGTTCATGGGCGGCCCGCCCGCGGGCGCGAGGTCCGCCATAAAGCCGGTGCGCGCCGCGAAAGCGGTGTAGTCATAGCCGGGGCGGTCCTTCTCGGAGCCCTCGGAGCCGTAGCCCAGGACATGGGCGACGATCAGGCGCGGGAACTGCTCCTTCAGCTGGCTGTAGCTTAAGCCCATGCCCGCCAGCGCCTGCTCGCGGTAGTTCGTCACCAGGACGTCGGCGCCCGCAAGGAGCTTCTTCATGGCGCCCATGCCCTCCGGGGTCCTCAGGTTCAGCGCGACGAAGCGCTTGTTGAGGTTCTGCATGTCGAAGTTCGGGTTCGCGACCTCCGTGAGCGGGGAGAGCGTGGTGCCGCCCTGCTTCCTCCAGGCGTCGCCGTTCATGGATTCGACCTTGATGACGTCGGCGCCCCATTCGGCGAGAAGGCGTCCGGTCATGGGGCCTGCAAGCATGGTGGCGAGTTCTACGACTTTGATCCCTTCCAGTGGTTTCATGGTTTTTCCTCCGTTCTCTTTGTCTGTCAGTGTCCTTTAAATTCCGGCGCCCGCTTTTCAAGGAAGGCGAGCGTCCCTTCCTTCCGGTCCTCCGTGCTGAGCGCGAGCGTCTGCGCGAGGCGCTCGATCATAAGGCCGGTGTTCATGTCCGTATCGGCGCCGCAGTTCAGCGCGATCTTCGCGAATGCCAGCGCGAGCGGTCCCTTCGCCATGATCTGCCTGCCCATTTCTTCGACGGCGGCCATCAGCTCCTCGCGGGTATCGCCTGTCACCTGGTTCACGAGGCCGATCCGTTCGGCTTCCTCAGCCCGTATGATCCGCCCCGTAAATATGAGCTCCTTTGCCTTCGCGATGCCGGTGAGCCGCTGCAGCCGCTGCGTGCCGCCGGCGCCCGGGATCAGGCCCAGGTTCACCTCCGGCTGGCCGAACCGGGACCGCGCGGTCGCGATCCTGATGTCGCAGGCCATGGCGAGCTCGCAGCCGCCGCCGAGCGCGAAGCCGTTGACCGCGCAGATCGTGGGCTTCAGGAGATCCTCGACCGCCTTCAGGGCAAGCGTCGCGGTGCCCTTCATCTGGACCAGGTAGTCCCGGTCATGAAGCTCCTTTATGTCCGCGCCGCTCGCGAGGGCCTTGTCGCCGGCGCCGGTGATGACCACGACGCGCGCAGCGTCATCGTCCGCGGCCGCCCTTACGGCAGCGGCGATGTCCCTCCACATTTCCGGGGTCAGCGCGTTCCTCTTTTCCGGGCGGTTCAGGGTGATGAAGAGGAGCCCGTCCCTGTTTTCGTACAGTACATTTTCAAATGTCATAGCTTGTCGCCTCCTGTCACAGTGATCCCTGCGGATATATAAGCAAAACATGTGCCGGGTCGGAAACGCAGCAAAAAAGGCCCCGGGAAGGGGCCGGAGCGCGTCCGTACCGGGCAGGACCGGAAGCGCTTCTTATGAAAAGTGCAGGGCCTGCACTTTAAGTGCAGAGGCTGCACATTGAAAGTGCAAAGTGCAGCGGCCGGGATCAGGCAGGAAGCGGAAAGGGCACGGGGGCCGCGGGCCGCTGCTTCAGCATGTATTTTGCTTGAATATCCCTGATACCTTTTTTATTCAGAGACAAGGAGCGGATCTATGATGGAAAACATCTATATCGTTGGCGGCGTGAGGACCGCGATCGGGAAATACGGCGGGTCCCTGAAAAGCGTTCCCGCGCATGAGCTGGGCTCGCTGGTGATCCGGGAGGCCCTTTCCCGCGCCGGCGTGGAGGGGACCATGGTGGACGAGGTCATCCTGGGCGAGGTCCGGCAGACCACGGAGGCCTCCAACATCGCCCGCTGCACGCTTCTCGAGGCAGGCCTTCCGGAGAGCGTGCCGGGCTACACCGTGAACAGGCTCTGCGCCTCCTCCATGCAGGCAGTCCTGAACGGCTGCCAGGAGATCTGGTGCGGGGAAGCGGACGTGATCGTCGCGGGCGGGACGGAGAACCTGAGCCGCGCCCCGATCTTCCTGCGAGGCTCGCGCTGGGGCGGCAACAGGAACGTACTGGTCGATTCGAACGTCGAGGCTGGCTCCACGGCGCAGCCGCATTCGGTCTACGGCTCCTATATGACGATGTCCTGGACTGCCGAGAATATCGCGGAGCGCTTCGGCATCACACGCGAAATGCAGGACGCGTTCGCGGTGGAGAGCCAGAGAAGGGCGGCGGAGGCGGTCGCGTCCGGTTATTTTAAGGATGAGATCGTTCCCGTGACGGTGAAGGAAAAGAAGAAGGAATTCGTTTTCGACACGGACGAGTTCCCGCGTCCCGGGACCACCATGGAGACGCTCGCGCGCCTTAAGCCGATCGTAAAGCCGGACGGGACCGTCACGGCGGGCAATGCCTGCGGCCTGAACGACGGCGCCGCGGCGCTGGTCCTGATGAGCGAAAAAAAGCTTAAGGAGACCGGGTGCACGCCGCTCGCGAGGATCGTCGGCGTGACCCGCGCCGCGCTTGACCCGTCCATCATGGGCTACGGGCCGGTCGTGGTCACAAGGAAGATCATGGAAAAGACCGGCATGGAGCTTAAGGACATGGACTTGATCGAGCTGAACGAGGCCTTTGCAGCGCAGTCGGTGGCCTGCATCCGGGATCTTCAGCTTGACCCGGAGAAGGTCAATATCCACGGCGGGGCCATCGCGCTGGGGCACCCGCTCGGCTGTACAGGCGCGCGGCTCATCGTGACGCTCATGCACAACCTTAAGACGACCGGCGGAAGATTCGGGCTCGCGACGCTCTGCATCGGTGGCGGCCAGGGAATGGCGGCGATCGTGGAAATGATGGACTGAGGACGGTCCGGAAGAAAAAAGAACCGCCCGGACGGGCGGAGGAAGGGCGGTCCGGAAGGACCCGGAAAGGCAGGATGATATGAAGATCGAGGACATTAAGACTGCGGCAGTGATCGGCGCGGGCGCCATGGGACGCCAGATCGCCATGAATACGGTGCTGAACGGGAGAGCGGCGGGCTATACGGTCTGGCTGTGCGATTCGTATGCCCCGGCGCTTGAGAGCGCCCGGAAATGGGCGGAGGAATACCTTGACGGACGCGTCGCGAAGGGACGCATCACGAAGGAGGAGGCGGAGCTCTGCGCGTCCCGCCTGATCATATCGGACGATGTAGACGGCGCGGCGGAGAAGGCGGATATCGTGATCGAGGCGATCATCGAGAAGCTCGAGGCAAAGAGGGAGCTGTTCGCCCGCATCTCGAAGCTCACGAAGCCGGATACCATCCTCGCGACGAACTCCTCGAACATCGTGAGCTCCAAGCTAGCGGACGTGACGGAGCATCCGGAACGCCTCATGAACCTTCATTACTTTAACCCCGCGCTCGTCATGCAGCTCGTGGAGCTGGTCCGCGGGCCGCACACCGGGGACCAGACGGTCGAGACCGCGCGGGCCTTTGCCCTCAGCACGGGAAAGACCCCGATCGTCATCAACAAGGAGATCCCCGGCTTCGTCGTGAACAGGATCAACGCGGCGGTCGCGCATGAGGCGCTGAGCCTTCTTGAGAAGGGCGTGGCAAGCGTCGAGGACATCGACACCGCGGCGGAGAAGGGGCTGAACTATCCGATGGGCCCCTTCCGCCTGATGGACCTGACGGGCATCGACGTGCATTATCTGGTGCGCGTGGACCGCTTTAACGAGAGCCACGACCCGTTCGACGCACCGAATCCCCTGGTCATCGAAAAGTATAAGAAGGGGGAGTTCGGGCGGAAGACAGGAAAGGGATGGTATGAGTATCCGCCGAAGGAGTGAAAAGGACGGGAAGACTTTCTTTCGACCGCCTTTAAATAAAATAAGCGTTCTGCCATCAGACCGATTTTGGCCTGATGGCAGTTTTTTTTGCAATATTTGTTTCAACACAGGAAATTGAGCACATCAAGAAACAAAATAAAGACCATTTAAACAAAATAAGGCATATATTGAGAAGATTATCCAAAAATATAAAAATGAAAAATAACAGAATTATTCAAAACACTATATTTTTGAATATCACATGAAGGTTAGACAGACGGTAAGAAATACTGCTAAATATCAATACAAAAAATAAAAATTATAATATACGCAACTAAATTTCGGATGAATGATCAATTTATGAGAATATCCTGCTAAAAGTAATTAGCAACAAAAAGTAAATACTATATTTGTCGAAATGCACGATTGAATTACTAAAATAAAAGTAGTATATATTTTATTATCGAGGATTTAAGCAAGGTTGAGAAATAATAACTACTTTTTAGGAGGGGGAACTATGCAGGCACTTAAAGGATTAAGAGTATTGGATGCATCCAACATTATATTATGGGTGACTATCTGACATCCGGGATTGCCATCGTGAAGATATCCGAGCCGACAGATACGATCAGGAAGACAAAGATATTCGTGGGAGGACACCCGCTGCCAAACGAGGAAGGCGAGCGTGGGTGCAGGGAAATACTGAGGCTTGTGGACGCCGCAGGTCCGGAGGACCTTTTCATTCTTCTGATGAGCGGCGGATCATCCGCGCTTATGAGTCTTCCGGTAGATGGAATCAGCCTGCAAGACGAGATCGCCGCTACGGATATCATGCTGAAATCTGGAGCAGGAATTCTGGAAGTGAATGCTGTGAGAAGGCATATCTCACAGATGAACGGAGGAAGACTTGCGGAACGAATCGTCGGAAGAGGCTCCGAGATCATCGGTTTCAACATATCCGATTCCGTTGAGGGATCTCCGACCGATGATATATCGGTTCCAGTACCGGATATGAGCGGTACCCCTAT